>Ga0208492_1000032_pt1 | contig 175717 bp, 158 predicted proteins | sample Subbioar_CSW14AB_FD_184820 | JGI IMG/M metagenome (GOLD analysis project Ga0208492, IMG submission 184820) | Serpentinite rock and fluid subsurface biosphere microbial communities from McLaughlin Reserve, California, USA - CR12Mar_CSW14AB (SPAdes) | ecosystem: Environmental > Terrestrial >...
ACGGTTGGCATCGTTAATAGCGGTGTAGTCATTACCATGATAATACAATGCAAAACCAAAGGTATCTCTTGCAGTTTGGTTGTTCAGCCCGTCTCCCCCTCCTTCCCCACCTAGTGAAGATACCAATTGCATACAGACGAATGAAGCTAACTGATCAAAACATATTCACAGGCGATGTCTGGCGCAGCCGACTCGCCGTGATGAGTGTTACAGTGGGCTCCTGTCTCCGTAATACGGCGAGTGACACAAAGCCAATGCACAGGGCCATCCGACACTTCGCCTGTGAATTGCTTTTATTCGTCACTCGCCCGAGAATGAAGGATAGCTGGGGTGGCTCACTCGTCTCTAAATAAAATTCAATTCAACCAATGGTTTATCCTATTAATTTTTTGATATTTTCTGGCATGTGCTTATTAGAAAAAAAGAACTCAACGTCTTTTTCATCCATATTGACTTCAAAGTTTGGTGTTTTTTGAGGTATCCAAAATTCTCTACTTAGGCGGCTTTCAGGTAATAATTGCAAAAAAGCCCTTTCATAAAAAATTTGTAATGCGATATGTCTATTTTCAGTGCAATCGATCCCACTGATATCAATAGAATTAAAATTACTTCCAACAAACTGATCACATTTTTTATCTAAGACACCGTTGATTTTATTAATACACGCATTTATAAACACCAAGTAAGACTTATCAATATATAATGCCTTTTTGCTAGGATTAATTGGATGGCATGAAACACCGATATTTATATATGGAATAACAAGAACACTATTTTTGTAAAAGAAATTTTTATAAAATGCTTCAAAAGTATCAATCTCATCAAATTTTTGTTCCCAAATCATGCTATTTCCTTTTTAATATTATTTCATAAAATTCTTTGGATTCGATAGGCTTCCCACCTGTAGTTCTTCCTACTGGGTCAATAAGTTTTTTACTTTCAATGGTAAAATTTTCTAAACCCTCCAATGTTCCTTTCAAAATTTTATTAAAATATTTGTTATCCGCACCACCTCTAACTATCATGGTGCCTCCTTGTTCGAGCAGTTCGGCCCCAGCTTTCAAATACTCATATGAATCATATGGATTTTCAGCTACAATTTGTTTGACTTTTGTTCCTTTAAATATTTCTGCAAACTGTTCGATTGTACCTTTAAAACTTCCCATTGAAAAATCTCCTGCGACGTCTATACTTACACCATTTTTAAATCTTGAAGCATTCCCTCCAAAAAAATCAAGGATTACTTCGCCCTTCTTAAATAAATTTCTAAATGCAACACCTGCGTCAGCAGCTTGTGATCCAGTATTTGTAGGAATTGGTTCTGTTGCATCACCTGATGTAGCGCCATAGACAAAGTTTGCAATATCTGGGCCATATTTAGCTGTCAACGTTGATGTTGATGTTATTGCTGCTACAATGGTACGACTTGTAACAACTCTTATGAATGTGGTTGTAATTGAAACTCCATAAATAGTTCCCCCAGCTACTACAAATCCTGCTCCTAACATCCCTCCTGCAATCAATTGTCCTCTTTTATCCATTTTTTTAACGTAAGCCTTTTCTTCAGGAGTTTTAGCATTTAAATACATCTCATTTGTTTTTCGCCTTGCTTCATGCAATTCAAAAGGAGAAGGTTCCAAGCCATCTAAATCCAAATTTCTTATTGGATTGTTTCCAGCAAAATGATAAGGGCTGTACCAAGGGTACTCTTTTGCAATCGGATCCACACTCAAAAACCTCCCCAACCTCGTATCATAAATCCGCATCCCATAATCCTGTTGATTCCCATCCCCCTTCACCTCATCATCTTCCTCTTTACCATTAAATCCATACCTGTAATTGGTTGTGGAGGTAAATTTCCTTCCCGGCATTACCATCCCGAACGGATAGATATTTCAAAGAGCTAATCTTTTCTTGGATAATAATTTCTTAACCAGATTTCGCCATCTAAAATCTGAGAAGCATGGTCTTTTAAAGAATTAGCAATCTTTCTCAAAATAATAACTGCTTCATTTTTGTCAAAATGGTTTATGAGGCTGGTTGAGTAGTTCTTATTAATTGATTCTAAGTAATTGTTTAACGAAAAAAAATCTTCTGAGTCTGAATATGGTATTCTATAAATAGACGCATTGAATGTAAACTTAAGTTCATCGTAAGCTAAGCCCATAAAGTAGCTTATCCTTACGCTTCTTTTTTTTATTGTATTAGTATAAGTAACCTCTAAAGATTCAATAAAAAGAGAGTCGCTTTTAGAATTAGATTCGGGTTTATAGCCATAAATACTTTCTAAAAAAGTAAATTCATTTAAAATAAGTCTATTTACAGTTTTTATTTTGCTTTTAATTTTTGCTGCCATACACTACTTCTTTTTCCATATTATAAAACGTACTCGTAGAACCACCTCCAGTATCTAAAATGTCGTATCCCTTCTCTTTTACTTCTTTTATCCACTTCTGGTTCTCTTGGAATATCTTTGTTTTTTTGACTATTTCTTCTGGTATTAACTTGCCATTATATTCCTTGAGTAAATTATCCCATTCTGTAATTGCATTTAGTGAGGCTTTAAAAATTTCTGGATTTTTAAGCCCTCCCGCAACTTTCGTTACCTTATCCATGCCTTGACCAATTACAGCTACTTTACTATTATTACTGCCCTTAATTAATATTGCATCAGTGACCCCAGCTGCCTTAAGCCAACCTTGGGGAATTATAGGTGATTTAAAAATGTTACGCAAAAATGCACCAGCATCTGAAGCCTGTAAGTTTGAATTGCTAGGAAGAGGCTCCAAAGCATCTCCAGTAAAGGCACCATATACGAAATTAATAACATCAGGTGCATATTTATTAACAACAAGGCCGAATGATGAAGCAGATGCGAGCATCTTGGGATCTGTTGTAATACGAATAATAGTTCCGGTGGTAGATCTTCCTACAGCTCCAACATATGGCCCTAATACAAAGGCACTGGCTAATGAAAACTGTGCAAAACCAATTTTCATATTTACAGTCATCATAGAGTTAAATGCCTCTTGTGCTTTCCTGTCGCCTTTCATTGCATCTTGGCCAACTTTTGTTTCGGTATAATTAATGCCAGCCTCAACTGCATGGATGCTACCTGTTGAAAACTCCAGGCCATCTAAATCAATTCCTAAAATAGGACTATTGCTTGCAAACTGATATGGCGTTAACATTGGGTAAGTACTTGTTATCGGATCCACACTCAAGAACCTTCCCAATCTCGGATCATAAATCCGCATTCCATAGTCCTGCTGGTTGCCATCCCCCTTCACCTCATCATCTTCCTCTTTCCCATTAAACCCATAACGGTAATTGGTTGTAGAGGTAAACTTTCTGCCCGGCATTACCATCCCGAACGGATAGTAATCAAATCCTGTAAAACTCAATAGTGGCTTCTGTTTTCAAAGAACTTTAGTCCATGAATTTATGCATGAATCTGCAAATTTTGGTATGTTTTCTTATTCAATTTTACCCGTTATTTTTTAGTGATACGAAAAAGCAATTCACTCTCTTATTTCATCTTATAAAAAAGACCTCAACTACAAAGTAGTGGAGGTCTTGTAAAAAATGCAACTCTAATTTATTCTTTCACTTCCGTCGTCACCGCAGGTGCCGGCTTCGTCCATGGAGTAATATCCAGCTTACGTGGTGTTGGATAAATTTCATCTAATGTATTACCATCATACAATCTTCCGTTCTTCATCACATAACGAATGGTATTGGTGTTGCGGAGATTGGTGAGCGGGTTGGCATCCATGATCACAATATCAGCCAGTTTACCCGGTTCAATACTTCCCAACTCTTTATCCAATCCCAATGCTTCTGCACCATGGATGGTAGCTACTTTTAATGTTTGATGCGGTGTTAATCCACCACTGCCTACACTCCACATTTCCCAATGATAACCGAGACCCTGCAGCTGACCATGACTGCCAATACCTGCAAGACCACCATTGTTCACTACACTCTTTACACTTTGTGCATGTTTTTGGAATACATGATCTTCAGGTGCAAACCATCCACCCAAACCACCTGCACGGCGGCGAGCTTTTGCATTCAACTCTTCATAAGGAGTAAAGCGGTTGAGTTTTGGATCATGCAACGGACTTTCAGTGGTATAAAAATAGTTTTCAGCCCATGGTCCACCATATGCAACCAGCAAGGTTGGCGTATAGGTCATCTTACTTTCACCAATGGTTTTAGTTACATCATTATACAACGGGAAAACAGGAATAGCATGTTCATGACCGGGATAACCATCAAACAACTGTGTCATGTTCAATTTATAATCCAAACCACCTTCGGTTGTAGGCATTAACTTTTGTTCTTTAGCTGCCATGATCACCCATTGGCGATGTTGCCTGTTACCCACTAAATACATTTTGATGTATTGTGTATTGTAATACTTGCTGTATTGTTTCAACACATTTCTTGTTTGATCCAGGTCTTTCAGATTATACATCCAGAAACCAACACCGGGACCTGTACTGTAAATACGTGGGCCGGGCATCATACCGGCATCCACCATATCACCATAAGTCAACACATCCGTGGTTCCTGTTTGCGGATCCCTGGTAGTAGTAACACCATAAGCCAAATTGGCTGCATAGATCCAAACACTGTTTTTATGCAAACCCCAGAAAGGCCACATGTGTGAATGCGTATCTACAAAACCGGGCGTTACAGTTTTACCTGTACAATCCACTTCTTTGGTTCCCGGCGGAGCAGTAATGCTTCCCGATTTACCAACCTGTTTTATTCGATTGTTGACGATGAGCACATCACCACCTTCAATGATCTCATCTCCTTTCATGGTAATGATGCGTGCATTTTTCAACAAAACAGTTCCTGTTGGAATGTCTTTGCCATAATACACTTTCACCTGTGTTTCTTCAGGCGTATATTTCTCTGCTTTCTTTTTTGCTTCTGCCAAAAGCTTTTCACGGTTGGCTCTTGCAGTATCTGTTTTTAAAATGGCAGCAATACTATCTGCATTTTTCTTAGCTAATGAATCAGCTAATTTTTTTGCATCAGGTCCAAGTTTGAGTAATGCAGCAACACTATCAGCCAAACGTTTTGCTTCTGTTTTCTTTGCTGCTTTTACGGAGTCTTCTACAAACTTTGCTCTTTCTGTATCATATACCCAATGCCCGTTACCTAAACTCCAGTGTATTCTCTTGCCATTTTCTTCCCAAGCAGGCCATTCACCACCAATCTCTGTTAATTGCTTAGAAGGGAAAGAACTGAATGCAGGATTGCCCACATTGATCACAGGAACTTTGCCTGCTTCAGGAATGGTAACAACATAAATATTATTGTTTACATGTGCTACAGCCTGGTTGCCTACCGGTGCCATCAGAATGGTACCTGCAGGTGTAGGTAAATTTTGAGGTTCACGCATGCTGGCACCCTGTGGTAACATGCAATAGTTCACAGCATCTGTATTATTCATAATAGGTTTACCCATTACATACTTCACCGTATTGGCTGTTTGCTCATTATTCGTAGTTGTGCTGTGTTCATGACCACTATGATCATCACCGTCAGCCACTGTACCATATGTAACAATACCAGAAATGCGTGCATGTGTTTTGAGATCGGTACCATCCCAACGGATAGAGATCAAAGCGCCACCCGATGCATTGAGATAAATACGGCCGGTATCTTTTGTGAAATGGATATTGCCATACTGACCTGCATATTCAATCTTGTTGAGTGGTCCGCCATTGGCATTCATCCACACAAGATCAGCTTCTGCACCGCTGAAGAACGGATCTTCTGCATCTTTAAACAATCGTTTTGGTGCACTGAAGAAGGCGATACGGTTATTATAACTCCAGGCAGGCTGCATATAAAAACCATCTGCACTATTGGTGAGTTTGGTAATAACAGGTTTGGCGCCCAATGTTGCTTTGTAAACATTGCCACCATCTGTTTCACTCCATGTAATGAACGCTAATTGTTTTCCATCAGGACTCCATGCGGGCATTGCTTCTGTAAAATTGAAATTCGTAACCCGACGTGGAGTACCATTGGGATAATCCATTACATACAAGCGGTTCAATGCTGTAAATGCCAGTTGCTTTCCATCAGGGCTTGGAACTGCATCACGAATTTGTGTGGCCAATGCACTGCTTGTATCTTTTATGGGATAGTTGAAGTACAAACGTGGGCCAAACTCTAAAGCCACATCTGCTTCAAAAGGAATTTCAGTGGCTTTACTTCCATCAACAGGAAGTTTCCAGAGTTTACCACCATAGCTGGCAATTAAAAATTTACTGTCAGGAGTAAAACTCATGCCCGGTAATACACCCTGTGGTGCAATACTCTCCTGTTCATCACGCTGCACGGGATATGCCAGCCATTTTTCGTCTCCTGTTTTTAAATTACGTAATACCAAACCTGTTTTATCATTGTAACGGCTGCCATACGCCATCCACATTCCATCTTTACTAACTGTGGGTGTGAATGCAGAACCGTAACGGGAAGTAATTTGGTTGATAAGTCCCTTCTTACGATCATAAGTGCCTATTTGATATTGTGGTAATAAGGCATTGTAGTTCCATGAACCGATACGCATGCTGTAGTACACGGTGTTACCATCAGGACTCATGAACGGATCAATGGTTTTAAAAGGAGCCAACTGATCATTTAACACAATACCACCGCCACCATCTTTGTGATACAGAAATAATTTAGGAAGGCGACGACCTTTTGATGCGATGATATAATTACCATCGGGCGTCCATACTGCCGCAGGAAAATCTTCTGTTGCATCTTTGGTGAGCTGAATGGTATCCTGTTTTTCAAAATCCATGTACCAGATATTATCACTTCCGCTCCTGTCGCTGGTGAATAATATTTTCTTTCCATCAGGGCTGTAGCGTGGATGTGTTTCATAACCCATGCCCTTAGTGATCTGGGTGGCTTTACCACCAGTGATAGGCACTGTGTAAATATCACCCAACAGATCAAAAGCAATGGTGGAACCATCGGGGCTTACATCCACACTCATCCATGTACCTTCTTTCGTGTTGAATTTTACCTGTCGTTCCGGTTTTAGGGGTAAACCGGCGAACCTGGTGTGAGGAACCGAGTCTTTCTTTGTGCTGTCGGTTTTTGGTTGTGCTGCTGATGATAAGGCAATAGAAGCCATTAGCAGCGATAACAATGATCTCATAAATAAAAAAGTTTGTAGTAAGGTAAATATGATTTTGAATCGGGAGAAAAGAATTTTACAGGCGGCGGCAAAGGAAACAACCCCCACTATTTTTTGAGATAGAAACGTATTTTCTGAGTGAACATTAATAAGCCGGACCTTTCAGTGCCTTTCCGCTCCTGGTACCATTATGCTTTCCATCGTCTATCACGAGTTGACCATTAACAATCACAAAATGAAAACCACTGGAGAACTGGTGTGGTTGTTCAAACGTAGCATTGTCTTTTACAGTGGCTTCATCAAAGATGACGATATCGGCCGCCATACCTTCTTTGATCAATCCACGGTCTTTAAGTTGAAATTTTTGAGCAGCCAGTGATGTCATTCTGCGGATGGCTTCTTCCATTGAAACAAGTTTCTGTTCCCGAACATAGCGGGCCAGCACTCTTGCATTGGTTCCGTAGGTGCGTGGATGCGGCATACCACGACCAGTGCTCACACCACCATCGGCACCAATCATGTTGTAAGGATACTTCATGAAATACTGCACATCTTTTTCATTCATGAGGTGGTAGATCATTTGAGCACCACCGGCAAGCATCAGATCCAGGATGGTTTCAGCTTCATTGCGTGCAGATACCTTTCTTCCTTTCATTACATTAATTTCTGAAATGCTTTTTCCGTTGAGAGTTGTATCTGCCGGATGATTGGCTACCACTGCATAACTGTAATTTTTGTATTTGTATTTTTTCAACTGCTCCAACATGCCCTTAATAATTTGCTGGTGAATGACCGGGTCGTTGATACGTTTCTTAGTTGAATCGGGACCACCTGCAATAGCCCAATCAGGTAAACGTATTCCGAGATTGGTGCTGGCTGCTGTGTAAGGATATTGATCTATAGTTACATCATAACCATCCAATCTTGCTTTTTCAATCAATGCCAATGCTTGCGGTGACCGGCCCCAGTTCAATGGGCTCGCTACTTTAAAATGGGATATCTGTACAGGTATGATCGCTGCTTTGCCAATGTCAATCGCTTCGTTGATGGCTTCAATCACTGTATTTTCTTCATTACGAATATGTGATGCATAAATCCCTTTATACTTAGCGGTTTCTTTTGCCAAACCCACTACTTCTTGTGTATTACTAAACATGCCCGGCAAATAGATCAAACCTGTTGACATGCCTACAGCCCCTTCTTTCATGGCTTTGGCAATGAGTGCTTCCATTTTTAACTGCTCCTCGGGTGTTGCCAAACGATCATCATTGCCCATTATCAATCTTCGTATAGTATTATGACCCACAAGCGATGCAACATTGATGGATGTTTTAATGCTATCGATCCGGTAAAAGAAATAATTCAAATCTTCAGCCGAGTTGCCACAATTACCTGTAACAACTGTAGTAACACCATCGTAAATATAATTTTCGGCGGTTGGGCGTTCAAATACGCCGCCTTCAATATGTCCGTGTACGTCAATAAAACCGGGAGCAACGATCAATCCTTTGGCATCAATGGTTCTTTTGGCAGATGCATTGATGTTCTTTTGAATGAGTACGATTTTCCCATCCTGTACAGCCACATCCGCATAGTACCAACTGTTGCCGGTGCCATCCATGATCTTTCCATTACGGATGAGGAGATCGTAATTAGGTTGTGCAATAGTAAAAAGAGGAAGAAACGAAAGAATAAAAGCAATTTGTTTCATGGCAGTTGGTTGTGATCATAAATATAAGTTGTTCTTTCATCACCCCAACTCTACCGCAGGATCCCAAAAACGTTTTTCAAAATCAACTACCTGATCATTTTTTACTGCAACACCATCTTTCTTTAATAATTCTTCCATGCGTGTAGGTGTTTCAAAATGTGCTTTGCCACTGAGCATGCCATTGCGATTCACAACTCTTTGGGCAGGTACTTTGGGTGTGGTTGTATGTGCTGCATTCATGGCCCATCCTACCATGCGGGCACTTAGCTTGGTACCCAGGTAATTGGCAATAGCTCCATAAGAAGTAACACGTCCTTTAGGAATTTGACGTACTACATCATATACATCATCAAAAAAGCTGTATTCTTTGGCTGTACCTGTTTTATGTGGTTGCTCGGTTTTCTTTTTCGTCATGAGTTCGTTCTTTCAGCAACAAGGTACGACGGGGCTCGGGAACATTTTCATACTCGTAAGGACAATGCCGGCAACCATGCCCGCAACAATAGCCCTTATCCAAATGATATTTGGCCGTAAGAACCATGTTGCCATTTTCTTCGTAATAGTAGTCTATACCTTCTTCAAACTTTTTCATGGAGAGTGCGAAATACGACTATAAAACTCAAATCAAAAGTATTTGTTGACTAAAAAATCAAATTCAACTTTCAGTTGATGTTATTTCTGTTTCAAACACCCATTGCTTCAACAAAATATCCGTTTCTGCCGGGAGGGTTTTGGTGTTAAGGGAAAAGCAGAGGTAGTGAATGCGGTTGCTACCTGCAATATCCAATCCTTCATAATGTGTTTTAATGGTAAGCTCAGGCGAAACCTGTGTTTGCTGATAGAGGTTGTCATGATCAACATGCAGTTGAAGTTGATACATAGTGATCACCTGTTTGGTGAAATGATATAAAACAGGTGAATCTGTTTTAAGGTGAATCAAACCATCAGCTTTCAGTAATTGCTGGTAAAAACGTAAATACTTGGGGTGTGTTAATCGCTTCTTGTGTTTGGATTGACGGAGTTGGGGATCGGGGAAAGTGATCCATATCTCACTTACTTCATCTTTTGAAAAATATTCATTGATCCGGTCAATCTGTGTACGCAAGAAAGCAATGTTATGGAGATTCTCTTTCAATGCTGTTTTAGCACCCACCCACATTCGGTTGCCCTTTACATCAATACCAATGAAATTCCTGTTGGGATACAATCTTCCCAAGCCCACAGCATATTCACCCTTACCGCAGGCAAGCTCTAAAGTAATTGGGTGATGATTTTTAAAAAACTCATTCCACTTCCCGTTCATATGCTGCGGGTATTGCAGCACATTGGGAAATGTTTCCATTTCAGCAAACCGCACTAATTTTTTCTGGCCCATAATAAGGCCGCAAAGGTAAATGAAGAGTGTTTATTCTTTTACTGTTGCTTTTAAAGTAATAGTTGGGTGCTGGTTAGGTGCAAATACTGCATTCAGCACAACAAAGGGTAATGTAATTTCTTTTAAACGCTTGAGTGTTTTGACTTCTACAATTGTTTTTTCGCCGGGTTTTACGGTGATGATCTCACCTGAATTGTGCAACGTAAAACCTGTTTTATTTTGAAGGATAAACTCGGAACTTGTGTTGTTTTCAAGTTCAATGCTTAATACATCAAACCTTCTGATATACTTTGCTTCTTTGATGGTTAATGATTGCTGCAACAGTGGAATCAAATATTCGTTACGACCAATCAACATATTGTTGAAAAAAGCAACGGTACGTCGTTCCATCAACGCTTCTTTAATGGATGCTTCCGTTTGTTCTTTTGCAAAAACAAGTGTGATGGGCCGATGACCACCTTTGGGTATTTTAAATTGCCAATCGATCAAACCATGAATATCACTTGTGCCCATGATGGTAAGATTGTTGTCAAGGGCTATTTGCAATGCCTCATCAGAATAGGTAAGATCATTGACCACTTCAATACCATCCAATAATTTTTCTTTGATGAGGAAGCGGTGTACATCAGTTAATGTAGCTATACCATCTGACCGTTGAGCGATCCAGTTAGGATGATTCCAAAATGTAAAAGCTCCCTGTTGTTTTGCGGCACGAAAAATTTGTATGGAATCTTTGATCAGCAACTGATTGGCGTCTTCGATGAAAATAGCGTTACTGTGACCGGGCGGCATTTTCCTGGTAATCTCCGAGCCGAGTACAATAATGAGATTATGTGCTTTTGCTTCATCCAATGCCAATTTGTAAGAACGGTTACGATCAGGATGCGGAATGTCTGCTTTATGCGGTTGATATTCCAGGTGCTCTGTTAAAGAGATCGCATCCAGGCCATCATACAGTGCTTCCATCACACGTATATCTGGCCAAACACTTCCATCAGAAAAAACAGTGTGCTGATGAAAATCACATTTCAATGTTTTAAAACCCGGTATATCGGGGAATTTTAATTTTCTGTTTCCTGTATGAGAATGGTCCTGTGCAAAGGAAGAGAAGGAAGAACAAATGAAAAGCAGAAGAAACAATCGCATCTTTTTCTTGACAAGGTAATGAAGAAGGAAGAAATGAATGTTATGGAATGTTGAAGAAAAAGGAGGGCACAAAAAAGCCCTGCCGAAATCGGCAAGGCTGATTTTAAATAAAAGCATGAGAAAGCTGTAGGGGGAGGAGTCGAACCTCCACGGGGCAGTTAGCTGTAACACAAAGATTAGTGGTCAACCCTGGTCGGCCTTACCAAAAGATAACGTCGGCTCTATGTTACGTTTGTCCTGTGATCCCCACCCTCGAGACGAGAGGGTATGTCTGCCAAAAATTTCATCACCCCACAGTATTGTTGTTATTCAAAGAACGATTACAGTGCAATATTAAAACATCCTAATCATTCATTACAAATATTTCAATAAAAATTTTGAAACTTTCGATTTTATTTAAATATTTGCTGATAATACTTGATAATTTTTAATAAACATTTGAATTATGGCCGGCAAATTGAATCTTGACAAATTGGATTTTCAGATCATTACCGAAATGGTGGAAGACGCACAGATTTCTTATGCCGATTTGGGCAAGAAGTTGTTTGTAAGCGGCGGTACCATTCATGTTCGTATTAAAAAACTCCAGGAGCATGGAATTGTAAAAGGCACTAAACTCAATGTTGATCTGAAAAAACTGGGGTACGATGTTACGGCCTTTGTAGGTATCTATCTTGAAAAAAGTTCGATGTATGATAACGTGGCAAAAGAGTTACAAAAGATACCTGAAATTGTACGACTCAATTATACAACAGGTAATTATAGTATGTTCATTGAGGTGGTGTGTAAGGACATGAATCAACTCCGTTATGTGTTGCACGATGCATTACAAAAGATCAAAGGAATTGAAAGAACAGAAACATTTATTTCGTTAGATGAAAGTTTCAGTCGTTCCGTGAATGTATTAAAAACAGGAGTAGCCTGATCAGAGAGAACCTCCTTCCACAAAACGGGAAGGAACAAATTCTTCCACGGGATCATTGGTGCCGCTTAAACATTCCTGCATTCGTTGAAAAGCCAGCTTACCTAAATTATAGCCACTTGTTTCTACATAAGATATTTCAGGATAATAAATGGAAGGAATACTTCCATCACTTAAAGCGATCACACCAGTTTGAGCCGGGATTGAAATTTGTAAACGCATTAAACTTTTCATAGTGCCCATTAATATCTCATCACTCATACAAAAAACAGCATCAGGTTTGTTTTGCTGCTGAAAATATTGAAGTGTAATATCTTCAGCATGTTTTGTACTGTGCGCATGTTCAATGAAAAGTGAAACAGATTTGTTTTTCGTAAAGCAATTGGTAAAACTTTCTAATCTTCTTTTTGTAATGGATAAACTTCTGCTTCCGAAAATGGCAAGGATATTTTTTTTATTTCTTTTTTGCAATTCTTCTGCTGCAAGTACGGCTGCTTCTTTATCTGCCAGGCAAACTTTATTATACCGTGCATCTTCGGGCACTTTATCAAAAAACACAAGAGGTATTTCTGCTGTTTTTAATTTATCAAATGATGAAAGACTGCCGGTTTCCTGTGAATAACATGCAAACAAACCGCTGATCCTGTTTTGACGGCACAAACGCAGGTTATCACTTTCAGCAACTACGTCTTCATTATTTTGAAGTATCAGGAGTGAATAACCGATTTTCCTGCTTTCTTCCTCAATAGCTGATATAAATGAATCATAAAACATATTGGTAACGGAAGGAACCATCAATCCAAACAGTTTTGTCTTTTTGGTTCGGAGGTTTACAGCAGTTGCATTGGGTTCGTATTCAAGGGTTTCGGCCAGTTCTACCACTTTTTTCTTGGTGGCATCTGAAATATCAGGATGATTCTTTAAGGCTCTTGAAACCGTAGAAATACTGAGTCCGAGCACCTGCGATATCTTTTTAAGGGTAGTATCAGACATATAAGATTGATTTAGAGGAAGCTGTAATTTTTTCCACTGCAATTATTTTCGCAAACGATTGCAACAAATTTAGGCAAAAAGAGATAGGGTCAAACCTCATATTATTCAAAAACTTGGTTTAAGTTCACAGAAATTTAACAGTGCTTGCCGGCCTATCAAAGAGAGAAAATCTAAATAACCCACTCTTTAAGAACCCTCGCAGGTATTGTTATTTATCACAATCACTTCTTAAAACTACTGATTATGACTTTGATGAAGTTTGCAAGAGGCATACTTACAGCCTTTGTGAGTCTTCTTGTATTCACCAATGCATTTGCACAATCCAGAACAGTTACAGGTAAAGTTCTCGACTCCAAAGGAGACGGGGTTCCTTCTGCTACCGTAACGGTGAAGGGTACCAGCAATTCCACTTCCACTGCAGCTGATGGCTCGTTCTCCATCAGTGTTCCTTCCGGCTCAAAAACACTAGTTATTTCTTCTGTTGGTTTTGATACCAAAGAAGTTGCCATTAGTGATAACATGAGCATCACACTTGAAATCAAAAACGCTGCCCTTAATGAAGTGGTAGTTGTGGGTTATGGTTCCCGTAAAGTAAAAGACTTAACGGGCTCTGTTGCCAACATTACTCCTAAGGACTTCAATAAAGGTCAGATTGGTTCTCCTGATCAATTGATTCAAGGTAGAACACCAGGTGTTTTAGTAACACCCGCATCTGGCGAACCCGGGGCTGCACCCACCATTAATATTCGTGGTATTGGTTCCATTCGTGGAAACCAGGAGCCGCTTTATGTTGTTGACGGTGTACCATTAGCACAGGGCGGAACTTTAGGTACTGCCAGTGGTGTTGAGGGTAGTTCAACACCCAAAAACCCATTAGTATTTTTAAATCCGAATGATATTGAAAGCATTACCATCTTAAAAGATGCCTCTGCCTCTGCTATCTATGGTTCCAGGGGTGCCAATGGCGTTATTCTTATTACCACCAAAAGTGGTAAGGGAGGAAAAAAAGGTTCTTTTAATTTTGGTGCAAGCACCAGTATTGCACGTACAAGAAACAGGTATGATCTTCTTTCAGCAGAAGAATTTGTAAGGACAAACCGTTTAGCTGCTGTGGATGGTGGTGTAGATCCTAATGATGCATTGCTGGCTTCAATCAATAATGATGCTGGTGGAAATACAGACTGGCAGGATGAGATTTTCCGTACTGCTGTATCACAGAATTATAATCTTGGTTGGGGATTTAATACCAAACAAACCAATTTGAGAGTAAGTGGTTCTTATGACGATCAACAAGGTATTGTTAGAAACAGTGCTATGAAGAGAGCTACACTCCGTACCAACTTTACCCAACGATTTTTTAAGGATAAATTGAAATTTGACATTGCTGCTACGTATTCCAATACACGCAATCAATATCCTGCTCTTTCTAATAATGCAGGTTACCAGGGAAGCTTACTGGGTGCAGCTTTACAATTTGCTCCAACTTACCCTGTTAAGAATCCGGATGGTTCTTACTTCCAGCCCGGTGACCAGCGTAATCCTGTTCAAATGTTGAACTATTTTGATGACAGAGACAATGTGAACCGGTTTCTCGGAAATTTGACCGGTACCTATCAAATAACATCCGGCTTAACTTATAAGGCTGTTTTTGGTTATGACGGAAGCAAGGCAGAGCGTACATCCTTTGCAGATCCACGCTTAAGCTCTAACGCTTATGGTGGAACAACTAATATTTTTGGAAAGGATTATCAGAATCCGATTGAGAAGAACGGAAGAACTACCAGGCAAATTCTTGATTTGAGTTCGTTCTTAACAGAGCATTACCTAACATATGATAAAACGGTGGGTAATCATTCTTTCAATGCCGTATTAGGTTATTCTTATCAAAGTTTTCAGAATGAATATACCGGTCGTGTTGGCTGGGGTTTAAGGACTCCCGTAACAGGGCCTTCTGATCCTTTCATCAGGGAGTTTAACAATTTTGTAAACTATGCGGATTTTGTACCTGGCTTTGATAAGAATGAATTACAATCTTATTTTGGCCGTGTGAACTATTCATTTAATGACAAATATTTCTTAACAGCAACTTTCCGTGCTGATGGTTCTTCAAAATTTGGTGAAAACAATCGTTATGGATATTTCCCTGCATTTGCAGCGAAATGGAGAGTTACCAATGAAAAATGGGCTGAGAAATCAATTGGAAAATGGTTCAGTGATTTCAGCATCAGAGCCAATTATGGCGTTTTGGGAAGCCAGGACGGCTTAGGCTCTTATTTTGCAAAAAATCTTCAGCAAACATTTGATGTAGGAAACGGTCCTGTTACAAGGTTTGTACACCAGGGAAATCCTGATTTGAAATGGGAAGAAGCTGCTACAACAGGTGTAGGTATTGATTTTACTACATTGCAAAACCGTTTAAGCGTTACACTTGATTACTATTATACCAAGCGTACAAACCTGATCTTCTTTGCACCCACACCCGGAGGATTCTCTGCTCAGGCATTCTGGTGGATCAACCTCCCCGGTGAAGTAATTAACAAAGGATTTGAAGCCAACATCAGCTATAAAATCATCAAGGGTAAAAGATTCAATTGGGATGTTAACTATAATATGAGTACGCTCCAAAATGAAGTTAGAGAATTACCCACTCCTGTTTTAACTGGTGCAGTAAGTGGTCAGGGTCTCACAGGTGCTTTTGCCCAGCAAATGGTATCCGGTCGTCCGCTGTTCTCATGGAATATGCTTGACTACCAGGGCTTTGATGCAAACGGATTTGCTGTTTACGGCAGTGCAGGTCAGAATATTTTCAGAGGTTCAGCTGTTCCTAACTTTTTTGCAGGCTTAACGAATAACTTCTCACTTGGTAATTGGAGCCTCAGCATCTTTATGAATGCAGTAACCGGTTTCTATGTGTACAACAATACTGCCAATGCGTTGTTCTTAAGAGGTAGCTTGGCGAACTACAGAAATGTTACCAGGGAAGTTGGATACAGTGGTGAAAATCCATTCAACCCAGGAAGTGTTTCTACAAGATTTTTGGAGAAAGGAGATTTCATCAGGTTGGCTAACGTGAATCTGAGTCATTCATTCAACTTAAACAGCAAGGTGATTAAGTCATTCTCCATCTTTGCTTCTGGACAGAACCTGGCTTTGATCAGCAAATATTCGGGTTTAGATCCGGAGGTTAACGTTGATAAAAATATAAATGGCGTAACTTCAAGAGGATTTGATTACACCCAATATCCGAGACCCGTTATTGTAACACTCGGTGCAAATCTTAATTTTTAAAAAATTTATTTAAACGAATAGTATATGAAAACCAGGACAAAACATTACCTATCCAGTATTTTCATGGCATCACTGATATTATTGGTTGCTGCCTGTTCAAAACTGGAGCCTGAGTTTGGTGGTCCAAACTCTGAAGCACCGGTTGATAAAGGTGGCGCCCCAACTCCTCCATCTCTGTCAGCTGTATATGAGCAACTAAATCAGTTGGTAGGACAATATGGTTACCAAGCCATGCAAGAGCATTCTACTGATGAATTAATGGGACCCACCAGGGGTACTGACTGGGACGATTTCGGTACCTGGCGCCGTTTGCACCTGCATTCATGGGGTCCGGATCATAACCAGGTAAATGATGTGTGGAACGGTCTTAACGGAGCCCTGTTCCAAACAACTCTTATTGCAGAAACCGCATCAGGATCAACAAAGGCATCCGGACAGTTTTTACGTTCTTTTTTCCGTTTCCTGGTTGTTGATTTATATGGTCAGATGCAGGCAAGACCTGCAACGGCTCCTGCAGCTGGTATTCCGAACGTAATACCACGTGCACAGGCAGTAGATACAATCATTGCTGAATTAAAAGCGGCTATTCCAAATCTTCCCGCCTACACCAAAACAAACAGAATGCTTGCTACGAAGGAAGCTGCATATTTTCTGCTTGCAAAACTCTATTTAAACAGAGCTGTTTATAAGCAGGATCCTACCAAGCCGGCTGGTCCTTATACGCATTCAGCTGCAGATATGAAAGAAGTAATTGATTACTGCAACTTAATAGCTGCAAATACAAACCTTGCAGTTGATGATAACTACTGGGATAATTTTGTATGGACGAATGCTACTGCATCCAGCGAAAACATTTTTGTTCGCAGAAATGCAACTGATGCTCAGGCAGGCGGTGGTGCCAACCTGGTTTGGTTAACCTGTATGGGTGGCCACTATAATCAAACGCCTTCGGGCTGGAATGGTTTTACAACCTTATCCGATTTCTATGATAGTTTTGAAGCAGGTGATATCAGAAGAGGAACTTCGATTCCCGGATACACTGATGTGGTAGGTATACCAAGTGGTTTCGTTGTTGGTCCTGTTCAAGGTCCGGTTGATCCCGCAAATCCAAAACGTCGTGGTAGAATTGGTGATCCGGTAGGTCCTCTCTTTACAAGAAGTGGTGCACCTCTTGTGTTTTCAAGAAATGTAAGTATCTTCTTTAATAGTGAGGCAAACGGTATCCGTACTAATAAATATCCTCTCGATCCCTCTTCAATCAACGACGGTGGTTGGGGAAGCACCAACGAATGGGTATTTTTCCGCTTCTCAGATGTACGTTTAATGAAAGCTGAAGCAATTTTGAGAGGTGGTGTGGATGCGAATAATGAAACTGCTGTAGCCATAGTTAACTCCATCCGTTCAAGACGTGGTGCTACAACTCTTGCTTCTGTTACTTTACCGGTATTGCTGGCTGAGAGAGGTCGTGAATTATACCTGGAAGGTTGGAGAAGAAATGATATGATCCGTTTTGAAAGGTTCAACGCTCCTGTACAGGAAAGACCAACTGCTTCTGATGGGTATAAGGTGGTTTATCCTATCCCAACGCTTGCGCTTTCTTCCAATCCTAATTTGAAACAAAACTTCGGGTATTAGTTTTTATCATAATCAATAGGGGAGAGGTCACCAATCTTGGTGGCCTCTTTTTTTACAATACTTTCGTCTTTTATTGCAATTGCTCAACTGTTTTTCTCCCTCAATTCATTTAACTTGAGCCGATGTTTTACCGTATGCGATCTCTTAAGTTTTATACTACAATTGCATGTGCTGTGCTGCTTTGGGGATGTAAACAAAAATCAACGCATACATTATTTCAGCCGGTGAGTAACTCAGGCATTTCGTTTGAAAATACCATTGAAAGCACGGATCAGAACAACGTATTTAAATACCGTAATTTTTATAATGGCGGCGGTGTGGCTGCAGGAGATCTGAATAATGACGGATTGCCGGATGTTTTTTTTACAGCCAATAACGGTAACAACAAACTCTTCCTCAACAAAGGCAATTTTCAATTTGAAGATATTACAGCAAAAGCCGGGTTAAATAATACCGGTCGTTGGAGTACAGGTATTGTGTTTGTTGATATTAATGCAGATGGTTGGCTCGACATTTATGTGTGCAATGCAGGAAATATGCTGCAACCTGTGTTACGCAGGAATCAACTTTATATTAATAACAAAAATCTCACTTTCACAGAGCAGGCTGCTGCTTATGGTTTAGATAATGACGGTTATACCACACATGCTTCCTTTTTTGATTATGATCTCGATGGCGACCTGGATTGTTTTATGGTGAATAACAGTCCTATGCCTGTAAACACATTTAATTATGCCAACATGAGAGACCTGCCGGCTCATGAATGGGAAGTAAAAGATTTTTTAAAAGGCGGTGGGGATCATTTTTATAAGAATGAAAATGGAAAATTTACAGAAGTAACCAAACAGGTTGGTTTACATGGAAGTTTGATCAGTTTGGGATTGGGAGTTACGGTGGGTGATGTAAACGGCGATCACTTTCCGGATGTATATGTGAGTAACGATTTTTTTGAACGGGATTATCTCTACATCAATCAACAGAACGGAACGTTTAAAGATGAGTTTGAACAATGGATTCAGCACAGCAGTCTTTCTTCTATGGGCGCTGATATGAACGACATCAACAATGATGGCTATCCCGACATCTTTACAACTGATATGTTGCCTGATGATGACTATCGGTTAAAAGCCAACTCCTCTTTCGACAGTTATGAAGTGTTTCAGCAGAAAATCAATCTCGGCTTTTATTACCAGTTTACTCAAAATGCACTGCAGGTAAACAACCGCAACGGAAAGTTTATGGAAACTGCTTTCCTTAGTGGTGTAGCCGCCAGCGACTGGAGTTGGGGCGCTTTGCTGTTTGATGCAGACAATGACGGTCTCACAGATATTTATGTAAGCAATGGTATTTATCATGATGTAACCGACCAGGACTTTATTGATTTTTTTGCCGATGAAGTAATGCAGCAAATGGTGCTGCGGGGTAAAAAAGAAGAAGTCAATAATATCATCAAACGAATGCCCTCCAATCCCATCCTCAACAATATGTTTCATAACAAAGGCAATCTTCGTTTTGAAAGCAATGCAACAGAGTGGGGTTTGGACAAACCTTCTTTTTCTAATGGAGCGGTCTATGCAGATCTTGATAAAGACGGAGATCTGGACCTGCTGGTGAACAATGTCAATCAACCGGCATTTGTATACCGTAACACCAGCCGGGAAAAAAATCAAAACAATTACATCGCTGTTCAACTAAAAGGGAAAACGCCCAACAACTTTGCTATTGGCAGCAGTATTAAACTGTACCAGGGTAATCAAATCATTTCAAGAGAAGTAATTCCGGCAAGAGGGTTTCAATCAAGTGTGGATTATGTACAAACCATCGGCTTGGGTAAAGGAACTGTTGATTCAATGATCATCACCTGGCCAGACAGAACAGTAACGGTTGTACAACAACCCGCCATCAACAAACAACACACCATTGAACAGATAAATACAATTCAACCTGTAAAGACATCAGGTGAGCAAACAGCAGCCTTATTTGTAAAAAAAGATTCAGCTTTCACCACTCATCGTGAGGATGTGTTTGTAGATTTTTTTACGGAACGTAATATCCCGTTCATGCTTTCCAAACAAGGTCCAAAAGCTGCCGTTGCCGATGTTAACGGCGATGGACTGGATGATCTTTTTATCGGAGGTGCCAAACAGCAGGCTTCACAACTGTACCTGCAAACTGCTAACGGGTTTGTACAAAAAACCATTCCTGATTTTAATATGTTTACGTTCAACGATATTACTGCTGCTGTTTTTTTTGATTGTGATAAAGATGGTGATTTGGATTTGTTTGCAGGAGGCGGTGGCAATTTCGCAACTACTGAATCAGGCGGTTTTCAAAGTTTTCTTTATATCAATGATGGAAAAGGAATGTTTACATTAAACCGTGGCGCCATTCCACCTACGGGTACAAATTGCGGAACGGTTACCGTATTGGATTATAACGCAGACGGTTTGCCGGATCTTTTTATCGGAAGCCGCAGCGTTCCTCAATCATACGGAGAAACGCCCCCTCACTTTCTGATGAAGAATAAAGGCAATGGAATGTTTGAAGATGTAACCACTGCTGTTGCTCCTGTTTTCAATCAACTGGGAATGGTAACAGCATCTGCACTGGCAGATATGAATGGTGATGGTAAGGCCGAATTAATTATAACCGGCGACTGGATGTACACACATATCTTCACCGTTACCCCTGCCAAAATTGAAGAAATGAAAACCACCGGTATTGAAAATCATTATGGCTGGTGGCAAACAATGAAAGTGGCTGATGTAGATAAAGATGGTGATATGGATTTACTATTAGGTAATATCGGTGATAATTTTTACCTGCAACCATCCACAACTGCTCCGGTGCATTTGTATGTAAATGATTTTGATGCAAACGGAGTAAAAGAAAAAGTACTTTCAAGAACTATTCAGAAGAAGGAAGTGCCTGTGTTTATGCGCCGTGAAATGGCAGACCAAATACCTTCACTCAAAAAGCAAAATCTCAAGCACCGGGAGTATGCTAAGAAAAGTATTCAACAACTTTTTGAAAATACGTTGAGTCAATCCCAACATTTAACAGTCAACTATTCTTCCTCCTGCATTGCCTACAACAATGGTAAGGGAAGGTTTACAATCAATGCATTACCGATGACTGTTCAGTTTTCCAGTGTGAATGCAATGGAAGTGAGTGATATTAATAATGACGGGTTCCCTGATTTGTTACTGGCCGGAAATTTTTATGATCTGTTACCACAGCTATGCAGGCTGGATGCAAGCTTTGGACACGTACTCATCAACAATCAAAAAGGGGGGTTTGATGTTGTGCCCATGGCTGGGTCGGGCATTAATGTTCCCGGGCAAACCAGGGATATTGTTTCATTCAACTTCAGAAGTCAACGAAACTTTTTATTCCTGGTGAACAATCAAACACCGGTTTGGTATCAATTACAAACATCAAATAGTAAGAAGTAATGCGAAAATGGTGGAACGAATGTTTTGTGTGGCTGATCTGCTGTTTTATTATTTGCAGTTGCAGAAAGCAGCCTGCTTCTTTATTTGAGGTACTGGACAGTAAGCGAACGGGAATTGATTTCAGCAATCAATTAAAACCGACCCCGGCGTTTAATCTTTTTTCTTACATGTATTATTACAACGGCGCCGGTGTTGGCGCCGGGGATTTTAATCAAGATGGATGGATTGATTTATTCTTTGCTGCTAACCAATCCGCTAATAAGCTTTATCTCAACAAAGGAAACTTACAATTTAAGGATGTAACAACAGCAGCCGCTATTCCCAACGATGGAGCCTGGAGCACCGGTGTTTCTGTAATTGACATCAACAACGATGGCTTGCTCGATATCTATATTTGTCGTGTCGGTAATTACAAAAGACTCACCGGTAAAAATCAACTGCTGGTTTGCAAAGGCATCAGCAAAGACGGTATTCCGTTTTACAAAGATGAAGCGGCTGAATACGGATTGGATTTTTCCGGCTTCAGTACACAAGCTGCCTTTTTTGATTACGACCTGGATGGTGACCTCGATATGTTTTTGCTGAATCATTCAGTAAATCATGATGGCAACTATGCCCCGAGAAATAATTTCATCAACACCTATGACTCATTAGCCGGGCAAAAACTTTATCGTAATGATCAGGTAATAAAAGAAGGTGCAACTCAAACCAGATTTACAGACATTACAAAAGAAGTCGGTATTAATGGCAGTAAAATTGGTTATGGATTGGGCGTAGTAGTGAGCGATATCAACATGGATGGCTGGCCTGATTTTTATGTTGGTAATGATTTTCATGAGAACGATTATCTCTACATCAATCAGAAAAACGGAACATTTAAAGATGAAAGCACAGAGCAACTGATGCACATCAGTCAGTTCAGTATGGGTGTGGATGCTGCGGATATAACCAATGATGGCTTTCCGGAAATTATTTCTATGGACATGCTGCCTTATGATCCTTACATGATTCGTCGTTCATTGGCAGAAGATGATTATATCTACTTTAATGAAAAAAGAAAATACGGTTACCACTTTCAATATGCACGCAATAACCTGCAATGGAACAGAGGGAACAACCGATTTACTGAAGTAGGGCAATATGCCGGTATTTATGCCACTGACTGGAGCTGGGCATCGTTGTGGATGGATTTTGATAACGATGGGTTGAAAGATTTATTTGTAAGCAATGGTATTCCCAAGCGGATGAATGATATTGACTATGTAAATTTTGTAACCAATGATGAGCTGCAGCAAAAACTCCGCAACAATACACTGCAGGAAGAAGACATGAAACTGGTTGAAAAGTTTCCGGAAATTAAAATTCCGAATCAATTCTTTCGTAACAACGGCAATCTTTCTTTTTCCAACCTTACTGACAGCATCAGCGGCAACCCTCCTACTTTTTCCAACGGAACAGTTTATGCTGACTTGGATAATGATGGTGACCTGGATTTGGTAGTAAATAACATCAATGATGCTGCTATAATTTATCAGAATAAAAGTAACGATACAAAACAGAAGCCTTTTGCAACGGTTGCATTAAAAGGTGATGCCACCAACAGTAATGCCATCGGAGCACGGATGTTGCTGTTCACAAAGGATGGACTTCGAACCTATGAGCACAACCCTGTACATGGATTCCTCAGCAGTATGCAGGTGCCCATGCATATCGGTTTCCATCAAACAACTGTTGATTCTGCTTTACTCATCTGGCCTGATAACAGCTATGAAAAAGTACAACTTCAACAAAATACCCTCAACAAGTTTTCTTACAGGAAAGGATTGCCTTTGTTTGATTATTCCATCATTCATCAATGGAATCAAAACCGTTTTGCTGTAACAGATCAAACAGCTGCAACAGCATTCAACTATAAACATATTGAAAATCAGTTTAACGAGTTTGACCGGGAGCCTTTGATACCACACATGGTTTCAACGGAAGGTCCTGCTTTAGCAATAGCTGACATTAACCACGATGGTTTGGAAGATGTGTTTATTGGTGCATCAAAAGGTTATCATCCGGCTGTAATGCTGCGGACTGCCCAGGGAACGTTCCGTGAGCTGCCGCAGCCCGGCATGTTACAGGATAGCATGTGGGAGCATACAGATGCTGTTTGGGCTGATGTGAATAAGGATACACATGTTGATTTAATTATCGCAACAGGCGGTAATGAATATTATGGTGAAGATGAACATCTGCTACCGCTATTGTACCTGAACGATGGTAAAGGAAATCTTACACGTAAAGCAGATGCATTTTCAAGTATTCATGTTACGCAGTCAGTAGTACTTGCAAATGACTGGAACAATGATGGCGCTGTTGATCTTTTCATTGGAGGAAGAGCTGTTCCATGGAATTATGGTGCTGTTCCCGGTTCTTATTTATTGCAAAACGATGGAACCGGTGTATTTACCGATGTAACTAAAAAGCTTGCACCCGATTTACAGTTTGCAGGAATGGTTACTGATGCAAAGCTGGTTGATATGAATAAAGATGGCAAACAGGATTTATTAGTGAGTTATGAATGGGGAGCGATAGATGTCTTTATTCAGCAGTCAAAGCAATTCAACCGTCAACCAATCACCACTGAAAAAGGGTGGTGGAGCAGTGTAATATCTTTTGATGCAGATGGCGATGGTGATCTGGATGTGCTGGCAACCAATCTTGGTCTTAACACCAAATTGAAAACATCTGCGTCACAACCGGTAAAATTGTATCACAATGATTTTGATGGAAACGGAAGACAGGAGCAATTACTTACCTATTACCTCAGCGGTAAAGAAATTCCCTTTGCTACCAAGATGGATTTAGAGAAACAAGTGCCATCACTCAAAAAGAAATTTCTGTATGCAGAAGATTTTGCAAAAGCATCACTCAACGATTTGTTTGGTGCAGATAAGCTGAAACAATCACAGTTGCTCACCGTAACAGAATTTGCTCATTGTCTTTTCATCAACAATAAAGGAACATTTGAAAAGAAGTCATTACCATGGCCGCTGCAATTAAATAATTACAGGACTTCCTGCATTACAGATGCCAATGGTGATGCATTACCTGATGTTTTGTTATTGGGGAATTACTACGACAATCATGTACAGATTGGCCGCCAGGATGGTGATTTTGGTACGCTTCTTATCAACAAAGGCAGTAGTAATTTTGAAACCAGTTCCTTCACCGGTTTTATAGATCTGAAACAGGTGCGTTCTGTTCAGCCCATTCTCATCAATCAACAACCTGCATTCATTCTGGCAAGAAACAATACCGCTGCAGTTATTATGAAGCTAAGCAGCCGTTAATACATAACAGGATAATACAATCTTGTTTTCCATTTTGCACTATCCGGTTCCGCTCTTCTGTCAGTTAACAGCATTTGAAACGGAATGGCGGGTGATGACTTTTGATGATCCGCTACATATTGTTTCATCGCTGCTTCAGCATTTTGTATGGTAGTATTTCCACCCTGTACCTCACTCACCAGTATAAAGCCGTTGGCGAGCATACGTTTCTGTAAAAAGGTTTCATTACCGGTTACTAAGGTTTTGGTTGGAACGGCCACCATTACCAGGAATTGGTTGGGCCCTTCATCAAAAATATTGAGCATCGGAGCACTCGTTTCTTCACCTCCATTCGCTTGAATATATTTCCGGATGGCATCAATCTGCTGGTAAACTTCAGTTACATCAGGATAATGATTCATCAGTGTACGGGTGGAGATCATAGCGCTGTCTTTAACCCGGCTCATTTCTATCTTAATGCCGTACACTAATTCTTCCCCATCAAAATTCTTCTTTAAAGCATTAAGCAGGTGTTCAATATTGGTTTTTGTTTTTTGAATTTTATTGTAAGTACTGATGCGTTTCAAAGGTTGCAGCGGAATTTTTTCTGAATAGGCAACAGTAAAGCGGCTGGAGTCGGGCATTGTTTCGTCAATAATCAATTCGCCTCTTGCATGGCTTTCAAACCTTAGTGCAATTATATTGAGCAGTGATGTGCCTACCGTATAGGTTAGCTCCTCAAATTGGTAAGTACTGTCGTTAAGTTTGTTACCCGGCCATCCTTTTTTATTGCCGGCTTCATTTGTAAGCATCCGCAAAGCACCTTCATTGGTACAAGCTATTACTATTGATTTCGAAAACGATTGTTGTGAAGAAATGCCAACATAAAGTAATCCCGTGAGCGATAGCAGTACAACCACTAAAATAACAGTCCATCTTTTCATAACCAATCAGCTATTTTTCGTTTAAATTCACTTTCTAAAATACATGCAAATATGCGTCGTCTCCTGTTAATTTTAAGCATAACAGTTTCCACAACTTTTCTGTTCGGTCAAACCAGCAATCAATGGAAAATTGCTGCTTCCGGTTTTGATCCTTCTAATTACTACGGCATTACCGTTGCAAACGGAATGATTGGTGTGGTAAGCAGTCCCGAACCGTTTAAAGTAAAAGACGTAGTGCTGGCAGGTGCTTATGACTTGTACGGTCGTGGAAGGGTAAGTAATTTTTTAAAGAGCTTCAATCTGCTCAATGCTTACCTGGAGATTGACGGCCGCCGCATGGATGCTAAAAATGTAACCAATATGAAACAGGAGCTGGATATGCAGAACGCCAGCTTCACCACCAGTTTTGATTATGGTGATAAAGCAACTGTGACTTATACCTATTATTCGCTTCGTCAGCTTCCGTTTACCGTGTTGATGGATGTAAGCATTATGGCAAAAAAAGATATCAGCATCGGCGGAGCCAGTGTAATGGAAGCACCGGATGCACTTCGTGATGTGCAGAATTATTACAATGAAATTGATCGTCCGCATGTAACCGTCAGCCTGCTTACTTCATCAGCAAAAAGTCCCACAGGAAAATTATTGATGTGCGCCAGCAATACTTTTTTGTTTAGTGAACATCATGGTCATGAACCAAGAGTGATTCATGAAATGTGGGATAACAATATGCACCTGCTCAAATTCAGCAAACAAATAAAAGCGGGAGAAACCTATCGCTATTCCATTGCAGGTTCTTCTATCACCTCTGCCCATCATGATGATCCGCTCAATGAAGCGGAACGTTTAACCATTTATGCAAAGCTGGAAGGAAGAGATCGTTTATTGAAATTTCATACACAGGCATGGGAAGAATTGTGGAAGAGCAGAATCATCATTGAAGGAGACGAACAATCACAACAGGATGTCAACAGCATGCTCTATCATTTGTATTCATTCACACGGGAAGGCACAGCGCTATCACCATCACCTATGGGTTTGAGCGGATTAGGTTATAATGGTCATGTGTTTTGGGATACAGAGTTATGGATGTACCCTGCATTGCTGGTATTAAAACCGGAGCTGGCAAAGAGTATGATTGAATACCGCTATCAACGTTTGGATGCAGCCAAACGAAATGCATTTGGCAAAGGATACAAAGGAGCGATGTTCCCATGGGAAAGTGCAGAAACAGGTGTGGAAGAAACACCCGTGTGGGCATTGAGCGGACCGTTTGAACATCACATCACCGCCTGTGTGGCCATTGCTGCCTGGAATTATTATTGTGTAACACAGGACAAAACATGGTTGCGGGAGAAAGGTTATCCCATTCTTTCTGCTACTGCTGATTTCTGGGCCAGCCGTGTAGAACGCAATGGTCCGGGTAAGTATGATATTAAAAATGTAGTAGCGGCTGATGAGTGGGCAGAGAATGTTGACAACAATGCCTTTACTAACGCAGCCGCTCGGGCGAACTTAAACTTTGCAACAGAAGCGGCAAAAATATTAGGCATTGTTCCCGATGCTGACTGGATGAATGTAGCCAATAATATTCCCATCTTAAAATTTCCGGATGGTGTTACCAAAGAACATGCAACGTATAATGGTGAAGGTATTAAGCAGGCCGATGTAAACCTGCTTTCTTATCCGTTGAAGGAAGTAAAAGATCCTGCTGCTGTACGCAAAGACCTGGAGTATTATGAAAAACGGGTGCCCACAGAAGGTACACCGGCCATGACGCAGGCTGTGTTTGCCTTGTTATATGCCCGCATTGGTGATGCTGATAAAGCGTACTATTGGTTCAGAGATGCATACGTGCCCAATCTCAATCCACCGTTCCGGGTAATTGCAGAAACCAAGGGTGGTACCAATCCCTATTTTGCAACAGGTGCCGGGGGAATTTTACAGGCCATGCTCATGGGTTTTGGCGGTTTGGAAATTACACCGCAGGGCATTACTCAAATCAAAACCGTGCTTCCAAAAAACTGGAAGAGTGTTACCATTACAGGAGTTGGTAAAGAGAAGAAGACGTTTGTGAACAAACGATAGAAGAAGTTTTTGGGAACAGAATGATGTGCTGCTATTAAGCGTTTGTTGCGTCGCACTCTTGTACGTTTGGCAAGTTGACTCAACAAAGGGTTTTAGTTTCAACTCTCAGTAAAAATCTAAGTGTAAATAATGAAAATGTCATTATACAGTCATTGATTTCAACCTCTAATCCTCTTATTACCTATATTGCGACCCTTATCTTAAGCACTCATGAAACCATTCTTTCTGCTGATTTCTTTATTCGCATTTCAATCTGTACTAGCTCAATGGAACAGCGATGTTACTGTAAACAATCCTATTTGTACAGCAACCGGCGAACAATACAATGCTATCATAGCACCTGATGGTGCCGGTGGTGCCATCATTGCCTGGTCAGATAATCGTTCCGGCAACTTTGATATCTACGCACAACGCATCAATGCTTCAGGCGCTGTTCAATGGGCAGCTGATGGTGTCGCTATCTGTGCTGCTTCCGGCGACCAGTTTTTTCCGGTGATCATCAGTGATGGGAATGGCGGTGCTATTATTTCATGGACTGATTACAGAAATGATATTTCATTCGCCAATACAGATATTTTCGCTCAGCGTATTAATGCTTCAGGTGCAGTACAATGGACAGCCAATGGTATTGCAGTATGTAATAACACTACCAATCAACGGTCAGTAAGACTTGCAGCTTTTGGCAGCGGTGGTGCTGTGTTTACATGGAGTGATGACAGAAATGGAACCACCAACAGTGATATCTATGCACAGGCAGTGGATGGTAGTGGCAATTTTCTTTGGACAGTCAATGGAGTTGCCGTTTGTACTTCATCCAGCTATCAAATTGATCCTGTATTGATTTCTGATGGCAGTACTGCTGTTACAATTGTATGGCTGGATAACCGTAGCGGCAATTATGATATCTATGCACAAAAGCTCAATGCTTCAGCAGTACCACAATGGACGGTGAACGGTACTGTCATTTGTAATGCAGCTGGCATGCAGGGCAACTGCAGGATCATTAGTGATGGAGTTGGTGGTGCTATTTTAGCATGGGATGACGGAAGAGGCGGATCAGCAACAGATATCTATGCACAAAGGATCGATGCTTCAGGTGTTGCACAATGGACATCCAATGGAACAGTGGTGAGTAATGCTTCCAATATTCAAACAAGACCCGAGTTAATAGCAGATGGAACCGGTGGTGCTATTATGGCCTGGCTGGATTACAGGAATGGTCTTGATTTTTCTATTCGTGATATCTATGCACAACGAATTAATTCTTCAGGTATTTCTCAATGGACTTCCAACGGACTGGCCATTTGTACTGCAACCAACCATCAGCAGGATTATAATCTTGTAACAGATGGTTTGAACGGTGCCATCATCGCATGGTATGATGCCAGAAGCGGAACGGGTGACATCTACGTACAGCATGTTACTGCAAGCGGTACTCCTACCATGGCAGCAAATGGATTTTTAGCAGGAGGCGCTGCTGACAGACAAGAGTCCCCTGTACTGGTAAGTGATGAAGCCAATGGTGCTATCCTTGCATGGGCTGATAAAAGAAATGGGGTTGCTAATGATATCTATGCGTACCGTTTATTTTACAACACCATTACATCGGTAAGAAATATCAGCTATGAAAAAACAATTACTGTGTTTCCAAGTCCGGTAAAATCAAATCAATCAATCGTCATAAAAAATGCCAGAGCATTGGTCGCTGTTTATGGAATTGATGGAAAAAGATATGACGTGCCGGCATCCAAATCATTTGCAGAGGTTCAAACTGTTCAATTACCCGAACTGCCAACAGGTGTTTATATCCTGGAGTTGAAGAATAAAAATAATAAAACTGAATTTATCAGAATATCTGTTTATTGATAGTACTAATTGCAGTAAAAAAGAATGCCCGTTGTTTCAGCGGGCATTCTTTTTTTATAACTACTTTATAAAAGCAACAAGGAATATCTTTGAAGTATGAACAAAGCATTCCTCTTTGATCTTGACGGCACGCTCATTGACACCATGCCCTGGCATTTCAAAACATGGGAAGCAGTGGTGGAAGAACTGGGCGGTCCCCTGCGTGGTGATGAATTAATGAAAGAACTTTATGGAAATGGCGCCGAGCTCATGCATCGCCTGGTGCCGCACAGAACATTTACAGAAGACGAAGCAAGACAAATAGTAGACAATAAAGAGGAACGTTACAGGAATCTTTACGGCCAAAACATTACCGTGCTGGAAGGCGCCCGTGAATTTTTAGACGAAGCTTTGCTGCTAAATATCCCGATGGGTATTGGTACCGCCAGCAACCAGGCCAATATTGATTTTGCCCTCGACTTTTTAGACCTGCGTAAATACCTGAAGGCTATTGTTGGGGCCGACGATGTACAATTAAGTAAACCCCATCCCGAAACATGGCTGAAACTGGCGGAGGCTTTATCTGCAGACCCGGTAAATTGTATTGTGTTTGAGGATGCCCCCAAAGGCATTGAAGCGGCCCAAAAAGCAGGTATGAAGGCTATCGCCATCACAGGGCACTACTCCGCAAACGATTTCAATGGCTATAATAATATTTTAAAAATTGTCCCCTCTTTGAATGCTTTAAAACCCGGCGAATTACTTTATCTTTAGTTTCTTTAACCCCGACTGTTGATTGTGAGAATACTCGCTGCTATATTATTTCTTTCTATTTTACTGTTCAACAGTGGCGGCTACCGTTTCGTAATAGATTCCCTGGAAGCACATCAAAACACACAGTTGGAACAGCAGTTGGATCAGAAACGGTATGATGAATCTTCTCTTGTTGAAATAAGAGTTCCTGTATCACTTCCCTATCAAACAGACTGGAAAGATTTTGAACGTGTGAATGGTGAAGTAGAATTCAACGGTACACATTACAAATTTGTAGAACGCAAATTGCAGGGTGGTGAAATGATCTATAAATGCATTCCCAACGAAGGCAAGGCACAGTTGGTTAATGCACGTGAAAACTTTTTCAAGTTGGTGAATGATCTGCAAACACAGGAATCATCCAAAAAATCAGCTACCAACCATTCTGTAAAAACGTTCAGCTTTGATTATTGTGAAGAGATGAATAGCTGGAACTTACATGCCTTACAGCAACGTACACTTTCCTATAATAATAAGTCAGCAGAACAACTTCTTTCTGCTTATATCCTCACGCCGGAGCAACCTCCCGAAATGATCTGATCTGTTAACAACAGATGTTACTGATGTAATGGAGGCATTACAATGCCATCCTGTAAAAAGATGTACATCAGCCCTGCCTGTTACCAACAGGAACACTTTGATTTTTATTTTTTACCTGTATGGTTCATTTCATAATGACTCATACAGTGCAATGGATCAGATCCGCAGACAAGTCAATAAATAGTATAAATAAAGCAATGAAACAGATTTTTTATTCATTGGCAGTTGTAATTGTTTTTATCAGTTGCAGTAAAACTGACCACTCAAAGCAATTCACCAATGACCCATTCCTCTACAGTAAAACAGTGAAGAAGCTCAACAATGTGGTGTTGGAAAACAATTTTCCACCGATGATTGCAGCACGCAACTATGTGTATGCAAGTATTGCAGGTTACGAATGCATTGTTGCTGGCGATGCGAATTATCAAACACTAAGCGGGCAGATCAAACATATGCCTGCTATGCCAAAACCTGATACTTCGAAAGGGAAAATTGATTTTCAGTTAGCGTCTTTGCTGGCATTTACCAAGGTTGGTAATGCAGTAACCTTTCCTGAAGGAAGTATGATGGAGTATTATGAAGAGTTAAAACACAAAGCAGATTCTGCAGGAATGCCGGGTGATGTATTGGAGAATACGGTTGCCTTTGCTGATACCATTGCTGCTTCCATTTTAAAATGGAGTAAAAAAGATAATTACGCACAAACACGTGGTGCAGAAAAATACAATGTAACAGATGAAGAAGGAAGGTGGACACCTACACCACCTATGTATGCTACAGCTGTTGAACCGCATTGGGGTTCTATTCGCCCCATGGTACTCGATAGCTCTTCTCATTTTGAAATTCCACGCCCGCCAAAGTTTGATGTAAAAAATAAAAACAGTGAATTCTACAGGCGGATGATGGAGGTGAAACAGGTGGGCGATAGTTTAACAGAAGAACAAAAACATATAGCTGATTTCTGGGATGACAATCCTTTCAAAATGAATGTAAGCGGGCATGTAATGTTTGCCACTAAAAAATTCTCACCTCCCGGTCATTGGTTAAATATTGTTGGTATTGCGTCCAAAGAAGCAAAGGCAGATTTCAATTCGACCGTTGCGGCCTATGCTATAACATCTATTGCTTTCTTTGACGCTTTCATACGTGGATGGAAAGAAAAATATACCAGCAATTACATCCGTCCGGAAACTGCTATCAACAAATATGTGAGCCAGGAATGGCGACCACATATTCAAACACCTCCGTTCCCCTCTTATGTAAGCGGGCATGCAACAAACTCTGCTGCCGCTGCCGAAGTGATGACCAGTATGTTTGGTGAACAACTTTCGTTCACAGATACTTCACTGCTGGAGTTTGGTATCAAAAACCGTATGATCAAATCATTTCGTGATGCAGCAGCAGAAGCAGCCATGTCAAGATTGTATGGTGGAATTCATTACCGCTTTGATAATGACGAGGGATTAATTGTTGGAAGAAAGATAGGAGAACTGATTGTTCAACGAATCAAATTAAAAGCAAACTAAAAAACGATCACACAAAACAACCAAATCAACAATGAAAAAAGTATTAGTCTTATCAACTCATATAACACTATTATTAAGTATAGGTATTCAGGAAACATCAGCCCAGGGTTGTGTAGCAGTACGCAGCAATGGTGCTATGTGCACCCGCAGCCATGCAGATACAAGCAACGCTGGTCATAACTGGCAACTTACAACAGGTTATCGTTACTTCTATTCATTTCGCCATTTTATAGGGAAAGAAGAACAAAAGCATCGTGTTGAAGAAGGAACAGATGTACGTAACTGGCAACATGCTGTTGATCTTACGCTGGTACGTAAACTCAACAATCGTTTATCATTGGCTGTAAATGTTCCTATCATTTCTAACCGTCGCTCTTCTTTGTATGAACATTATGGTAACTCAAGTACAAATCCCAACGCAAGAAGAGAAACCAAATCATTTGGTATAGGCGATATGCGGATCACTGCTTATCGTTGGATGCTGGATCCATTAAAAAGTAAAAAAGGAAATGTGCAGGTAGGTTTGGGACTTAAACTTCCAACAGGTGATTATACCTACCAGGATTTTTTCTGGAGAAATGATTCCACAAAAGTGTTAGGCCCTGTTGATCAATCCATACAATTAGGAGATGGTGGTACAGGTATTACATTAGAAGTGAATGGTTATTATGTATTCACAAAAGAATTAAGTGTGTATGGTAATTTTTATTATCTCAGCAATCCACGTGAACATAATGGAGTATCAACTGCAAGAGGTGGTACAACATCAGCTACTAATATTTTATACGGCAGTAGTGTAATGAGTGTGCCTGATCAATACATGGTACGTGGTGGTTTGAATCTTACGCTGGGGGCATTTTCTGCATCAGCCGGTATGAGATTAGAAGTAGTTCCATCACAAGACCTTATTGGAGGTAGCAGTGGTTTTCGCAGACCGGGACGTATTGCAGGTATAGAACCGGGAGTTGCTTATCAAATGAAAAATGTAACATTTTTTGCTACAGCACCTTATTGGTATAGCAAGAACAGAACTCAAAGCTATGCTGATAAACAACGTACTAAAATAACAGGTGTGTATGCGCAAGGTGATGCAGCATTTGCTGATTACTCTATCAATATAGGCTGTACTGTAAAATTCTAAATAATACTCAAAACAACAACTATAAAACTAGTGTCTGATGAAATCAATTAAAAACATTCTATACGCCTTATCACTTTGTATAGTTGTAAATGGTGCTTTTGCACAAACAGATATTGATGCGATCATGATGGAGAAAAATGCATTTTGTGTTGGTCCTATGTACACGTACAGCAGTTGGAAAGAATATTGGGAGGGAAACAATAAAAGAGAAAACCTGAATCTTGGCACTGTAAGCACACAAATGTTCAGTGTAGGAGGCAATTATGGTGTATCTCCCAAGCTCAACTTATTATTCAATGTTCCATATATCAAAACCAAAGCAAGTGCCGGGCAACTGCGTGCACAAAGCGGCATCCAGGATTTGAGCTTGATGGTCAAGTATCGTCCCATCAATCAAAAAATTGGTTATGCAAGATTGGCCGTTTTTGGTATTGCAGGTATTTCAACACCTCTCAGCAATTATACACCGGATATGCTTCCGCTGTCCATCGGTTTGAAAAGCCGCACAGCTATGGCAAGATTGATGGTGGATTATTATTACAATGATAAATGGTTTGCTACTGCATCAGGAACATTTGTTTTACGTGATAATATCAAACTGGACCGTAACTCCTATTACACAGATGAATTGGTTTTAAGTGATGAAGTGTTCATGCCCAACGTAACCACATTCAACGTACGTGCCGGTTACCGCACACAATGGTTGATCGCTGAAGCTGTGTTGAATAACATGACCATACAGGGTGGTTTTGATATTACCAAAAACAACATGCCTTTTCCCAGCAACCGGATGAATGCAACATCACTGGGTGTAAATTTTAAATATGTTTTCAGGAAAATACCTGAACTGTCTTTAACAGGCGGAGCCAACCAGGTAATAGCCGGCAGAAACGTGGGACAATCACTAACCGTAAATGGTGGTGTGTTTTATGTATTGAACCTCGGTAAGAAAGAAAAGAAAACAGAAGAAAAAAAGTAACCAGCAATTAAAACAACATCTGACAATAATTAAAGTATAAATACACAGATGAAACTTCAATCAATCATCGTAACAATAATAACGGCGGCAACAGTACTTTCTTCCTGCTCAAAGCAAATTGAAGGGCGTACAGATAATATTGCCCCGCTTAACCCTGCAAACATCGACATTAACGCAGGAACATGGCGCCCCATTTTATTAACAGGCCCAACAGAATTTGTAGTGGCAGCACCCGCTGCTACCAACACTCCGGGTTATGTTGCTGAGATCAATGAAATCAAAAGCTGGCAGCAAAACCTGAGCAGAAGGCAAAAAGATCAAATCAACTATTGGGGAGCAGGTGCTGTTCTTCGCTGGAATGAGATCATGCGTCAACTGGTAGCAAAGTATAATTTACCTCCTTATCAAAATCCTGATGGTACTTACCCCATCCCTGATGCCAACAATCCATTAGCAGCAACAAAATTTCCATTTGCCAATCCTCCTTACGCTGCCAGGGCTTATGCTTATGTAAGTGCGGCACAATACGATGCATTGGTGGCGGCATGGCATTTTAAAAAACTGTACAATCGGTTGGCCCCATATAAAAACAATGCAACTGTAAATACTTTATTACCACAAACAGACTTACCCTCTTATCCAAGTGAAGATGCGGTTGTGATTGGTGTAATGACAGAGATGATGAAATTATTATTCCCGGGTGATCAGGCCTATATTCAAACATTGGCAACGGAACACCGGAATGCACGTATTGCTGCAGGTATGAATGTTCGCAGTGATATGGATGCAGGTGAAGCATTAGGAAAGTTGGTAGCACAAAAATTTGTAACACGTGCACGTGGCGACAGGACTGGTGCGGCTGTGGCAATTACAAATGGGGTTGATTTATGGAAAGAATATGAAACAGCATGTATCAGCCGTGGTGAAGAACCATGGATAAGTCTGGAAATACCCAAACGTCCACCCATGCTTCCTTATTTTGGTAAAGTAAGAACATGGTTGTTTGATTCATTAACCATGGTAACAACCATTCGCCCTGCAGCACCACCATCTACCAAATCAGAACAATTTAAAAAAGAGACAGCGGAAGTATTGCATTACAGTAAAAATGCAACAAGAGAAGAAATAGCCATTGTTCATTACTGGGCTGATGGGGTTGCTACTTACACACCACCCGGTCATTGGAATGCCATTGCAGCAGATGATTTTATTACACAACGATTCAGTGAGGTACGCTGGGCACGAAATATGGCTTTGTTAAACATGAGTTTGATGGATGCTGCTGTTGTTTGCTGGGATACTAAATTTTTCTATTATAACCCACGTCCATCACAAGCGAACCCGGATATAAAAACATGGACGGGGTTGCCCAACTTTCCTTCTTACACAAGTGGTCACTCTACATTTAGCGGTGCTGCTGCAACCATATTGGGCCATATTGTTCCGGGCAGAAAACAAGCATATGAAGCCATGGCTAAGGAAGCATCTTTATCCCGTTTGTATGGTGCCATTCACTACCGAAGTGATTGTGAAAAAGGTTTGGAAGCAGGAAACAAAGTAGGTGGTTATGCCATTGCAAGAGCACAAACAGATGGTGCCGATTAATATCATTCAACTTAGTATAGTATATAATCAGTAGAATAAATATCCCTCCCTTGTCTCTACAAGGGAGGCTTTTTTTAAAAGTGCAACACATGAAAAAATATTTTTGGCTCGGTTGTCTTGGTTTATTACTGTTTGAAATTGCAAATGTGTATTTCATTATGCCCATGCCCGGCAGCCAGCAAATGAACAGTATTGATGCTGCTTATGTATTATACAAGTGGCGATGGGTGTTTCGTGGAGTATTTGTTTTGCTCATTCTTGCGGGATTGTTCAAATCTGCCTGGAAGAGAAAATGGATTCCCGTTATTCCTTTACTCCTCCTGGGTGCAGTTATTTACATGACCAATTTTAAAATGGCAGCAGATGCTATGTTTCTGCAACCCAAGCAATTGATCCTTGCCAATGCATCTGATAATAAGATCGACAGTAACAGGCTCATTATTGGTATTGAGATCAATGGAGAAGCTAAAGCTTATCCTATACAATTGATCGGTTACCATCATCACGTGCAGGATTCTGTTGGTGGTAAACCTGTACTGGTGACGTATTGTACCGTTTGCCGTACAGGACGGGTATTTGATCCTGTTGTTGAAGGAAAGCATGAACAGTTTCGTTTAGTAGGCATGGATCATTTTAATGCCATGCTGGAAGATGAAACCACAAAAAGCTGGTGGCGGCAGGTTACCGGTGACGCCATAGCAGGCAAACAAAAAGGTAAAAAGCTCAACGAATTATTAAGTACACAAACGTCATTGGCTACCTGGTTGAAATTATATCCAAACACAAAGATCATGCAGCCAGATCCTGCTTCTGCCTCACATTACGATACAGCATTTAAATATGAATCAGGAACAAACAAAAGCAAATTAACAGGAACTGATACCGCTTCATGGAAAACCAAATCATGGGTGGTAGGTGTAAAAACAGGTAATGAAACAAAAATGTATGACTGGAATCAATTAAAAGCAAAGCGACTGATAGCAGACAATATTGGAACAACACCTATACTGCTGGTTCTGGCTGAAGACCATCAAAGTTTTTTTGCTTTTGAAAGACCTGAATACAACCACGCATTCTTTTTGAAGGGAGATACATTAGTATACAGAAATCATCTCTACAGTATCAATGGAAAAGGTATCGATACTGTTTCTTCATTAAAACGATTGCGGGCATACCAGGAGTTCTTCCACAGTTGGAAAACCTTTCAACCCTCTGCAGGTATGTATAAGTTGAAATAACTATCTTTAACTCCCCAGAGGATCTCTATTGATTATGCAACAAAGTACACTCAAAAAACTGTCTGAGGTTTTGGGCATCAGCATATCTACGGTATCACGTGCCCTGAAAGATCATCCTGATATTTCAGCTTCTACCAAAGCAAAGGTGAAAGAATTAGCTAAGGCTATGGAGTATGAACCAAATGCCTATGCCGTACAGCTTCGTACAAGACAGAGTAATGTGTTGGGCATTCTCGTTCCATCCATACGCAATTATTTTTACGATTCATTTATTGCGGCTGTTGAAGAAGAAGCAAGAACACATGGTTATTCTGTTTTGATCATGCAAAGTGGCGATAAAGCAGAAATCGAAGCAGCCAATCTGCATATCATGCGTAAACATATGGCTATGGGTGTGTTTGTAGCAGTAACAGTGGAAACGGAGGATATGAGTTTTTTTCAGCGCATGGAAGAACTGGAAGTGCCGCTGGTATTCGTTGACCGTGTACCAACAGTTGGCGGTTTTACAAAAGTGTCAATGGCAGATGAGGAAGCAGCACGTATAGCCGCAGAAGCGATCATTGAAATAAAGAAGCAACATGTACTTGCGTTGTTAGGGCACCCGCATCTGAGTCTTACACAAATAAGAGAAAAAGCTTTTACCGGGCAGCTTCAGACAAAAGCACCACAGGCAAAACTTACAATTTCTTATCCTGAATATCCTGAGAAAGCAAAAGAAGTAACAATGGATGCTTTCAGTCAACAGCAAAAACCGGATGTTATTTTTTGCATGGGTGATATGATCCTGATGGGAGTTATGAAAGCCATACATGAAATGGATCTGAAAGTGCCTGAAGATGTTGCTATCATCAGCATCAGTAACGGATGGATTCCCACACTCTATAAACCGCAGATCACTTATGTTGAAACCAGTGGATACAAGCTGGGGAAACTGGCATTTGCGCAAATGCAAAAGCGCTTGAAACAGGAATTGGTAGCCGAAAACGTTTGCGTTCCATCTTCATTGGTAAAGGGAGGCTCTTTATAGTTGTTTTGCTTGGTAAGTTGTAATGTAAAAAGTACATTTATGCACAACCAACTGCCATGAACAATTTCAGGGTTAAACTCTCTCTCTTTCTCAATTATTTTGTTTTTGCCATCCTGCTTAATAGCGTAGGAACTGTAATACTGCAGGTGCAGAATAATTTTGATATTTCTAAAGGCAGTGCCAGTGTGCTGGAGGCTTTTAAAGATCTGAGTATTGCCATTACTTCTTTCTTAATTGCCTCCTATGTAAATAAGATCGGGTACAAGCGAACCATGCTTATGGCATTGGGCCTCGTGGCTGTAATGTGCCTTATTATTCCCTCAGTCAAGACCTTTTTATCGACGAAACTTTTATTTGCTGCTGCAGGTATTGGTTTTGCCATGATCAAAGTAAGTGTGTTTGCAACATTGGGTCTTGTGACGAATTCACAAAAGGAACATTTGAGTACCATGAACTTTTTGGAATCTATTTTCATGGTAGGAGTTTTATCCGGCTATTTTTTGTTTGGCAATTTTGTTGATAATAACAATCTCAAGTCAACAGAATGGTTCAATGCATATTATGTACTGGGCGGGTTGGCTGTTGTTGCGTTTCTTTTATTATTTACCACGCCGCTGGATGAATCAAAAATAAAAGCAGAAGAACAGGCAAAGAGTATGGGTGATGATTTTATTGACATGATCAAATTAATTGTACTGCCGCTTGTTCTTGTGTTCATATTCTGTGCGTTCTTATATGTATTGATTGAGCAAAGCATCATGAGCTGGTTGCCCACTTTTAATAAAGATGTGCTCAAGCTTTCAACAAGCCTGGCAATTCAAATGGCCAGTATTCTTTCTGCATCAATAGCCCTTGGAAGATTTTTAGCCGGGATCGTATTACGTAAGATTGATTGGTTAATTGTATTGGTGGTTTGTTTATTGTGTGCCGCATCACTGGTTTTGCTGGTTGTTCCATTGGCAAAAGATATAACGGTTTCATCTGTTACCAGCCTGGGTGAAGTTCCATTGGTGGCGTTTTTATTTCCATTGATTGGTTTATTCTTAGCACCTATTTACCCTGCTATTAATTCTGTTATTCTCAGTAACCTTCCTGCACACAAACATAGTTCTATGAGCGGGTTGATTGTGGTGTTCTCAGCATTGGGCGGTACAACCGGTTCTATTATTACAGGTCATGTATTTGATGCGTTTGGTGGGCAAACCGCTTTTTATTTTTCATTGATACCGATAGCAGTTCTCATTCTGTTGTTATTTGCATTTAAACGACTGCAAAACAAAGCAGGGAATGCTGTTTCCGTTAATTCCTCAGCATCTCACTAATGAAGTTGTCCAAACAAATATTTGAATTGCGTCCCTTGTTTGAAGATGTGCAGATGAACAAAGTGTTTGATGATGGAAAAACATTTGTGGATTGTACACCTAAACAGGATCCTGATGCCATACTTCAACTTTACCTGAACAAAAAGGATAAAGATCGATTTGATCTGAAGACGTTTGTAATGGAGCAATTTGATATGCCACATGTATTTGCAGGGGATTATCAAAGTAACCATGCAACAGCTATTGACCATTTGAATGCTTTGTGGGATGTATTGACAAGAAAGCCTGATGAAGCCAAAGGCTCACTGCTTCCATTGCCATATTCTTATATAGTTCCCGGGGGAAGATTTGGCGAAGTGTATTATTGGGACAGTTATTTTACCATGCTCGGTTTGCATGCAAGCGGCCGTTTTGAAATGATCGAGTACATGGTCAAAAACTTTGCACACCTGATTGATAAAGTTGGGTTTATTCCCAACGGAAACAGAACCTATTATCTTGGCCGCTCTCAACCTCCGTTTTTTTCTTTGATGGTACAACTGCTGGCAGATATCAAAGGAGACCAGGTGTTCATTGATTTTTTGCCACAACTGGAAAAAGAATATGCTTTCTGGATGAATGGAAAAGAACAACTGAACAGGAGAAATATTGCGGTGAATCATGTAGTGATGATGAGTGATGGCTCTGTGCTTAATCGTTACTGGGATGCATTTGACACTCCCCGACCTGAATCTTACAGAGAAGATGTAGAGTTGAGTCATGGGAATCCTCAACCGAAAAATGTCTTATACCGTCACCTGCGTGCAGGTGCGGCCAGTGGTTGGGATTATAGTTGCAGATGGTTTAAAGAGGTGAATGATTTTAAAACGATTCATACGGCAGAGATTATTCCTGTTGACTTGAATGCATTGCTTTATCACCTGGAAGAAACAATTTCACTTGCTCATCATCTCAATAAAAATAAATCAACAGCAGTTCAATATGACGAAGCTGCACAAAAGAGAAGAGAAGCATTGCTGAAATATTGCTGGAGTAATGATGTTCAATTTTTGGTTGATTATGATTTTATAAATGGTGAACAAAAAACAGTATTATCCTTGGCGGCTGCTTTTCCATTATTTTTCAAAATGGTTACTCAGGAACAGGCGAATGCCGTAGCGAAAAAAATCAAAGAAGAATTTTTAAAGGATGGAGGATTGCCTGCAACATTAAATACTACCGGTCAGCAATGGGATGCACCCAATGGCTGGGCACCATTGCAATGGATGAGCATTATTGGTTTTGAATACTATGGGCATCATGAATTGGCCGCAACTATAGCCAAACGATGGATGCAGCTCAACTTAGATGTGTACAGCCGCACAGGAAAATTTATGGAAAAATATAATGTGGTTGATACACATTTGGAAGCAGGTGGTGGTGAATATCCGGGCCAGGATGGATTCGGGTGGACCAATGGCGTGCTATTAGCTTTAATGAAAATGTATAATTAATAAAAAAGCACATCAAACGATGTGCTTTTTTATGATAACGAACGAATTCGTTATAATTTTTTGATCTTGATGTTTCTGAACCGTACATGATTGCCATGATCCTGCAATGCAATACGGCCCTTGTTATAAGTGCCAAAATCTTTCCATTGTTTGAATTTGCTACCTGCTACTAATTTTTTCCAGTTCTCATCCCACATAGTTGTAGTTACTACTTTTTCGCCATTGAGATAATGCTCCAGGGCGCCATTGACACACTTGATTTCAGCAAGATTCCATTCTAACGCAGGTTTTACTGTTTCAGGCACAGCTGTAATCAGATCATACAGATCACCGGCACGATGCTTAATGATCTTTGCATCAGGGTGACATTTGTTATCGAGAACCTGCATTTCTGGCCCGGTCATCCATGGATATTTGTATTTAACCGTATCTTCTTTTACATAAAACATGATGCCACTATTTCCGCATGTGTCAATTTTCCATTCCAGCTTCAAATGAAAATTATCATACTCTTCATCACTTACAATATCACCACCATCTTTTATTTGCCAGTTCTCTTTTTGATTGGCATCTAAATGTAAAACACCGTCTTCCACCTTCCATGCGCTGCCTACAGGGAAGCCACCGTATTTATGCCAGCCTTTTGTGGATGTGCCATCAAACAATGAAACCCAACCTTCAGCAATTTCTGTTTCTGTTAAAAGAGGAGCGGTTACAGTGGCAGCAGCTGTTGTATCAGCAGCTTCCGTTTTATCACCCTCATTGTTGCAGGCGTTGATGAAACCTGCAGCGGCAAGCAAAAGAATTGTTCTTAACATGATTGTTTATTTATAGATTAAATGATAAAAAACTATTTGTTTCTCAGCAGTAAAATATATTTTACCATTTTTTCTGCATCTTCTATTTTAAGACCGGGTGCGGGAACCATTGCCACATCTCCCCAAACTCCACTTCCCCCTTTCACTACTTTTTCTGCCAGCATTTTTACATTTTCAGGAGTATTGTCATATTTATTGGCAACATCACGGTAAGAAGGGCCAATAACTTTTTCATCTATTTTATGGCAGGTAAGACAAAGATTCTCCGGTTTGGCTACCAATGCCAGACCTTCCTGGTAAACAGGATCATCAGAAATAGATGGAGCTGCAGGTGTTTCAGTCTTTGTTTCTTCTTTAGCGGCTTCTTTATTTTCAGTGCCTGAGCCACCACATGCAATGAACAGCAGCGCAACTGCTGAAGTGAATAATAACTTTTTCATATACTTTGTTTTAGTTGGTTGAAAAATGATTTAATCAAGACCTAATAACTTTCGGTTGGTAGCTTCATCCGTTTCACCACCGGCAAAATCATCAAAGGTTTTATCTGTTACACGAATGATGTGTTTTTTGATAAACTCAGCACCTTCTCTTGCTCCGTCTTCAGGATGTTTGATACAACATTCCCATTCCATTACCGCCCAGCCATCGTACCCATATTGTGTCAACTTGCTGAAGATGGTTTTAAAATCTACTTGTCCATCACCGGGTGAGCGATAACGGCCTGCACGGTTGAGCCAGTTTTGATAACCACCAAATGTTCCCTGCTTGCCGGTTGCATTAAATTCTGAATCTTTTACATGAAATGCTTTGATGCGTTCATGATAAAAATCAATGTATTGAAGATAATCCAATTGCTGTAATACAAAATGTGATGGATCGTATAACAAACAGGCACGGGGATGGTTGTTTACTTTTTCCAGGAACATTTCATACGTAATACCATCAAACAGATCTTCTCCCGGATGAATTTCATAACAAACATTGACGCCGCACTCATCAAAATAATTTAAGATGGGCAACCAGCGTCTGGCCAGTTCTTTAAATGCTTCATCAACCAACCCGTCATTCCGCTGGGGCCATGGATGAAACCAATGCCATAATAAAGAACCACTGAACGTAGCATGTGCTGTAATGCCTAAATTTTGCGAAGCTTTTGCTGCATATTTCACCTGTTGTACGGCCCACTCTGTTCTTGCCTTGTAGTTTCCTTTTAATTCAGGTGGCGAAAACACATCAAATATTTCATTGTAGGCAGGATGCACAGCTACCAACTGACCCTGCAGATGTGTACTGAGTTCAGATATCTGCAAACCATAAGAATTGACTTTACCTTTTAATTCATCAGCATAGGTTTTGCTCTCTGCTGCTTTTTGCAGATCGATCAAACGCTTTTCTGTTGTTGGAATTTGAATGGCTTTGAAACCTAAAGATGCAGCCCATTCACAAATGGATTCCAAACTGTTGAATGGCGGATGATCGCCCATGAATTGTGCTAAGAAAATAGCCGGTCCTTTGATTGTTTTCATAAACCCCCGACCCCCTGAAGGGGGCTTTTTGCTTTTAGTTATTAATGTAACTGTTGATTATTATTACAACAGTTGAATATCAATTACAGATTTCAATAGAATTACATCAGCTAAAGTCCCTTTAGGGATTTAGGGTAAACTCCTTCCATTTAACATCGCTCTTTCCGCTCTCAATTACATTATCTACAAAAGCCATTCCACGAACGCCTTCATTCACGCTTGGAAAATCAAGCCATTCTTCTTTAGGTTGTTCTCCATCAATTTTTGCACGAACGGTCAATATAAAATTGCGGTACAGGTTGGCAAAGGCCTCTAAAAATCCTTCGGGGTGACCAGAGGGCGTTCTTGTATTATGAGCCGCAAATGAACTGTTGTATCCGCCACCTGCCCGGTAAACCTCTGTTGGTTTATCCAGCCATTTTACCAATAAAGTATTATTGTCTTCATGTTTCCACTCAATACCGCCCTTTTCACCATACACACGAATCTTCACATTGTTTTCTTCACCTGCTGCAATTTGTGTAGCCATGAGCACACCCGTTGCGCCATTATTGAATTTTAAAAAAGCAGCGCCATCATCATCCAGCATTCTTCCTTCAACCACAATATTAATATCAGCACAAATATGTGTTACCTGTAAACCTGTAACATACTCTGCTAAATTGAAGGCATGTGTACCAATATCGCCCATGCTTCCTGCTTTACCGCTTTTCTTGGGATCTGTTCTCCAGCTTGCTTGTGCCTGGCCTGTACCTTCTAAAAATGTACTCAACCAACCCTGCGGATACTCCACGTATATTTTCCTGATTTTACCCAAAGCACCACTTTTCAAAAATTGTTTCGCCTGCTTCACCATGGGATAACCATTGTAGGTGTGACAAAGCAATAACTGCAAACCGGTTTCTTCCACTTTTGCTTTGAGTTGTTTTGCCTGCTCCAGTGTAAATGTGATAGGCTTTTCGATTACCACATGAAATCCTTTTTCCAAAGCCATCATGGCCGGTTCAAAATGAACAAAGTTGGGTGTAACAATTGTGATAAAATCAATTCGCTTATCCGCAGGCATAGCTGCTTCTTTTTCCAGCATTACTTTGTAATCTGTATAAATGCGGTCTTCATCAAGAAACAACATTTTACCTGACTCAACTGCTAATTCAGGATTTATACTCAATGCGCCTGCAACGAGTTCCACCTGTCCATCCATATTCATGGCCAAACGATGTACGGCACCAATGAAAGCATCTTTACCACCGCCAATCATGGCCATTCGTAATTTTCTGTTCATATATTTTTAATTATAGAAATAAATTTAGTTTTCAGATATAAATGAGTGTTTGATCTTTATCAAATAAAGAATGTTATTCACACTTTGTATCTTCTTTCAATAATGCGATTTCATTTTTAGCAGTATTTTCAGTGATTTCTTCACAGTATACATTGTTTACGAAAGCACCATTTTTAAATACGACTCTTAAATAGTAAATTTTACCTGGTTCAAGTGTAAGCTCAAACCTCTCAGCTTTTTCTTTTAAAGTAGTGCCTCCGAACTGTACTGAAAACGTATGTTTACCCGAAGGCACCTCATGAACAGTATATCGTTTATTATTTAGCCTGCATAGAAATTGATCATCAATAAATGTTTTAAATGCAGCAGCAGAACCGATATAACCGGTGTTCCTGAGAAAATATACTTTGCTTTTTGATGCAACAGAGTCGCTTGTTTGTGCAAACGCAAATGAAGTAACAGTTAATAAAAAAATACTTAACAAAATTAATTTCATATGTAGTGGTTTTTTAAAAGATTATAATGTCCATCCTTGTCTGTATTCTCTTTTTACAAACTGATTGGCTTCATCAAAGTTGGTGATTTTCATATTTGCTGCATCCCACAACAGCTTCTTGCGACCGATGAATTTACCCTCAGTATTTTTTAATTCCCAACTGCGTAAGGCAAGATTGCCCATCAGGATGGATTCTGTTAACGGACCGGCATAATCAAAAGGTGAACTCAACTCATGTTTACCATAACCTGCTATACATGCATTAACCCATTGCAAATAATGACCTTCGGGAACACGTTTGAGAGTTTGTTTTACATTGAGATTTTGCATACGGCTTGTGGGCAACAATTTTGGATTACTTCCATAAGTACCACACATCATTTTTCCTTTTGTGCCTTCAATGATTACACCTCCGCTGCCGTCTTCATCTCCCATTGTTTCTTCCGGTAATAATTCATCAGGCCTGTCCGGACGGATACCTCCATCCATCCAATGCAATTCTATTTTCTTCTTACCATCTTTTGTTGGAAAACGTAATGTAACATGAGAAGCTAATGGGCAACTGTCAGGATAGCTTGATGCTGTCCACATCCGTTCAAACACAGCGGCTACACTGCATTCAACTTCTGTTGGATAGGTAAGCCCTACTGTTTTAAATGCAGGATCAATCAAGTGGCAACCCATATCGCCCAACGCACCTGTACCAAAGCTCCAATAGCCACGCCAGTTGAATGGAGCATAACCATCTTTATATTCTTCCCATGGTGCAGGTCCTAACCACAGATCCCAATCAAGTTCTGCCGGAACGGGCGCTACTGTTTTGGGTTTGCCCATGCCTTGTGGCCACACAGGACGATTGGTCCATATATATATTGTATGAGCCTTGCCAATAAGCCCGGCATTATACCATTCCTGCATCAACCGGACACCATCGCCACTGGCTCCCTGGTTGCCCATTTGTGTCACTACTTTATATCGCCTGGCCGCTTCCGTTAGCATGCGGGCTTCATAAACGGAATGAGTCAATGGCTTTTGAACATAAACATGTTTGCCCATTTGCATAGCAGCCATGGTGGCCACTGCATGTGTATGATCCGGTGTTGAAACTGAAACCGCATCAATGGTTCCCTTTTCTTTTTCCAGCATTACACGATAGTCCTTGTAGTAAGGAGCTTTTGGAAAATTCGTTCTTGAAGTTTTTGCCTGCCTGTCGTCCACATCACAAAGCGCAACAATATTTACATAGGGGCTTTTTGCAAATTCTGCTAAATCACTGGTGCCCTTTCCACCAATGCCAATGCCTGCAATATTGAGTTTATCACTGGGTGCAATAAAACCACGACCCAGTACATGACGGGGAACGATAAAAAAACCTGCTGATGCCATGGCGGCATCCCGGATAAATTTTCTTCTGTTGAACTTACTCATAGCAACTGTTTTCAAAAGATTAAGAGTTAAAGGAGATACATTCTTTTAATTCTTTTTCAGAATAACTTAAACCGTATTGTTTCAGCACATCGTCCGGAACACCATTCCATTGGTTGGGACGATTGCCCGCATAACCTATATCTTTCACACCTATTTCTGATGTATAAAATCCGGTGGCGGTTAAATTTCGCATGAGATTGAAAAAATTGACTCCCTGCTTCATCTCCGGTTTTGCTTTTTCAGGATAGGCAATAGCATTTACCATTTCTAATTGTTGATTACTGCTGCAATCTTTAAATGCTTTTTGATAGTTGGTAAAGCATTGCAGATCCAGCCATCTTAAACCACCACGCATGGGTGTTTGATATTCCGGTTTATCCTTTACAATGAATTCAATAAATGCCGGTACGCCTGCTTCACTGGCACTGCCGCTCACCTCATCTTTAGGAATAATGATATCTGCCAGAACCGTAATGGTGGCTACTTCATGTTCATTGAAAAATGTTTCTGATTCAAGTTTCTTCTCATGTTCAGCTTCTTCTTTCATACGGTCAATGCCGGAAGTTGCAGGTTGCTCAGCTGTTTTGGCTTTGTCTTCTGCCGGTGTACAAGCATCAATTATAACAGAGGAAGAAACAGTACCAATGATCAGTGCTTTAATGGAATCTCTTCTTTTCATACAATTGTTTTATTGTGGTTGTACGTATTACAGATTGTTTTTCTTCAACTGATCAACAATGTATTCGCTGGCACGCATACTCAATGCTAAGATGGTCCAGGTAATATTTTTATCTGCTTGGCTCACGAAAGCACCACCATCTACTACAAATAGATTTTTACAGTCATGTGCCTGGTTATATTTATTCAAAGCACTGCGTTTAGGATCATTACCCATACGCACTGTTCCCGCTTCATGAATAATTTCACCCGGTTTAGCCAAACCATACATGTTTTTTTCATCGTCATTATTACCCCATGTAATAACAGCACCCATATTGTGCATCATTTCACGAAAGGTTTCTTTCATGTGTTTGGCCTGTTTTATTTCATGCTCACTCCACTTAACATTAAAGCGTAAAACAGGAATGCCATATTTATCAACTACAGTTGGATCAATTTCACAATAGTTACTTTCCAGGGGAATGGCTTCACCTCTTCCGGCCATACCTACACCGGCACCATAGAAATATCGATAGTCTTCCTTGAGCGAAGCACCATACCCACCGGCCTCTTTTTGTTTGCCTGCAACAGCATATTTGCCATTGTACGTTTGAATGTCCCAACCAAAACCATAGGCCGGTTGGCCCATGCCGCCCCAATATTCAATATGATATCCACGTGGGAAATCCAGTTTTTTATTATCCAGCCACCACGGACTATAAATATGTGCACCGCCCACACCATCTTCATTGTACTTTTTTCTGCCAAAGAGATTGGGTAATACACCACCCATGGCAGCACCGGTAGAGTCGTGCAAATATTTTCCTACTACATTGCTGCTGTTGGCAAGACCGTTTGGATGACGTGCTGATTTAGAGTTGAGCAACAATCTTGCACTTTCACAAGCGCTGGCAGCCAGTATCACCACCTTGCCTTTTACCTGGTATTCCTGGTTCTCTTCTTTGTTGATGAAACTTATGCCTGTAGCTTTTCCTTCTTTGTTGGTTAACACTTCACGGGCCATGGCATTGGCAATTACATCAATATTTCCTGTTTTCAATGCAGGGTATACCAATACGTTGCTGCTTGAAAAATCAGCTTTGGCTACGCTGCAGTTACGGCCACATTGAGCACAATAAAAGCAAACACCCCGTTCTGTTGTGCTTTCAATTTTTTTAGTGAGGATAGAAAGGCGTGATGGGATCACATTCACACCTGTAGCAGCCGCACCTTTTTTAATAATGAGCTCATGCAATCTTGGCTTGGGTGGCGGAAGAAAAAATCCATCAGGATCATTTTCCAAACCTTCATTCGTACCAAAGATGCCGATGAGTTTATCGATTTCATCATAATAGGGCTTGATATCCTCATAACCTATTGGCCAGTCATCGCCCAAGCCATCAATACTTCTGCGTTTGAAGTCTTTGGGGCCAAAACGTAAGGAAATTCGTCCCCAGTGATTGGTTCTGCCACCCAGCATACGGGCACGCCACCAAAGCCAGTCTGTTCCTTCAGCTTTTGTGTAGGGCTCACCATCAACAGTCCAGCCCCAGTAGCAACCATCAAAATCGCCAAAGGGACGGTACTTGGTACTGGCACCACGCCGTTTACTCTCCCAGGGATTTTTTAATTGCGTTTGATTCACCTGTGGGTTATACATAGGCCCTGCTTCCAGCAAACAAATTTTTAAGCCGGCCTTGCTGAGCATATAAGCAGCCATACCGCCACCGGCACCGCTGCCTACTATAATTACATCATATTCTTTCGGATGAATTTTTACCTGGAAATCTCCCATGACAAGCGTTGGTTTGAAGTGTTTAAAGGTAAGTACTAAATCATACGATGATGAACGTATGAAAAAATTTTTATGCGAAAGAATTCGCAAACGTTTGTGATTTTTAGTTCATCATTTTTCCTGAAGTTGAATGGATAATATTCCTAAATTTAGAACTCTCTTTCACCAACCAACTTAAACCGATTGCTATGGCATTATCAACCCGCATCCAGTTGTCTCTAATGATGTTTTTGGAGTTTTTTATCTGGGGAGGATGGTTTGTTACCCTTGGAACTTTTCTTGGTAATAATCTGGCTGCAAGTGGTGCAGAATCAGGCCAGGTTTTTTCAACACAGTCATGGGGTGCTATTATTGCTCCTTTTATTATTGGTTTGATTGCAGACAGGTTTATCAATGCAGAGCGAATTTTAGGCGTACTTCATTTGTTAGGGGCCTTATTGATGTACAAAATGTATGGAGCTGAAAACATAAGCACCTTTTATCCTTATGTACTGGCTTACATGATCTGCTACATGCCCACACTGGCACTGGTGAATTCAGTATCATTCAACCAAATGAAAAATCCGGAAAAAGAATTTTCTGTGATCCGGGTTTTTGGAACCATTGGCTGGGTAGTAGCCGGGTTGCTCATCAGTTATTTATTTCACTGGGACTCTGCTGAAGCTACAAAAGACGGGTTGTTAAAAAACACGTTTCTGCTGTCAGGTGGCGCTTCCTTGGCGTTAGGTCTTTTCAGCTTTACCCTACCCAAAACCCCGCCAAAAGGGAAAGGAACAAAAGTTACAATTAATGATATTCTTGGTTTAGATGCTTTAAAATTGCTTAAGGATAAAAACTTTCTCATCTTTTTTATCTCTTCCATTCTTATTTGCATCCCACTGGCTTTTTATTATCAAAATGCCAATCCATTTCTTTCAAACATTGGAGTGTCAAACCCTACTGGTAAAATGACGATAGGACAGGTATCAGAAGTATTATTCCTGCTGCTGCTTCCTGTGTTTTTTAATCGTTTTGGATTTAAGAAAACAATTCTTGTGGGCATGCTGGCGTGGGCAGTTCGTTATATCTTATTTGCCTATGGCAATGCCGGTGATCTTACGTTTATGCTTATCATAGGTATTGCCCTTCACGGTATTTGTTATGATTTCTTTTTTGTTTCCGGGCAAATTTATACTGACTCTAAGGCGGGCGAGCAACATAAAAGCGCTGCTCAAGGGTTGATTACGCTGGCTACCTACGGCGTAGGGATGTTGATTGGTTTTGCTGTGGCCGGAAAAATTACGGATACATACAAAGCTGCGGATGGTTCTTTTGACTACAAAATGATATGGTTGATCCCATCAGGTATAGCATTTGCTGTATTTTTAATATTTGCAGCACTTTTTAAGGATAACAAGAAATCAGCTTCCAACTAACTGCATAAACTCATTTACCATGAACCAATCCCGCAGAGATGCGATCAAGAAATTAGCAACGGGCACTGCCGGGCTTGCTGCCGTTGGTTCTTTATCTTCATTTGCAATAGATGAACAGGAAACTATGAGTTTGAAAGGAAATATCAATCATTCCGTTTGTTACTGGACGCATAATTTTCTTTCATTAGATGAACTTTGCATACTGGTGAAAAAGCTGGGTTTTGGTGCTATTGATCTTCTCACGCCCAAGGAATGGCCTACGGTACAAAAGCATGGTATCAACTGCTCCATGTGTTATACAGGCGGCAAAATTTCATTAACAGAAGGATGGAATGATAAAAAAAACCAGGACTGGTTAATTAAAGATTATACAGAAGCTATTCCATTAGTTGCACAGGCAGGTTATAAAAATCTCATTTGTTTCAGCGGCAACCGTAATGGTATGGATGAAGAAACAGGATTGCAGAACATGAGCAACGGCATCAAACAGATCATTGGTTTGGCTGAAAAACATGGAGTAACTATCCAGATAGAAGTGTTCAACAGTAAGGTGAATCATCCTGATTATATGGCGGATAACACCCAATGGACCATTGAACTGTGCAAACGTATTGGCTCGCCCAACTTTAAAATCCTGTATGACATTTATCACATGCAGATAAGTGAGGGCGACATTATCAATACCATTCAAAAGAATCATCAGTACTTCGGGCACTATCATACAGCAGGCGTTCCCGGCAGGCATGAGATCAATGAAACACAGGAGTTATATTATCCTGCCATCATGAAAGCCATTGCAGCAACGGGATACAAAGGATATGTGGCACAGGAATACATGCCTACTGGTAAAACCACGGACGAAAAAATTGCCGCTTTAAAAAAGGCAATAAAAGTGTGCGATGTATAAAAAGGAGAGGTTTATTTGACATTTATCAAATGATGCTACTAAACAAACAACATACATTTAAAACCTAAACTTGTCATATGCCGGATAACAATCAATACGACGCCATTGTCATTGGCTCAGGAATCAGCGGTGGTTGGGCTGCTAAAGAGCTTACCGAAAAGGGATTAAAAACGATCATGCTGGAGCGTGGTCGTAATATTGAACACATCAAAGATTATGTAAGCGCTACAAAGGAGTTATGGGAATTTCCTCACCGGGGTGCCAGACCAACACAGCAAATGATAGAGGATTATCCAAAATTAAAACGTGACTATCCCCTTAATGAAATTGTGCTCGACTATTGGGTGAAGGATAAAGAATGTCCTTACACTGAAGAAAAACGATTTGATTGGTTCCGTGGGTATCATGTTGGTGGCCGTTCCCTGATGTGGGGTCGCCACAGTTATCGATTTAACAAATGGGATTTTGAAGCCAACTTAAAAGACGGGCATGGAGTTGATTGGCCCATCCGTTACGATGATCTTGCCCCGTGGTACAGCTATGCAGAAAAATTTGCGGGTATACAGGGCAGCAAAGATGGCTTAGAAGTATTGCCTGATGGTGATTATATGCCTGCCATGGAATTAAATGTTGTGGAAAAAGAAGTAAAGAAGCGCATGGAAGCATATTATAAAAATACCAGGAAACTTATTGGAGGCCGCACAGCGAATATCACACAACCGCATCACAACCGTGTTAACTGTCAGTATCGTGATCGTTGCTGGAGAGGTTGTCCGTTTGGAGGGTATTTCAGTACTCAATCTGCAACCCTGCCGGCTGCTATGGCAACAGGTAATTTAACGTTGCGTCCCTTCTCCATTGTTACAAAAATTTTATACGACAAAGACACCAAGAAAGCAACAGGTGTTGAAATATTGGATGCAGAAACATTAAAGACCTATGAGTATAAAGCAAAGATCGTTTTTGTTTGTGCCTCTTCCTTTAATTCAACATGGGTGTTGATGAATTCTGCTACAGATGTTTGGGAAGGTGGTTTAGGCAGCAGCAGTGGTGAATTAGGTCATAATGTAATGGATCATCATTTCCGTTGCGGTGCCAGTGGTACCATGGAAGGGTTTAGTGATAAATATGAATACGGTCGCCGGCCCAATGGTATTTATATTCCCCGTTTCCGGAATATCTATGATGATAAGCGTGATTATGTTCGTGGCTTTGGTTACCAGGGCGGAGCAGGCAGAGAGCGTGGTGCAGAAGTAGCTGAGTTTACCATTGGAGCTGATTTAAAAGATGCGATGAGTGTGCCCAAAGATCATTGGGGTATTAACTTTCTTGGCTTTGGTGAAATGCTACCTTACCACGAAAACAAAATTTCACTTGATAAAGATGTAAAAGATAAATGGGGCTTACCGGTGTTGAAGATGGATGTGGAGATCAAAGAGAATGAAAAGAAGATGCGTGTAGATATGATGAATGATGCCAAAGAAATGCTGGAAGCCGCAGGTGCCAAAAACATTAATGTGTACGATGCCGGTTATGCACCGGGTATGGGTATTCACGAAATGGGTACAGCACGTATGGGTCGTGATCCAAAAACATCTGTACTCAATGGCAACAACCAGGTATGGGATGCTAAAAATGTTTTTGTTACTGATGGCGCCTGCATGACATCAGCCTCTTGTGTAAATCCTTCTTTAACCTATATGGCATTAACAGCACGTGCTGCTGATTTTGCGGTGAGTGAATTAAAGAAAGGAAACTTATAATTCTATTTACAAACTTGATAAACGCATTATATGAATCGTCGTGATCTATTAAAACAAATTGCACTCCTTACAGGCGGTGCTGTAATTGGCGGTGAATTGTTTTTGGCCGGTTGTAAAACAGGCGCAAAAGCTGATGCCGGTTTTACTGCCTCCAATATTTCGTTACTGGATGAGGTAGCAGAAACAATCATTCCTGCCACTTCAACACCCGGTGCCAAAGCAGCCAAAGTGGGTGAGTTCATGAAAGTAATGGTAACCGATTGTTACACACAACGCCAGCAGGATACTTTTATGAATGGTATTGCCACATTAGATGAAGCTTGTGAAAAGATGCACAGCAAATCATTTATGGAGTGTACAGCAGAACAACGCAAAGCATTTTTGGTAAGTCTTGAAAAAGAAGCGAAAGAGTTTAACAAAAAACGGGATGAAACAGATGGCCCGTTGCGTGAAGAACATAAGAAGAAAAATGAAGCACTGCCCTGGAAGGATCAAACAGAGTTTGAAGGTTCTCCCAGTCATTATTATACAATGATGAAGCAGTTAACCCTGCTCGGCTTTTTTACATCTAAAACAGGCATGACAGAAACATTACGTCATATTCCGGTACCGGGTAAATATGACGGGGCGTTTCCTTATGCCAAAGGTGATAAAGCATGGGCTGAGTAACATACGTCTCCGAATGTTCTTTCATGGTTCCTTAATTCAGCATTCTAAAAAAAGAATATATGTCTTACGATCGCAGATCTTTCTTAAAAACGTCAGTTGCTGCAACTGCGGGTATTTCACTTTCAGGCCTGCCATTTGTTTCCTGTGCTTCAGGACCGGCAGCAGATAATCTCAAATACGGCATTCAGTTGTATACAGTAAGAAATGATGTTTTCAAAAACGTTGAAACAACCCTGCAATATTTAGCTAAAGCAGGGTACACACAAATTGAATTATTTGGGTTTGATGGCAGTAAGTTTTTTGGGAAAACACCTAAAGAATTGAAAACCTTGTTTGATGCCAATGGGCTAACAGCGCCAAGCGGTCATTATTATTTGCCGCCTGTTTTGTATGATGGTAATAAGGATCTGTGGAAAGTAACGATTGAAGCTGCTAAAACAATGGGTAGTGAATACATGGTGATTCCCTGGCTGGATGATAAACACAGAAGTGCAGAAGATTTTAAGAAATTAGTTGGTACTATTAATGAACTGGCGGTGCTTACCAAAGATGCGGGGATGAAACTGGCGTATCATAATCATGAGTTTGAGTTTGGTAAAGCGGAAGATGGTAAGACCTTTTTGCAACATTTGCTGGATGGAACAGATAAAGCCATGGTTGATTTTGAACTGGATCTGTATTGGGTAGTTTACTCAGGCGAAAATCCATTAGAATGGTTTAAAAAATACCCGGGTCGTTTTACAATGTGGCATGTAAAAGATATGACCACTAATATAGAAGGTAAAAAAGAAAGTACACAGGTGGGAGATGGTACCATTGATTTTACTTCCATTTACGCACAAAGTAAGCTTTCGGGTTTAAAATATGGTTTTGTTGAACAGGAAGCTTACACCATGCCGGAGGAACAATGTATTAAACGAAGCATTGAATACATGAAGAAAAAGAAATGGGGAAACTCTTAATCAAAAGCGGCGATGAGCCGCTTTTATTTTTTGGTGTAACTTAAGCAGATGAAACCGTTACTTCTTATTCTTCTCCTTGCAACTGCACTCCTTTCAACAGCTCAAACCAAAGATGAACAACAAATTCAATCCATCCTTGATGCACAGGTGCAGGCATGGAATAAAGGAAACATTGATGCGTTCATGAAAGCCTATTGGCAAAATGATTCACTCATGTTCATCAGCAGCAATGGCATCACGTATGGTTACAAAGCAACATTGGAAGGATATCACCAACGGTACCCGGATACAGATGCCATGGGGCAGCTTACCTTCACCATTCTGAAAGTGAACCGTATTTCCAATGACAGTTATTTCGTCATCGGGAAATGGTTTTTAAAACGGGAGAAGAAAGGAGATATCGGGGGTCACTTTACACTGCTCTGGCGAAAGATAAATGATGAATGGGTTATTGTAGCAGATCATACAAGTTAGTAAGGCTAAACATGATCTTTCCATAACCGGTAGAAGTAATAGATCAGTGCAGCAAGCGTCATTAAAAAAATAAAATAGTAAATGATATTGCCGATGCGTGGGCTGCCTTCAAAAAAAGCCCAGTTAAAGTAAATGCCAAAAGTCATATGAAGTAACAAAAACAGTAACGTCATACTCACTGTTTGAATAATGCGTTTTAAAAAATCCTGTACTTCCGGCTCTATACCTGCCATAAACTTTTTTGTAAAAGTAAAGACAAAAAAAAGCCGCCGCACATTTGTGCAGCAGCCAATATCAAAATTTGTTTATAAGGTATAACGAATGGCAAAGCCGCCCCAGTTACCATAGAAACCATTGCGGGAACCGCTGCCCAACTCCAGTGCAGGCTGCCAATCCAATGCAAAGTCAAGCGGAGCATTCGGTAATTTTAAATCAAGACCAATCACTCCATCAATACCACCTGCCGTGTAACCTTTATAAAGATTTACATGAGCGCCTGCGCCAATATACCATTTCAGATTACCATCTGTGTTCAGATCGCCATGTATTTCATACAAACCGGTGATCCTTGTTCCATAACGCCAAAAGAACCCGGTAAACTCCAATGCAGATTTATCATCAACAAATGTTTTAAGATTGGCGCCTGCACCATCCCAAACTTTTATACCTACAGCTGTTTTATACGTGTTACTGCTGGCGGTTCTGTTTTGTGCAAATGCAACGGTTCCAATGATGGTAAAAAGAGCAAATGTGATAAGATGTTTCATTCCAAATTGTTTTAATGATGACAAATGTAGTTTATTTTATATGGCTCATTTCAAAAGCAGGTCTGCAAATTCTGTGCTATCACCATTGAATACATTAAAATCAACAGTTGCAGCAATGCCATTCACTTTTCCTCTTTCACTATGCTGCCAAAAATGCCACTCACGGTTGATACGTGGTGCGGTGGGCTGCAAGTAATGAGCTGCCCATAAAGGATAGTCGTCAAACTCGTCTGCTAAATATTTTTTGTAAAAATCCACATTGGTATAAATGATGGGCTTTACACCATACGCCAGTTCAGCAGCATAGAGCCATGCTTTCAGGCGAAGTTGCAGTAATTCTTTACTTACACCGTAGGTTTGTTCTACATCCACTACCGGCGGCAGATCACCGGGAGAAAAAGTTACCTGGCTGATAAAGTTCTTTGCCTGTACGGTTCCGTCTTTCGTGGCTAAGAAAAAATGATAAGCACCCCTTGTTACACCTGCTTCTTTTGCCTTGCGCCAGTTTCGTTTGAAATATTTATCTACATCACCATTGCCTTCTGTTGCTTTAATAAATGCAAAATCAATATGGATCCCCTGCACATACATTTCTTTCACTGATTGCCAGTTGATAAAATTTTGATAACGGCTCACATCAATACCATGAATGGAATAACCTTCCGGTATGGGAATACCAAACTCTTTGTAGCGTATGGCGGATGCCCGGCGTTCCAGCCACCACAGATATCCAAACAGCCCAAGAGCCCCTGTTACAAAAAAGCCAGCAAGAAACAGAACAAGATTCCGGGTAAACTTTTTTTTACTGCGTGCCATAAGTTGCTGCAAATCTATCTTTGAAAAAGCAACTGTAAAACAGGCTGCTTAAAATAAATTCAGATTTAACAACTATGCAGCGATTATTTCTTGAATATGAAGATTCAACGTTCTCTTATCTGAGAGGAGGAAACGGCAAAGAAATTTTATTGTGTTTGCATGGATTTGGAGAAGACGCAGCTACTTTTTCGTTTCTTGAAAAACATTTGGGAGACAGGTTTACTATCTATGCGCCTGATCTTCCCTGGCATGGGCAAACACAATGGCAAAAGACTTTGACATTTCCCACCAAAGGAATGATGAAATTGATAGAGCAAATGACCAGAGATAGTGCCAGTAAAAAAATTCACCTCCTTTGTTACAGCATGGGAGGAAGAGTGGGACTGAGTTTGCTGGAACGTATTCCTCAGCAAATTGAAAAAGCGGTATTGCTGGCGCCTGATGGATTGAAAGTAAATTTCTGGTATTGGCTGGCTACCCAAACATGGTTGGGCAATGGGTTGTTTCGTTATACTATGAAACATCCGCAGTGGTTTGCCTGGCTGGTGGATGTGATGAAACGTTTTGGATGGATCAACATAAGTGTTGCCAAGTTTGTACATGCATATATTGACAATAAGCAGATGCGTGATGATCTGTACCATATCTGGACCACGATGCGTAAGTTCCGTCCACAACTGCAGCAGGTGAAACAGAATATCATCCAGCACCAAATTCCGGTTCATTTGATCTTTGGCGAATTTGACAGGGTGATCTTGCCGGTAAACGGATATAAATTTCAAAGGGGAACCGAGAAGCTTGTAAGTGTAGATGTTTTAAAAAGCGGGCATCAACTATTGAGAGAAAAACATGCTGATGCGATTGTGCAAGCGCTTCTGCCATAATCTTTAAATAAACTTTAATAATCATAAGCGCCTTCTTATTTTGCACTATGCTGTGGTTTCTTGCTGCTATATTATTACTTGGCGCCTATTGCACATTGATCCTGCTGTACAGTTATTGGTGGAAACAACGAAAGCCCGTAACAGTGGATGCTTCATTCACCCCTTCTGTAAGATTTACAATATTGATTCCTGCACGCAATGAAGAAACAAACATAGCTGCCTGTTTGCAAAGCATTCAGCAATTACATTACCCAAAGGAGTTGGTGGAGGTAATTGTGATTGATGATTTTAGTGAAGATACAACAGCTGCCGTTGTTCAACAGTTTGCAGGCGTGCGCTTGATTGCATTACAAGATGTGGTGAAAGAAAAGATCAATTCCTATAAAAAGAAAGCCATTGAAACAGGCATTGAGCAGTCAGGCGGTGATTATATTGTTACAACGGATGCTGATTGTATTGTTCCGGCCAACTGGCTGCGAAATTTTGCATGGATGATCGAACAACACCAAAGTGAATTTATTGCAGCACCGGTAGCCATGAAAGAGGAATCAAGCTTCATCAAATTATTTCAAAGCCTTGATTTTTTGAGTTTGCAGGGGATCACTGCTGCCAGTGTAGGTGCAGGTGTGCACAGCATGTGCAATGGCGCCAATCTTTGTTACAGTAAAAAAGTATTTGTCGCTGTTGATGGTTTTAAAGAGGTGGATCATATTGCCAGCGGTGATGATATGCTGCTGATGTATAAAATTCAGAAACGGTTTCCAAATACGGTGCATTATTGTCATGCAGGTGAAAGTATTGTATGGACCAATCCTGTGGAAACGGTGCAAGCGTTTTTTCAACAACGTATCCGCTGGGCCAGCAAAGCAGATCAATATAATGATAAACGGATTTTTTGGGTGTTGCTGCTGGTGTATCTGTTCAACTTCTTTTTGCTGGTGCTGTTGGTAGCTGGATTTTTCAAAGCAGCGTTGTGGATATTATTGCTGAGCTTGTTATTGGTAAAAACAATTGTGGAGTTATTGTTTTTAATTCCTGTTGCAAAGTTTTTTAAAAAGCAACAATTGCTGATTTGGTTTCCTGTACTGCAGCCGTTTCATGTTGTTTATACAGTAATTGCGGGATGGCTGGGGAAATTCTCTGCATACAGCTGGAAAGGAAGAGAGGTGAAATAGGAAAACATAAATTACTTTACTTTTAACCAATGCCGGATCAAAACTTTTCTTTCTTCAAAACATTCTGGAAGAAACTCCGCCGCAACAGAGGCGCTGTGTTTGGTTTGTGCATTATCATTCTGGCAATATTGATCGCTGTTTTCGCTTATGTACTGGCACCTGACAATACACCTGATGCTAACCGCATTATTGTAGAAATAGCAGCAAAGAAACCAGGTTATAAGCAGCAGTTCTTCAAACTCAAAAAAGATAATACATCATCAATCGGAAATAGTTTCTCGGGTAAAACAGAAGCATATCAATACATTCCCATTACTTCATTGCTTACAAAAAATGACAGCATCTTCCTTCAGAAATATGTGGATGAAGAAGTGAGTGAACAACAGGTATATCCATTAAACGGTCAGCTCGCATCATCACTCATTGCTACTAAAACATTTCATCTAGGTACTGATAAATTCGGCCGTGACATTTTAAGCCGCCTCATCATTGGTACAAGAGTGAGTTTGGGCGTTGGATTTATTGCTGTACTTATTTCATTAACGGTGGGAATTTTTCTCGGCTCCATTGCGGGTTATTTCCGTGGCCGGACAGATGATATCGTTATGTGGTTTGTAAATGTGGTATGGAGTATTCCAACATTACTACTGGTATTTGCAATCACATTGGCTTTGGGCAAAGGTTACTGGCAGGTGTTCATTGCCGTTGGTTTAACGCTTTGGGTAAATGTAGCACGTTTGGTTCGTGGCCAGGTGCTCAGCATTCGTGAACTCAATTATATTGAGGCAACAAAGGCCATGGGTTTTTCCGGTGCCAGAACCATCATCCGTCATATTCTTCCAAACATTATGGGTCCGGTGATGGTGATTGCCGCTTCCAACTTTGCCAGTGCTATTGTGATTGAAGCAGGCTTGAGTTTTCTCGGTTTGGGTGTGCAAGCACCGCAACCCAGCTGGGGATTGATGATCAAGGAAAACTACAATTTCATCATCACCAATAATCCCATGCTGGCCATTGCTCCCGGTATTGCTATTATGCTGTTGGTGCTGGCGTTTAATTTACTGGGTAATGGATTGAGGGATGTGCTGGATGTGAGGGGTTAAAGAAAAATCACAGCCCATTTTGTTTATTAACGAGAACGCTTCTTTTTCCAAACATCAAACGATTGCAGTTTCTCGTCATTTGTTAGCTCATTCTTTCCTGCTTATTTTTAAATTCCCCCTCTTGATTACAGCAATTATTGCTGATAATTATTATCTTTTACATCCAACCAAAACCAAACCATGATTGCTTCCAAACCACGCCTGAGCTTTGGGCAAATTATCAATATGAACGTGGGGTTTTTCGGCATCCAGTACAGCTTTGGTTTACAGCAAAGTGCCGTGAACCCTATTTATGATATGCTCGGTGCAAGCCCTGATGAAATTCCTTTTTTAAATCTTGCAGGACCTGTTACAGGCTTACTGGTACAACCGGTTATTGGTGCGTTAAGTGATAAAACATGGATACCAAAATTAGGAAGACGTAAACCTTATTTCTTTGTTGGCGCTTTGTTGTGCAGTATTGCTTTGTTCTTTTATCCCTTCAGCAGCTCCTTATGGATGGCAGCAGGTTTGTTATGGATATTAGATGCGGGCAACAATACAGCTATGGAACCTTATCGTGCATTTATTGCAGATAAGTTAGATCCTTCACAACAGGCAACAGGTTTCCAGGCACAAAGCTTTTTTACAGGGTTTGGGCAAACACTGGCCAATGTTTCACTCTTTATTTTCCCGATGATCTTTGTGGGTACAACCGGTAAACTTCCTACCTGGGTATATGCATCTTTCTTCTTAGGTTCTGTTTGTTCCATCGCCTCCATCTGGTGGAGTTCAAGAACCACTGCAGAAATTCCTCCGACAGATGAAGAACTGCAAAAAATGAAAGCCACACCGCTCAATGTATTTACTCCTTTTGTTGAAATTGCTCATGCTATAAAAGATATGCCACGTGTGATGTGGCAATTGGCGTTGGTGTATTTGTTTCAATGGTATGCACTCTTTTGTTATTGGCAAAACAGTAGCAAGAGCATTGCCCTTTCTGTTTACAAAACCACACCGCAAGATAACCCTAAGTTGTATGAAGAAGCAGTTAGCTGGACAGGATTGGTGAATGGTTGGTATAATGTTGTTACGTTCTTATGTGCATTTGCATTGGTATGGTTTGCCAAAAAATATTCACCCAAACTGGTGCATGTAAGCTGCTTGATACTGGCAGGTATAGGATTCATTGTATTTCCCATGATTGAAAATAAATACCTTTTGTTTCCTGCTATCACCGGTTTTGGTATTGGCTGGGCCAGTATGATGGGTATTCCTTATTTGATGGTGGTGAGTGAAATTCCCAAAGAGCGTTATGGCGTGTATATGGGTATTATTAATATGATGATTGTGATACCGATGATCATTCAGAACTTAACGTTTGGATATGTACTCAAAAACTTTTTGAATAACGATAGCGGTAAAGCTATTTTGTTTGCAGGTGTACTCCTGTTAATTGCTGCGGCTGCAACCATGTTGATCAAAGCAAAAAAACATGAAGGTGAGGTTGTGATGACAGGCGGCGGCCATTAATCAAATGAATGATGAACAAAAATATATTCATAGTGATCGCTTTTGTGTTTGTTGCTTTTTCCTGCAACAACGCTCCGCAAACATCCACTGTCATGGAGAATGGCAAACAATGGTGGAAGAAAGCGGTAGTGTATCAACTCTATCCAAGAAGTTTTAAGGATAGTGATGGTGATGGCATCGGTGATCTGAAAGGAATCATTTCCCAACTGGATTATCTGAAAAGTCTGGGTGTAGATGCAGTGTGGCTCAACCCTATTTACAGTTCACCCAATGATGATAATGGTTATGATGTGAGTGATTACCGAAACATCATGAAAGATTTTGGAACCATGGCCGATTTTGATACGCTGTTATCCGAAATGCACAAACGTGGTTTGAAAGTGGTAATGGATATTGTAGTGAATCACAGCAGTGATGAACATGAATGGTTCAAACAAAGTCGCAGTTCAAGAGATAATCCTTATCGCAACTATTATCATTGGTGGCCTGCGGAAAAAGGCAAACCGCCTTTCCGTTACAGCTTGTTCGATATAAATCATGATGCATGGCGTTATGATTCATTGACCAATGCTTATTACCTGCACTACTTCGGTGTAAAGCAGCCTGATCTGAATTGGGAAAACCCTAAACTGCGCCGTGAAATTTATGATATGATGATCTTTTGGGCAGAGAAAGGTGTGGATGGTTTCAGGCTCGATGCATTTCAGTTTGCAGCAAAAGATACTTCCTGGCCTGAGTTACCCAAAGGCTATGAAAAAGAATTTGCCAAACATGTGGCGATGAAACCGCAAATTCATAACTATTTAAAAGAGATGAATGAACAGGTATTTTCAAAGTACAATGTAATGACGGTGGCAGAAGGCGCAGGTAACAGTTTTGAAGATGCACATAATCTTGTGGATGAAGAACATAAAGAACTGAACATGGCGTATGCTTTTGAAGCCATTGATATTCCTAAAAGCAACGGCTATGATTTGGTGCAATTGAAAAAGACGTTCAGCAAATGGGATAGTGCATTTGCTCAAAAGGGATGGCTTTCTATCTTTCTTGCCAATCACGATAATGCACGCATGGTGAACCGTTATGCAACAAGTGACCCTCAATACCGTGAAGCTGCCTCTAAAATGCTCAACACATTTATCCTGAGCATGCGTGGCACATCGTATTGCTATTATGGTGATGAGCTGGGTATGAGCAATCCGGGTTTTACAAGAATTGAACAGTATCGTGATGGCCCGGCATTGAACGAATATGCTTATCAACTCAAACAGGGGAAAAAAGCTAAAGACATTTTAAAAGAAATGCAGTTTGGTTGCAGGGACAATGGTCGCACACCCATGCAATGGAACGCAACAGCGCATGCAGGCTTTACAACAGATGCCCCATGGTTGAGCGTCAATTCCAATTATACAACGGTGAATGCAGCGTTGCAGGATAAAGATGAAAACAGTTGTTTGAATTATTTTAGAAAGATGGTGCAGTTACGCAAATCAAACCCGGCACTGGTATATGGGAAATATACATTGCTGGATCAAGAAAACCCTTCTGTGTATGCCTACACAAGAGAAATGGATGGTGAAAGATATTTGGTATTGCTCAACTTCAGCGCCGGCACAGCAACTGTAAATACAGGAATTGATATCAGCAAAGCCAAATTGCTCATTCATAATTATATCAACGCTTCAACAGGTAACCAATTACAACCTTATGAAGCATTGTTGTACAAATTATAACATGATATAAAGATGTTTTACCGGAAGGATGGGTAATAATTTGTGAAATTGAAAGCAAATGCAATAAATTAAATAGCCTCAGAGAGGCGTAATGTTAGTAGAAACGAATCTATATAAAAGAAAGCCCCATCGGGGCGACATGTGAGCCAATGAAATTTATAAAACATACCGCACCTATGGTGCTTGGTTCTTTTTTATTTGAATTTTCTACTGACATATCGCCCCGATAGGGCTGAATAAGTTGCGTATGAAAGCCGAATATGTTTATGTGTATTCCTCTTAACCTCTTCCTCTCTTTGTAAAAACAAACAAAAAGGTTAAGAGAAAAAGAAAGGAGATTGAATTTTGAAATCAAAATTGCGTAATGAATAAGAAACTTGTTTTTTGGTCAGTTACTGTTGCATTGGGAGGATTGTTGTTTGGAATGGATGTTGCCAATATCTCTGGTGCAGAGCAACGTATACAAAAACTCTGGAACCTGAGCGACTGGATGCATGGTACTGCTATTGCCATGGCATTGTATGGAACCATCCTGGGTGCAGCAGGTGGCGGTATTCCTGCCAATAAGTTTGGAAGAAAGAAAACATTGATATTGATCGGTATCATCTTTTTTGTTTCAGCAGTGGGCAGTGCAGTGGTCAATGATGTGTACACGTTCATGGCATTCCGTTTCTTAGGAGGTTTGAGTATTGGGGCATCATCAGTAGTGGCGCCAGTTTACATTTCAGAGATTGCACCTCCGCAACATCGTGGAAAAATGGGAATCGCATTTCAGATCAATGTAGTGAGCGGTATTTTGCTGGCGTACTTAGTAAATTATTTATTACAGGGTGTTGGTGGAGATAATGATTGGCGTTATATGCTGGGGCTGATCGCTATTCCTTCCTTGATCTTTTCTGTGATGATGTTGTTTACTCCTGAAAGCCCACGTTGGCTGCTGTTGAATAAAAATGATGAGCAGGGTGCCAGAACCATTTTTGAAGCCAGTGGTGCCAATGCAGATGAACTGATTCATGAAATTAAAAATACGATCACACCCAAAAAAGAATCCTTGTTCTCCGGTAAGTTTTCAAAACCACTGATCCTTGCATTTTTATTGGCCCTATTCAATCAGCTTTCAGGTATTAATGCCATCATTTATTTTGCACCTAGAGTATTTGAAATGGCGGGACTTGGTAAAGATGCTGCGTTTCTTTCCAGTGCGGGGATTGGCATTGTCAACTTTTTGTTTACCGTACTCGGTTGGTATTTGATTGACCGCAGCGGCAGAAGAACATTGATGTACATTGGTTCTGTTGGTTATATTATTTCACTCACATTAATGGCGCTGGCATTTGCAGGTGTTATTAATGGAGGCATTACCATATTTGTTTTCTTGTTTATTGCAGCACATGCCATTGGTCAGGGTTCAGTGATATGGGTATTCCTTTCAGAGATATTTCCCAACTCCGTTCGTGCATCAGGAACATCGTTTGGATGTTTAACCCATTGGTTTTTTGCCGCAGTGATTTCACAAACTTTTCCATTTTTTGCCGGTAGCATTGGAGGAGCCAGCATCTTCGGCTTCTTTGCCGTGATGATGGTGTTGCAATTATTATTTGTGTGGAAGATGATGCCGGAAACAAAAGGAGTACCATTGGAAGATATGGGAGTAAGGGTGCATTAACCCCCCTCCGCCTCCGACTTTTAAGGGCGGAGAACTGCATGGCACAGCCCACGCTTGTTTGAGAAATTGTAATAGATGAGTGGTTGATATGTGATGATAAAAGATGAAAAAGATGAAATGCCCGCCTGAACGAATCATTCGGGCAGGCATAATTCAATTGTTTAATTAAAAAAAACTGCTCGGCCTCCCTCTCTTTGGGAGAGGGAACGAGGGTGAGGCGTTTATTATGAAAATTCTTTGTATAGGTGAAGCGCTCATAGATATGATTTGTACTGACAAAGGCAAATCATTGAGCGATGGTGAAAACTTTTTAAAGAAACCCGGTGGTGCTCCCACTAATGTAGCAGCAGCTATTGCCGCACTTAGCGGTGAAGTGGAACTGAGCGCCAAAGTAGGTATTGATCCGTTTGGAAAACATTTGATTGATGTGATGCAGGACTTTGGTGTGCGAACCAAACACATGCTGCAGGATGCACATCATTTCACCACGTTTGCCTTTGTATCATTGATGGAGAACGGTGAGCGTGATTTTTATTTCAATCGTGGTGCTGATGGTCAATTAACCAAAGAAGAAGTGGATGCCATTGATTTAGCTGAGGTTTCCATTGTACACTTTGGCTCAGCTACAGGATTTTTAGACGGGCCGCTTAAAGAAGCGTATGTGCATTTATTGCAAAAAGCAAAAGCTGAAAATTGTTTCATCAGCTTTGACCCTAACTATCGGCATCTGTTATTTCAGAATAACAAAGTGTCCTTTATTAAACAATCGTGGAATTTTTTACAGCAATGCGACTTCTTTAAAGTGAGTGATGAAGAAGCAATGATGCTTACGGATACGTTGACCGTACAGGAAGCAGCAGCTGTATTTCATCAAAAAACAAATGCAGTGTTTGCCATTACTATTGGTAAAGAAGGAACGATGCTGGGCATCAACAATGAAACGCATATTGTGCCAAGCATTGCTATTACACCTGTAGATACTACGGGTGCCGGTGATGCATTCACCGGAGCTGTGTTGTATCAGTTACGGGATAAAACAAAAGCATTATTAAGCAAGGATGATTGGAAAACAATTATTGCCAATGGCAACAAAGCAGGTGCACGCACTTGTGAATATTTAGGTGCCATGGAAGCATTCAAACATTTAAGCAGCGATATATTTAATTGATATGTACAATTTTGGTTTACACGAACGGATCAATGAATTACTGCATCAGCATCACATAGATGTGGCGGGCAAGGATAATTCATTTTATACACGCATGCTGGCGAACACCAGTGCCGTTTTTGATTTATATATGGGTTTGTATGAACATCACCCTGCTGCCGATCAATTGTTTCAGCAACTGGTGGAAACCATCATTCGTGCTTACAATAACAGAAACGATTCATTAAAAGAGCGGGATGCTGAAAAGCTAAAACAGGAGCATTGGTTTCTCAGTAATCAAATTACAGGTATGAGTTTGTATGTAGACCGGTTTTGCGGCGATTTAAAAACCATGCCATCCAAACTGGATTACTTTGAAAAATTAGGTGTGAATTTTTTACACCTCATGCCCATTTTTGAAAGCCCGTTGAATGAAAGTGATGGTGGATATGCTGTAAGTAATTTCAGGAAAGTGGATGAGCGTTTTGGATCGCTGGAAGATCTGCAAAGTTTACAGCAGCAAATGCAGCAGCGTAACATGTACCTGATGCTGGATATTGTACTCAATCACACATCACATAAACATGAATGGGCATTAAAGGCAAAACAGGGTGAAAAGCAATACCAGGATTATTATTACTTCTATAACGATCGAAGCCTGCCTGATCAGTATGATAAAACAATGCCTGAGATCTTTCCTGAAAGTTCGCCCGGCAGTTTTACCTACATACCTGAAGTAAACAAATGGGTGATGACGGTATTTCATAATTATCAATGGGATTTGAATTATACCAATCCATTAGTATTAATTGAAATGCTGGATACGATCTTCTTTTATGCCAATCTTGGTGTAGATATACTTCGTATTGATGCACCCGCTTTCATCTGGAAACAACTCGGCACAACTTGTCAAAACTTACCACAGGCACATACATTGTTACGATTGATCAAACAATGTGTGCAGGTAGCAACACCGGGGATGGCCTTATTGGGTGAAGCTATTGTAGCACCCAAAGAGATCATGAAATATTTTGGAACTGATAATTATGTGGCAAGGGAATGTGATTTTGCCTACAATGCTACACAAATGGCATTGCAATGGGATATGCTGGCAACAGGTGATACCAAGGTAATGCTGGCAGCACAACATGAATTACTAAAGAAACCTTATGGCACTTCATGGATCACTTATACAAGATGTCATGATGATATTGGATTGGGGTATGATGATGACATGATTGCAACAGCAGGGTATCAGCCATTTGCACATCGTAAGTTTTTGAAGGAGTATTATTCAGGCGTGCATGAAGGTTCTCCGGCTATAGGTGCTTTGTTTTCAGTGAACGATAAAACCGGTGATGCACGCATCAGCGGCTCACTGGCTTCATTATGCGGATTGGAAAAAGCAGTAAATGAAAAAGATGAAGCGGCAATCGCTCTGAGTATTCAAAAGATATTGCTGATGCAGGCACATAGCTTCTTCCTGGGTGGTGTGCCCATGCTCTTTTATGGTGATGAATGCGGTTATACCAATGATTACAGTTATTTAAAGGAAGAAGGAAAGAGTTATGATAACCGGTGGATGCACCGTCCGCTCATTGACTGGAAGAAAAACAAAAAGATAGAAAAACAGGGAACAACGGAGCAACAAATTTTCAACGGCACACAAAAACTGATATCTATCCGTAAAAAACTATTGGTGATTGCTGATAGAAGTAACCTCACATGGATCACTCCTCATAATGTACATGTGGCTGTGTACATGCGTGAGCAAAACGGCAGCAGGTTTTATGGTGTGTTTAATTTTAGTAGTACCACTGCTTTTCTTACATGGTATGCGTTTAAGGAACATGGTAACCCGCCTCAAAAATTATATGATCATTGGAGTGAGCAAGAACTACAAGTAGGAGAAGATCATGAATTTTTGGTTTTGAAGCCCTATGAATTCTGTTTGCTGGAAACCCACCGCACCCTTTAATCCCTCTCCAAAGGAGAGGGAAGATCAACCCACAGCCCCGCTTTGCGTAAAGTTTCATTAAATGGAAATATTCTAAATTGCTATTGATAAGGTTTAAATGTCGAAATGCTTAATTACTAATGTTGAAAAAAAAGTAATGCCCGGCCTCCCTCTCTTTTGGAGAGGGAACGAGGGTGAGGTATGAAACCCCGTATTAAAATCTGTTGTATATCTTCTGTTGACGAAGCAAGGCTGGCTGTTGCACATGGTGCATCGGCACTTGGTTTGGTTGGGCCGATGCCCAGCGGGCCAGGTGTGATCACAGATGAACTGATTTTTGAAATTGCTAAAACAGTTCCACCGCCTGTTGGTACGTTTTTGTTAACGAGTGAAACGAAGGCTGCTGAAATTATTTCCCATCATCAAAAAGTAATGACCAATACCATTCAGATCGTTGATGCATTGAGTGAAGGAAGTTATCAGCAAATCAAAACGGTCCTGCCTTCTGTAAAATTAGTGCAGGTAATACATGTAATTGATGAAAGCAGTGTGGAGGAAGCGGTACGAATAAGTGAAGAAGTAGATGCCTTGCTATTAGACAGTGGTAACCCCAACCTGGCAGTAAAAGTATTAGGTGGTACAGGCAATACGCATAACTGGAAACTGAGCAGACAAATTGTACAACAATCGAAAGTACCTGTATTTCTGGCTGGCGGATTAAGGGCTGAGAATGTGCAACAGGCTATTGAAGAAGTGCAACCATTTGGCCTGGATTTGTGCAGCAGTGTACGTACTGATAAAAAATTAGACCCTTATAAACTGGAAGCATTCTTTAAAGCAGCGTGGAGTTAATGCTGCTATAGAAACGGAACTATGAAACGAGCGTGGCAATAACGCTGCCATGTAAATCGAAAGCCGGTATCATTTTCTTTCAAACATCAATTCTTTCACTTTTTCTTTATCCTCTTTTTCATTCTTGAGATCGAACATTGTTCCAAACACATGATCCCATAAAGTGCTGCTCACACCATAACCATGGTGTTCATTTTTATAATGATGTAAATGATGGTTGCGCCACAACGGCTTCATCCATTTAAACGGAGGGTTCCATGCATGAATGGCATAATGCATGGTTCCATACAGTAAATAACCCAGCATAAAACCGGGGAAGAAAACAAAAACATAGTTGCGCATGAGTGCATACATGGCAAAGAAAATAATGGAAGAAATAATTAAGCTTGGAACGGGTGGCATAAACAAGCGTTCTTTATCTCTTGGATACTCATGATGATTGCCATGCAATATATAAATGAACTTACGGGCACGGTCACTCTCCGCTACCAAATGAAATACAAACCTGTGCATGATATATTCGAAAAACGACCAGAATAGGATACCGGCAATAAAAACAAGTGCTATTATCGGGGCAGTAAATTGAAACTTAGTAGCTGCATACCAGGGAAAGCCAATGATGACAGGTAAATACATGCCCCAAATCACCAGCGGGTGTGTTTTGGTGAGCATTTCAAGGTAGGGGTTTTTAAAAAGTTGTGCCTGTCCTTTGTTATGAATTTTTTCAAACTTCATACAATCCCATTTCAGTGTACAAAGATAAGAGGCGGGAAAAAAACAAAAAATGGTTTATGTTAAAACTATTTTAGAGCTGATCCCATACCTGTTTCGAAAACTGCTCCAATGAAGGATCACGGGCACCCATTAGCAACAAAGTTGTGCTGTTGCTAAAATGAGGACGTGCCGCCTCCAAAAAATCATTGCGGTTCTCCACAAAAAAGGCATTACATCCTTTTGATTTTAAATCTTCTATCAGATCGTTGGCTGAAATATCTTTTACAGCGGTTCCACCGGCATAAAAGATTTCGCTCATCCAGATTTCATCCTGTGGGCGAAGGACTTTGCTGATTTCTTCTACAAAGTCATGTCGTAAAAACTTGGTGGGGCCATAGCCATGTGGTTGAAACCAAGCTACTACTTTATCGGCCATAGGCTGACAGGCTTCAATACTCGCCGCACATTTTGCCGGGTTGTGTGCATAATCATCAATGAGCCAAACGCCGTTTTTTTGTCCGAATACCTGGTGACGACGATAAATACCTTCATACTGTTTCAAAGCTTCAGCAGCAATACTTAATGGAACTCCCACCAGGTTACAAACAGTTGCTGCGGCTAAAGCATTTTCCATATTGTGTTTACCAATAGCGTTTAAGATAAAAGGGGTAAGGTTAATGGTGAAAGAAATACTCAAGCCACTTTGGTGAAAATTTTCAGCATGATAAGCTGCATCATCAGTTATATCCACAGAAAAGTTATGCTGTGAATTTTTTGAAAGTTGTTTGGCCAGCGGATGTGATTGATTCACCACAAAAAATTCTTTGGTGTGTTGCCTGAATTGTTCAAACACATCCATGAGCACATCAATTTCCTTATGGTCTTTATCAATGTTGAGTAATAACCCAACTTCCGGTGTATACAATACAATGCTGCCATCACTTTCATCTGCTTCAATAACCAGCCAATCACCGCTGCCTACTTTTGCATTACCAATTTTTCCCCGTCCGACCGAGCCATCCGGGCGGGCTTCTTTAATGATACTCGTTAAACCAGCACCGCTGATGATGCTTGGCTGCATTCCTGCATGCTGCAAAATATCAAAGATCATAGCACTGGTGGTGCTTTTACCGCTGGTTCCACCAACGGCAATTGTTTTTTTGCTTTTGGCGATGATGGATAACAACTCTGCACGTTTGATGATAGGGATATTGAGCTGTTTGGCTTTGATCACTTCTTCCACCGTATCTTCAACAGCAGTTGATACCACCACCAGGTCTGTTTCATTCGTAATGCCTTCCCCATTTTGAAAAAAACACAGGATACCTTCTGCTTCCAGTTTTTCTTTGGTTTCATTCGGTTGATCGGGATGGAAATAACGGTCGCTACCGCTTACTTGTTTACCCACACCCTGCAGGTATTGAGCTATGGCACTCATGCCGGTGCCGGCAATGCCAATGAAGAATGGTTTTTGAAAATCAGAAATGGAGGTTATCATAGACGACAAATGTAAGAGTTTACAACAGCAGAAAATTACTTCAACAGTTCATCTGCTCTTTTAAACGTATAACCTTTTGCTTTAAGTTCTTTGATCAATTGCGGTAAACGACGATAGAATTTATCAGTTCGTTTTGGGTCTGTTCCTATATGAACTAAAAGCATGAAACCATTCAAGCCTTTTTTGCTGCTCTTTTCATAGTTGATGATGGATTGATAAATAGCTTCGCTGCTTTGATAATTGGGCAATCCCGGCCATGTATAATCTGCAGCACTTTTGGTGCCGGGTGAATAATTAATGAGTTGAATTCCTAAATCACTGCACCATTGGGCAATACGATCATTATACCACTCATACGGCGGCAGGAATAGTTTATGCTCGCCAAGATAAGTGTTGATATTTTGCTGCGCCATGATGTCAAAATTGGCCAGCAGGTCATTGGTGAACTGTTCCTGTGTTACCAGCAGACTGTCCCTCTTCTTCCAGTCGCAATACAATAAATGTTGATCAGAATGAGCGCCGAGGTAATGACCGGTTGCTTTCAATTTTTGAATCAGGGGTTGAAAGGATTTGTTACGATAGAAATCTCCGGTAAGAAAGAACGAGGCTTTGATATTTTGTTGTTGTAATGTTTGTTGAATGAATGGGCCACCATCAGCAAATTCATGACCTGTGAACACAAGTGCTAATTCTTTTTTACCTGTATCTCCCCGAATGACAGCACCGTGATCCCATGTATAGTTGGGAATGCCTTCTGTTTCTTTTGCTGCCAGTAAATAAATCAGCGATGCTGTTCCATCCATTGTGGGTTCATTGGTACTGTAATCACCATAATCATCATGGTACACTGCCAGCTCACTTTGAAATGGAGCATATTCATCATCATTGTACAATTTCAAACCAATCAAATTTTTGAAGATGGAAGTATACACAGGGCCATCTACCAAGCCGCCATCAATGGGATAATTTTTAAGATGGGTAAATGCACTGTGCGGATCAACCGGTGTATCACCCCATGATGGTAAGCCATACACCATACTGGTACCCCATGGATTACAACCAAAGAGCCAGTCAAAATTGGCCTGTTCCAGTTCTTCAAACTGTTTGTCATTAGTAAGTTGTTTGTACCAGTAACATTGCATCGCAAAACTTACAGTAAGATTATTGCTGCACCAGATAAAGGGCACACCACGATAGAATGCATTTTGTTTGGCTTTGGTCCATACGAAGTTAATGCCTTGTTTGTAATAGCTGATAATGGTATCTCTACGTTTATCTTTTAATTGTTTAGCCAATTCATAATGACCGATGTTAATGAAGGGATACCATTGATAGTGATGTGCTGTGTCTTTACCCAGCCAGGGAGTGATGGGTTCTTGTTTAGCGTAATAAAATGAAGAATCAAGAACACCAAATTTTTCCCATTCAATCATTGATGCGTCCCGTAAATTTTTTGGAAATGTATCAAGCATTGATTTGAACATGAATTGAGTAGCAGCGTAACTCAATTCTAAATCGTCAGTCCAGTTATCTTCTACATAAATGTATGGAGCTCGAACAGAAGCTGTTTGTGTAACACCTCTCTTTATTAAACTATACTCTAATGCTGATAACGATTTTGAAAAAAGGTTTAATGAATATTCGGAGTCTACATGTTTAAAGACTCCATATCCTAATCCAAACGTACTCGCAAATTTCCCCGCTGTTGAGCTTGTTCCTGTTGTATTATTCAACAACTTTCCTCTTTGCTGCGGTTTGCCATCAATAAAATAAACAGGTCGTTCAAATCCTTTTCCATATTGACTATCCATTTTCGGTATCCGCATGCTGATGTGATCCCTGTCATCACCCAGCTGGTTAAACATCCAGTCATCACGTGGATGCATCTTCAACAACCAGTCCAATCCCCATTTGGCTTCGTCCAGCACATCCGGTAAATTATTTTTACCATCCAAACCATTGGCTAATTTTTCATCTGCAAACACATTGGGAAAATCCCTGTATGCCATCAACAAATGATACGTAGCATTGGCACTGGTAGATGAGTATTGCAGGTAATCACTCGCATCATGCCATCCTCCGCTTACATCAATATGTGTACTGTCGGGCAAGCCTGCATCTTTTCCGTACAATGTATATCCGTCCTGTGTATGACAACTGTCTTTTAAAAATGGATTGAAACCGCTGCGTTGCTGGCGCATGTAACGCAAACAGAAATCAGCAGCGCCTTTGTATACATTATTGTCAATAGTAAATTCAGGTGATTGTGCGGTGCCAGCTCTTAAAAAATAAGTACCCGGCTTTTGAAACGAAGAAAAGTTAAGCCTTGCTGATTGCTGAAACGGGCCATACGCTCCAAATAATTTTTCAACCTTTCCTTTGTATACAACTTGTTTGGTGCGGGCATCTACCAATTCCCAACTCCCAATACCTGGTTTTTCCTTGCTGCACCATACAGCTACTTTTATACTCTTTGGTTGATAACCCAGCTGATTGATACGAATCCATTGATGGATCTCTTGCCTGGGGGTAAAACCAAAAAATGCAATAAGCATCAGCAAGCAAGAATTCTTCATGCAGTCAAGTTACTGATTTTCTCTATGCCTGCTTTCTCTACCTTTGCCGCATTCTCATAAAACGATTGTCTGCATACCCATAAAATGTCATTTTTGATAGTACTAATTATTTCTTGGGCATACTATGTGGCAATAGTTGGAAATAAAAAATAAACACATGAAACTGATCTCCTACTTAAAAGACGGGCACGAGCAATTAGCTGTACTATTAAATGGAAATGTATATGATATGGACACGCTGCATCCGGAGTTGCCCAGCAGCATGAATGTATTTTTAAATTATTGGGAAGATTTTTATCCGGCAGCACAAATGTCTGTATCCTCCATTGAAGAAGGACGTACCATGCCAAGAACTGTGAAAAGCATCCATGATGTAGAGTTGATCGCCCCGGTTCCGTTACCTCCAAGTTGCAGGGATGGTTATGCATTCCGTCAACATGTAGCAGCAGCAAGAAGAAACCGGAAGGTGGAGATGATCCCTGAGTTTGATCAGTATCCCATCTTTTATTTCACCAATCATCATGGAATTGTTGGTCCGGGGAATGTACGTTGCATGCCTGATCATTTTGAAAAACTGGATTTTGAACTGGAAGTAGCCATTGTTATTTGTAAACATGGAAGAAATATCCGTGCAGAAGAAGCCGATCAATACATTGGTGGTTTAATGATCATGAATGATCTGAGCGCAAGACGTTTGCAGACGGAAGAAATGTTATTGAATCTAGGACCTGCTAAAGGAAAGGATTTTGCCACAGCTATTGGCCCGTGGTTGGTTACGTTGGATGAACTGGAACAATATGTTGTGCCTGCTAAAGAACATCACACAGGATTGAACTGGAACCTTGGCATGAAGTGCTGGGTAAATGGTGTACAGGTGAGTGATGGAAATGTAGCGGATATGGATTGGACCTTTGCAGAAATTATTGAACGTGCATCCTATGGTGTTGATCTTTACCCCGGTGATGTGATCGGTAGTGGTACCGTTGGTACGGGTTGTTTCCTGGAATTGAACGGAACCGGTAAACTCAACGATCCAAACTATAAGGAACAATGGTTACAGGAAGGGGATGTGGTGGAAATGGAAATTGATGGGTTGGGACGGTTGAGCAATACAATGGTGAGGGAGGAGGATGATTTTTCAATTTTAGCGAAGAAGAAATAGAGGGTTGGCGCAGAGAAAGAAGAAACAGAGGTAAGCGCAGAGTTGTATAAAAAATAATAAATATGACGAAAGAACGCTTGAACGAGATCGGTTCGATTATTCTCGATGCTGCTATAGCTGTTCACCGGGAGTTAGGTACTGGTCTGCTTGAATCTGCTTATCAACTTGCGTTAAAAAGAGAACTAGAGCTTAGAGGATTGCATGTAATAGCGAATGTACCTGTGCAGCTTGTGTATAAGAGCCAGCCATTAGGAAAGGCTTATGAAATTGATTTGCTGGTGGAAGGCGAAGTCATAATTGAAAATAAATCAGTGGAGCTCATGAATCCTGTTTTTTCAGTTTCAGGTTATTACTTATTTAAAACTGTATAACAAACAACTTGGTTATCTCATTAATTTTAATGTGCCGCTTTTAAAAGATGGCTTTAAACGAATTGTCCATAATTTTTAACTCTGCGCAAAACTCTTTTTCTCTTGTTCTTTGCGCCAAATAAAAATATGATAATTGATTTACAGCAACTGAACCCCATGCAAAAACAACAATGGCTGCAACATGCCATTGCACCAAGACCAGTTTGTTTTGCATCAACCATTGATAAAGAAGGGAGCGTTAACCTGAGCCCCTTCAGCTTTTTCAATTTGTTTTCTTCCAATCCGCCTGTGGTGGTGTTTTCTCCTGCAAGAAGAGTGAGAGACAATACCACCAAGCATACTTTGCAGAATGTACTGGAAGTGCCGGAAGTAGTGATCAATATTGTTGATTATGATATGGTGCAGCAGGTAAGCCTCAGCAGTTGTGAATTTCCAAAAGGTGTGAATGAATTCATCAAAGCCGGGTTTACACCGGAGCCGGCAACGATTGTGAAATCACCCATGGTAAAAGAAAGTAAAGTGAAGATGGAATGCAAAGTTCTGGAAGTAAAACCATTGGGTACAGAAGGTGGTGCCGGTAACCTGGTGATTTGTGAAGTACTGAAGATGCATATTGATGATGCTGTATTAAATGCTGAAGGAACCATGATCGATCAACGCAAGCTTCATCATATAGCAAGACTTGGTGGTGACTGGTATTGTAAGGTGGATGAAACCAATTTATTTCATGTAGAAAAGCCCAATACTCAATTAGGTATTGGAATTGATGCATTACCGGAAAGCATTCGCAACAGTACGGTTCTTACCGGAAATAATTTGGGTCAGCTGGCCAATGTGCATGATTATCCTGTGGTAGATGCAACATTTGAAGATGAAAAAATGAAAAACATCATTCAGTATTTTTCATTGAATACAGAAGAAATGGATAAAGAACTTCACAAATATGCTAAGCAGTTGCTGGAAGAAGGAAGGGTGAGAGAAGCATGGCAGGTATTGCTGGCAGATAATTGATTATTTGAATTAGTTTATTATCAAAAGTTATAGTATGTTTTATCCGGATGGTACATGGTTCAGCATCTTTACGGTAGTGAGTGTTCGGTATATTGTATTGGCGGGACTGGCTTTCCTGGTTTGGTATATCATCCGCAAACGAAAAATAGCATTTAAAAAAATTCAACTACGTTTCCCTGCATTTAAAGATTATCAACGGGAGATTTTCTATTCTATCATCACTATGTTTATTTTCAGTGCAGTTCCCTGGTTCCTGTTGGGAAACCCTGAAATTAAAAAATATACTACCTGGTATACGGATGTTCATGAATACGGTAAACTGTATTTCTGGCTCGTTTTTCCATTAATGCTGATGATGCATGATACCTATTTTTATTTCACCCATCGGCTCATGCATCATCCCAAACTGTTTCGTTGGGTTCATTTAGTGCATCATAAAAGCACCAACCCGTCACCGTGGGCTGCTTTTGCATTTCATCCATTGGAGGCATTTGTGGAAATTGGAATTCTCATTGTGTATTTGTTTACCATTCCAGTTACCAAGTTCCACCTGTTTTTCTTTTTTCTGTTTATGATGGTGTACAATGTGTATGGTCATTTAGGATGGGAATTGTTTCCTAAAAACTTCAATCGTTCATGGATCGGTAAATGGATGAATACATCCGTCAACCACAACCAGCATCATCAATACTTTACCGGTAATTATGGTTTGTACTTTTTGTTTTGGGACAGGTGGATGGGTACCATTCGTAATGACTATGATGAGAAGTATGATGAAGTAATGAACAGAACAACTAACGGCACATAATTAAAAAGAGTTCAGGAAATTTCCTGAACTCTTTTAGTTATTGATGAACTCAAGTGTTTACCAAGCAGCTCCAAATACTTTCTTCATGATATCTGTAGTACGCTTCACTGGGTTTTCACGTATCTCTAATTCTTCTTTCGCAATCTGATCAAATAATGCATCCACTGCTTTTCCAACTACATAACTCGTTAAATCAGGATTGATCTTATTACGGGTAGTTGGGAACTTGTTATAAGAGTTGATCAAATCTCCATAATACTTGGTGGCTTCTACTTTATCCAAACTGTTTTTAACTGCAGGGGTAAAGGCTTCAATCAATGCCGCTGTTGTTTTTTGGCGGAAATAATTGGTAGCACCATCTTTTGGTCCTTTAATGATGTTGATGGCATCAGTAATGGTCATTTGCTTGATCGCATTCACAAAAATGGGAGTGGCATAACCTACGGCATCTTCAGCACCACGGTTGATCTGTAAAATAGCTTTGTCCACTGTTTTGCCCAACCCGATATTCCGCATGGTGCGTTCTACCTTCTGAGCATCAGGAGGTAACAGCAACTTGTAAAACTCGTTGCCAAAAAAGCCATCCGGTTTATTTAAAAAGGAAACAGCTCTCGTTAAACCCTGTCCAAGGGCTTCTTTAATACCTTGGCCCGCTTCTGCCTCGGTTACACCGGTACCACCGGGTAATTTGGGTAATTGGCTCATCACTTCACAGGAGGAGAACAAAAGTGCAATTGTTGTAAAAAGTAGAAGACGCTTCATAAATTATTGTTTCTTGTTAAACGCAATATTACAGCAGATAGTTGCATAAAATCATGCCAATATTTATGCCCCTGCACCCGTACCTTTGCAACCTTCAAAATCGTTCACAGAACTATGAGTATCCATTTATCTGAACAGGAAATTATACGGAGAGAAAAGCTGGCTGAGCTCAATAAACTGGGCATTGATGCATACCCTGCACCATTGTACCCGGTAAGTCATTATTCAACCGCCATTAAAGCCGGGTTTAAGGATGAAACCAAAGAACAGTATGCTGATGTTTGTGTGGCAGGACGTATCATGAGCATTCGTGATATGGGCAAAGCCTGTTTTGCCGTGTTGCAGGATAGCCATGGCCGTATACAGATTTATGTAAAGCGTGATGATATTGCACCCGGTGAGGATAAAACATTGTATGATGTGGTGTTTAAAAAGTTATTAGACATTGGCGACATCATTGGTGTGAAGGGTTATGTATTCATAACCAAAACAGGTGAAACAAGCATTCATGTAAAAGAGTTAACGGTTCTCACAAAATCCCTGAAGCCATTACCGGTGGTGAAGGAAGCAGAAGGGCAAACGTTTGATGCTGTTACTGATCCTGAGTTCAAATACCGTCAGCGTTATGCTGATCTCATCATAAACCCGCAGGTGAAGGATACATTTGTGAAACGCACATTAATGATCAACACCATTCGTGAATATCTCAACGAACATGGTGCATTGGAAGTGGACACACCGGTGCTGCAAACTATTCCCGGCGGTGCAACAGCACGTCCGTTCATTACACATCACAATGCATTGGATGTACCTATGTACATGCGTATTGCCAATGAATTGTATTTAAAACGGTTGATCGTGGGTGGTTTTGATTGGGTATATGAGTTCAGCCGCAACTTTCGTAATGAAGGAATGGACAGAACACATAATCCTGAATTCACCATCCTGGAATGGTACACGGCATACAAAGATTATTTCTGGATGATGAATGTTACAGAAAGTTTGCTGGAACGTGTGGCCATTGCACTGCACGGAACAACGGATGTGCAGGTAGGTGATAAAATCATCAGCTTTAAAACACCGTTCAAACGTATTTCTATTTTAGATGCGATTAAAGAGAATACCGGTATTGATGTGAGTGCGATGGATGAAGCAGGTTTGCGTAAAGTTTGTGGTGATTTAAAAATTCATGTAGATCATACCATGGGTAAAGCCAAGTTGATTGATGAGATCTTTGGCGAAACATCGGAACCCAAATACATTCAACCCACATTTATCATTGACTACCCGGTTGAAATGAGTCCGCTTACCAAAAAGCATCGCAGCCAACCCGGACTTGTAGAACGTTTTGAGTTAATGATCAATGGCAAAGAAGTGGCCAATGCGTACAGTGAGTTGAATGATCCTATTGATCAGCGGGAACGTTTTGAAGACCAGGTAAAACTCAAAGAGCGTGGTGATGATGAAGCGATGTTCATTGATTATGATTTCCTCCGTGCATTGGAATATGGCATGCCGCCAACGTCAGGAATCGGAATCGGAATTGATCGGTTGTGTATGTTAATGACCAATCAACCCAGCATACAGGATGTTTTATTATTTCCGATGATGAGACCGGAAAAAGCAGATGAATAAATTCGAAACCCGCAGTCAATCACTGCGGGTTTTTATTTCAGGCTTCAAATTAATACCCTTTCAAACCCTTTCCCCGCCTTATTTTCCGTACCTTTGCGGCTTCAAAAAATGAGCGGCCGGTGTCAGGACGCTGCAAGCATCAGACACCCGGATGGTCAACAACTTTCAACTATGTTAAGTGCAAGAAATATAACCCTGGCCTACGGTAAACGGGTGTTGTTTGATGAAGTAAACATCAACTTCACCAAGGGCAACTGTTATGGAGTGATTGGTGCCAACGGTGCAGGCAAGAGTACCTTTTTAAAGATTTTGAGCGGTGAAATTGAGCCCAACAAAGGTGTGGTGGAAATTACACCCGGTGAACGGATTGCTGTACTCAAACAAAACCAGTTTGAGTTTGATGAGCAAACAGTACTCAACACTGTATTGATGGGTCACAAAAAGATGTGGGAAGTGATGCATGAAAAAGATGCTATCTATACCGATCCTGATGCAACAGAGGATGATTATATGCGTGCTGGTGAACTGGAAGCCGAGTTTGGTGAAATGGGTGGTTATACAGCCGAAAGCGATGCAGCTACTTTTTTAAGCAGCCTCGGTATCAAAGATGAGTATCACCAAAGTTTGATGAAGGATATTCCCAGCAATTTAAAAGTTCGTGTATTACTGGCGCAGGCCTTATTTGGTAATCCTGATATCCTGTTATTGGATGAACCTACCAACGGTTTGGATATTGAAACCATCGGCTGGTTGGAAAACTTTTTGGCCGATTATGAAAACATTGTCTTGGTAGTAAGTCACGACCGTCACTTCTTAGATGCGGTATGTACGCATGTAGCGGATGTGGATCGTCAAAAGATCAAAATATTTACAGGGAACTATACGTTCTGGTACGAATCAAGTCAATTGATGGCACGTCAGTTGGGCGATAAAAATAAAAAGATTGAAGACAAACGCCAGGCATTGATCGACTTCATTGCACGATTCAGTGCGAACGCTTCTAAATCACGCCAGGCCACTGCACGTAAAAAAGCATTGGAGAAATTAACCATTGAAGAAATTGAACCAAGCAACAGGAAGTATCCCGGTATTATTTTTCAACCGCTTCGTGAAGTAGGGAATCAAATATTGAATGTTGAAAAGTTAAAGAAGACGGTTGATGGTCGTGTGCTGTTTGATAAAGTTTCTTTCACCGTAAACAAAGGCGATAAAATTGCAGTGGTAAGTAAAGACCCATTGGCAGTTACCCATTTCTTTGACATTATCAATGCAGAAGAAATTGCAGACAGTGGCAGTTATGAATGGGGGACTACAGTAACCAAAGCTTATTTACCCGTAGAGAATACTGAATTTTTTCAGCAGCCATTGAATTTAATGGAATGGTTGCGTCAATATGTACCCAGTCACGTAACAGATGCTGATGAGCCGTTCCTGAGAGGATTTTTAGGAAAGATGCTGTTTAGTGGTGATGAGATCATGAAAAAAGTGAATGTGCTGAGCGGGGGAGAGAAAGTACGTTGTATGATCAGTAAGATGATGATGCAGAATCCCAACTGTATCATCCTCGATCAACCTACCAACCACCTGGACCTGGAAAGTATTCAAAGCTTCAACGAACAATGTATTGAATATAAAGGTGTGATACTGTTAACATCACATGATCATACGTTCATGCACACAACCGCCAACAGAATTATTGAATTAACGCCCAACGGCATCATTGACCGTTTAACAACTTTTGATGAGTATTTGGAAGATGCAAGAGTGAAGCAGTTGCAGGATGAGATGTATGGGGTAATGATATAGAGGATTAAAACCTCCAACTTTGCTCATCAAATAAGTGTATTAGTTTGATACACCTTACTCCAAATCTTGCAGCTACGGACGGTATTTTATATTGATTTGGGTCAGTTGATTCGTGTTGAATGATAGGGATATTATAGTATTTTCCTGCAGCTACTAGTAGTGGGTCTGCCCAAATACCAGTACTATACTTTTGTAAAATGTTTGCAGGGTAAATACTCATTACTTGTTGTAGTATTTCAACCTCTTCATCTACCGGCTCGAGAAAAATTTCATCAAAATTATGTGCCCATTCAACTAACTCATCATTACCTTTTTTTATTTCTCTTAAAACCTCTCTTGGAGCAACTATAATCTTATTTTGACATAAATTATTGAAACTATCCCAAAGACTTGGGAAAATTGAAATTGGATAATCTCTTTTCAAGTCGAACAATGCACTACTATCCAACAAGTATTGATATGGATTTTGGTAGGGAATCATTAATAATTCAACCGCTCAACTATTTTAGGCAGGTTAGATAATTTAGTTTCGAGAAAATTCGCTAAGTCAGATGATGAGATAGTTCCTTGCGTATAAGAGTTATAAACTTTCGAAACATAGGGTTTACCTTTTTCGTGAATAATCTTAATTCCAGGATTAATTCCTGAATCAGACTCTTTTAACCTCTCATTTTGTTTTTCTTTAGCCGCTCTTGCAAGCCTATCCCAATTCTTTTTCATTCTCCAAAAATCAGACTCTTCAAGTAAGTCCATTGAACAGAATTTTCGGGCAATTACTTCTTTGCTTACTTTATATTTTATTGCTATAGCATCAATATTTGATTCAGATGCAATAGGCTTTACTTGATGCGAAATGATGGAAAAAAAATCCGGATCAGGTACTAAAAAGCTTGCAGCAAATTTATTACAGTATTTTTCTACTTTCTGGTATTCTGAAGATGACTTTGATTTTGTATCCTTAAATAAATCATTTGAATTTAATAGAATATGGCATAGTTCATGAAATAAACTAAAAATTCGGCCATTATTCGAATCTTCAGTATTAAGAATTATTACAGGGTAATCACCTGTTAAGCAAAATGCTCTAGCTTCATCAAATGGAATTTTCATTTTGAACACATAAATATTCAATTCTTCTACTTTTCGTTGAAAATTCTTATATGCTTCGTCATACTTCCACCCAAGTTGCTCAGTAATGGGAAAGTTCATGAATTGTCTTAGTCTTAGAGCTAGCTTTTCAGGCTCTTCATTATTTCGAATTTCAAAATTTCTAAAAATGGGGGCTTCCTCATTAATAGAGATTTCTTCTAAAACACGTTGATATCTTTTCGCTTTTCGTAAAGCAAGTCTTAACTCAGGAGACATTTGGGTAACTTCTGAATTAGATAGATTTCTAAACTCTTTTTGTATCTCATCTTCTATTGGAGGGCTTGATAGTAACAATACTGCAATAGGTCTCTTAAAAACTTTTTCGGCAAGATTCTCTAATTGCTTATATGTTGGTTTGTTTTCACCCAGTTCCCACGATTCATATCTTTCAGAATTTACCCCAATTTTGGACGCAGTTTCCTCGATGGAATAACCCATAGCAGTTCGTGCCCAGTGTAATACATTCGGAGAAATATTGAAAGTTACGCTACCAGCCATAAGCAATATTACCAAAAGATTTCAAACCCCTAAGTTTCAAAAAAGTAAAATTTAAGTTTAGGGGTTTATATCAAGAATTTAAGGTCGCTTTTTCAAAAAAAATTACAATCGAATAACTATTCATAAATTTAGTAATGTCTTTCAAACTACATACCACCTATCAACCTGCAGGTGATCAGCCACAGGCTATTCAGCAATTAACAGAGGGGATTTTAAGTGGTGAAAAATTTCAAACATTATTAGGCGTAACCGGAAGCGGTAAAACATTCACCATTGCCAATGTGATTCAAAATGTACAGAAACCTACATTGGTATTGACACATAATAAAACATTGGTGGCACAGTTGTATGGTGAGTTCAAGCAATTCTTTCCGGATAACGCAGTTGGATATTTTGTGAGCTACTATGATTATTATCAACCGGAGGCGTACATGCCTGTGAGTGACACCTACATTGAAAAAGATCTGAGCATTAATGAAGAGCTGGATAAGCTTCGCCTGCAGGCAACAAGTGAATTGCTGAGTGGCAGAAGAGATATTATTGTCGTGGCCAGTGTGAGTTGTATTTATGGTATCGGGAATCCCACTGATTTTGAAAATGGGATTGTCCGTATTTCTAAAAAACAAACCATCTCACGACAGGGCTTTTTGCATTCATTGGTCAACAGTTTGTACAATCGCTCACAGGGTGATTTTACAAGAGGTACGTTTCGTGTAAAAGGAGATACGGTGGATATCAATCTTCCTTATGTTGATTATGGGTATCGTGTTACATTCTTTGGTGATGAAATTGAAGAAATTGAAACCATTGATGTAAAAGCAGGCAAGCGAATTGGTAAAGTAGATAATGCAGCCATCTTCCCTGCCAACTTATATGTGGCACCAAAAGATATGATGCAGCAGATCATCTATGAAATACAGGATGAAAGTGCTGCACAGGTGGAATATTTTAAATCCGTGGGCAAATACATTGAAGCGCAACGGTTGAAGGAACGTACAGATTATGACCTGGAAATGATTCGTGAATTGGGGTACTGCAATGGTATTGAAAACTATTCACGGTTTTTTGACCGACGTCAACCCGGTACAAGACCTTTCTGTTTGCTGGATTATTTTCCGAAAGATTATTTGATGGTAATTGATGAAAGTCATCAAACCATTCCGCAGGTAAGTGGTATGTATGGTGGCGACAGAAGCAGAAAGTTGGTGTTGGTTGATTATGGGTTCCGATTACCAAGTGCATTGGATAACCGTCCACTCAACTTTCATGAGTTTGAAAGCATGCTCAACCAGGTAATTTTTGTAAGTGCCACACCTGATGAATATGAATTGCAGCAAACAGAAGGTGTGGTGATTGAACAGGTAGTTCGCCCAACAGGGTTGCTGGATCCACCCATTGAAATCAGGCCCAGTGTGAATCAAATTGATGATCTGCTGGATGAAATTGATAAACGGGTTAAGAAAGGTGATCGTGTTTTGGTGACCACACTCACCAAACGCATGGCCGAGGAAATGGATAAATATCTGCAACGCATCAATATCAAATCAAAATACATCCACAGTGAAGTGGATACATTGGACAGGGTAGAAATATTACGCCAACTTCGTTTGGGCGAAATCGATGTATTGGTGGGTGTGAACTTATTGCGTGAAGGATTGGATTTACCGGAAGTAAGTTTGGTGGCTATTTTGGATGCGGATAAAGAAGGATTCCTCCGTAATGAGAAAAGCTTAACACAAACTGCCGGTCGTGCAGCACGTAATGTTGATGGTTTGGTTATTTTTTATGCGGATGTAATGACAGAAAGTATGCGCAGGACCATTGAAGAAACCAACCGCAGGAGAGAAAAGCAGGTTGCTTACAATATTGAACATGGGATTACTCCAAGAACCATTAAAAAGTCTATTGAGCAGGTAATGAAGCAAACCTCGGTGCTGGATATCAAAGGGTACGATACTTCCAAGCCTTATGCTTTAGCGCCTGACGGGGAATTGGTGAGTGTAGCGGCTGAAGAACAGGAAGTATATAAAACGATTCCCCAAATGGAAAAAGCCATTGCCAAAATCAAAAAGACGATGGAAAAAGCGGCCAGGGATCTTGATTTTATGGAAGCGGCCAGGCTGAGAGATGAGATGTTCAGGCTGCAGAAAGAACTGGAGGAGATGAAAAAATAGCACCCCGTTCAGTGGTTACAAACTTCGCCCGGCCTAGCCATTCGGACGGGCCTGACGGCGGTTTGCTGAAGAATATTCCTTTTCTTATCTTCAACTTCCTCAAAAAATCAATCATGTTTACGTTTGCTTTGTTCAATCTCAAAGGAGGTGTTGGGAAAACAGCCTCCTGTGTCAACTTTGCGTATTTAGCTGCAAAAGACGGGTATAAGACATTGTTATGGGATATTGATCCCCAGGGTGCTACTTCTTTTTACTACAATGTAAAGCCCAAACAAAAAGTGGTGATGAAAGATCTGGTAGGGAAAGATGCGGAGCTGGCTGAAAACATCATGAGTACCCAATATGAAAACTTAGATATCATTCCTGCTGATGTTACGGCCAAAGCACATGATGTGATGATCGATGAAATGCAGGCTTCTAAAAAACGTTTAGCTACCGTACTCAAACAGTTGAAGGATGAATATGACTTTGTGTTTATTGATTGTCCGCCCGGTTTAAGTTCTTTGGCTGAGAATATTTTCAACGCATCCGAGATTGTACTGATGCCGGTGATCCCCACCACACTCTCCATTCGTACCTATCATATGGTAAAAGAATTCTTCAAAGAAAAAGCAATTGACATCAAAAAGATGGCCTGCTTTTTTACAATGACGGATTTACGACGCAATATGCACAATGAAGTAATGGAAGAGCTGTACAAGGACAAACGTTTTTTTGAAAACTATATTCCTTATCTGAGTGATGTAGAAAAAATGGGGGTTCATAAAGCACCATTAGAAGAGTTTGCCCGCAGCAGTTATGCCGCACAATGCTACCGTGACCTTTGGGAAGAAATTAAAGAAGGAGTTTTATAAATAAAGAGAGCGGCCATTGGCCGCTCTCTTCTTATTTCAATAGATGGAAATGATTAACCTAAAGCTACACGTTTGAACTCAGTAACGGTTACGTTACCGGCACTCTTTAAATAATCACCCACACTTTTAGAACCATCTTTTACAAAAGCCTGGGCTGTTAATGTTTGCTCTTTAAAGAAAGCATTCATTTTGCCTTCAGCAATTTTAGAGATCATTTCTTCGGGCTTTCCTGCCATTTTAGGATCCTGTTTCATCAGGTCCATGATGATATCTTTTTCACGTGCTACTACATCCGCAGGTACGCTGGAAGCATCAACTGCAACAGGGTTCATAGCTGCAATTTGCATGGCCACATCTTTACCTGCTTCTTCAGCTTCTTTATCTAAACCAACCAATACACCCATACGGTAAGCACCATGAATATAAGATGCTACATAAGGAGCTTCAATTCTTTCAAAACGGCTGATACCGATCTTTTCGCCAATAGCAGCTAATTTATCGTTGATGAGATCAGCAACCTTTGCACCATTGAACACCACTTCATTCAGTTCTTCAGCACTTTTTACATTGTTAGCTACTGCTGCATCAGCAATTGTTTTTGCAAACGCAACAAAATCAGCATTCTTGCTTACGAAATCAGTTTCGCAACTGATGCATACAACAAAACCTGTTTTCTTATCAGCACTTGTTTGCGCAATTACTACACCTTCTTTAGCTTCACGGTCACTGCGTTTAGCAGCTACTTTCTGGCCCTGCTTACGCAACCAGTCAATGGCCGCTTCAAAATCACCATTGGTTTCAGTTAACGCTTTGCGGCAATCCATCATACCGGCACCAGTTGCCTGGCGCAATCTATTAATATCCTGTGCACTGATAGTTACTGTTGACATAATTTCAATTTGAAAATTTGTAATTAAATAATTTGAAGATTTTAAAAATGCTTCCTACTTAAGTTCATTTACAAACTCAGGCAGAAAGCATTTAATTTATTTGTACTTCGTATTTCGTACCTCTTACTTCTTACTTCCTGCTCCTCTTATCTTGCAGAAGTACGCTTTTGTGTGCTGGGTACACGACGCTTAGGACCACCTGCACCACCACCTGCGTTACCGCCACGGTTGCCACCACGACCACGACCACCACGCTCTCTTCCTTCTTCGCCACCTTCGTCAAACTTAGGACCACGGTCAGTTACTTCTTCAGTTTCTTCTTCTTCTTTTTCTACCTGGCGTTCAGCTAAACCTTCTGCAATAGCTGCAGTGAGGTATTGAGTAATGATCGCAATTGATTTTGTTGCATCGTCATTACCGGGGATAGAGAAATCAACTTTATTAGGATCACAGTTGGTATCTACTAAACCAAATGTAGTAACACCCAAACGCTTTGCTTCAGCTAAAGCAATATGTTCATGACCGATATCCACCAGGAACAAAGCAGCAGGAATACGGCCCATATTGGCAATACCACCTAATACTTTTTCCATTTTGTCTTTATCACGGCTCAGTTGCAAACGCTCTTTCTTGGTGATGTTATCAAACGTGCCGTCATTCAGCATTTTTTCAATGCTCTGCATTTTCTTCACGCTCTTACGAACAGTGTTGAAATTGGTAAGCATACCACCTAACCAACGGTCAGTTACATAAGGCATGTTTACTTTCTGTGCACATTCAGTAACAATTTCTTTTGCTTGTTTTTTGGTAGCCACAAACATGATCTTTTTACCACTGCGTGCAATTTGTTTCATTGCTGCTGCGGTTTCCTGCAAACCTTCAACGGTTTTGTTCAGGTCAATGATGTGGATGCCTTTCTTTTCAGCAAAGATGTAAGGCAACATCTTGGGGTTCCACTTCTTTTTGAGGTGACCAAAATGTACACCTGCTTCCAATAACTGCTGTTGTAATGAAGTGTTATTTTCCATTGTATGAATTTGAAAATTTGATTGTTTGAAAATTTGAAAATGCCATTAACGTTTAGAGAATTGGAAGCTTCTGCGGGCTTTCTTCTTACCAAATTTCTTACGTTCAACACTGCGTGGATCACGTTTAAGCATACCGGCAGCTTTTAATACAGGACGGTATTCAGCATTCACCTCGAGCAATGCACGGGCAATACCCAATTTTACTGCTTCGGCCTGGCCTTTAATACCACCACCGCTGGCATTGATCTTTACATCAAATTTATCGAGGGCATCAATGCTCTTTAACGGAGCTTCTACCTGGTTTTGTAAATACACCAGGCTGAAATATTCTTTGTAGTTCTTGTCGTTAACTGTAATGGTACCGTTACCCTTGCTGATGAACACACGGGTAATGGCTTCTTTACGGCGACCAACTGCGTTTTTTTGCTTTTCCATTTATGGGAATTTGTGAATGTGTTTATGAATTAGAATTTCAGTTCTTTGGGTTGTTGCGCTTTGTGATTGTGCTCAGCACCTGTGTACACAAATAACTTCTTGTACATTTTACGGCCCAAACGGTTTTTAGGAAGCATGCCTTTTACTGCACGCTCAATCACCACTTCAGGACGACGACGCAACAGGTCTTTTGCGATTTCAATTTTTTGACCACCGGGGTAACCGCTGAAATTCTGGTATTCTTTGTAATCAATTTTATTGCCGGTAAATACAACTTTATCCGCATTAATAACGATCACGTAATCACCACAGTCAACGTGGGGTGTGTAATAAGCTTTGTTCTTGCCACGTAATACTGCGGCAATCTTTGAACACATACGACCTACGGTTTGATTGGTGCCGTCCACAACGTACCAGTTACGCTGCACGGTAGCCTCGTTCGCATGTTTGGTAGTGAAATGTAGTTTACTCATTGTTTTTTGTTTTTATTTATCCGCTTTAGCTTTTAGCGGCAGCGGACCCACGCCATCCCGTGGAGTTTGTTGAAAAATGATCCGTTTTTTGGAACGGGTCGCAAAGGTAGCGGTGCAGTAACCAATCAACCAAAGAAAACAGGAAGTATTTTGAAAGACACTTTTGTAAACAATTGATTTTCAATCAAAATTTTGCACAGAAAAAATCATCATCGTGATGTTAGGTGAGGGAGGAGCAAAAAAACTAAACTCAGAAATGGACTTTACTGCCCTGAAGGACACTTGTAAGATGAAAAATTAAAAGTAAGCCCAACCGTGGCCATTACATATTGATCTTTTTGCTTGCCAAAACCACGCTGGTTACCGGCAGTGCCAATAATGGGGCCTGTTTCATAGCTCCTGTCCTGTAAGAATGAGGCAGGAGAGCCGGGTTTGAATGCATCGATCCCTGCGTAAGTATTCGAAACATCATCCAGGTAATCAGTTGATGTAAAGCGGTGAGCAATTTCTATGTTCAGGTTCATGCGATCATTGATGGAGAATTTCACTCCTAAACCAACAGGAAACGCAAGAGCTACGGTAGAATAAGGGGAACGATCAGGGTAAAGAGTTGAGCCCTGGCCTTCGGTTCCTAATGGCTGCAAATAGTATTTATTGTTGCCCAGGTAAGCGTATGGATTAAAGCCAAAAATACCCGCTCCAAAGGTGAGGTAAGGCGTAAAACGTTCATCAGGATTTACCGGGTTGAATTTGAAAAAATTAAAATCACCCTGTATAGCCAGTTCCCAAATATTGGTATTAAAGCTGAGGTTTCGGCGGCGGCGGAACTCATTTTCCTTCTCATAAATATCGCTGTATCCTAATTGAGCAAAATTGGCACCAATGCGAACAGCCACATATTCGTTAACCTGTCTGCGGAAAAAAATGCCTCCGGCCAGTTTTGGACGATTGAGTCTTGTATTTGGGTTGAGATCACCAAAATAATGAGCGGTGCCTAATTGCACACCAAATTCCCCTTCATGCCTGAAACTTTGGTACTGAGCACAGACAGATGCAGAGAAACAGACATTTAGAATACAAAAAAGGGCAACGATTTGTGATTTCATCAAAAACAGTTTTTTGCTCAGATATTGTTATAACGTAAAAAAAGCGGTTTTCATTTGCAGCGTAGTCACTTTTTTAGATTCAGTTACGGCGATCCAGCCCCCAGGACAGCTTATTACGAAGTGTTTGCAGAAAATTATTTTCATTGAGTCGAAGGAGGTTTACAGTGAAATCTTCTTTTTTTACGGCTATCTGTACTTCCTTTTGAACAATGGCTTTACGGCTGTCAAGTGTACACAAAAAGCTATCCGTTCTTCCTTCAATTTCAAAAGAGATCACATTATTGTCAGGAACAATGATAGGGCGAACATTCAGATTATGAGGTGCTACAGGTGTTATTACAAAACTGCCACTATCAGGAAACACAACAGGGCCGCTGCAACTCAGTGAATAACCGGTAGAACCCGTCGGGGTTGCCACTATTAAACCATCAGCCCAATAGGTATTTAAAAACTCACCATTAAGATAGGCGTGAATTTTTATCATAGATGATGTATCCAGTTTGTGAATGGCAAATTCGTTCAAACCATAGGGAATATCACCAAATAGATCGGTATTACTATCAGCATGGATCAATGTGCGTTCATCTTTTACAAATGTGTGGTTGACTAGTGCTTCTACTGCTGTATTCAATTCATCACGGCCAATACTTGCCAGGAAACCCAATCTTCCGAAGTTGATACCCAGTAATGGAATTTTTTTATTTCTCACCAGTGTTACTGTATCCAGTAATGTACCATCTCCACCCAGGCTTATCAGGCATTCATAACTTTCATCCAGTTGTGTTGAATTATGAAATATAGCCGGAGAAGCAGGTAAATGAATGCTGTGTTTCATCTGCTCATAAAAATCATGGAACAATACCGGCTCAATATTATGTTTTTGCAGTTGCCCCAGCAATCGCTCTACATCTTCTTTCTGGTCCTGTTCAAAAACACGGCTGTAGATGGCTACTTTCATCTGTATCATGTTTGCTTATGGTATTAAGGGTAACGGCCATTAAAAGTCTCTGCGAACACGTAAAAATAAACCGTTTTCGCCCAACTGGTTAAAAGAATAATCAATACGTGCAGTAAAATCATAATAACTGATGACATCGAAACCGGCACCCCATGTATACAACAACCTGTTATTCAAAAAACTATTGCTTACATAAGGCAGGTAACATCCGCCAACATTTCCATACAACTTAAATAAAATGCGGAAGGGAATTTTTTTATACTTCTCATTCTTTGTAACCAGGGTTGGAACGTTTACTTTAAACAACTCTTTTGATATGGTAGTACGGAGCACACCGGCCATTACACCATCACTTACATAGTATTCAAGACCCTGCATAGTTAAATCTCCATATCCCAGTGCAGGCATATGAACCAATGGTTGTTTAAACGGAAGTTTTAATTGACCCGAAGTTACAATGGCTACGTATGTTTTAGGTGCTACCGTCATGTATTTGCCTGCTTTGGCGCTGAACTGCCAGAGATTGATTTCTTTTGAACCGAGACCACGTTGAAAAAAAGTTCCGCTGAATGCAAAACCTTTGAGTGGATAGGCAATGTTGTCCAGGTCAAAAAACTGGTACGCATAAACGAATTCACCTGAACTGATTTTTGTTTTATTGCCGGGATAGTAAGGCAGGTAACCTTTATTTGCGTTGTTATCAATAATTCTGGGAATTGTATCATCAATACGCTCATTCACATAATGCAAACGTATAGTGTGACGATGATGAATGCCTTTTCGATACGTGAAACCTGTTTCAACTCTGAACGAACTCCTGACAAAATCATTGATCTGATTATTTGAAGAAGGATAGAACACCTGTTTATTACTATCCGTAGCATACATCATTTGCCGGTTGCTGGTGTAAAAAACTCCGGCAAGAAATCCCTTCTCCAGTTTTTTATCAGCATAGGGCTGTTCATAAAAAAGTGAGTATTGGCGATTATAGCCATTTACATACCGAAAACTTAATTTATCCCTTCTGCCTGTTACGTTGTCCCAGTTGAATTTTAAACCATAATCAATACGCTCAAGACTGGCATTCTGTTCAACGATCCACTGATTGAGGTTTCTGTCAATTACTTTAAAATAAGGAACGGGAAAAATATACCAACGTTCTTTTACCGTAAATGCAATATCAATTGTTTCATGATCCCAATGTGTAATAGAAGGCAAAACCTCAAGGAATACCTGCGTGTTCAAAATATCAAGTCTTGCTTTTTCAAGTATATCGAGTAATTCTTTTACAGGTATATACGTTCCTTTTTTAAAAGATACTTCACGCAAAATGATATAATCTTTGGTAACCTTATTGCCCGAAAGAAGGATCTCATTCACCCGCAATACAGCACTGTCAGGTATTTCACTGATGGTGGTGCGAAGTTTTGTTTTCACAGAGTCAAAAGAAACAGAGGCCTGGCCTTTAGATGAAACTGAACAGGCAAGCAATACGATACTTAACAAACAATATTTCAGGAACCTCTTTCTCATTACACAGTACGTGGTAAGCGAATGGTAAATGTAATGTTTAATGCTGAAAGAACTGGAGTCTGTAAATGGTTAAATATTGAGATAATTCATAAGGTGGTCAAAATTAAGACGCAATTCTTCTTCTGAAAGATTCTCACCAAAATACTGAACTACATTGTATTCATAGCGTTCAAACGATGCTAATACATCCTGCAGGTCTGTTTTATTGATCTTGATGGCAATCATCAGTTGACCGTTGGAAGGATCGGTCCATGTATTGAGGTGAATGATACGTGCATCATTGGATTCAACAATACGGCCCAGTTCAGAAATGGAGAAGTCATTGGGGGCCATTTGCAGAATAATGATGCCGCCCGGTTCAGTTGCTGCGTTGTAATGGGCTGCTGCTTTCAACAGATCATCAGCAGCAATCACTCCTATGTATTCACCATCTTCTTTTACAACGGGCAGCACACTTATCTGGCGTTGGTACATCATTTTTAAAGGAGCAAGAAAAAAATCAGACGCAACAACTTTTACAGGTTCAATCAACGGCATTTGTGTTTCCACGAGTGCATCGGGTGCTGCATCTTCCAAATCTGCTTCATTCAAAATACCTGCTGATTTATTATTGATTACAACCGGTAAATCTGATACGTGGTACTCATGCATCAGGTCTAATGCCTGCTGAACTGTATCACTTGTTTTTAAGTAGGGGATCGTATTCTTTATCAGTTCGGCGGCGGTCATAGTGGATTTGTTTTAGTGTTTAGACGGGTACAGGAGCATTTAGTTTGGTTATGAACCCGTGTAAGATTTCGTTAAACTCTTTGGGTCGTTCCATCATGGGGGCGTGCCCGCAAAGGTCAATAAAATGCAACTCCGAGTTCGGAATTAAACGGTTGAACTCCTTACCTACAAACGGCGGAGTGATGGTATCATTGTTTCCCCAGATTAAAAGTGTCGGAATTTTAATCTCTTTTAGCTCATCGCCCAGGTTATTCCGGATAGCACTTTTCGCCAATGCGATCACTTTTATTACTTTCAAACGTTGATTTACAATGTCATACACCTCGTCAACCAGTTCTTTAGTAGCAACAGCAGGATCGTAAAAGGTTAATTCTGTTTTACGCCTGATGTATTCATAATCACCCCGCTTGGGATACGTATCACCCATTCCGTTTTCAAACAAGCCGCTGCTGCCGGTTAAGGTTAATGATTTGATCCGTTGTGGATGTTTTAATACGTGCACCAAAGCCACATGTCCGCCCAGTGAATTGCCTAATAAATGAATATTGGTATATCCTTTGGCTTCAATGAATTTGTATACAAATTTTTCGAGACCTCCAACCGTTGTGTGTAGTAAATCCAGTTCAAACAAAGGCAGCATGGGTACTACTACTGTATTATGATGCCTGAAATATTCAATGAGATCTTTAAAGTTACTCAACGCACCAAACAGGCCGTGGAGGAGAATGAGCGGTTCGCCCTTTCCCTCTTCAATATACCGAAACTTGTCAAGCTGTTTAATTTCGTAGTTCATGCTGATGCGATAAGCAATTGTTATTTGCTAAAGTAATTGATTTGTGTGAAAAACTGTAATTCAGTTTCAATATCAGCCGATTAGGCAGAGATTTTTTCATTCACCGTTCCAAAGAATGTTCCCAACTCCTGGAACAGATCTTTAAACCAAGGAATAACTGTACCAATGGCATCAATTACTTTAGGCGCCCATGGAATAATGTAAGGATAGGTAACAGATTCCTGAATGGTAGTAGCAGCAAATACATTCATTTGCTGCGTGTAAAATAAAAATACACTCAATATAATGATGTAAAGAACTGCATATAAAATAATACCGAGTATCTTATTGAGCCAACCCAGCAACACAAAGGTTACAGCACCTTCAATAAATTTTGCTCCCAGCCTCACTAATAACACTACGGCAATAAATACCAATAAAAAACTCAAAAAAGGCAACCAACGTGTACCAATATTAGTAGTGGTGCCTAACCATGCAGCTACAGAAGCACTGAGTTTTAATGCAGCGGCAATACCTGCAATGAATGCAACTACAGAAAAAACGGCAATAATAAATCCTTTCTGAAATCCTTTGATAACAGCCATTACGAATGCAACAGCAACGAGTATGTCAATAATCATATTTATTTCAGCAATTCTTTTACTGCAGCACTAATGGCTTTGCCATCAGCCTTACCAGCCAATAGTTTGGTAGCTACTCCCATTACTTTTCCCATATCAGCGGGTGAAGAAGCGCCTGTATCAATAATGATTTTTTGAAGAGCAAGCTTTAACTCATCCTCACTCATTTGCTGAGGCAGAAACTTTTCAATCACTTTTATTTCTTCTTCTTCCTTTTGTGCAAGATCCATTCTGTTTTGCTGCTGAAATATGTCCAGCGAGTCTTTGCGCTGCTTCACCATTTTTTGAAGAGCTTTTATCTCAGCATCTTCTGTTACGTCACTGCCGGACGTTTTTAATAACAGCAGCGCTGCTTTAATAGCACGCAATCCACGAAGAGTGGCTTCATCTTTTGCTTTCATGGCCTCTTTCATTTCGGCCATAATTTTTGATTCCAGGCTCATCTTTTATTAGTTTAATGATTATGTTTCAGTTGGTCCTGCTTAAACTTTTGGATCAATGTTTTGGCAAACTCTTTCATATCATTACTCAGCGGTGCGTTACCTGTGGCACGTTGAAAAGAATCAGCCATGGTCATCAAAGTTTGGTAATAGAAATCAGCCATTTCATCCACCATCATATCTTTTGTCCAAAGATCAATGCGGAGAGCACTTTTATCAGCTCCATCCCAAAAGGAAACCATCATAGCTTTGGCACGCTGGTCCATATCAGCCGTACTGTCTGTGGCTTTCCATGTGATCATTTCCGGCACACGGCCTTCATCCATCAAAACATCAATTGAAATTGTACTCTTATGTGTCATGTGTAAAATTGAGGTGCAAAGGTAAGTTATTCAGCTGCTGCCCGCAGCAGTGCTGTGTGAAAGGTTTTTGCTGTTGCTTCCACTGAGAATTGTGACAGTAGTTGTTGTGAATTACTGATGAGTTTGTTTCTGTGTGCCTCATCTTTGTACAACTGCATCATCTTTCCGGCAATTTCTTCAGGAGACAGGTCATTTGCATATTCAAAACAATCCTGATCTTTTGTCCATTCATCTGGCTGGAGAATGATCACAGGTACGCCACATTGAAGGATGTCCTGTATTTGTGATACGGATTGTTTTTGTGCAGATTGAATCACTGCATAAGCTGCTGCTGTGAGTTCTGCCGTTTGATCAACTGTTATAGTACCTGTAAATACAATATCTTCTTTGAATTTATAGGTTTCCAATAATTGAGCAACCTTTTTATTGGTTACAGGAAAGCTGCTGGAGATGAGCAACTTCATATTTGTTTGCAGTCTTTTCTTAAACATACTGTACGCCTTGAGCAGTTGTACAAAATCAGGTTCTGAGGAAGGGGGATGATTGTACAGAAAAAACTCTGCACTGCTGCTGTACTTTGATTTGGTAATTTCTTTTTGTTCCCAGCTGATGCTTTTGTAGTACGGCGTTATGGCAAAAGGTGTTACAATTATTTTTTCTGAAGATAGATGATGGTTGTGAATCAGTTGTTGTTGTATAAATGTGGATGCTGCAAAAAACAGTGATGTTCTCTTTATTTTTTTTGAGGGCAATTCCGTTAGCTCTGTTTCATTTTTAATAAAAAGTACTTGGTGTGTGTGCCTGAAATATGGAAGAGTTCCCGGGTGTAGAATTATATCTGCTTTCCAGCTGATGATTTTTTGTTTCAAACGGCGCATGAATTGAAGTTTAAGAAGAAAATTGCCGGGCACACGGAACGAATGGACCTGTACATCTTTGGTATTTTCCACATGAGCAATGTCTTCATTGGTAAAAATTAAAAATTGACATTGTGGTGACAAGGCGCAGGCAAGTGAATACAAAGCGGAAAATCTGTGTAAGAACAGGCCTTCGTTTTTTAATTTTGTATCAACAATGCTATCGATAATAACTTTCATATAGTGAAAACTGCAAAATTAATAGTGCTTGGAGTATAAATGAAGCAGCGAAATAAGTGGTTTGCGGCATCGTAATTTTAGCAGAAAAAAAGATTTTTTCCCGTAGCAGTAAATCATCCGAAATACGGTTGCAAAAAACAAAATCATGATGTAGCTTTATACACTTGTGAAAGTTGAACCGGAAAAATACCTTGTTTCAGTGTAAGCAGATACCCTTACTAACCTAAAATTGATATGAGAGGTACTATTCAAAAAAAATCTGCTTAAAACAAAAATTGGAATAATAATTGCGTTATTAATCCACTGAATACAGGGAACCAATTTTTCCTAGCTAAATAGTTGAAAATGAATATTTGAAAATATTATTCAGCCTGTTTTTTCCACCGCAGGTATGAATGAAAGTTGATGGTTTTACAATGTGGATTTTGGGTAAACGACCCCGCTTTCCAGCGGGGTCTTCCATTTTTAAGGGTTTTTTCCTGTTTGATTTTTTAAAAATTCATTTTACGTTTGTTTCGAGATTATTAACCAAGTATCCTTTTAAAACCAAAAACCATGAAGAAGATTTTATTTATTCTTCTGATGTGTTTGTCTGTATCAGCAGTAACAATGGCCCAGGACGAAATCAAATTTTCCTCAGGCCGTGAAAAGCATGATGGCAAACCTCAGTATTTCGCCCACCTTTCCCCTAAATTTTCAGTTAAGAACGGTTTTGTAAATGATTTGCTGAATGCAAAACTGAACGACCAGTTGAACATTGTCGTTACAGAAGGCTTTGTATTCAATGGCAAAGTCATTTCCAAAACAAATGAAGGCAATGGTCTTGAAACCATAACAATCGAAAGCCATCAGAAGAAGGGCTTACTGTTGTCTGTTTCAAGATATAACAAGCCCGATGGTTCAATAGAATATATGGGGATCATTACCAGCCGTGAGATCAGTGACATCATTATGATGGAAAAAGATGCGATCACCGGTAATTATCAATGGACCCGAAAAAATATATCACAAATGATATTAGATTAACAAGCCCGTTTTACCCATACCCTGAAGAAAACTAAATAACCCGATTAACCAAACTAAAATCCAATCCCAATGAAACGCTTACACAATGCCTTGTGCATGACTGTACTGTTGTTTTTAAGTTTTTCAGTAAAAGCACAAGTGCCGATTTTAAACAGCTATCCGCAGGCAACTGCCACCATCTTCCTTGATTTTGATGGACAAACGGTATCTTCTCCTTACTGGACCAGTACCCCGTTTTATGCAACACCTGCAAACTTAACTACGGCACAAATCACCAGTGTGTTTAACCGTGTAGCTGAAGATTTCAGACCATTCAACCTGAATATCACAACAGATTCAAACGTATTTCTTGCAACTGCTCCCGGCAGAAGGCAGCGAATCATCATTACCAGCTACAGCAGTTGGTATGGAAATGCCGGTGGGGTAGCTTATATCCCATCTTTCCGTTGGTCACAGGAAGTACCCGGTTTTGTATTTGCCAATCTTTTGGCAACAAGCTCAAATCCGGAAACAAATGCGAAACGAGTAGCAGAAGCAGCTTCACATGAAACAGGCCACACACTTGGTTTGGATCACCAACGTCTTTTCAACAGCTCATGTGGTCTTTCTACAGAGTATAACCCTGGCACAGGTAGCGGTGAGATCAGTTGGGCTCCTATTATGGGGAACAGCTATTCACGCAACATTACTTTATGGCATAATGGTAATACTTCCTGTAATGGAACACAGGATGAATTACAGATCATTGCCAGCAACAGCAACGGCTTCGGGTATCGTAGTGATGATATTGGAAGTAACCTCAACCAGGCGCCGAACGTTAGTATCACAGGATCAACTTTTGGCACTGTAGGTGTAATCAATACAACCAATGACGTTGATGTGTTTCGTTTTAATCTTCCTGACCAGGGGCAGTTAAACGTAAACGTTGCTCCCAACAACTCAACCGGTGGCTATAACATTGATATGGAAGCAGAGCTTCTTACAAGTAATGGTTCTCTTCTCAGAACATATAGCCCAAGTACATCTGTGTCAGCTATAATTGATACTACTCTTAACGCAGGTACTTATTTTGTTCGGGTGCGTAACAGCAGCAATGCCTATGTATCTAATTATGGAATGCTGGGAAACTATACAGTAACCGGAACCTTCATGAGCGGTTCAACACTTCCTGTATATAGCCTTAACCTGAGTGGTCGTATTGCGAATGAAAAACACGAGTTGGATTGGAGTATTATAGCTGATGAACCCATCGATAATATTAGTGTGGAAGTATCCACTGACGGCAGAAACTTTACAGCTCTGCAAGATGTAAAAGGTTCGTTACGCCGCTTTGTATACCAACCAATGGAAAAAACAACACTGTACTACCGTCTGCATGTAGTTACTGCATCGCAACTGAAATATTATTCAAATATTGTTTCTCTCCGTTCGGTTACTGGTAAAGGCAAATTCAATTTGCTTACCAATGTCATCAACAGCAACACAATTGTTGTAAACAGCACCGGCAATTACAACTGGAGATTGGTTGATATGAATGGCCGCCAGCTGGCAAGTGGTCGTATGACGGCGGGCAACAACAGAATTTCTGCCACAACCCTCAGCAGCGGAATGTATCTCCTGCAGGTGATTGATGGTACTGAAATAAGCACCGAAAAACTGGTGAAACACTAAACGCACTTTTTGCTTACCTGTTCTGATAACTAAAGACTGCCCCATATGGGGCAGTTTGCTTTGTATTGGAAAGGATGCTTACATTTGCTTTTTACAAAAATGGAATACAATACAACAAGAAACCACCTGGGCATTCGTGAATATGGACGCCATATTCAAAAAATGGTGGATTACATTTTAACAATTGAGGATAAAAAGAAACGACAGGAACAGGCACAAGTAGTGATTGAGCTGATGGGATTCCTCAACCCGCATCTAAAAAATGTGGAGGACTTCCGTCATAAGCTGTGGGACCATCTTTTCCTCATTGCCGATTTTAAACTGGACGTTGACAGTCCTTATCCAATCCCTACCAGGGAAACATTAAAAGCAAAGCCGCAGCGTTTACATTACCCGAAACGGTATCCACGTTATAATCATCTTGGAAAGAACATTGAAGTAGTAATTAAGAAAGCTTTGGAGGAAGAAAACCCTGAAAAGAAGCAGGGCTTTGCTAATGCCATCGCTTATTACATGAAGCTTTCCTATAATAACTGGCACAAGGAAAATGTGCAGGATGATGCGATCCAGAGTGAGTTAAGCGCCATTACTAAAGGACAACTCGAGTTTAATAATAAACCATTTGTTCGTCAGTACAGACCCAGTGATGATTTCAGAGATAACCGTGGCGGCGGTGGTAAGCGTCATAAACATTTTCAGCAACGTGGCAACAACCGCAATAATGGCGGAGGAAGAGACAATCGTGGCGGAAAGTTCAAGAAACGTTATTAACTGAACTTGCCTCATAAAATGGAAAGGTTGATACGGGAAATCGCATCAACCTTTTTTTATTTCATTTACTTTGTGGGACACAATCAATCATTACAACTCGTCAATCATAGTTTATGCATTCCTTTGAAGTAAGAGGCGGTAAAAAATTAAAAGGCGATATTATTCCGCAGGGCGCTAAAAATGAAGCGTTACAGATCATCAGTGCTGTTTTATTGACTCCTGAGAAAGTAACCATTACCAATATTCCTGATATTATTGATGTAAACCTGTTAATTGAATTGCTGGGTGAGATGAATGTAAAAATAGAACGCCCGCAGAGAGATACCTGTATTTTCCAGGCAGATGATGTAGATGTTGATTATCTCCACAGCGAGACCTATAAAAAGAAAAGTGGTCGTTTACGGGGAAGCGTAATGCTGGCCGGCCCTATGCTGGCACGATTTAAAAAAGCATTTATTCCAAAGCCCGGCGGTGATAAAATTGGCCGCAGAAGATTGGATACCCATATCATAGGCTTTGAAAAATTAGGAGCTGATTTTAAATATCATCCTGAAGATGGATTTTTTCATCTCACAACAACGCAGTTGAAAGGTGTGAATATGTTGCTGGATGAACCCTCTGTAACCGGCACTGCCAATATCATCATGGCTGCCAGTATGGCCACTGGTACTACACAAATTTATAATGCCGCCTGTGAACCCTATATTCAGCAGTTGTGCAAAATGCTCAATCGTATGGGTGCAAACATTAGTGGTATCGGAAGCAACCTGTTAACCATTGAAGGAGTAGATTATTTAGGCGGCACTACGCACCGCATATTACCGGATATGATTGAAGTAGGTTCTTTTATCGGTCTTGCGGCTATGACGCAAAGCGACATAACCATTAAAAATGCATCTATTGATGAATTGGGTATTATCCCTGAAAAATTCAGACAACTAGGGATTCAAATCGATTTTCATGGAGATGATATTCATATTCCTGAGCAGGAACTTTATGAAATACAACGCTATTTTGACGGAGGCGTTCTAACTATTTATGATCATCCATGGCCGGGTTTTACTCCTGATCTGTTAAGCATTGTTCTTGTTACAGCCATACAGGCAAAAGGAAGTGTACTCATTCATCAAAAAATGTTTGAAAGCCGTTTGTTTTTTGTAGATAAGTTGATCGACATGGGTGCACAGATCATCCTGTGTGATCCGCACCGTGCTGTTGTGATTGGATTGGAGCGTGAGCAAAAATTAAGAGGTATTACTATGAGCAGCCCTGATATCCGTGCCGGACAGGCATTGCTTATTGCAGCCTTAAGTGCAGAAGGCAAAAGCATCATTCAAAATATTGAGCAGATTGACAGGGGTTATCAATACATTGATGAACGATTGAGAAAATTGGGTGCAGAGATAAAACGGATTGAAGGGTAAGGGGAATTAACTTTCTCGCAGACTTTCTTTCCATAGAAACGACATATTAAAATGCTGTTATTTTATCATCGTACTACAAAATAATAATCTCCTCCCTCGGGATATGGCCCCCCAGTGTAAAACGGATTTAGGTACGGATTTCTATTAACATTTCCTACATTTATAATAAAGGTTGCTTTCGTGCATTTATCACTATTTCTATAAACATTAGCGGCATTGCTAAACAAAATTCTGAAAGTTCCTTTTTCTTTTGCAATAACTCCTAAATTAAACAAGAATTGATTATTTTTTTCGCTGAAATTATATTCTGCAATATCGTTAGTCATACGTATAAGAGCGCCTTCTTTGACATGGTAATTGAATTTATTAATTGCCTCAGTCGTAAATTCATTCTGGCCGCTTAAAGTTCTTATATTAAGCACACTGCCAAGATTAGCTGCACCTGAAAAGTTTATTGTATTACCTGTATTAATATCTAATAAGTTGACCGTATTATTCATGCGCATCCAAATGGTATCTCCTATATTAACGGTATCTGTTGTAGGCGTGATTAAAATATTAATTTTAAATCTGTATATATTGTTGGAACAATCGATGCCAAGCCCTTTCTTACATGTGCAATTTTGTAAAAAGACAAATAGTATTAAAAAGGACGAAGCGTATAATATTTCTTTTACTTTAATAACCATAGAAACTAAATATAGAGTTAACACCTGTTGCTTGATTATTTGAATTCTCGTTTAATAACCTCACTCTATATCCCGGCAGCCCAAAAACATCATTGTCAAGCGCATTAAAAAACTGACTATTTGTAAAGTTTGAGACATTGTCAATTAATGGTACTCTTACGGGAGACGCATTATTATCATTCGTGGCGTCATTCAAATCATAAAATAACCCCTGTGGTATCCATCTAAAGGGATCATTTGTTCTTTGCGGGTTAAAATCTTCTAATAGATTTAAATTGCTGTTTAACCCATTAACAGGAATGTTATTTTCGTATTCAATCCCTTGCTCATTAAACTCTCTGCTTAAAATCCCATATTTGCTATTAGTTAACCAATGTCCAATATGGTATGCCCAGCTTTCGCCTAAGGCAATAATTGGTGAGTTTATACTGTTACCATTTCCATAAGGTGAGAATTCAGAGTTAAATACATTTGCTACCATTTCATTAAGTTCAGCCCCCACAAACTCTCCATACCAGCTATTACCAACTTTATTATAGTGGGCAACATGTGCAAATTCATGAAAACACACCTCTGACATTTGATCGTTCCGTTTGGTAGAGGTTTGAGTTCCCGAATTATATCCAATAACAACATCAACCCGGCTGGATAGTGTGGTTGCAAGTGCATTAACATAAGATGCTGGTGGATACAAGGCTGCTAAAATGGCTTGTCTTATAAAATAATCAGGGAGAGTGCTTATGAATCTTTTAGCAAACATAGGAGCGCTTCCACCAGACGAGCCGGGAACGACTAATACCCTTAATTTATCGGGTGTACTTCCAATATTTTCCGCTGCATAGTCGTATTTGAATTCCTGTACGGCATTATGCGTGGTTGCCGCCGCCCAAAGCCTTGCACCACGGCTTCTTACCTCATTATTATCATCCACGTTTCTATAAACATTATTAATATTACCTCTAAACTTACCCAAATTAATTTTTACCGGTAAAAGAATTTGCCAAAGCCTAGCGCCCCTAAGCCCTTTTATAATTGCATTTTGATTCTTAAATTTTATAAGAAGCGTAACTTTGTTTCTAAAACTTTTTGTGAAGTTATAATTACCGTTTGCATTCGTATAAGTTCGTTCTACTTTTAAAAAACGCCTTGCCACCATTCTTGCATTACGCACTGGAACCTGTAGATTCCTAATATCGTCTGTTACGGTAATATTTCCGGCAGGGATTCTTACGGGTGGTACAGGAGGTAATGGAAATGTACAATTCCTTGTATCAAAACCGCATTGTAATCGGCAATCACAACTTAAAGCGCTTGGTCTTGAACTGCAATCACATTCCGTTTGGGAATTGTTTTGCATTTGGCCGCCTTGCAACGAAGAACTTCCACAATCTGCTGTATCTACATTATTACCCGTTATGGCAAAGGCTTCATCTTCTAAAAAATAATTATTGGGAACATGGATGCGTTCCAGCAACTGGAATGTAACACCGGAAGGTGCTGTGAAATTTGGGTTTACCACAGCATAGAGCCAGGGTATTTCTTCAGCAGGTGTTACGCCGTCATCATAGTAATCACCTTCTTGTACTAATTCATAATCTAATGGATAATCAAACCAATCAACATCTAAATCCTCAACGGCAGCTAATTGTTCATAGTTCGATGGTTTTACCCTTACATACCAGGCATTTTCAACAATGCCGGCATTGCTATTAGTAAGATTTATAGAAGCCTGTTGCATATTTGCAACAGAGTAAGGATTGCCAATGAGTCTTGCGCCCAGGATAGTTGGTTTTAAAACACTGTCATAAGCACTTCCGTCCTCACCATCTTCCCAGCAATAACCATTGCCCGTACCACTGCTTTGTGATTGCAGTTCCGGAGATAACGAAACTGCTTCATCAGCATTAATATTTTTAGAGGAAGTATCTTTTAAATCTTTTTTACAGGCGTTTAATGATAATACGATAACAGAAATAGTAAAAAAGGATGAGAGTAATGCAAGTTTGATTTTCATGGTTAAGAAAGCTTTAGGTGATTTTGATAGATGAAACTAAGAATAATTTTCATACCATAAATCAAAAATTTTCAAAATAAAGGAAAGCATGTAGAAGCAGTATTTATAACAATAACATAATCACGAATCAAATAGTTTTTTAAATTGTATGCAATCCTGTTTGCGGGTTTCTTTTAAACAATGCCATGTCATACTAAAAACAAAAATCCCCCGCTTTGGCAGGGGATTTTTTATACAACACAATCGTTACGGCTTAATCATCGTGACGTTCAGGCGCCAGTTTGTATTTATCAGGGCTGCGCCATAAAGCACTTAATAATAATTGACGCATAAATAAGAATTCTTTCGGTATGCGGTCATATAATTTTTCAAACAATTCTTCATGACTTAACAATTCCTGTTTCCATAGTTCTGCATCGATCATCTGCAGATCATGAAATTGTTCTCTCGGAAATTTATCAAGATCCAAACCTCTCCAATCTAAATCACGGTAACGTGGTCTCCAGCCAATAGGACATTCGATGGCGTTGGCTTTTCCTTTACAACGATTCACGATCCATTTCAGTACCCGCATGTTTTCACCAAAGCCGGGCCACATAAACTCACCATTTTCATTTTTGCGGAACCAGTTCACACCAAAAATGCGTGGTGCATTGGGCAGGTCACGACCAAACTGTAACCAATGATTAAAATAATCACCCATATGATAACCAAGGAATGGTAACATGGCAAAAGGATCCCGCCGAACTTTTCCTAATTCACCAAATGCAGCTGCCGTCATTTCACTACCCATAGTAGCAGCCAAATAAACACCAAAGTTCCAGTTGAATGATTGATAAACAAGCGGCATTACGCCTGTTCTTCTTCCGCCAAATATGAAAGCACTGATCTTTACGCCTTCAGGATTATCCCACTCACTGTCAATTACCGGGTTTTGATAGGCCGGGGCTGTAAAGCGGGCGTTGGGATGAGCTGCGGGTTTACCGCTGTTTTTATCGTAAGGCTTTCCATGCCAGTCAGTCAATCCATCAGGTACTTCTTTGGTCATTCCTTCCCACCATACATCACCATTCGGAGTTACAGCAACATTGGTAAAAATGGTGTTGGCCTTAATGCTTTCCATAGCATTCGGGTTCGTTTTGGCATTGGTACCCGGTGCTACACCAAAATAACCGGCTTCCGGGTTAATAGCATATAAATGACCACGTGGGCCTTTGTGGATCCATGCAATATCATCACCTACTGTTGTGATCTTCCATCCTTCCATTTCTTTTGGAGGAATGAGCATGGCAAAATTTGTTTTACCACAAGCGCTTGGGAAGGCAGCAGCTACATAACTTTTTTCACCTTCAGGATTTTCAACACCCATGATGAGCATATGCTCTGCCAGCCAGTCCTCATCACGACCAATAACACTGGCTATACGTAAGGCAAAACATTTTTTACCAAGCAAGGCATTACCACCATAACCGCTTCCGTAGGAAATGATCAAACGCTCTTCAGGAAAATGACTGATGTATTTTACAGTAGGATTGCAGGGCCATTTTACATCTTCCTGGCCTGGTTTAAGAGGAGCGCCCAATGTGTGCAAACATTTTACAAAATCTGTTCCTATATGTGGCATTACCTGCTCTCCCATTCTTGTCATAATACGCATATTGATGACCACATACTCACTATCCGTTACTTGTACACCGTAGCGACTGAGGTTGGAACCTACCGGCCCCATGCAAAATGGGATCACATACATGGTGCGGCCACCCATGCTGCCTTTTGTAAGATCTTCCAAAATGCCTTTCATTTCAGAAGGGTTCATCCAGTTGTTCGTGGGGCCTGCATCTTCTTTACGAAGGCTGCAGATAAATGTGCGGTCTTCCACACGTGCCACATCACTTGGATCACTGAAACAGGCAAAACTGTTGGGACGTTTTTGAGGATTGAGCTTGATGAACGTTCCTTTGTCAACCAACTGCTGACACATGGAATCGTACTCTTCTTGTGAACCCGTACACCAATGTACCTGGGCAGGGTTGAAATGGGCAGCCATCTGGTCAACCCATTGTTTTAATTCTGGTTTGGCATTAGCAATCATATTCAATAGCAAATTTGAGGGGGCAAACATAGTATTGTATTTGGTGACTGGCAAATAATAACAGCCGCAAGATTTGAAAAGAAAAACAACCGAAAAATGAGCAGTGTCAGCAAATAAACTAGTGCAGGTAGTGATGGGTTATAAGTAATGGATCCTTGTGTTTGCAGCTCCCATCTAAAATTGAGTACAATCAATGAATTAAGCCTTTATCTTTAATTTCATTATGGCAGGATGGTTGCTTTCCATTTGGTTCAAATTAAATGGCTGGAAAATTGATGGCCATTTCCCGCATGAAATCAAAAAAATGGTGATTGCTGTGGGGCCGCATACCAGTGGCTGGGATGTAGTGGTGGGTTTAGCAGCCCGGCATTTGATACCCATCAGGCATGCTTATTTTTTGGGGAAGAAAGAATTGTTTGATGGCCCGTTTGGTTGGTTTTTCAGGTCCATCGGAGGTACACCTGTTGACAGGTTTTCCAATCATGGTGTGGTACAGCAGGTAACTGAAAAGTTTCAGCAGCACGAATACTTCAGGCTGGCCATGAGTCCTGAAGGCACCAGAAAAAAAGTTGATAAACTTCGCACCGGGTTTTATCACATTGCGAAAGAAGCAAAAGTTCCCATATTAATGGCAGGGTTGGATTTTCGTAATAAGAAAGTTGTGATTGGTGATTTGCTGTATCCGTCAAACGAAACAGAAGATTATAAAATGATCATTTCCTTCTTCGGAAATATTGATGGTAAACATCCTGAAAAAGGGTTGAAGCATTTGATAGAACAGCATACTGCCGGTACTGCAACTATTTCTTAACTTTCATTATAAATCAAAACAACTGCACAACATGAGACTGTTTGTTTCTTTTTTATTATTGATGATATCAGCATCACTCATCGCCCAACAAAAGAATGCGACTACTGCAAAAGCAGAAGCATGGAAAAAGGAAGTAATGAACAACATCAGCAACCGTGCAAAAGATGCACAGGTAATGGTGGATATGGTGTTCAGTTTTGCTGAACTTGGGTTTCATGAAACAGAAACATCAGCATACCTCACTAAAATTTTAGAAGAAAATGGTTTTACCATTGAACGGGGTATAGCAGGTATTCCCACAGCATGGATCGCTAAATGGGGAAATGGGAAACCATTTATTGCGTTGGGGAGTGATGTGGATTGTATTCCCAAAGCATCACAAATGCCGGGAGTTGCGTATAAGCAACCGATTGTAGAAGATGCACCCGGGCATGGTGAAGGACATAACAGTGGTTTGCCCTTGGTGATCCTTTCTGCTATTGAAGTAAAAAAGATCATGGAGCGGGAAAAATTACCGGGTACACTAATGATATGGCCGGGAATTGCTGAAGAATTGGTTGGAAGTAAAGCATGGTATATACGTGATGGTTATTTTAAAAATGTGGATGCCTGCATTTTTACACATGTAGGAAATAATTTAGGGGTTAGCTGGGGAGATGCAGGAAATAATGGATTGGTATCTGTTGAGTTTATGTTTGAAGGAAGCAGCGCTCACTCAGCCGGTGCACCATGGCGTGGCCGCAGTGCCCTGGATGCTGTGGAACTCATGAATATTGGCTGGAATTACAAACGGGAACATTTAAAACCTACCCAACGTTCTCATTATGTTGTAACTGATGGTGGTGATCAGCCGAATGTAGTTCCCAGCAAAGCAAGTGTGTGGTATTACTTCCGTGAAAGAACGTATGAAGACATTAAAGCCATGTATGATGATGGTATTCGTATTGCCAATGGTGCAGCTATGATGACACAAACAACAGTCAAACATCGGTTACTTGGCACCGCATGGCCCGGTCATTTTAATAAGTCAATTGCTGAAGCTATGTATAAAAATATACAGGTGGTGGGGTTGCCTACATGGAGCAATGAAGATCAGCAACTGGCAAGAGCCGTACAAAAACTGGTGAATGCTCCCAAGAAAGATCAACGTGGGAATCTAATAGATGGCTTGGCAACAAAACTGGATACCATCAACGGCCCGGTGCAATTCAGTTGGGGAAGCGGCAGTGATGATATTGCTGATATTGCATGGAATGTACCAACAGTAGTGTTGCGTTATCCCAGCAATATTCCCGGTACTCCCGGTCATAACTGGGCTGATGCTATTGCGATGGCTACACCCATTGCACACAAAGGCGTTGTTGCAGGAAGTAAAACAGTAGCAGCAACATTAATTGATATGCTTACCAATCCAAAGATCATTACTGATGCATGGGATTATCATAACAATGTGCAAACAAAAGACGTGAAGTATAAATCCTTTGTGGAGCCGGGTATTGCACCCGCTACGTTTCTCAATACAAAGATCATGGAGCAGTTCAGGCCCAAACTCAAACAATATTATTATGACCCATCAAAGTATAAAAGTTATCTGGAGCAACTGGGAATACAATATCCAACGTTGGAGAAGAAGTAATTGACTGTTTGATAGTTGTTCTGAACCAAGTCTTAAAAAAACCTTATTAATTATTGGAGTTGAACTCTGAAACTCTGCTGCTAATATTTTTGCAACATGAAAATCATTGCTATACTGTGCCTTTCTTTGAGTTTTGTTATTACAACCAATGCACAAACTGATTCAATTGCTGATTTCAAAAAAATTGCTGATAGTCTTTACATTGAGGAAGTACAAAGTGATAAAAAAGGGAAGGATAAAGTTCTTCATGCTGAACCTTTGTTTATTGACCTCATCAGAGACTTAGGTGCACGCAAAGGTGAAAAAGAATGGAACATTGGCTTGGGATTAAATGATAACAACAAGTATGACCTGTATACAGCACTTGTTGAGTATGAATTTGCACCTGTCAATCGACTGGGACTTGAAGTGGAATTACCTTTCTCTTTTTATTATCCTGTAAACGGAGTGCAACGTGATTCTGTACCCTCGAGCAAATTGAACAGTTTTAAAATGGCCATGCAGTATTCTTTCTTTGTTTCAGAAAAACTCAAAACCTCATTGGCAGCAGGTTATATTCATGAACTGGAACTAACAGAATTTAAAACCTACGGTAAAAAGAATGTTTTCAAAGGACATTTGTACAATCCATTTGTAGTAGCAGCAAAGCGTTGGGGCACAAATTTTCACAGCATGGTTTATGCAGGTCCACGAATATTTGTACCACAGGGTAAAAATGCTGCTCCCACAAATTGGCAGGTAAATACAAGCATGCACTATATGATTCCAGGTACCAGAAATTTTGTTGGGCTTGAAATCAACAAGGAAATTGAAAACCGTAACCTGCATACCGTTATGCGTCCACAAATGCGGGTAGGCCTGGCAGAAAATTTGCTCGTAGGTATTGTAAGCGGTATCCCACTGCAGCGGAACAATCAACGGTTCAGTACTTTTGTGCGTTTGATTTATGAGCCGGGGCATGGTCTGCACGCCAAGCCAAAGTATTTCAAAGTGTAAACAGTTAATTATTTACTGGAATAACCTCTCACCCAATCAATCACAAACTCTTTGGGGTAGCTACTGTTATCAGGTTCACCTTCCGGTACTTCATAAATACCCAGCATGAGTTGCATGGGATAATCCGGTGCCTGCGGTAATTCTTTTATTTTTTGTCCGTCAATATAAAAACTTGTAGTACCCGGTTGCCATTCCACCGCATACACATGAAAGTCCATTACGTTCAATTCAAACCTGTCTTCAAAAAAAGCTTCTTCCATCTTGGGGTCGTTGAACCGGTGAATTCCGTATCCGATCACAGAGCTTTCCTGCTGCACATTCCAGCCTTTGATCTCAAACACACAGATCTCTGCTGAACGGTGCGGCTCATCTTCATACCCGATCATCCATAATGACACAACATTGGAACCCGTATTAATACCCTTTGCTTTTATTTCAATAAAACCATACTGTGGTAAAAAAGTATGTTGCTGTATTTGTTCTTCACGTACCACACAATTTTTATTGAACACACCATGCTGTCCCAGCTTTGAACCAAGAGGTCCTGCAAATACACCTGTTTGTAAAGACGAGCATTTTACACTCCCGTTAAACTCCGGGCACCAGGGTTGTTGCTCTTTGGTGATTTGTAAAACCAATTGACTGTTTTCAATTTTATAAACAGGTGCGGACGCTTGTCTCGAACTCCATTGCGGCAAATAAAAAGGCAGCCAGTTGCTGAGGTTCAGCAACGGGGTATTGAAATCATCTTCAAATACTATACGGTAGGTAGAATTATTGGTCATTTGGTAATAGCTGCAAGTTGCAAAAAAATGAAATGATTGATGAAAGTAAATGTTGTTGATTCAGCAAGTTGATGAAACAGGCGCTAAACTTTAAACACAACATTCGTCAAACCCAATGAGTTTATTATTTTCAGCACTTATATGGTTTTTGACTTCAACCTGTATAGTTCGCTGCTGCTTATCTTCTTTGTGCATGTAATGGTATATGCATGTATGTTGTGGTACAGGGGCGGCAAACAGGAACGCCAAAGTGATATACTACTTGGCTGGTTCCTCTTTCTTTCAGCACTATACATTGTTCCATGGATGACGGGTTTTGCCGGGTGGTACAATAGTGCTAATGATTCTCACCGTGAATTTCTGTTTTATACGCCTTTTGTACACGGCTTGTTTATGGGGCCGGTTTTATATTTCTACGTAAAGAGTCTTACCAATTTTAAGTTTCGGTTGCATAAAAAAGATGTTTTGCACTTTTTACCCGGTATTATTTACTTGCTGTGGTGTATAGTGATAGTGATCGTTGATAGACTCATTGTTAAGAAGTATTTACTCATGAATGGCGAAGAAGACCCGGATTTTGATTCCTGGTATCAATGGTTGCAAAACATCAGCATCATTATTTATTTAATACTGTCCATCAGGCATTATAGACAATACAAGTTATATGTGATCAATGAATTTTCGTTTATAGAAACAGCAGGTTTAAAATGGCTTCGAAATTTTTTGATCGCATTTGGCATACTTACTTTTTTACCGCTGTTGCAGGAACTGCTCCAGCTCATTCCATTTTTTGATGAGCTGGATTATGTGGGTAGTTGGTACTATTATTTTTCGTTTGTAATTGTTGTTTATTACATAGCCATCAATGGTTATAATGCAATCGTTATTCCGCTTCGCAAGCTTTTGTTTGAGCCTGAGCTGTTGCTGCAATATCAACAGCCTTTGCAATTACAGGCGTCAATCACAGTTGATGCAGAATTTGAATTGTTAGATCAACAAACTCCTGAACTTAACAACTGGAAGCAAAAAATAGAAACATTCATGCTGGAACAAAACCTTTATGAAGATGCAGAGCTAACGCTTTCTCAACTGGCCAAACAATTATCTACCAACACCTCCCAGCTTAGTAAGATCATCAACACAGGGTTTCAGAAAAACTTCAATGATTTTGTAAATGAGTACCGTGTAAATGCAATTATTGAAAAATTAAAAGTAGGCGAACAAAAACAACAAACGCTCCTAAGTATTGCTTTTGAATGCGGCTTCAACTCCAAAGCCACCTTCAACCGTGCTTTCAAAAAACAAACAGGACTGAGCCCGAAAGAATGGCTGGAACAACAAAAATGATCTGGCAGCGGTAAATTATTTCACCTCTTCAAACTCAATATAATCACCACCTTTGGGTGCTGTTTGGGGTTGTTGCGGTTGGGCTTGTTGCTGAAATTCCTGTGCACGCTGGTTCATTTGCTGCTGAAACTCGTTCATTCTTTTTTTCATAGTGCCGGCAGCACGGCTTACAGGAATCAGAAAGTGAAACACAAAACGGTAGAGTAAGTATATACCCAAACCAATCAAAAGGATGCGTAACATAATCCTGTAAAGTTAGACCATTCGTAAATCATGGGTTCTAAAGAAATTGATAAATGGTATTCACTTCTAAAACCAAAAAAGTTTTTATTTATAGATACTCTTACCGTACATTTGCACCGGACAAGAAACAGCAGAAGGGAACGGATTCGTTCCCTTCTTTATTTCACTTACATGAGTATTGAAAAGAAAACAGAGATCATTCGGGGACTGGCTGAGGAAATGATTGCAGATGAGCCAGGTTATTTTTTAGTGGATGTAAAGCTGAAACCCGGCAACAGTATACAGGTGTTATTGGATGCAGATGAGGGGGTTTCCCTTAACAAATGCGTGAGTTACAACCGGTTACTCTATAAAAAACTGGAAGAAAAGGCGTTGTTTGCCCCAGGTGATTTTGCTTTGGAAGTATCATCACCAGGCCTGGATGAACCGCTAAAGATGCCCCGGCAATATCAAAAGAATATCGGCAGAGCTGTAGAAGTAGTATTGAAAGACGGACGTAAAATAACCGGTAAACTTTTGGCAGCAGCTCCAGACATTTTGGTAGAGGAAACAAAAGGTAAAGGTAAAAAGCAGGAAACTGTACAACATACAATTCCATTAGATCAAATAAAAACAACAAAAGTTCAAATTGTATTTTAAAACATTCCCGTAACAGGCGGGAACGAAAAATCTGAGTTATGGCTAGTATCAACCTCATTGAAAGCTTCCAGGAATTTAAAGATGCGGAAAACATTGACCGCCCCACTATGATGAAAGTGCTGGAAGATGTGTTCAAAACATTGCTTCGTAAAAAATACGGTAGTGATGAAAATTTTGATGTGATCGTAAATACTGAGAAAGGTGACCTTGAGATCATGCGTCGCCGTACCATTGTGGAAGATGGACAGGTAGAAGATCCATTGGCTCAGATTGAATACTCATCAGCAGTAAAAATTGAACCCGACTATGAAGTGGGGGAAGAACTGTACGAAGATGTGGACATTCATGATTTCGGCCGCCGTGCTATTTTAGCTGCCAAGCAAACATTGGCCAGCCGTATTAATGATCTGAAGAAGAATGTACTTGTAAAAAAATACAGCGACCGTATTGGTGAGATCATCAGTGCAGAAGTGTACCAGGTGTGGAAGAAAGAAGTGTTGTTGCTGGATGAAGAAGGCAATGAATTATTGCTGCCAAAAAGCGAACAAATTCCGCAGGATTACTTCAAGAAAGGTGAAAACATCCGTGCTGTTATTAAAAAGGTAGATTTAAAAAATAACTCACCGGTGATCATCCTTTCAAGAACAAGTCCATTGTTCCTGGCCAAATTGCTGGAAATTGAAGTGCCTGAAATTTTTGATGGATTGATCGTTATCCGCAAGATCGTTCGTGAACCGGGTGAAAGAGCAAAAGTGGCGGTTGAAAGTTATGATGACCGTATTGATCCTGTGGGTGCCTGCGTAGGTATGAAGGGAAGCCGTATTCACGGAATTGTTCGTGAATTGAAGAATGAAAATATTGATGTGATCAATTTCACTCAAAACATCAACCTTTTAATTCAGCGTGCTTTAACACCGGCAAAGATCACCAGCATGAATGTAGATGTAGAAGGAAAACATGCTGATGTATATCTTAAGCCCGACCAGGTATCACTGGCCATTGGTAAGCGTGGTGTAAACATTAAACTGGCTTGCGAATTAACCGGTTTGGAAATAGATGTATTCCGTGATACAGAAGATGAAGAAGACCAATTTGATATTGACCTGGATGAATTCTCTGATGAAATTGAACCATGGATTATTGATGAATTGAAGCGTGTAGGTTGTGATACAGCACGCAGTGTACTGGATTTAACACTGGAAGAACTGGAGCGTCGTACAGATCTGGAAAAAGAAACGATCCAGGAAGTACAGCGAGTATTGAAAGAAGAATTTGAAAGAGAGTAAGTTTGGGTGATTTACTCTTTGAAGAATGAAATAAAAAAGATAAACGAGAAACGAATTAGTAAACTTAAAAGAACTGAATGTCTGATAGTAACACACCACGGTTAATGGCCGCAGCCAAAGAATTTAATATCGGTAAGGATACCCTTATTGATTTTTTGGCGGCGAAAGGATTTAACAAAGATGACCTTAAGCCAACAGCGAAGCTTACGGAACAGATGTACCGTGCATTGCAGGCAGAGTTCTCATCTGATAAAGCTGCCAAAGCAAAGAGTGATCAAATTGAAATTCCAAAGGGTGCATTAGGCGAGAAGAAGAAAAAAGAGGAAGAAGAAATTTCTTTCAAAAAGGAAACAAAGAAAGTAGTGAAGGAAGAACCGGCCCCGGTTGTGGAAACCCCAGCCCCGGTTGTTGCAGAAGAACCGAAAATAGAGAAACCTGCAGAACCTGAGGTGGTAAAAGTTGATGCTCCTGAAATTGAAGGCCCCAAGATCGTTACGAAAATTGATCTTGATAAAATTGAAACGTCTACCCGGCCTAAGAAAACAGTGAAGAAGAAAGAAGAAGTAGTGGAAGAAAAGCCGAAAGAGGTAAAAGAAGTAAAACCAAAAGTTGAGGAAAAAGTAGCAGAACCGGAACCAGAGCAGGAAGAGGAAATTGTTATTGAAAATATTAAAGCAGAAGTATTAGAAGGTCCAAAAATATTGGGCAAGATTGAACTGCCGGTAAATCCTGAAACAAGACCTAAACCTTTATCACCTTCAGATAAAGAAAAACGCAAACGCAAGCGTATTCCAATTGATAAAAAAGGAACCCCTGCTATTGAAGATGATCGTAACCGTCCCCGTACAGGTGATGGGAACCGGGGAGGTGGTAACAGACAGGGTGGTCAGCAGGGTGGTGGCCAAAATCGTGGAGGTGGCAACAGACAGGGCGGTGGCAGCCGTGGTGGCTTTACCCGTCGTGAAGACAAGGTAATTGATGAAAAAGAAATCCAGGAAAAACTCCGTGAAACACAAGCCAAACTTGCCGGTGCTGGTGGCCGTGGAAAGAGCTTAAAAGCGAAATATCGTAAACAAAAACGTGAAGAAGCCGCAGAACATACTGATGGCGGTGAAGAAACAAATATTTTACAGGTAACAGAATTCATCAGCGCCAGCGAGCTGGCCAGTTTGATGGATGTTACCCCTACCGAAGTAGTAGCAAAATGTTTTGGTTTGGGCTTGATGGTATCTATCAATCAACGATTGGATGCAGAAGTAATTGAACTGGTAGCAGGTGAGTTTGGTTATGAAGTGCAGTTCATTGATATGGAGAAGCAGGCCGAGATGGAAGAAGAAGAAGTTGCTGACAGCGAGGATGAACTGCAGCCTCGTGCTCCTATCGTTACCATCATGGGTCACGTGGATCATGGTAAAACATCATTGCTGGATTATATCCGTAGTGCCAACGTTGTATCCGGTGAAGCAGGTGGTATCACACAACATATTGGTGCATATGAAGTAAAAACAGAAAGCGGTAAAAAGATCACTTTCCTTGATACACCGGGTCACGAAGCATTTACCGCTATGCGTGCCCGTGGTGCCAAGGTTACAGATATTGCTGTAATTGTAGTAGCTGCTGATGATGCGGTGATGCCTCAAACAAAAGAAGCCATCAGTCACGCACAGGCAGCAGGTGTACCCATGATCTTTGCTGTGAACAAGATCGATAAAGATGGAGCCAATCCGCAAAAGATCTATGAGCAGCTTTCCCAAATGAATATTTTGGTGGAAGAATGGGGCGGTAAATTCCAAAGCCAGGAACTCTCGGCTAAAAAAGGATTGAACGTAGATAAATTACTGGAGAAAATTCTTCTCGAAGCTGAGCTGCTTGACTTGAAAGCCAATCCTGAACGGGAAGCTTCCGGCTCAGTCATTGAAGCATCGTTGGATAAAGGCCGTGGTTATGTAGCAACAATACTTGTACAAAACGGAACATTGCACCAGGGTGATTTGATTGTGAGTGGTCAATACTTCGGCCGTGTCAAAGCCATGTTCAATGAACGTAATCAACGTGTAGAAGCAGCAGGCCCGTCAACTCCTGTACAAATTTTGGGCTTGAATGGTGCGCCACAAGCTGGTGAAAAATTCAAGATGTATGATGATGAGGCAGAAGCAAAAGAAATTGCTTACCGCCGTGCACAAATTTTGCGTGAGCAGGGTATCAGAACCAAGAAGCACATAACGCTGGATGAAATTGGTCGTCGATTGGCGTTGGGTAACTTTAAGGAACTCAACCTTATCATCAAAGGTGATGTGGATGGTTCCGTAGAAGCCTTAACAGATTCATTGCAGAAATTGTCGACTCCTGAAATTGCAGTAAATGTTGTACACCGTGCAGTGGGTGCAATTTCTGAAGCTGACGTTACACTCGCCAGTGCATCAGATGCAATCCTGATCGGCTTTAACGTTCGTCCATCTTCACAGGCAGCAAGACTGGCAGAAAACGAAGGTGTACAGATCAAGAACTACTCCATCATCTATAATGCCATTGAAGAAGTGAAGAGTGCTATGGAAGGTTTATTGGAACCACAGATCTCGGAGAAAGAAGTGGCAACTGTTGAAATTCGTGAGGTGTACAAATTTGATAAAGCAACTGTAGCAGGATGTTTTGTTACAGAAGGTAAGATCAAACGTGATGCAAAGATCCGTCTCTTCCGTGATGGGGTACTGGTATACCCACGCCAGGAAGGTGCTTTTGCAGAACTCGGAAGCTTGAAACGCTTTAAGGATGATGCCAAAGAAGTGGCGAACAATATGGAGTGCGGTTTAACCATTAAAAACTTCAGTGATATCAATGTAGGAGATACCATTGTTGCTTTTGAACAGGAAGAAGTAAAGCGTACACTGTAACATCAATAAAAACATTCGTTAAATCAGGGATGGCGATGCTGCAACAGCCGTCATCTCTTTTATTTTTGACCTCATGCTGAAACTTAGAAATTTATTCATGATGCTTTTGTTGCTCACTGCAGCAGCAAACGCATTTTCGCAGGCTAAGAAAATTGTAGCTGATAAAATCGTGGGCCAGGTGGGTGACCGCATTGTTCTGAAATCTGATATCGACAATCAGATTGCCGATGCCAAACGACAGGAAGTGGATTTGCCGCCGGATGCCAATTGCTATTTAATGCAACAATTGATCATCAACAAAATGCTGGCGTTGCAGGCTGAAAAAGATTCATTGCCGGTGAGTGATGAAGAAGTGGAAGCAGATATTGATAACCGCATCCGTTACTTTATTCAGCAATACGGTTCACGTGAAGTAATTGAACAGATCACCGGGAAAACACTGTACCAGTTTCGTGAGGAAATGCGTGAGCCTATTAAAGAAGGAAAGCTGGCAGCCGCTATGCGTAATAAAATTGTTGAGAATATCAAGATCACTCCTACTGAAGTAAGAGCGTATTATGATAAGATTCCCAAAGACAGTTTGCGTTTCTACGAAACTGAAATGGAAATCGGTGAAATTGTAATTTATCCAAAGGCGGGAAGGGAAATGGAAGAATATGCGCAGGATGAATTAAAAGAGTACAAAAGACAGGTTGAAACGGGAGAGAAAAAATTTGAGACACTGGCGTCTTTATACACAGAAGATCCGGGAAGCAAACAAACAGGTGGTATGTACGTGCTCAACCGTGCAGACCGTCAATGGGATCCAACATTCTTTAACACAGCCATGAGTTTGAAAGAAGGGCAGGTGTCACGGGTGATCAAATCAAAATTCGGATACCATATTATTCAGTGTGTGATGCGTAATGGCGATGAGGTAACCATCAGGCATATTCTTAAAATTCCACGTATTACTGATGAGGATATCAAAGAAGCCACGTACAAACTGGATACGATTCGACCAAGACTTATTGCCGGCACTTTAAAATTTGGTGATGCAGTAGGTAAGTATTCTGATGATGAGCAATCCAAATTTACTGGTGGCCGTATCATGAGCCAGGATGGTTCATCAATTATAACTATTGACCAGTTGCCAAAAGAAATAGTACCGGTTTTGGAAACAGTTAAAGTAGGCGAATATTCTCAGCCCTTTGCGTTTACTGATGAGCGTGGGAAAAAAGGGGTGCGTATGATCCACCTCATTTCCAAAACCGATCCTCACCGTGAAAACATGAAGGACGACTATAGTAAAATAGCCACCAGGGCATTGGAAGAGAAAAAAGAGCAAGAATTGGCGAAATGGTTCCGTAAGAATGCCTCTACTTTTTTTGTGCATGTGGATGAGGAATTTAAAACCTGCAACAGCATCAACGAGCTGCTGGCTCCTGTAAAGAAATAGTTAAGAAAACCCCGGCTGCTCAATCTCCGGGGTTTAAATTTGGAAAATTACATGTACGTACATATATTTGCATTGTGAAATTGGAAGAAGCCATACAAAGCGTGAAATTCAGAAGTCAAACTCAGAAAGCCGGGCTGAATATTTTATATACTGCCTGGTGGCTCAAGACGATGATGAGCCGTGAATTAAAAAAATTCGGGTTAACACATGAGCAATACAATGTCTTACGGATATTGAAAGGAAAAAGCCCGGATGAAATGTGTGTAAAAGATATTGCGGGAAGAATGATTGAAAAGAGCTCTAATGTTCCCCGCATTATTGATAGACTGGTATTAAAAAAGCTGGTAAAGCGTTCCACCAATCCGAATGACAAACGCCACACAGTGATGACATTGACGGAGGCCGGCTTTACGATCTTAGAACTGAGTACAAAACGCATAGATGAGCTGATGGCAGAATTGATTGAGATGGATGATGTGTCAGCCACCCAACTTAATGCTCTTCTTGAGCAGATCAGGGAAAAAGAAAATTGATATTTTTTTAAACAAATACATGTACATACATGTAATAAGGAAAGGAGTAAATGTTATGAAAACAATTCTTCACAAAGCAGCAACAAGAGGTCATGCCAATCATGGCTGGTTGAATAGTTATCACACGTTCAGCTTTGCCGGTTATTATGATTCATCAAGAGTTCATTTTGGTGCATTGCGGGTGTTGAATGATGATACTGTAGCCGCAGGAATGGGCTTTGGCACACATCCTCATGATAACATGGAGATCATTTCCATTCCATTAAGCGGTGATTTGAAACACCGTGACAGCATGGGTAATGAAGCTATCATTAAGCAGGGTGATATACAGGTAATGAGTGCCGGTACAGGCATCACACATAGTGAAATGAATGCCAACCGTGATAAAGAAGTAAAGTTTTTGCAGATATGGGTATTCCCCAATCAAAAGAATGTACAGCCACGTTATGATCAGATAACGATGGATGAAAGCAAAATGAAGAACAATTTTTTACAGGTGTTAAGTCCTGATAAAAATGATGAAGGTGTTTGGATTCACCAGGACGCATGGTTCAGCATGGGTCTGCTGGAAAAAGGTACAACCGTAAATTATGAATTGAAGAATAAGAATAATGGGGTTTATGCTTTTGTAATTGAAGGATCTGTATCTGTTAATAATGAAGCACTGGATAAAAGAGATGGATTGGGAATTACTGAAACAGATGCGTTCACTGTAACAGCAACTGATGATGCAAAAGTACTGTTGATGGAAATTCCAATGAAGTAAGTAAACAATTAAATAACAATAAAAAACCTAAACAAAATGGCAACGTACAAAATTGATGCAGCACACAGCGACATCCTTTTCAAAGTAAAACACCTGATGATCACAACGGTAACAGGTCAGTTCAAAAACTTTGATGCTACATTAACAGCAGAAAAAGAAGATTTCAGTGATGCACAAATCAGCTTTACTGCTGATGTGAACAGCATTGATACGAGAAGTGAACAGCGTGATGGTCACTTAAAGAGTAATGATTTCTTTAATGCAGAGCAGTTCCCTGAATTGAAGTTTACTTCTACTTCGTTAACAAAAAATGGAGACGGATATATTCTGAAGGGTGATTTAACCATTCGTGATGTAACAAAAACCATTGAATTGAAAGCAGACTATGCAGGTGCAATGGTGGATCCATGGGGTCAAAAGAAAGTTGGATTTGAAGCAGAAGGAAAAATCAAGCGTAAAGAATTTGGATTAAGCTGGGATGCAGTGACCGAAGCAGGTGGAGTAGTAGTAAGTGATGATGTGAAACTGCAACTGAACGTACAATTCGTTCAGCAGAATTAATACACTCACAGTTTGTTGAGTTTTCATCAACCTGTGAGAGATACTCACAGGTTTTTGTTTTAAATACAGCCTTCATACAGCTGTTAAATAAAAGGAGTAAGTATGAACAAATCAGTAAAATATATCCGTAAAGCATCACCGGCACATATGGTGGGCGACGGATTTAAAGTAAAGCCCTACATCAGCAGGGATATGTGGAAAGATGTAAGCCCTTTTCTCATGCTGGATTATGTAGAGCCATGGACTTTATTGCCAACAGATCATCCCCGTGGTGTAGATGTACACCCGCACAAAGGATTTGAAACCGTAAGTATTTTATGGGATGGTGCACTGGCGCATGAAGACAGCAGTGGAGGTAAAGGCAAATTATTTGCCGGTGATGTACAATGGATGACCGCAGGAAGCGGCATTCTTCACAAAGAATTTCATGAAGAAGAATTTAGTAAGAAAGGGGGTGTATTGCATAGTGCCCAGTTATGGGTGAACCTGCCTGCGCAATACAAAAATGTACCGCCTGCTTACCAGGACATTCATGCGAATGAAATACCCGAAGTAGCGATTGATGGCGGTAAAGCAAAAGTTCGTGTACTGGCAGGTGAATTCAAAGGGATAAAGGCACATGTAAAAACGTTCACACGTATCAACATCTTTGATGTATATGCGAAAGCTGATGCTGATTTAGCAGTAACCGTTCCTGAAGGGGATAATACATCCATTCTGGTGTTAAAAGGAACCATTCATATCAATCAGGATCAGGTGGCGAGGGAAGGCGATATTCTGGTTTTTGAAACAACAGGCGATACCGTTTCTATTCAAACAAACAATGAAACACATTTATTGTTATTAAGTGGCGAGCCCATCCTTGAACCAATTGCAGCCTATGGTCCTTTTGTAATGAATACACAACAGGAAATAATGGAAGCCTTACAGGATTTTAAAGCCGGGAAATTTGGTGTATTAAACTAAACGTATGATACAATCTTTTATAGCTGATGATAATTACAGGGTAACACACAGCAATGGCCGGCATGTATTGTATGCAGATGAGCCGCCGGAGAAAGGTGGTAAAGACACCGCTCCCACGCCTGATGAACTGCTGGAAGCCGCTCTTGCCAGTTGTACACTGGTAACATTACGTATGTACACCAGCCATAAGCAATGGAATGTGGGTGAAATAAAAGTGAAAGTGTCATTGGTACGTGAAAAGGAAAAAACCATCATCACCCGTGAACTGTATTTTGAACATGCAGTAAGTGCGGAGCAACAACAACGCTTGGCACAGGTGGCAAAAGCCTGCCCTGTTTCAAAAACATTGGCAAATGCAAGTGAACTTTCAGTTGAAATAAAATAGGTAGTATGCAACATCTTATTTTTAAAAAGGAAGAAAGGGGCGTTAAAGATATCGGCTGGTTAAAAAGTAACTTCACCTTCAGCTTTTCTTCGTATTACAATCCTGCCTGTAATGGTTTTGGATTGCTCAAAGTATTTAATGATGATTTTGTGGAAGCCGGTAAAGGTTTTGGTTTGCATCCGCATCAAAATATGGAAATCATCAGCATTATGCTGGCTGGTAAGATGAATCATATTGATACGATGGGCTATAAAGAAATTGTGGAGAAAGACTGGGTGCAGATTATGAGTGCCGGCGGCGGCTTACGTCATGAAGAATACAATGTGGGTGCAGATGAAGTAAATTTTCTGCAAATATGGATTGAACCCAAACTGCAGAACATCAATCCCCGTTACCAGAAGCGATTTTTCTCCAAAGAAAAACGCAGGAATCAACTTACAACCATTGTAAGCCATGAAGAAGGGCAACAGCACTGCTGGATTAATCAAAATGCAAAACTCAGCCTGGGCTGGTTTGAAAAAGATGCAACTGCATCATATGAGTTCAATCCTGTGAACAAAGGCATCTTTGTTTTTGTGATAGATGGCGCTGTGCAGGTAAATGGTATTGAGTTAGGCAAACGTGATGCAGCGGGCATTTGGGATGCTTCTGCCCTCAGCATTCATGCAACAGAGGAAACGGAATACCTCCTTATTGAAGCTCCTATTAATTATTAAGAATTATGAATATAGAAATTATAACAGGCAGCCCAAGAGAAAACAGTGTTACATACCGTGTAGCGCTTTTTCTTCAACGATTGTTAAGTGAACATACACAGCATCGTGTTAACATCATTGATGTTAGAGAGTGGAATTTACCATTGCTTCAAAACGTTTTTGTAAGTGTGGATGCAACACCGGATGAATTGAAACCACTGAGCAAACGTATGTTTGAAGCAGATGCATTCATTCTTGTAACACCGGAATACAATGGCAGCTATACTCCTGCTATGAAGAATTTGCTGGATCATTATCCAAAACAAACACATAAGGCATTTGGAATTGTGACTGCCAGCCCGGGCATCATGGGCGGTATTCGTGCCACACAACAAATGCAGTTATTGATCAACGCACTCTTTGGCATCGCCAGCCCTTATATGCTGGTAGTGGGTAATGTAGATAAAAGGTTTGATGCTGAAGGCAATTTGCTGGACCCAACCTTTCAAAAATCGGTGGATGTGTTTGTGAAAGAATTCCTGTGGTTGGCAGAAAGTCTGCATCCGGAAACAGTAATCATTGAGCAATAAAGCATTAGAAAAGGGCAAATGGAAGGTTGAAACAGATGTGCGTTTTCAAAAGCTGATTTAATACGGTTTTCTGAAAAAGGTACTTTACATTTGCGCTTTCTTTCAAATTACAAACGGCTCTTTTTTCGCAACTAATCATGAGCGATGAAATTAAACACGAATGCGGGCTGGCCTTCATTCGTTTACGTAAGTCTTTTTCTTATTACCAGAAACAATATGGGTCAGCACTGTACGGTCTTAACAAACTGTATCTTTTAATGGAAAAGCAGCACAACCGTGGCCAGGATGGTGCCGGTATTGCCGCCGTTAAATTGAATGTAGAGCCCGGATATCCCTTCCTGAGTCGTACCAGAAGTAATGCACAACAACCCATTGCTGATATTTTTCATAAGATCGGCCAGGAGATTGAGGAGTTGGAAAAATATCAACCGGATATTAAACAACACCCAGGTCTAATGAAAGGGCATATTCCTTTCATGGGTGAAGTAATGCTTGGTCATTTGCGTTATGGTACACAGGGAAAGAACAATGTTGAATTTTGCCATCCTTTCATCAAACGCAATACACACCCATCAAGAAACCTGGCACTTGCAGGTAATTTCAACTTAGTGAACACAGAAGAGTTGTTTGGATTGGTGAATATTGACCCCGGTGAGTTTCAACGTCAAAGTGATCTGGCAGCCATGATGGAAGTGGTTCATCATTTTTTGGTGAAAGAAGACGAACAAAACCCCAACAGCCCTGCTATCTGCTCCTTATTAAAAAAAGCTACACCCTTATTTGATGGTGGTTTTACTGTTGGTGGTATGACGGGTAATGGAAGTGGATTTGTTATTCGTGATGCACATGGTATTCGTCCTGCTTATTATTATATCAATGAGGAAGTGATTGTTGCGGCCAGTGAACGTGCAGCCATCCGCACCACATTTAATGTTGGTGAGAATGAAGTGCTGGAATTAATGCCCGGCCAGGCATTAATCGTAAACCCTGATGGTAATTACAGTATTGAACAGGTAATGCAACCCAAAGAACGCAGGGCCTGTTCTTTTGAACGGATTTATTTCAGCCGTGGTAGTGATGAAAAGATCTATCGGGAACGTATTACTCTTGGTCACAAGCTCAGCAAACGTGTATTGGAACATATCAACTATGATCTGAAGAATACTATCTTCTCTTATATTCCCAACACAGCTGAAGTTGCATTTTATGGTTTGGTGAAAGGCATGGAAGAATACCTCAACCAGATAAAAGTGCAGCGAATCATGAGCTGGGGTAATGATTTTGATGAAGAGAAGCTGAGTGAAATGGTGAACAGGAAAATTCGCCAGGAAAAAATTGCAATCAAAGATGTAAAGCTCAGAACATTTATTACAGCAGATAGCAGCCGAAATGAAATGGTACAGCACGTCTATGATATTACGTACGGTACTGTTCGTAATCACCAGGACACATTGGTGGTGATAGATGATTCCATTGTACGTGGTACTACACTCAAGGAAAGTATTGTTCGTATGCTGGGAAGATTAAAACCGAAGAAGATCATTATTGTTTCCAGCGCCCCGCAAATACGTTATCCTGATTGTTATGGTATTGATATGAGTAAGATGGGTGATTTTGTTGCGTTTAAAGCAGCCATTGAATTATTAAAGGAACGTGGACAGGAAAGTTTGATTGATGAGATCAGGAACACTATCAAAGAAATGGCACGCAACAATCAGCTCCATACAGAAAATGTAGTTCGTCGTTTATACAAATCATTTACTACTGAAGAGATCAGTGATAAAATTGCACAACTCATAACACCTGCCGGATTTGAAATTCCGGTACAGGTGATTTACCAAAATATTGAAGACCTGCACGCCAGTTGTCCTACCAATACCGGAGATTGGTATTTTACAGGCAACTATCCAACACCCGGTGGTAACAAGGTTTGTAACAAAGCATTTTTGAACTACCTGGATGGCAAAAATGTAAGAGGATATTAATTGATTTTGGCTGAATTTTTGCTGGTAATTACTACCCGTCTTTAAAATCAGCTTGAGCTAACAACGATTCTAACCACTTGCCGCAGCAGGTGGTTTTTTTCTTTTATATCTTTCGCACATGAAACAGTTATTGCTCATACGTCATGCAAAAAGCAGTTGGGCTGATGCAGGTATGGATGATTTTGACCGGCCATTGAATGAACGGGGGAAAACAGATGCCCCGGAGATGGCAAAGAAATTATTAAGGAAGCAAATTGTGATCGATGCTTTTATCAGCAGTGCTGCCAAACGTGCACAAAAAACCTGTGCGTTGTTTATGAAGGAATTTGATGTTGATAAAGAGAAGATGATCATAAAACAGGAGCTATACCTGGCACCACCTGAAATATTTTACAAGTGTATTGAGGAGATGAATGATCAGTTTGAAACAATAGCTGTGTTTGCACACAATCCGGGCATAACAGAATTTGCCAATCATCTTACGAATGTAAGAGTTGATGATATGCCTACCTGCTCTGTGTATGCCATCAACATTGACACAGATAGCTGGAACAGTTTTGCGAATGCCAAAAAAAGTTTTTGGTTTTTTGAGTATCCAAAAAAACGAAATGAAGATCAATAGTTTCTAAAACGCAATTCCTGTGTAGTACTGATCTCATCATCCACCAGGTTAATGCCTGTGAGGGAAGCATTGGTTACTTTCCATTGCTGGCTTATGAAGTCTAATTGGAAAAGTGATGAGGAGATATCCATCGTAAACGTTCCGTCATTGGGATTTTCGCTCCAGGTGCCATTGTGTATAGTGGCGCCATCATTTACTTTTAATTTACCATCAGCTGTAAATGTAAACTTCATGCCATTGTAAAATGATGTATAGGTAACACCATAATCTTTCGCCAGGCTTACTTTCCATTCTTTTGAAATAAGTACGGTGGTGAGGGTAGGCGGCTCAGCAGGTTTGCGGCAGCTGCTGAAAACAATGGCCATAAGGATAATGGGTAAAAGATGTTTCATCACGTGTTTTTAGTTCAGGTTAAAGATACAACGAATTTTTGGCGGAGTTAGTATGAAAACAGAACAGCCCCGCCTGTGAAAGGCAGGGCTGTTGAAGAAATAGCTGTTGTATTTACAGACCATATTTGTGCTTATAACGTTCATTCAACTGCTTATGCTTATCATCAAGACTCACCTGGCGGCCCTGGATCCATGCATGTGTAATAATACTGGTACGCATGTCAAGAATATCACCTTCACTGATTACAATATTGGCATCCTTGCCTGTTTCAATAGAACCGGTTCTGTCATCAATGCCTAAAATTTTGGCGGCATTGAGTGTAATGGCAGAGAGTGCCTGTTCTTTTGTAATACCATATGCAGCAGCTGTGCCTGCATTGAACGGAAGATTGCGACCACGGGTTTGACCGTCTTCATCATTGATGGAATACAACACACCTGCATTTTGCAGATAGGTGGCAGATTTGTAAGGCAGATCAATATCATCATCAGGTGTTGTTGGTAATGCATGACGTTGGGCCAGAATTACAGCAATGTTATTTTGCTTCAACAGGTCAGGGATCAAAAAACTTTCACTGCCACCAACAATCACTACATCAAAACCAAACTCTTTGGCAAAATCAATAGCTACCAGCATTTCTTTTACAATGTCACAATGCACAAACAGCTTTTGTTTTTTATCAAACAGATTTTTAGTTGCTTCAAATTTTAAGTTAACTGCTGTATGACTCGCTTCTTTATGATAGGCTTTTGCTTCACGAAAGAAATTTTTGATCTCTTCAATTCTTCCCAGCCCTTCTTTTACAAAATCAGCGGCATTTCTTGTCTCAGCTAAACCAAGAAAAGCAGCAAAGGGGCTGGGTCTGAAAAACAAGGAAGGCATGTTGAGATGCATGCCACCATCTGCATGATAGGTTGCATCTTCCCAGTTCCATGCATCCAGTTGTACTACTGATGATGAACCGCTGATGGTGCCACCCTGCGGTACGACATTTGCCAATAAAACACCATTGGTCTTTAAAGTATTGATCACTTTTGAATCTGTATTATAGGCAACAATGGAACGGATGCTGGGGTTCATGGTCCCGATCTCTGTGTGATCAACTGTTGCACGCACACTGTTTACTTCCACCAACCCTAATTGTGAGGCGGAAAGAATAAGTCCGGGATATACATGTTTCCCTTTGGCATCAATCACCTTCACATCACCGGATGGTATGGCAACATTAGGACCTACTTCCACTATTTTACTTCCATTGATCTTGATGGTACAGTTTTCAATTACCTGTCCATTGCCCACATGTACAGTACCATTTTTAATAAATACAAGTCCTTTGTTTTCTGTAACAGGATAAACATTTTCCTGTGCTATAACTGTGTTGGCAAAACAAACAGCCAGCAGTATAATTAATTTCTTCATTGCTAAAATTTTACTGGTTATCGTTTTGGTTTACTTCATCTGCATCTACCACCAGCAAACCATGTTTATGCGCATGATCGCTGCAGGTATGCATGATTTCCATGCTGGGAGCAAAAGGAACAGTGGGGCCGCCCACACGTTTTTCACCCACCATTTTTGCAATTAATCTTGCACGCTCTTTGGCAATTTCAATACGAAGCTGCTCATCTTTTGCACGGTCATAATAAACAATACCATCAACAATCGTATAAAGTGATTTGCAGTAAATGCTCAACGGATGATCGCTCCACAAAACCACATCTGCATCTTTACCCACTTTAATACTTCCTGTTTTATCAGCAACGTGCAACATGATCGCAGGATTGAGGGTCACCATCTTCAATGCATCTTCTTCACTCATACCTCCATACTTGATGCTTTTACCTGCTTCATGGTTAAGGTGACGTGCCATTTCTGCATCGTCAGAATTAATAGCAGTGAGTACACCCACTCTGTGCATAATAGTTGCGTTGTAGGGAATAGCATCCACTACTTCCATTTTATAATTCCACCAATCGCTGAAGGTAGAAGCAGCAGCACCATGTTGTTTCATTTTATCAGCCACTTTATATCCTTCCAGGATATGTGTGAACGTGTTCAATGTAAATCCAAATTTTTCTGTTACACGGATCATTTCTGTGATCTCACTTTGAACATAAGAGTGACAGGTGATGAAACGCTTTTTGTTTATGATCTCTACCAATGCATCTAATTCCAGGTCACGACGGGGCGCCACTGCTTTCGGATTCTTTTTCTTTTCTTCTTCAAACTTTTTCCATGCTGCTTCATAATCTTTGGCACGTGTAAAGGCATCCATCAGCACCTGGCTTACACCCATACGTGAATCAGGAAAACGATTGTTTTGTTGCGACGAAGTACGTTTTACATTTTCACCCAATGCAAACTTGATAAAGCCGGGCCATCCCTGGAACTTTAATTCCTCAGCATTTGCGCCCCAGCGGAGTTTGATAAGTTGTGTTTGCCCGCCAATGGTGTTGGCAGAACCATGCAGAATGTGTGAAGAGGTAACACCACCGCTTAATTGACGATAGATATTAATATCATCCGGATTCAGATTGTCAGTAATACGAACTTCTGATGTTACACTTTGACCGCCTTCGTTAATAGAAGCTGCAGCAATATGCGAGTGTTCATCAATGATACCGGCAGTTAAATGTTTGCCTGTACCATCAATCACTCTTGCACCTGCTTCACTCAAGTTTTTACCAATAGCAGCGATCTTGCCATTTTTGAGTAATACGTCTGTATTTTGAAGAATACCTTCTTTTTCATTGGTCCATACAGTGGCATTTTTAATGATGATGGTTTCCTGTTTTGGTGCTGTTTCAAAACCATAACCATTGAAAGGATACGTAAGTTTACCAAGTTTGGGTGCAACAGAAGGTCTTGTACTGTCAGCTTTTGTTTCCCCTTCTTTGGTGAAAGTTGCAGTCCATGTAAAGCGGCTGCCATTGGCATCATCACCTACACCACTCCAAACTTTATCATTGGCAATACCACTTAAACGAATATTGTTGCGGCTGCCTTTTGCTTCCGGGAAATTTAATTTCACCTGTTTGCCATCAAAACTGAAACGGCCGGTTACGGTATCTTTTCCAATCACATTGGCAGCGGTACTGCTTTTTACATCCAGTGTGAAATTTTTAGTTCCTGCAGGAGAGTACACAATTAAATTGTAAACACCTTTTGCATCATGCCAGGCATCTTCTTTTACTGCATATTTTTCACCCTGGATCCAGTTTTGATAGATCACTGTTTTTTCATTGAATACAGAGCCGCTGGTGATGATGAAATTGGCAACCTTACCGGCATCCAAACTGCCGATCATATCATACACTCCTAACACAGTAGCTGGATTTTTTGTAAGCGCTTCCAATGCTTTTGTTTCACTCAAACCATATTGAATGGCTTTGCGAAGATTGGCCATAAATTGTTTTACATCACGCAGATCAGAAGTAGTTAAACAAAAGTTGATACCTGCTTTTTCAAAGATACCTGCATTGGCAGGTGCCATTTCCCAATGTTTCATATCAGCTAATGATACAAAACGTGCATCATGCGGATCTTCTACATCCATAGCTGCCGGGAAATTCAATGGAACAATGAACCATGCATTGGTTCCTTTCATTTCGTTGATGCGCTGGTATTCATTGCCACCCGCTTTTATCACATACTGTACACCAAACTCATCACCGATTTTATCAGCACGCAATACATTCCACTTATCACCGGCATCAAAGAACTGGGGTGTGTTTTGTAATTCATTCCAGTATTTCATGGAGAGATTTACACCTTCTGCTTTGGGATTGTTTTTATACCATGCCGCATCATTATATGTTTGACGGAGTAAAGCAATGCTTCCCATCATAGAACTTGGGTAAGATTGTGCGGACGTTCCCTTATTAAAAGAGTAATGAGCGGAGGCACGTTCTTTTAATATTACCTTGTTTTCTTTTTCATTGGCAAGCGATACAAATACACCGCTGCCACGTGCAATACCATCACGTTGATGTACCAATGCAGCACCAAAACCGCTTTCACGAAGATTTTTTGCTTTAGCATCATCTGTAACAAAAAGGTGTGATGCATTCACATCTGTACGAATGGCCTGGTTCCAGCCAAAAGCACCTTTTTGATTGGATGTTAACTGTGCAGGCGCATTAAAATTGAAACCTCCCTGTGTACGTTGTAAGGCAGGCATGCCATAATCTGCATACACATCAATAAACGATGGATAAATGAATTTGCCTTTGCAATCAATCACAACGGCATCAGTTGGAACTGCAACTGAAGTTCCAACTGCAACGATGCGGCCATCTTTTACCAGCATGGTGGCTGATGATAAAGTAGAACCTGCATCCTTTACGATTGTGGCATTGATAAAAGCATACGTAGCATTGCGTGGATCAGCCACGCCGTTAACAGGAAATGTTTCCTGTGCCCTGATGTTTGCAGTAAGTAACAAACACCAGCAGGCGACTAATAGTTTTCTCATTGCTGATAATTTTTTGAATGGAGACGGAAGTTAAGTGATAATCAAATTGAAAAAAGTAACGATTGATAAACGGAAAATCTATTCGTAAAATCCACATTTGCTAAGTGTTTCCCCTAATGATTTTTTCTTTCTTGTAGAATTACGACTATAAAATCTCAAAATACAGGATTTTGTGATGCTCGAAAAGGGCAAACCATTAGGTGGAATGAAGACAATTAGCTACTTTTAAATCTAAAGTCCAGTATCAATTGACCCAAACATCTGCAATACCAGAATGTTTTCTGCACTCTCGGCAGTTCTATTTTACACAAATAGGCATGGATGGCTGTTATATTCAGGCGAATCCTTTTTTTCTTGATGCATTTGGTTATACGGAAGAAGAACTACCTCAAAAACGGGGAATTGATACGGTGCATCCTGATGACAGAGGTTTTTGTGTGTTTGCATCTGAAAAAAGCATGCAGCAGCCGGGCAAGCCGGTAACGGTCACCATTCGTAAACCTGCAGGATATCCAGGTTTTGTTTATACCCGCTGGGAGTTTACTTACATACCCGAAACAGCAACTGAAGATGCTTATTTCCAATGCATCGGCTTTGATGCAACTGCTGAAATGCAGGCAAGAGAATCGGCTATTGAATACCGTAAAAAAATCAGTACAGATGCGGAGGCAATTGAAGCAATCCTGAGTAACAGCATTGATGTTATTTTCCTGTCGGATGAAAAAGGGATGATTTCATTCTGTTCTCCCAACATTCAAAAAGAAATGGGATACCTGCCCGATGAAGTCATTGGGAAGAGTGGATTTGAATTTGTGCATCCCGATGACATGAAACTTGCCCTTAAAGCATTTGGTGATGAGATCAACAATCCCGGCGAAAATAATTCGGTAGATATTCGTTTTAAACGAAAAGATGGTTCCTGGATGTGGGCTGAAGCCAAGGGTCGTAACCTCCTCCACCATCCATCTGTAAGAGGAGTGATCATTAATCTCAATAATGTAAGCCTTCGTAAGCTCACAGAAGAAGCATTACAAAAGAGTGAGAACAAATACCGAAGCTTTTTTGAACATCTGCCCTATCCTATGTTTCTCATAGAGCAAAAAACGGGTAGTATTATCAACTGCAATAAGAACTCTCTTCAAAAATATGGATATGAGGCTGCCGAGATGCAGCAGCTGAAGTTTGCTGATCTGTTTGAAGAACAAACAGACGCAGCATTATTACATGAACTGCTGAACGGACAACAGCTGGTGGTAAAGCATCGTACCAGAAAAGGAGATGTCATTTTTGTAAAACTTGAGCAACATAATATTGATGTGGATGACAGTGGTTGTTTATTGATCATTGCACAGGATATTACTGAGAGTTACAACCGTCAGCAGGAAGGACAACTGGCCTTTGATATTTCCAACATCCTGATGCAAAACACATCCATTGACGAGGCATTGTCCAAAGCGTTGAAAAAGCTGCGGAAGTTTACAGGATGGGATTTAATAGAACTCTGGACCCCATCTTACGATTATTCATTTATCAAAAATGATGTTTCAGATTTTTACCATAAACATCCCAATGCAGAAGCGATCAGGAAGTTTATTCAACAATCCAGGGAACAGTTGTACACAAAAGACATTTATGGCAAAGTACCGGCTTATAAAATTCTGCAGCCGCACTGGATTGAAAACCTGGAAACCGATACCACCCTTGTTCGAAAAAAAGAGGCAGTCAATGCCGGGTTTAAATCCGTAATAGCGGTACCATTACTGAACGACGGACAAATAGTAGCTTCTCTTTACCTCTTTTCTTTCAATAGAAAAACAAAAAACCTGTATGCCGAAAAGCTCATTGTTACTTTAGGAAGTCTCATAGGAACAGAATTGAAAAAGCGTAAAAGAGAATTTGAGCTGGAGCAATTTTTCAATATCAGTCCTGATATCATGACCATTGCAGGAATGGATGGCCGTTTTATTAAAGTAAATCCTGCTTTTGAACGGTTTATTGGTTATACAGTTGAAGAATCCAAACAACTGCACCCGCTTCATTATGTACATGCAGATGACAGGGAAGCGGTTCTGGAAAAGTTGCAGGAGCTGTCAAAAGGTGTTTCAGTAAATTATTTTGAAAACAGGGTAGTGACCAAGCAGGGTGATATCAAGTGGATTGCATGGACGGCAACCCCGGTGTTTGAAGACGGGATGATTATTGCCACTCACCGTGATATTACAGAGCAAAAACTGTTTGAGGAAAAGTTACGCTTAAGCAATGAACGGTATGAACTTGCTACCAAGGCCACTGCCAATGAAGCTATCTGGGACCTGGATTTGAAAACCTATCAAATATCCTGGAGTGAAGTATTTTCAACCCTCTTTGGTTATGATATTTTGAAAGATGATGCTACTCTTGGGTTCTGGGAACAAAATCTTCATCCTGATGACAAAGAACGTGTTATCAGCAGCTTCAACAGTTTTCTTAGCCAGGATCAAAACCCCAATTGGTATTGCGAATACCAGTTCAAGCGGGCAGATGACAGTTATGCTTATATTGTTGACAGAGGTTATATGATCTTTGATACTGATAAAAAACCAGTGCGTGTAGTAGGAGCTATGGAAGATATCAGCGATCGTAAGGAACTGGAAGCGGAACTAATCATTAAAGAACGTATCCGTCAAAAGCAAATAGCACAGGCAGCCGTAAATGCACAGGAAAAAGAAAGAGCAGATATTGGTAAAGAGCTGCACGATAACATCAGCCAGATGCTTACAAGCACCAAGCTTTTCCTGGATATTTTAAAGAACAAAGCGCCGGATGAGTTGCTTGACCGCAGTTTGAAAAATATCAATACCATCATTACCGAAATAAGAAACATCTCCAGGTCATTAGTCCCTTCCAGTATCGAAGACCTTGGATTGATCGCTTCACTCAACGATTTGATGGATAATATCAGGGCCACCAACATCATCGACGCAGAATTTTATCCCGACCCGGATGTAGAAAACTTAATTAATGCGAATTATAAACTAACTTTGTACCGCATCGTACAGGAGCAGATAAATAATATCGTTAAGCATTCTTCAGCCAGCAGTGTATTAATTGAATTATTTGCAGAAGAGAACAGTATACATCTTATTATTACTGATGATGGACAGGGATTTGATTTGAACACTGTAAAGAAAGGCCAGGGTTTAAAGAACATGCGAAGCAGAGCAGAGTTATTGAACGGAACCTCTGAAATCATCACCTCACCCGGTAAAGGTTGTAAACTAAAAGTAACTATCCCCTATTAATAATTGATTCTTATGGAAAAGATAACCATTCTAATAGCCGACGATCACAAGCTCATCAGGGAAACATGGAGTTTCATCCTTAACAGTGATCCACGTTTTAATGTAATTGCTCAATGCAGCAATGGTGAAGAAGCTGTGGCACTGGCACAGCAATTGCGACCTAAAGTGATATTGATCGACATCAACATGACACCCATGAGCGGTATCGAGGCAACGGAGCAGATCCGGAAATATTCTCCTGCCAGTAAGATCATTGGTGTATCCATGCACTCGCAACCTGCTTATGTAAAGAAACTATTGAAGCTGGGGGCACATGGATATGTTACCAAGAACTCACCGCAACAGGAAATGTTTGAAGCTATTACTGAGGTGAGCAAGGGCAACCGGTTCATCTGTTCTGAAGTAAAAACCATTTTGAGTGAACAGGCATTTGATGACGAATCTACCAACGGTGCCAATGCACTCAGCGGAAGAGAGCTGGAGATCATCAAACAGATCAAGAATGGTCTTTCTTCCAAAGAGATCGCTTCTGAACTCAATATTTCTTTAAAAACAGTAGAGGTGCACCGTCATAATATCCTCAAAAAACTCAATCTCAAAAATAGTGCTGCATTGGTGAACTACATCAATGAATCAGGACTTGTGATTTAACCGAAAGAACCAGTAAACCTATTCGTAAGGGAAACAACTTGTTGTTTCCCTTATTTATTTGCAGAGTTTGCTAATTTCACCGCCAAATCATTGCCATGGCCATACGCATTTTCATCACCGGCGGAACCTTTGATAAAGAATATAATGAAATTACCGGGCAGTTATACTTTAATGATACCCATATGCACGACCTGCTGGACATGGGCCGTTGCAAAGTAGATGTGGAGATCAGAACACTGATGATGATTGACAGCCTGGAAATGACCGATGCCGACCGTGAACTCATTGCTCATCAATGTAACAATGCAGAAGAAGACCGCATTGTTATTACACATGGTACAGATACTATGAGTGATACTGCCCGGTTCATTGCCCAAAAATTAAAAGTGATCGATAAAACTATTGTACTCACCGGTGCCATGATCCCCATTAAATTCGGTAGTAGTGATGGATTGTTCAATCTCGGCAGTGCCCTGGCTTTTGCACAAACATTACCTGCAGGAATTTATGTAGCTATGAACGGCCGTTACTTCAACTGGGATAATGTGCGTAAGAACAAACAAACAGGCATGTTTGAAGAAGTGAAATAAAAACTCATTCTTTTTTTACAAGTGTAAACCTCATTCGTTTGACCCTGTTGCCATTCAGCAACAATACAGGTAATCCCTGTTCATCTTTGGTTAGTGTAGCTGCATATCCATCAAACAATAATAACGAGGGAGTTACGAGTAAAGCTTTGGAAGTATCATTGTGACTCCAGATGACCCTGTAGTTCTGTTCATCCTGATGTTGGACTGTTAATATTACATTGATCTCAGGATTCTTATAAACACCTTCTATAGATTTCGCTTGGAATAAATTCCAGTCGCTTTTTGTTTGCGTTAAGGTATAAGGTGCATGTGTAGTATAATAAGCGGTCACCTGCAATTCCCCTTTTTCATTCCGGGTAAACTCCTGTTTAAATGCCGGGTCATTCACCTGGTGAAAAATATTCGATGCTTCACGTTCCAGCGCCACATCATTTCTGCCGGAGCGTTTTAAAAACAATTGATCCTTTCTTTTTTCAAATTGAAAACTGAAATAAGAAGGTGTGAGATAGATACCTGGAATCTCATCCTCACTCACAAAGGGTCCGGTTGCAGAAGGTTGTGTTATGAAATATTGAGCATCATTCTTCAAATTAAAAACTACATCGGCCATTTGTCTTGTTTGCATGGAAGGAATGGATTTCCCGGTATTGGTGAGTGTGATCATTGTTGTTTTCTGTAAAGGGAACCGGATCACCGTTGCTTTCCATGCACCGGTAGCTCCTTCATGAAAACGATACGGCATTTGTTTATACATGCCAAACTCCAAACCATAACCGTAATTCTCAATAGAAGAACCTTCCACCAATTGCTGACTTCTTTGAAGCAAGGAACGGCTGATGCCTGTTCTTCCTTTTCCCTGCAGTAACAGCTCCCAACGAACCTGGTCTTCCAGTGTACTGAACAGGTTGCCATCACCTGTTGCATTCCATAACCATTTGTAGCCCGTCCAGCTGCCGAAATTAAAATAAGCTTTGGCCACGGGTTGCCGAACGACTGTGTAATCATCTTCAAAAGAAGTTTGATACATTCCAAGTGCACGAAACATAGAAGATGTAAACTGTTGAAAGGTTTGCCCGGAAACTTTTTCAATGATCAGCGCCAGCAACATATAGTTGGAGTTGCTGTACAGGAACTCACTGCCCGGTTGAAAGTTGAATTCCTGCTGACGCAGTAATAAGTTGAGAACATCTTTGTTGTTATACGTTTGCTTCCACCAGGTAATACCCTGCATTGACCATAGATCATATACATCCCTGATACCGCTGCTATGGGTTAACAGGTGACGGATGGTGATGGAGTCTTTGATCAACGGAAACAAATCCGGAAAGTATGTACGTACATCATCAGTTAATGACAATTTCTTCTGTTCCATTAATAAAAGAATGGCTAAAGCTGTAAACTGTTTACCATTGGAAGCAATATTGAACCTGGATCGTTCAGTAATGAACGTACTGTCTTCGAGGTTGGCATAACCGGCTACTTTCTTATATGTAACTTTTCCGTTCTGAATGATGGCTGTTGCAATACCCGGCGCTTTTGCAGGCACATCCTGTGTGGCAATACGATCCAGCAATTGTAATTGAGCCGGGGTGAGTTTTGTTTGTGCCTGAATAAGTGTTGCAAGCAGTAACAGAGGGAGAACGATCATTATCTTTTTCATCGGTTAACGTATTTCATCCATTTTTCCTTTTGAAATGATCTTTCGGTCTCCCTTCCATGGCAGTATAAAACCTCTTGCTTCGTTTAAGGTAATTCCTGTTACTTTATCACCTTCAACCGAGCCGCTATGATAATATATGCCGCTTTGATCCCGGGTGGTAAAAGCAAAATAAATTTTATTCCAATCCGTATTTAAAAAACCTCCGGCGAACGGATAGCCGTAAAACTCGCCATCAAACCTGTTGCCGTTCACTTTTGTGAATGTAAATTCTTTCAGATAAGGTGCACTTTCAGGTGTGGGTCGCAGATCAATGATAAAAGTACCGATAATACTATCTTTACTGACCTTGTTATTTGTTTGGGAAACTCCACATAGCGATACGAACATTGCAGCAGTGATCATGATATGTTTCATGTATTATGGTTTATTTTGTAAGCTTATATTGATTTCTTTGAAAATATTCCTGTTCCCCATCAAATTTTACCAATTTAAGAATAACAAGATCGGTGACATTTAGCTGAATCACAGTTCTAATGGTACAGGGTTTTTGATCATTGCCATCTTTTCCTCTTCGTTCAAATGCTATTTTCAGGGAACCATCTTTTAGCTGTTCTTTTTCAACAATCTTTTCTCCATTGATCATACTTCCATCTTTACTTAGTTCATATTGGCCTTCTGCATTTGCCCCGGGTTCTTTAGGATATTCGTATTTTAATAACCAAACACGGCTGTTTTGTTCATCATCTTTTTTTCTGCTGTGTACTTTTGTTTCTATATTGGTTGGAAAGCCGGATGTATAATCAATATACGTAAGTACACCATGCCATGTACCCTGTAAGTGATTCAATTCAGAAGGTTTCAGGATGGGTTCTTGTTTTTGATGAAATGAAACGAGCAAGAAGAATAACACCAACATGCCTGCGGGTGCAAATGACCCGATACTACTTTTGGAGGATGGTTTATTCATGATCCAATGATCCACTGAATATTTACCGGCACCGGCCACTGCAATCAACACAAATCCCCAGAACAATAACTGTTGATAATACATACCGATCATGGGTGCAGGTTCATTATACCATATAAAAGCCACCACAAAAAACTGGAATGCCAGTTGAATGGCAGAGATGCGTGTGAAAAATCCAAAGGCAATGCAAAGCCCGCCAACAAACTCACCCCATGCTGCCGCCGCTGCCCAAAAAGCAGGAGATGGAAACGTAAAACCCAATTCGCCTACCTGTTTTACAAACCAGCCCGGTGCTGTTATTTCATACATCTTGGGCCAACCGGCACCAATGGCAATGGTAAATCCAATATAAAAACGGAACAGAAGCCAGGCGATGTTGAACCACTTGGTTCCGTTCAATGTGCTGCCGAAAAGAAATTGTTTCATGATGAAAGATTTTGTGCTGAAATAATTGTTTCACAAATATTCATGCATGAACAACACTCAATCGCCTCAAATCATGATTTGATACCAGTTTCAATGGGTTCAAATCATCTATGAAGGTCTCAATCTTTCCAGATCATTGACAATGAAGATGTATTGGTGCCGGTATTTACAGATCCAGTTCTTCCACCCGCATGGCCGGTAATAAATGAACGGTGTGCATACCCAGTTGCTGTGCTGCTTCAATATTGGCTGCACCATCATCAATAAATAATGTTTCAGCAGGGTTCAGGGCATGGGTGTTTAATACATGAAGCCATGCTTTTGCATCGGGCTTGCGCAAACCGATACGCTGGGAATAATAGGCAGCATGAAAATGATCTTCAAACTCCTGCCCGTGAAACTGTTCCCGGAACATCCGGTGAATCCGCTGCACATGAATTTCATTGGTATTGCTTAGCAGGAAGAGTTGGTACTTGGGTTTTAACTGCTGCAGTTTTTCCACGCTTTCTTTTCTGAAATCAATGAGCAGTGCATTCCATGCTTCTTCAATTACTTCATTTGTGAAATGCATACCGGTTTGTTTCCGGAACTGTTCATAAAAAGAAGGAATATCCATTCCTGTTTCCAGTGCATGAAATAAATCATTGGCATGGGTGGGAGAGATCATGTCTCTGAAATTGGTAACGCCCAATTGCTGAAAGGCTTTTTGGGAGCGTTCAAAATCAATATTGAGCAATACACCTCCCAGGTCAAAAATGATGTTTTGAATGGTATTCATATTGCAAAGAAATTGGTTTCAGCCGAAAGTGGGATTTCTCTATCTTTGCCCCCGCCTTAAACGGCCGGATCCTTAGCTCAGCCGGTTAGAGCATCTGACTCATAATCAGAGGGTCGCAGGTTCAAATCCTGCAGGATCCACCCAGATTAAAAATTCATTAAAGGTTACTATTGGGTAACCTTTTTTGTTTGAACAAACTCAAAACAAAGGAAATTTTTAGAAAGTGAACTGTTTAGTAACTTGTTTTCATTTGTACGCAGCAAGTAATTCATTGTTTACACACAAACCTTTTAAGTTTTTGGTACAGTTTTTTAACCAGCAGTAAAAATCAATTGTATGAATGGACTTATAAAAAATGCTTATGCCGTATTCACCGTGGTTACCTTAATCGTTGCCTGTGCACGAAACCCGGTAACAGGAAAAAAGCAGATAGTCTTAATGTCCGAGCAGCAGGAAATTGCGATGGGACAGCAGGCAGACCCTGAAATTGTAGCCACCTTCGGTTTATATCCCGACAGTGCCATTCAACGGTTCATCAATGAAAAAGGAAAACAAATGGCTGCTATCTCCCATCGCCCGGCATTGAACTGGACCTTTCGGGTATTGGATGCCGATGTGATCAATGCTTTTGCCGTACCGGGTGGTTATGTCTATTTCACAAGAGGCATTTTAGCCAATATGAATAATGAAGCACAGTTTGCCGGTGTGCTGGGTCATGAAATCGGTCATGTAACAGCCAGACATACCGTAAGCCAGCAAACACGCCAGGTGCTGGGTCAAATAGGAATTATAGCAGCCGTTATTGCAAAACCTGAACTGGCACAGTTTGCTGAAGCAGCAAGCCAGGGACTGCAATTAATGTATTTAAAGAACAGTCGTGATGCCGAAAGCCAGAGCGATGAATTAGGCGTGGAGTACAGCAGTAAGGTGGGTTATGATGCCAAAGAAATGGCGAAGTTCTTCCAGACACTGGATCGGGAAATGGCATATAAAAGCGGGAACCAACGATTACCGGAGTTCTTAAGTACACATCCTGATCCGGGGAACCGTTATACCACTGTTACCAACCTGGCAACACAATGGCAAACCACCAATAACAAAACCAATATGACCATCAACCGCAACTCTTATCTGCGAATGGTGAATGGTATTGTGTATGGTGAAGATCCACGCCAGGGTTACCGGGAAAACAATGTGTTTTATCATCCTGAACTCAAGTTCCAGTTCAACACTCCTGCAGGCTGGCAATATCAAAACACACCGCAACAGGTGATGCTGGCACCGACGGATGGAGCCGCCATGCTCATGCTTTCATTGGGAAAAGGAAATACTCCACGTGAAGCTGCACAAAATTTTATACAGGCAGCAAAACTGCAGGTAACAGAAAGCAGGGACATCACTGTGAATGGCTTGAATGCATACGCTTTAGTAGGTTCGCAAATGCAGCAGGATCAATCCGGAAGATCAGTGCCTGCCGTAACAGCAATTATTTATTTTATACAATATAACAATGTCATCTATCAATTGATTGGTGCTTCCACACCTGCGAACTTCAGCACCTATGCTGGAATGCTTCGTCCTTATATGGATTCATTTAAAGCATTAACTGATGCATCTAAAATCAATGTAAAACCTGAACGGATTGAAGTGGTAACCGTAAGCCGTAATCAAACATTAAAACAATTGTTTGAATCTTATAAATTACCTGCTGCACGTTTTGAAGAGTTGGCCATTATGAATGGTATGCAGCAAACGGATAATCTGACCACCGGAATGCTAGTGAAAATTGTAGTGAAACGATAAGATCAAACAAACTGTTCCTAAAACAGACCTGCTTTCAGTAGGTCTGTTTTTTATACCCCTGATAGTAGTTGTTTTAATGGGTGAATCATGACCTCAAACTCATCAGTTTAAAAAAATCACCAATGAAACAACTGGCAACGCCTCAAAAACCTACATTTGCGCCGTATTTCAGCAACCTTTATGAGCTGTAAATCAATCAAGGTTCTTTAAAAGGAAAAGCGGATCGGTTGGATGGCAAAAACCAGGTTCCCAGAGGATGCCGGTTCAGCAATAGCTTTTAACCTTTGGTTAACCGCTTTACCAATACATTTGCGCTTCACCCTTTGAAGGGCAACAACACTAATACAACACAATGAAGAAAAGTTTTTTACTGCTGGGTTTCATGGTGGCTTTTGCCACAGGCTTTGCCCAGGATTCTGCAACAAAGAAAAAAGACTGGAGTAAGATCAACATCAGCAACCGTCCGAAAGATCATTTAATGTTTCAATTGGGTTCTTTGAACTGGGTGAATGCACCGGATTCTATTGCCACCAAAGGGTTGTCCCGTTCGTTCAATGTTTATTTCTCTTTTGATTTTCCGTTTAAGACCGATCCCCGCTGGAGTGTAGGTTTGGGTGTAGGTTTTGGAACCGATCATATGTTCTTTGATAAAAACGCAGGCCGTGATCTCAACATCATCAACAATACTGCTTTTCGTTTTGCCAGGAACACGGGGATTGATACCAATATCCGTTACAAAAGCATCAAACTGCAAACGGCTTATTTAGAAGCACCGGTGGAACTGCGTTTTATGACCAAACCGGAAACACCCAATAAAAGTTTCAAGATCGCTTTGGGTGTAAAAGTAGGTACGTTGTTGAGTGCCGTTGATAAAACAAGATTTGAGCGTGATGGTGCCGGCAACCAGCAGTTCAACCGTAAAGAAAAAGATAAGAAACATTTTAACGGTTTGCGTTTGGCACCTACTGCCCGTATCGGCTATGGCAATATTGGTGTGTTTGCCCAATACCAACTGAATGATTTTATCAAAGAAGGACAGGGACCGAACCTGCTCCGTCCTTTTACTATTGGTGTTGTATTAACCGGACTTTAATCATTGAATCTATCATAGCCAAAGCTCTGCAACCCTGCGGAGCTTTTTTGTTGCCTTTCTCTTTTGAGCCAAAGTGCGCTGCTATTGTTATTTTTGCACTCTTAACTTGTTATGATTGAACGTAAGAAAATAGAAAGTGAGCGGGCCGTGCTGGTGGGGCTGGTACACAAAACCCAAACGGAACCGCAGGTGAATGAATACCTGGATGAACTGGCGTTTTTAGCTGAAACCGCAGGGGCTGAAACCATAAAACGGTTTACCCAAAAGTTACCGCATCCTGACAGTAAAACCTTTGTGGGAAAGGGCAAACTGCAGGAAATAAAAACCTATGTGCAAACGAAGAACATTTCCCTTGTGATCTTTGATGATGAACTCACCGGTGCCCAGATCATGAATATTGAAAAAGAACTGGGTGTGTACACCATTGACCGGAGTGATCTCATTCTCGACATCTTTGCCAGCCGTGCCAAAACGGCCCAGGCCAAAACACAGGTGGAGCTGGCACAGTATCAATATTTATTACCCCGATTGAAAGGGATGTGGAAACACCTGGAACGGCAGGGTGGTGGTATTGGTACAAGAGGTCCCGGTGAAACGGAGATTGAAACCGACCGTCGTATTGTAAAAGATAAGATCTCGTTGCTGCGGAAACGTCTTCTTGAAATTGATAAGCAGGCGTTCACCCAACGCAAAGACCGTGGTGAGTTTATTCGTGTGGCGCTGGTAGGTTATACCAATGTGGGCAAGAGCACGCTCATGAATTTATTGAGCAAGCGGGAAGTGTTTGCCGAAAATAAATTGTTTGCCACGCTGGATACCACTACCAGCAAAGTGGTGTTTGAGAATACTCCTTTTTTGCTGAGTGATACCGTTGGGTTCATCCGCAAGTTGCCGCATCATTTGGTGGAGAGTTTTAAAAGCACACTGGATGAAGTGCGGGAGAGTGATGTGTTATTGCATGTAGTAGATATTTCACACCCGCAGTATGAAGACCAGATGCAGGTGGTGATGAAAACCTTGCAGGAAATGAACTGTGCTGATAAACCGGTGGTGACCATTTTCAACAAGATGGACCTGTATGAACAAACACAGTTTGATGAATGGCTGGAAGAGGAAGTAAAAGAAATGATCCTGCGGGAACTGAAAGAACGATGGGAGCAGGATACACAGGGGCATTGTGTATTCATCAGTGCCACCGAACGGAGAAATATTGATGAACTGCGTACCAAAATATTAGACAGTGTGCGGAACCTCTACCGCATCCGTTATCCTTACAAAACAGAATACATGTTTTAATGGCGGCGGCCAAAACATATAACTGGCATAAGGTAGCCGAAACCGCTGAGGAACTTCCCTGGCAGGACAATCATCTTTGCGAGATAGAGGTAAACGGTAAAACCATTTGCATGGCCCGCCATGGTGCCGAGGTATTTGCCTGTACTCATAAATGCCCGCATGCCGGTGGTCATTTGGCTGATGGATTTGTGGATGCACTGGGAAACCTGGTGTGCCCTTTGCACCGTTATAAGTTTCACCCGCAAAGCGGACGCAATGTAAGCGGTGAAGGATATTTCTTAAAAACCTATCCTGTAGAGCAGCGTGCCGATGGTATTTATGTGGGTTTGGAAGAAGGCGGATGGTTTGGCTTATTCAAATAAAAAAGCCCCGGATTGCTCCGAGGCTTCTGCTCCCCCTTCAGCCCCGATAGCTATCGGGGTTGAACCTGAGGCTAAATATATTTTGCCAATAGTTTTGCTATCATTTCCGGATACAACTTCAGATTTCGGATATAGATGGAAGATTTCATCTGTTTAATATGCTTTTCAACAGCATACGCCTGCTTGCTGCTTTTGCAATCAATTACAAGAAACAGCATCCATGGTATTCCTTTTGAAGTGAAGGAGTCATCATAACTGGCACTATTATGTTGTTCAAGCCGCTTTAGTACATCATTAGTAGTGCCTGTATAAAAGCGATTTAGTTTTTCGGACCAAATGATGTAAACGTAATACATAAACAAAAAAGCCCCGGATTGCTCCGAGGCTTCTGCTCCCCCTTCAGGACTTGAACCTGAGACCCTCTGATTAACAGTCAGATGCTCTAACCAACTGAGCTAAGGAGGAATACCTTTCCCTTTCGGGGTTGCAAAAATAGGGGATTTTAATTTCTAAAAAGGACTGAAAAATGAACTTTTTTTGATTGCTGAAGAAGAACCTTTTTATCCATTTCGCAAAGTCATTGATCGTTCGAAATTCCGGTTCATTAATCAATACTCTCTTCTCCTGAACAACCCAAATGCATAGGAAACTTTTAATCCAATGGATTGCAATTGATATTCTTTTGATCCACGGTCGTATTCATACTTTAAACCAAAGTTGAATACATTGCCCCTCTCACCAACTTCCAACTGATAGCCACCTTCCAAGGCACCTGCAACACCATTCCCTACCAATGGTTCACTTAACCCCGGCTCAGTAAAACCTACCCGACAATAACCGGCTGATGGGATCACATAAAAACCTGTTTTCTCCTCACTAAATACATGCTTGTAGCCGAGCCTTACTGAAATATAACCACGACCCGGACCATCACCGCTAAAGAAAGGTTCCCCTTTGGTTGGAAAAAACGCAAAGTCAAACAATTCCAACCGAATGCTTTTGTTGGGGGCGCCCCCTAACGGGAAATCATAAAACGCAAAAAGACCATAACCCTGGCCAAATTGAGAACTACCCTTTCCTATAAGACGGGAGGTCATAAGCTGGGCATGGATTGACGATGTGAGCAATACAAAAACGGTAAGAAGAACCAATGTTTTTTTCATAAACTGCAGCGATTGTTGTTTTTAATAAGTGGTACAAAAATAGGAGTTGCAGTTGCACACCCCATGTTACTCATCAACATTTTACAAACCCATGCCTGCACTATTCATATTTGAGATTCTTTCTTCATTATGGAAATGTGCTTATAACTGCTATTTGACTGGCTTTTGAGTGGGCTTTGACTGGGAGTAAGCCCTTATTGGCCTCAATGGTATCATTTGCACTTTTGTTTATTGGTTGGCCTAATTGGCACTGATGGCCTGTTGATTTTCTATGGCTGTTTTTGCATTGTAATCTTGTTGTGTGGTTGCAACACATCAAGTGACTGACTTGTAAAACACAGCAGGCTTGTAACAGAGTGCCTTTGAAACTTCTGTATTTTTTCAATTTTCATTTTAAACAAGATGGCACAACAAAAAGGAATCATTCCCTTGCAGGGAACGATTGGGAACATCACTTTTTACAAAAGTAAGGATGGTTATATGGCCCGTGAGAAAAGCGGGTTGAATGCAGATCGTATTGCCAATGATCCTTCTTTTGCCCGCACCCGTGAAAACGGTGCTGAATTTGGAAGAGCCGGAAATGCAGGTAAGGTTTTACGCAGCGCTATCCGTGCATTATTACTTAACACAGCAGACAGCCGTATGATTGCCAGACTCACCCGTGAAATGATGAAGGTGATACAGGCAGATACGGTGAATGAACGTGGACTGCGTAATGTGATTGACGGCGAGGCTGAACTGCTGACCGGTTTTGAGTTCAATGCCAACAGCAAACTGGGTACGGTGCTGTTTGCCCCTTTTACACAGAGTATTAATCGTGTAACAGGTGTTTTGGAGATCAACATTCCTTCTTTTATACCCGTGAATATGGTAGCTGCCCCTTCGGGCGCCACTCATTACAAACTGGTATCGGCAGGAGTGGAAATTGATTTTGAACAACAGACCTACACGGTAGCCACGAGCAATAACGCTGCTGCTGTGATTGATGTGAATGCTACTGCCGCATTGACGCTGACGCATCAAGTAACGGCCAACAGCAGCCGACCTTTATTCCTTGTACTGGGTATTGAGTTCTACCAGGAAGTAAACGGGAATCTTTACTCCCTGAAGAATGGTGCATTTAATGCCCTGAGCATTATTGCCGTGAGCGGACAATAATTTCTTCACCTTTTTAACCCCTGTTATGTATTTACAGTTATTGAGACAATATGGAGAAAGGGGCACGAACGGAACCCTTTTCCTGAACGGAAAGAAGGTATGCCATACGATAGAGCTACCGTGGAAGAATAATGCAGTTCGTATTTCGTGTATCCCCGAAAGAACCTACCGTTTGCAATTACGCAACAGCCCCCGTTTTGGAACACATTTATTAGTGAAAGAAGTGCCCGGGCGAAGTTTGATTTTAGTGCATGCTGCTAATGATGCGTTGCAAGAACTTAAGGGATGTATTGCACCTGTTACTACATTAACAGGGGAAGGAAAGGGGCGTCAATCCAGGGTTGCCCTTGCAAAACTGATGCATTTGGTATTGCCATTATTAAAGCAAGGGCACCCTGTTTTTTTAAACATACAAAACGCAAAGTGATGAATAAGATCATCAAACGTGTAAAGCGTCCTACTCCCCGTTTTTTTAAGAAAGTACGCAATGTAAGTGTAATGCTTGCCGGAGTGAGTGCTGCTATTCTTGCTGCACCTGTTGCTTTACCTGTAGTTCTAACAAAGATTGCAGGATATCTTGCTGTAGCCGGTGCTGTTGCAGGAAGTGTGAGCCAAACAGCGGTTAAGCATGAACGGAACTAATCTATTTATGGAAAGTTCTTACTTTATAAAAACAGGAACCGCAGGCGGAACGCTTACGATCCTATTTGCCAACATTCAGACGAATGATCTAGTGAAAACAGCAGTACTTGCTGCTGTTGGAGCTGTGGTGAGTATTATGGTATCGTTTGTATTGAAGAAGTTGTTGCAGAAATGGAAGTAAGACGCCGTGTGAAGCCCCGCAGGAATGCGGGGTTTTTTATGCTTACATTGTTAGTTGCTATCATAGTTTACAAACCAATACTTCACAGTTTTTATTTTAAGCAGTATTATTATTTGAATACTCTATTTTTTCTTTGTTACTTTTTTGCTTCTCCCCCGAAGATGCTTCGCTCATCGGGGCAGGCAACAAGTAACCAAAAAAGGAGCCCGGAACTTATTATCCGCCCAAATAATTGGTCGGACGGGCCCCCAAGTTCCGGAGGAAGCCTTGATTTAGCTAAGTGCTACTGTGGTGAAGAACTTTTGTACCTTGATAATATGGGCAAATGTTTAACTAAACTTACCATACACTTATTGATAAATAATACACTTTTATTTTTACTGTTTTGCTTTTGACCTGAAGTTGTTTCGTTCAATGGTGCAGGCTTAATTCAAATTAAATACTATTCTGGTAATGGACTATTATTTGATTACTCTGATATTTATTTTATTACTTTTTGCTTGCCCAAAAAGTAAAGCAAAAAGGGCACCGGGACTTGATATCCGCCCACATGATTGGTCGGAAAGGCCCCGAAGTCCCGGAGGGTTCCCTGCCTATTGGCAGGCAGGCCTGATTAAGTATATCTACTACTGAGATGAACAACAGTTAGGCCTTGATCACTGGTGCAAGAGTTTGACTAAGCTTATCATAGTTTCACTCTCTATTTCTCCAAGGGTTCACTTATAAATGCAGAAAGTCTTTTACCAATTCTTCATCAATGCCTGTGAACAGGCAAAATTCTTTGACGGTGATGAAATCATTTTTGGATTTGCCGAGAGCATCACGGATTTTTTGGAGGAGTTTACGGGCTGTGCGGCCACGACGGCCGGTGATGTTTTCTACATCTTTTGGGAAGATGACTACCCTTGGGGGAAGTTTTGTGGTTTGAGGTTTCATAGCAGTACGTTGTTTGATAAAGGGCTTTTGCCTTTTTTTACTATATTCTAAACTACTGTGTTAGCTACTGCTATACAACAGGGAATGCCCTCTTGTACAGACTTAGTTAAGTATGTATTTTAGTTGATGACAGGAGGGTTAACCCTCTGTATGAAGGAGGGTAAACCCTAAGATGCATGGAGGGTAAACAGGGTTGTTTGCAAAACGTGAATGGAGGTGTTTTGTGGTTCACCAAATCTATATTTTATGAGCCATTTTATTACACTTCAGGAAGCGGTTGCTATGACAAGTCTGTACCGCCAGGAAATGAATACTATTCTGAAACCTGCTTACCAGGATCAAAACATCCTGGCCCGTTCTGAAGCTTTTGACAGGGAGGTTTTTGATGTGCTGCTGGCTAAAGAGGGATGTGCGGGTTTACGGATTTACTATGGTATGGATACACAACTGAAAGTACATGCCATTATTGTGGCATATGATGCAAACGGTAATGATTTGTTGCCTGCCACCAACCTCAACAGTACTGATGAAGGGGAGGATATTGCTGAACGTGGATTGAGATGCCCGGATATATGCCCCGGAACATCGCCTTTAAACGGTTAATGGTTATGAATTTTACAACACATGTCTTGTTTAGTTTGACGGCAGGAGCCGGAGCATTGATTGGCTGGATCAGGTTTAAAAAAACCGATCCGGCCTTTTTGCCTTTTATTTTGTTATTAACCTGCGGTTTTACAACAGAGCTGGTAAGTTTTTTTGTGCTGATGAATGGGTACTCCAATGCACTTTATTATAATTTGTTTGCATTAGCAGAAGCTTTACTCATTACTCAATTGTATCAAGGGTTGGGTTTGTATAAGCATACCCATACCGGAAGATGGTTACAAGTGTTCTTTACGTTGTTATGGCTGACAGAATTTTTATACCGAAACCGTACAACCGAGTTTTTAAGTTATTTCATTATTATTTACTCTGCTATATTGGTATTACAATCTATTGATCTGCTGCATCGTGTTTTATTTGAGACCGCTCAAAAAATATACACTCATCCTGTATTCCTGATCAGTATGGGATTGATTGTTTATTTTACCTATACGGTTATTGTAGAGCTGTTTTGGTTTTACGGATTGAACCAGAGCAGTGCATTCCGAATCCGTATTTACGAGCTCTTTACTTATATTAACCTTTTTACCAACATTTTATTTATACTGGCAACTTTATGGATACCACTGAAACGAGAATATATACTGCGTTCCTTATAGGAAGCCTTGTTGTAGGTGCGTTACTATTTTATTTTGCATTAAGGATGATACGGCTGCACAAACATCATTATGTGATGCTGCGCAGCATTTATTTGCGGGAGGTAGAACTGCTGGAGCGGGAACGTAACCGTATTGCTAGGGACCTACATGATGACCTTGGCCCCCTGGTTTCTATTGCGTGCACGCTGATACAAAACAGCCGGGGAGCAACTAACAATGACCAGCAGTTTTTAAAAAAGGCAGAACAATCTTTAACAGAGTTAACTGAAAGATTTCGTGAGATTGCCCGTAATCTTAGTGCTGATGCCCTACATAGTAATGGGTTACAATATAGCATTGAACGATTTTTAGAACGCTGCTCTGTGGCAAGTACTATACAGTTTGATTTAAACTGTAGACTACCGCAAGAACCTGCTGCAACTTTTGGGTTACAAGTGTACCGTATTGTACAGGAACTGGTACATAATGCCATCAAACATTCCAGAGCAAGAACTGTACACCTAAAGCTTGTATCCATTAAGAATACCCTCTATCTGTTTTATGAAGATGACGGTATAGGCATGGAGCCAAAAACATATACAGAAGGAATGGGCATTAAAGGAATGCGCAGCAGGGTTACCATGCTGCAAGGAATGATGGAAACCACCACCACTTATAAAGGCGGAACCCGTTATTATATTACACTGCCAATAAAAGTAAACCATGTATAAACCTGTGAGTGTAGTTATTGCAGATGATCATTCCTTATTCAGAGAAGGATTATTGCTGTTATTAGAGAAAGAAAAACACATTAGTATCACAGGCGAAGCTGCTGATGGGGATGCTTTGTTATCATTGATAGAACAACAGGAACCTGATGTAGTGATTACTGATATTGACATGCCTGTGAAGAATGGAATTGAAGTAACAAGGATTGTAAAACAACGATACCCTCAAACAGGGATACTTGCCTTAACCATGTTTGGGCAGGATGAATTAGTGGTGGATATGATAGAAGCCGGGGCCAACGGCTACCTGCTCAAGAACAGTAAAAAAGAAGAGTTGTTACTAGCTATTGAAATTGCCAGTGAAGGCGGGGCTTATTTTTGTGAGCATACGAACCTGCAATTAAGTAAAATGATTGCCGGAATTAAAACCAATATTCCAACACCAGCCGTAACGTTTAGTAGTTCTGAAACAGAAGTGATGCGATTGATCTGTACTCAAAAGTCAAATAAAGAAATTGCAGATGTACTCCAATTATCTGTGAAAACTGTAGAAAAGATGCGAACCCGGATTTTTGAAAAAACGGGTGCTACCAATCTTGTAGGTGTAGCTATTTATGCCATTAAGCATGGGTATTACAAACCCTGATTGTTGAACCAAGTTGCAGTTGATAAGAGGTGGCCAGTTGCAACGCAATGAAACAATCACAAAAAATACAGATTGATTCGAATGAGTATGTGCTTCTGCAAAAGGTAGCACAACTATTACGCAAGGAACCCGGGAAGAAATATCCTCTCCGCTTTTTTGTACTATTAACCGGACTTAACAGAACCAAGTTAGATGTACTTTTCCAAGCCGTATATGGCATGCCTATTAAACAATACCAACTACAGTACCGGCTTCATCTTGCCAAGATAAAACTTAGCTCTACTTATTTACCAGTAAAAGCCATCGCACTGGAATGCGGATTTGGAAACGGAAAATATTTTTACCAATACTTTAAAAAGAAAACCGGACTTACGCCCGGAACCTACCGGCAACTCTACCGACGACCTAAAAAGGGCTAACCTAATGCTGTAAAATGTGTACCAAATACTGTTGATTGTGTACCTCTTTGATTTGTACTGTTTTTTTTGATTACAGAAATTTACTGTTATAACCAACCAAGGTTCATAATTCATAAATATGAGAACACTTGCCTTTTTTGAAACAACTTCTTACAGCTTACTGATTGTGCTTTATACTTACACGGGCATTAGTAAGCTGAGTGAATATGAAAGATTTAAAGGCAGTTTAAGAAGGTCGCCTCTTATTGACCAGGGAGCAGACATCATTGCCTGGTTGCTACCTGCAACTGAGCTGGTGGTTGTGCTGCTCCTGTTTTTTGGAAGAAGTCGAAAGCAAGGTTTGTATGCCTCTTTAACCCTATTGGTTTTGTTTACCCTGTATTTATTGTATATGGTTTTATTTGTGGCTGATTTGCCCTGCAGTTGTGGCGGTGTGTTACAAAAAATGAGCTGGGGACAACACGTATGGTTTAACCTGTTTTTTATTTGCATAAATGTGCTTGGATTGTTTGCTCTAAGCAAGCAGGAACAGGCATTGCATGATATTCAATACTAAAAAAGTTGCGCAACAATTGGGAGTATTGAAAACCCTCATTGGCTACATGCCTTCGCTTAAGCTACGGCAGTTAAAAAAGCTACGGCGGGTAAAAGGGGATTGCTGAAAACCCTGAACAGAGTAAGCATTTAATTATTAAAACAGTTTTGTATGAAAAAGTATTTAACAGGGATGGTTGCCATCCTGCTTGCGGTGGTTTTGTTTTCATTTAACAGCAAAGAGCCAGTGCCCAAAGCCAGCAGCAGTACTTATTTCTGGTATGAGTATGATGCCAGTACCAACCAGTTAGGCGCCTTGCTGAATCCTAACAGCAGTGTACCTATTACAAAGGCAGCAGTAGTAACTGATTGCCAGGACACAGATGCTGTGGATTGTGTACGTGCCTATAATGAAAACAACAGGGCTTTTGAAATGAACCCGCCTGCAGGTTTGGATCAGATCAAAAAGACACAATAAAAAAAGGAAAGGAGCGGATAACCGCTCCTTTTTTAATTGTTACGAATAACTAAAACCGATTTTTCCCGTTTTTGAAAAACCAAATCCAAACCAACTTCGTTCAGTGCTTTTTTAAACCCTTCATAAGTGTGGCTATCTAACAAAGCAGCATTAAGGATTACATCTATATTTCCCTGAAAATTTGTTTCATCTAAAAAAGGTTGTTTGAGTATACCTTCTATCCAACCCTGCATCCTTTGGCTGAATGTTTTGAAAGAAATATTCTGCATATATCTTTTAGTACTAAAAACCGGGAATTTGAATGAACTGATTCTTAATGAATCAATCGGGGGGCCACCTTTTGTTTTGATACGATTAACCGTATCAAGCCTTACCAAAACGTAATGATTTATCCATCGTTTTTCCATTGCTATTGAAATATTGAAGAAGCGTTCAATATCAGTTAACATATACTTATATGCTTTATCCTTTTGCTGTAAAGGCAACATGAGGTAATAGTTAAACCTGTTTTGCTGATCCCAAGCCAAGGCATTTGATATATCTAAAGGGCGTTTGAATTTTGAGGAATCCTTTACCTCCAGTATTACTGTATCAACAGGCGTAAAATTTATACTAAGAGCGCCAGCTACCGCAATTTTTGCAAGGCTTATTACAGTGGCGTTTTCCTCAGTTACATAAACTTTATTGTTTTTTTCAACTGCATAATCATTTTGCTTTGTAGTGCCCTGTACCGCCTGTGTAACAGCAGAATAATAGAAAAAATTATCAAGGCTGCCGAGTGAGTCTTTTACCCGGGGCAGCGCAACCAGTTGATATAAATCGGGTTTCCTGTTATTAAGAAAAGCTGTAATATTCTGCTCTGTTGCATTTTGACCAAAGGTTATGTATTGTACCCTTAAATCTTTATCAAGCCAAACATGCCATGGAACAAACTCTCTAGGGAATATTTTTGATAAAACGGTATCGCCGGAAAGAAAGGGTATTGAAGGCATCCGCAGGTATTTGCGTTTATCAAAGAAACTTTTTGTTTGCGCCTCAGATTCATTATTTACAGCAATGAACTGAATTTTTCCCTGAAACTTTTTCTGGAGACTATCTATTGACGGGAAAGTCCTGATGCAAGCTTCACAATAATAACCCCAAAAGTCCAGTATGATCAAGTCTGCCTTAAAGGAAGAAAGTTTCATTTGCTTTTGAGGATAGTTGTAAAGATTTTGCAACAAGATATCAGGACATTTTTGACCTACGGTTAAAGTTTGTGAAAAACCAGCAGAACAGCTAAGTGCCAGAAACAGCAGTGAAATGATTTTACTTTTCATTAATAACCCGGGTTTTGAGTGAGAAAAATATTTCGTAACAATTCATTTTGAGGAATAGGGTATAATGCTGCATAGGGCTGCCAGTTTGGTTTTTCTACAGCAAGCACTTCATTAATACGATTGTTTCGTTTGAGATCAAACCAGCGATGGCCCCACTCTGCAAAAAGTTCTACTCGACGCTCCTGTTCTATTGCCAGCAGTAACTGAGGTTTTGTTAAGCTACTAATTGAAGAAAGACCGGCACGGTTGCGAATGCGGTTGAGATCAACCAGTGCCAATGTCAGTTTATCCTGTTTTGCCCTTGCCTCGGCTCTTATAAGAATTACTTCGGCCAGGCGTACAACAACATAAGCTTCTGTAACAGGAGTTGCAAGACGGGCCTTGTATTTATGAGGATAACTGAAAGACTGACCTGATATGATGTTTGCTTTTAACCAAGCTGATTTCCGGAGATCATTGTTTTCAAAAGCATTTAATAAAGAAGGTACTATAGCATATACAGGCCTTACAGATGTGGAGGCGGGAACAAGTGTAGAACCTTCTGTAGTGTTACCCTGGTCTTTGGGTAACTGCCAGATTGTTTCGGCCGATGTATTCAAAAACACATTATTAAGATTTGTAACAAGATTATAAGAGCCGGATTCTACCACTTCAGTTGCCATTGTTTCGGCCAAAGAATTATTACCAGCCAGCAGGTAATAACGTGCGAGTAATGCAGCAGCGGTTGCTTTTACCGGTTTTGCTTTGAGGGTACTAGTTTGTGCAGAAGGCAGGTTATTGTATGCTTCCTGTGCATCATTGATTATTTGATTTAAAACGGTATTGTATGCGGTGCGAGGCAGCACCGCATTTACTGCATAATCTGTAGTGAGCGCTAAAGGAACATCGCCAAACAATTGAATAAGATATGAGTAAAGTAAACTACGTACCAGTTTTGCTTCGGCCACGGCTCTTATTTTAAATGATGCCGGTAAAGCCGATGCCTGTACCTGCTCTATTAAACTGTTACAATGATAGACATACCTGTAAGCTGCCGACCAAAGCCTTGTATTAATACCCGTACCATTTGTAGCGGGTATAGAGTTTACATAAAAGGGGTCTAAATCTGCTGCAGGAGATGTGTTAAACAATTCATCTGCACTGAGGCCTGTATAAGTAGTGAGGCCACCATTGGTGATGCTGAGTGTAGTGGCAGTAAGCTGTACGTAAAGACCTGTTAAAGCAGCTTCGGCAGAACGTTCATCTAAAAAAATGCGCTGTGCCTGAATTTGTGTTTCAGGAACCGGGATGTCAACCCATTTATTACAGGATGTACCCATTACTAAAAACAGCAGCAGTATGATTGTTGTTATTTTATTTTTCATATATATCCTTTTTAAAATGTGAATTGAAGACCAGCCGTAACAGAGCGAAGCGGCGGCAGTACAAAGAAGTTTTGGTTTTCAGGATCGGCACCTTTATATGAAGTGAATGTGAGGAGGTTTTGTGCCATTATGTAAAAACGGGCAGCCTGCAGTTTTAGCTTTACTGATTGTTTTACCGGAAGGTTATATGACAGTGCCACATTTTTTAAGCGTATAAAAGAGGCATCGGAAAAGATGCCATCAGAAGCAGGTAATTGAATTGCAGCGGCGAGGTAAGCCGGAGTGCCGGTAGCAGCAGTAAACCGTTGTACAGATGCAATATCACCCGGTTTTTGCCAGCGATCCAATACAAGTGTGGGATGATTAGCCATACTTCTTCCGGGAATATCTGCACCCTGCGTGGCCAGGTAATTACGGCCGAGCTGACTGCGAAACTCAACAAAGCAAGTAAACTGCCATTGCTTATAACTTAATGTATTGCCTATACCTCCATAATACCGAGGATCTGTATGACCCAGCACCTTATAATCAGCCGTATTGAATACACCATTTGAATCCAGATCAAGAAAAGAATAAATACCGGTAGCAGAGTTTACACCGAGATATTGAAAACCATAAATAACAGAAAGGGAATGGCCTTCTTTATAGGTGTTACGATACGGTGAGGCATTTATACCGGGGAATGAAATGAGTTTGTTTTGCGGAATGGTAATATTAGCTGATACAGACCATTTGAAATTTGAAGTATTTATTGCTTCTGAAGTAATGGACAGCTCCCAACCTTTGTTTTGTACCAGTGCATTCCAGTTCCGGAACACTGAAGTAAAGCCTGTTACGGCCGGTAAGCTGTAATTAATGAGCCTGTTTCCGCTCCTGTTTTGAAACCAAGCAGCGGTGAAGTATAATTTATCATTAAAGAAACCGAGCTCTATTGCTGCTTCCAGTTTTTTGTTTTGCTCCCAGCAATAAGCAGGGTTAAACAAACGTGACGGCTGCAGGCCGTTGTCATTAAGATAGGTAAGACTTGCGTTTTGCCATGTATCCAAAAAACGATAATCACCCACCTGATCACTTCCTGTAATACCATAGCTGGCCCTTAGTTTTCCAAAACTTAGAACAGGAATTTTTTGCAGGAAAGATTCTTTAGAAAAAATCCAAGCAAGACCAATGGCTCCAAAATTACCAAAGCGGTTACCGGGGCCAAAGCGGCTGGAACCATCCCTGCGGGCAGAAAGATTAAGCAGATATTTATCTGCCGCATTAAAGGTAATGCGTGAAAAAGCAGCCTTGTAACGGTATAAACGTTCATTGTTACTGCCTATTAATAAAGGTGCTGCTGATATAACCGGCAACAACAAATCTGAAGTATAATTAAGGCCGTTTATGGATTGCGCCTCATAAGCTGCCGATTGCCATGTAGCGCCGGCCAAGCCGTTTACAGTAAGCCATTTAAACTGATGCCTGTACTCCACCTGCGGTTCTATGATAAAGGAACCATTACGGCTTACGGCATAGTTATTAAAAGGCAGTAATGAAGAAGCAGGATTAAGAGAAGCTGCAGGATGCAGTGAGCGCTCATTTGTGCGGAATATATTATAGCCTGTATTGAACCTGAGCAGCCATTTTTTTGTAATGTTGTAAGTAATTAACAGGCCACTGTTCAAATTTTCATTTACGGCACGGTAGGTTCTTAACTGCTCTGCCATGGGATTATTAAAGGCGAGGCCGCCTTCACTCCATTTCAGATTTCCCTGCTCATCATAAAAAGCAGGAAAATTAGGAGGCAGGTTAATGTAAGTGGAAAGATCTGTTTTTAATGTATTAGTAAAAGAGGAGCCGTATGCAAGGGTTAAGGCAAGGTTTAACTTTCCGGAGGGAGAACGATGGTTTAGTTTTAAATTAGAGGAAACAGTATTTGCATTAAACTGCCCCGGAAATACTGTTGTTTCATTATTAAATGCTGCACCCAGCAGGAAACGGGTAGTATTGTTACCGCCTGAAAGGGATAACTGTATATTATTATTTACGGCAGTACCGCCCATGAACTGATTTACAAGGTTTGTGTAACGAGAAGTATCCCACAAAAGCAAATCAGGCGCTGTAGCAACAGTGGGTGGCGTGCCATCATTTGCAAGAGCCTCCTTACGCATTTGAAGGTATTGCTGTGTATTGAGCAGTTTTACCTCTGAGGCAATACGGGAGAAGCCAGTAAAGGCATTTACAGTAAAAGAAGTGCGACCCGGTTTTGCCTGTTTCGTGGTAATAAGAATTACCCCGTTTGCTCCCCTGCTGCCATAAATAGCAGTAGCATCTGCATCTTTAAGCACTTCTATACTTTCAATATCGGCCGGGTTTATGAGTGCAAAGGGGCTGAGGCCACCCTGTGAGCCTGAGCGTGGATTATTTGCCGAAGAGCGGAGCTGGCTTACCACTTCATTACCGGGGGCAAAGGGAATGCCATCAATAATAAAGAGCGGATCATTACCGGAAACAGTGCTTTCTAAAGAAGTGCGGCCTCTTATTTCAATTTTTACTGCTGCACCCGGAGCGCCGCTGCTTTGCGTAACCACCAAACCCGGCACCCTGCCATGCAGGGTAGCCAGGGGGTTGATGACAGGTTGTGTAGCTAACTGAGAAGATGTTATTTTAGCCACGTTACCTGTACTTAACCTTTTGGTGGTGGTACCATAGGCAATAATGACTGTTTCATCTAACTGGGTTACTTTACGTTTAAGGGTAACCGTAATGAGGCCCCGCTCATTATTTGGCTCTGTGGTGGTTTGGTAGCCAATGGCTGAAACGATTATAGAATCTGAAAGCTTAGTGCCGGATAGGGTGAATTCTCCTTTAGCGTTTGCCATAGTAGTATTATTAGTGCCTTTGATGGTGATGGTGGCGGAGGGTACAGGATAACCTTCTTCATTAATGATGCTACCTTTAATGGTAATGGATTGGCACATGCTAAAGAGAGGGCAAAGCAATGCCAGGCAAAAAATGAGCTTTTTCATTTTGCAGTTTGGTTTGTGCCATGCAGGGCATAGCAGGTGATTGAATGGCCGGGAAGTTTGTAAGACGGGAAGAATGTAAGTAAGCTACTACATGGTATTACCCATGATCCTGCGGTTTGCAGGTGAATTTTGTTTGCAGTAAGTGGATGGCTTTGTGCCGGTGTTGAACTTTCATGCTTATATGGTTTAGGTGCGCCTGAAAGTCTATAGCGGTAAAAAGAAAAAACGCCACGGCGTGAGCTTTACTTGATACCGCTACTGAGGTCGTCGGATGACCTTGGATGCAGATAAGTAAGCCCACGCCGTGGCGTGGGCATTCAACTTATTATCTCGCATCCATTGAAATTTCCGACGTTTCAGTAGCAAGACTACAAGCGAATGCTTCATTTAGTTTTTGAAGTATCGCAAACTTATTTAATTCTGGAATAAATATAGATATTTTAATTCTATTACGCTACACCGTAACAGAAAATTTTAAAAAAACTTGTTGCTTGCCCTAATGGCTAAAGGAAAAGAACAAGAAGACATTAAGCTCAGATATGGCTTAGCCATTAAGAAACTTATTGAAAAAAATAAGAAAATTAATATTTCAAATACCAAAAAAGGCGTTATTGAGAAAAAGCTAGATGATAGTTATAGTTCAATCTACACATCAACAGGTTTAAGAACTGCAACCATATCAGCAATTATCAATGGAGGCTCAGAAATAAAAGGATACACCTTATATCAAATACTAACTTCTCTTCAAGTTTCATTTGCCAAATTCGGTAAAGTCTTTGACACAATAACTGATAAAGAAATTGCAGATTACAAAGATGAAATTATGAGAGCCAAAAAGATTAAGAAATACTAAAGATTAAGAAAGCACTTTCAGTCTTGTATAATCCAAATTTTTTTTGCATATTAGCAAAAACTAATTTATGAGAGCCCTCATAATCCCATTGATTCTGCTATTTACAGCCATTCAAGGCTATTCACAAAAAACGATACCATTAAAAGATGCGGCTAAACATATTGGAGACAGTGTTACTGTGTGTGCCAACGTTAGCGGTGGGCGCTTTTTAGATTACCAGCAATATACATTGCCTGTTGGTATCCCTTTACAGGGAGTTCTGTTTCTGGTGATTACAGGTTGTGTTAAGGAATCCATTTTTTCTTTGAGAAATGTAATTCATTGATTCGGTTATTCAGTTCGTTGGCCTTTGTATTGATTTTATGCCAAGAATAAAAAAGAGAAATAATAATGATCAGCAGTATATTTTTCAATTCCTAATATAAGTTAGCTCCTTTCTTATTTTCATCAACAGAAGTATTCTTAGTAGCACTGTCCTTCGATCCAAATTCTTTTTCCCAAATATAACGAGTCATCACTTTCAGATAGCGAGTAGTTTCAACAGGATGTTTACCACCTTGGGTAAAAAACTCCCTATTCTTATTGCCAAAGTAATGAACAATCCCAATCGATTTTTCTGAGATGGTACTTAAATCGGTGATTTTTCTAAAGTTTTTCCATCTTTCTTCATTAAATAAAACCTTGTCATTTACGTCTGCATCGCAATCGATCCTTTCATAATGATCACCTGTCCAATACATACAGTTGTCGCCTTTATCATATAGCGAATAAACCACCAGTGAAACAATTGTAAGAAATAAGGCGATCATTATGATTAACCATTTCTTCTTTTTCCTGACTGCTTTTTCATCTGGTTTTGGCAATCCTGATTTTTTCTGTTTGACTGTATTAGTTTTATCATTATCCTGGTTTATTGGAACGACAGACAGTTGATCGTCAAGAGTTAATCCTGTGTTAATCAACATTTCAATTACGGGCGGATGACCTAACATCTCTTCATGTTTATCATCCTCTTTGTCTTCGATCTCTTGTGCAGGACTTGTGCTTTCGTTGTTATTTAAAATTGCTTTTTCCTTCTCGTTTAAAATTACGTCCATGCCAAACCGGAAGGGTCTGTGTTGAAAGTCGATCAACCAGGCAAGCAGTTCTACATTTTTATCATCGGTAGTGCTTACTACACCCTTCAGGTAATTAGAGAGTGCTTTAAATCTTTCCGTTGGGAAGTTTTGAATAGGGCCAAGGAATGAATTGTTTTCTGCTGCGGGTCCAAAGAATGATCTGAGAACAGGTTCATCATTTTTATTGGGGCGCTCCTGATAAACGGTCAGGCATTCGCTGCGAATATTTGCCGGTGTCGGCTGCTTAAGATTAGGTGAAAATTCGGGAGTACTTCGTAACAATTGGTAGGTACGAAATACCAGTTTGGTGTACTCTGGGTGACTGAGTCGCATATGATTCGTCTTCCATCTAAATGTACGCAATACCCGGAATTTTCGGAATTACCGGCTAAAAATACAGTGCTGCGCCGTGTTGAGCTGTACGGGTTCCCGGAATTTCCGGAATGATGGGAATCTTCGGAAGTGAATGCAGACAAAGCTTTTTGCTGATGATATGTTTGCATTGTGATCAACGGGTAAATATAACCATGAGCCAGTTGATCTGCTGAGGGCAGAGATCGCAGCAAGGTTAGTCAGCGAGGGAAGTTGCCAGCCAAACTGCGATCAACGCTCTTTCTTCCCACACCGTAAGAAGCGCTTCTTACAAAATATGGCCAGCCAGTTGAAACTGGTGGCTCAGGCAAACATTTTCAAAACTTTTAATCTCTTACAAATGATAGAACTAATCATAGTGCTAGGGTTATTGTTATGCCCCAATCCATTCCATTCAGCCGAGGATCACGGGAGTTGTCAAAAGCTGCATATCGGAACTATTTCGACCACCGAGGATACCGGCGGTGAAACAGGGGGTAATCCCAAACCACCACCACCTCCAACACCACCGGGTGGTTGATAAAGTAACAGAAAGGCAGAATAAATTCTGCCTTTTTTTTATATTTAGGAAATTGGAACTTTTGAAAACATTAAACGCTTTACTAATCGTTTTTGTTAGCATTATTTTTTGGGGATGTAACATCAAAAAAAACAATAGCCCTGGCCATACTACGGACTATGAAAGGGGCACCTATTACTATAGTCAGGATAAATTGGATTCTGCTTTTTTTATGTTTACCCGTTATGTCAATAACGCTGATGATAGCCTCAAAAAAGGAACAGCATACCGATGCATGGGGGATATGCAATGGGAGGTAGGCGATCTTCATGCCGCAGAAGAAAATGCAACGGGAACAATACGTTCACTTGATCCGCTCAATACAGTACATCATACTGAACTGGGTTATGCTTACAACTTATTAGGTAATGTACACGTGGACCTTCAGCAGTATGATGAAGCGATAACTATGTACAACAAGGCAATCGTTTTTTCAACTGACTCAACCTTCCTCGCCAATCTGGTGAATGGGAAAGCTATCGCACTCCAAAAAAAAGGGAAATATGAAGATGCGGTGGCGTTGTATGATTCTATGCTTTTGCAAAACCCTTCTGACCAATCTCTTTTTGCGAGACTGATCGATAACAGGGCTAAAACAAAATGGATGCAGGATTCCGGCTACCCTGCTTTACCTGAATTCTGGCATGCGTTAAAAATACGGGCCGACAGCCAATATAACAGAGGATTGAATGCAAGCTATGCCCATCTTGCGGATTACTACATGAAAACGAACCGGGACTCAGCATTATGGTATGCGAAAAAAATGTTCCACCAGGCACAAATAATCCAAAGCCCGGATGACAGGCTGGAGGCAATCGATAAACTTATAAGGCTGGACCATTCTTCTGCTTTACAGTACTGGTACGCAGAATTTAAACGCCTTAGTGACAGTATCCGGCTTTCAAGAGATACTACCCGAAACCGTTATGCATTCATACGTTATGACTCGCAAAAAAGTAAGGCAGATAATCTTGAATTAAAAGGACATGTAATCAAGCAACGCCTCTGGATGTATGGATTAATTGTTCTTGCAATAGTCATTATTACAGTGCTGACTGCGTGGTATAACAAACGTAGAAAAAGAATAAGGCAGGACTCTGAAAATGCGATACGTGATTCTAAATTAAAAACGTCCCGAAAGGTGCATGATGTGGTAGCTGCCGGCCTGTATAATATTATGAATGAGCTGGAGCATGGAAAAGAATTAAAAAGGGAGCAGCTGCTCAATAAGATTGAAGTATTGTATGAAAAGTCACGCAATATCTCTTATGAAAGTGTTCAAGGTAATGACAACAAAGAATACGATCAGCAGTTATTCCAGCTACTGAGATCGTTTGCCAATACTCAAACCCAGGTATTCCTTGTTGGAGGTGGAGGTAGCTTTCTGAATAAGCTCACACCGTATCAACAACAGGAGCTGCAACTGGTCCTTAACGAGATCATGATCAATATGAAAAAACACAGCCATGCTAAAAATGTGGTGATTCAATTCAGGCAGGAGGATGGCAAAGCTTTTATTAATTATAAGGACGACGGCGTTGGATTTAGTACCGACCATACATCGGGCAATGGGTTGAATAATACGGTTAGCCGTATGAAAGCACTAAAGGGGGATATTATTTTTGGAAAAACCGACAGGGGTGGTTTAACCATTTCGATAAACTTTCCCCTGGCATCCATTAACTCATGATTGATAAAGTAATTATAGCAGAAGACCACGAAAGCGCTAACCTTTCAATTGAAAAAACAATAGCCGAGTTTCATGTAAAGGCCAGTGAATATGTTTATTACTGCGACGACGCATTTAACAGGATACAGCTAGCTATTCAAAAGGGCCAGCCTTACGACCTGCTGATCACCGACCTTAGTTTTGATGCGGATGGCAATACGCAGAAAATTGTCAACGGCTATGAGTTGATTCGGGCTGTTCGCAGCATTCAACCGGAGATCATGATCCTTGTATTTACCGGCGAAGACCGGGCTGACAATATCTGTAAGCTATATGAAGAGTATAAGATAGATGCCTATGTACGGAAGGCCCGGCACGACATCAAGGACCTAAAACATGCGTTTGAAGCATTATCCAGGAGAGAAACTTATTATTCTCATGCAGTGCTGCAACTACTCAGGCAGGGAAATAGTTTTGCGTTTGAAGATTTTGATGTTACTGTTATCCGTTTGCTGGCGGAAGGATACCGTCAAAAAGAAATAGAGACTTATCTCAAAGAAAATAAAATAGAACCCAATAGTCTCAGCAAGGTTGAAAAGAGGCTGAAGGAGTTGCGGGATGAACTTGGATTTAAAAAGAATGAGCAACTGGTGTTGTTCTGCAAGGATAAAGGATTGCTGTAAACCTGATCATTTACCAGCTGTTTTCCGATACGACATTTACAAGTCTCACCGGGTACTCTCTAATGAATATTTATTAACGGCTTACGGTTTACCGTAAGAAAAAGATCCCTTTGTCTTTTAGTTTTGAAATGAAACATCCTGCATCACTCAAAACTAATTGTTATGCTCACTGCATCAAAGCAACAAAAATTATTAACTGCTATTAAGACTTACCGTAAGGAATTTTTAGACGGAGGGCGAAAGGAGTTAGATGAATCAGGAACGAGAATCATGATCAATCGCTTTTTATCGGATGTGCTTGGATATAAACAATTGGAAGAAATAAAGACAGAGTACATGATCAAAGGCACTTATGCCGATTATGTGATCCAGGTAAATAAAACGAGGCATTTCCTGGTAGAAGTAAAGGCGCTTTCTTTTCAACTATCTGAAAAACATTTGCGTCAAACGGTGAACTATGGAGCTAACGAAGGCATTGAATATGCACTGCTCACGAACGGGAAAAATTTTGAATTCTATAAGATCATCTTCGCACAACCCATCTCTTCTCATTTAATCTTTGCTTTAGATCTTAGTGATGCTGCCAGTTTAAAAACGGCCGTTGCTAACCTGCAACACCTGCATAAAGAAAGCGTGATTAAAAATTCCTTCAAACCCCTGTGGAATAAATGCGAAGCTACCGATCCCTACAATATTGCAGGCATTCTCTGTTCAGATGAAGTGTTGAACTGTATTAAAAAACTGATCAGAACCAGGTATAATGAAAAGTGCGAAGATGAAACAATTCTTTCTGCGGTACATAAGATCATAGAAGATAAAATGGACCCTGCATTGATCAGGCCTTTTAAGACGGCGAAGGTGAGAGTTAGGAAGGAGAAGAAGGATGTGGATGAAGAAATGCAAATTGAACCACCGGTCATTATATAGCCCAATCCATTTATATTTGTTTTGTCAGTGCGAAACCATCCTCCATGTCAACACACAGATTTAAAAGTCATACCCACCGATTATGACAGATCTCCTTTATTTTTCTGACCATATAAAACCAGTAGCAAAAAGGATTCGGTTCTTACTTATCGTTTGCGGACGGTTTTTTATAATTCTCTTCAGATGGAGAAAAGGTATTCAGCTTTTACATCTTGAATACGCAAAAAAATATCAGTTCGACAGCAGTTACCTGATTATGCATTATAGGTTCAGGAATGTACTCTGGTACAACTTTAAAAACATTAAGAAAACAACAGAGAAAGAGATAATTGTTTTGAATTTGAAGAATGTAGCGGAAATGCCCATTGAGTTGACAGCTTATGGTTTTTTTAGAAGTAAGACCTTTCATATTTCGGTTATACCCGAAAGTACCTTGCAGAACAATTCTTTTAAAACTGCAATTAAAGGAATAGATGAAATTGAAATTTATAGCAAGCCAATTATATTAAAAGAAATAAAGCCAATGGCTACGCTTCCTAAAGTCAAACTAAATCATTCTGAAATACAAATCAAACAACCATCCTACAACCAAACTGACTTTTTATGAAAGAAAGAGATTATTATAAACTCCCCAAATCAACCGCTGTGATGCGTTTCTTATGGAAAGCCGCCGGCGGTGACAGGTATTTATTGGAAAGAGCCACTTACAGCGACCAAATTAAATACATGTGCCTTGGCGGAATTGTATTCGCAACAGGTGCAATGGCTGGCCTTGCAGGTGGATATGCTTTTTATACCATATTCGAGCCAAGGGGTTCAGCGATTGAATACACAACCAGTTTGACAACAACATTGCTATCAATTGTCTTTGGAATTATCTGGGGGTTGATCATTTTTAATATTGACCGCTTTATTGTAACAAGTACAGGTAAGGGTGATGGTACGGAAGCTATTACATGGGGTGAATTAAAAAGTGCTATTCCCAGGATTCTAATGGGGGCAATAATTGCACTCACGATTTCAAAACCGGTTGAAATACGAATGTTCAAAACCGAAATTGATATTAAACTCCGGGAAAAGCAACTTGAGCAACAAGCCACATATCAGGCAAAGGTTGACAAAACTTATGAAGATCGTGAAAAGCTGTTAGAAAAGGACTTTGGAAAAATTGCAGAAGAAAGAAACTCATTAAACGATAGAATTAAAAATGCTGAAAAAGAATATATAGACCAGCTAAATGGCAGAGTTCCCGGCTCTGTGCCAGGTGATGGCAAGTTGGCTGGTGCTTTAAAAGCCAAGCTTGATGATTTAGTCCGGCAGTTAGATAGATTTGATGCACAAAACGGTGTGGCTCTTGCAGACCTCAATAAAAGGAAATCCGATTTAAGAGCAGAGAAGGAAAGAGAAAGAAATAATAATGAGAAAATCGCTAATGGTCTTGATGGATTACTTGAAAGAATAAAAATATCTCATGAAGTAGCAGGGGGAGTGATCACACTTTTTATCACCCTTTTATTTATGGCAATTGAGCTAACGCCAGTTTTCTTTAAACTAATGCTTATCAAAACTCCTTATGATTATTTGGCTGAAAACAGAGATGAACTAATAAAAGCGGAAAATGGAATTGAGGTTCGGTATGATTACTATAAAGATAAAGAAGGGCAGGAAAGGCATCTCGTTATTAACCATGAAGCGGACAGGTTAGTTTATGAAAAAATTAAGGTTACAGAAATTCAAAAGGAGTTAACCAATTTTGCCATTGAACAATATAAAAATCGGGAAAAGAAAAAAATTGAAGAGAACCTTGATGACTATATTAAAAGTATAAAACCCGATGAACAAGGCAATCAACAGGCTTAGGCTTTTCTTTTGTACTTTCTCAGGAGAAGACGATTATATTATTCGTGAATGCAAACCACGAATTCAAATCTCTTTTGCTCTCATCGGTTTATTTGTAATGATAGTTTTTGCCGGTTGCTGGGTAAGTGCTTCGTCCTTTATGGCAGAGTTATTTGAAGGAAGTGGAAAGTGGTTGAGCATTCCCATTGGAATCCTTTGGGCATTATTAGTAGCTAATATGTATTTGCTCTTACTGTACACAGTATCGCCAACACTTTTACCTATAGCAAAAAAGAAAGCAGGAAAAGGGAAGAAGAGAAAAATTGTTATTGAAACACCCGAAGAAAAAAGGAAATCGGAATTTACCCCATCATTGATTTTTAGAATGGCATTCATTTCATTGCTTGCAATTATTATTGCCCAGCCACTGAATGTTTTGCTATTATCTTCATTTTCTGAGCGAAGTCTAGCAAATCATAAAACCGAATACCGAATTAATATGATTATTGTGGCTGACAGTTCCCTTATTAAACAGGAGGTGCAAAATCAAACTGATTTTTATCAAAATTTGATTACAAAAATTCATGTATCTGATTCTGTAACTGTTGCCAATAATGTTCGACTTCTCAACAATAAAGTTGCTAATGACCAAAATTTTTTAGTTCAGTCAAAAATGTTATTGGATAGCCTTTTAAAGTGGAACAAATCTACTTTTGGCAAAAACAAGCAAAAGTCCGATAGCGTAAGAGCAATTTTATCAGCATTAGTAGATGAAGAACTGCAAAGCGATGATATCTTTATGTCAGAAATAGATAACGTTCAATTTACTGATAGAAAACTTCAGTCTGATTTTGAAAGTTACAGAGCCTCGTTAAAGAAAACCATAGAAGCAAAAATAAAAAACTATACCCGCCTGAATGATTTACTTAAGAAAAGCAACTTTTATGTAAAAAGAATTCAAATTCTTCTATCAGAAAATCCGGCATCATGGATAATTACCCTTGCTGTTTGTGGGATATTTCTTCTCCCAATCTATTGGAAGTTCTCTATTCGTAATCATGGAGGATTCTATGAGAAAAAGAAGCACATAGAAAACAAAATTGTACATGATGATTATAATGATTTCAAAAGCACCTATTCCAAAATTTTTGAAACCAAACTTAGAGAATATAACAGGCAAACATGGGTAACAGCCATGCAGCTGCTCCATAAAATAGAAAAAATAAACCCAACCAAGTTTGCTGATATAAGCCAACAGCTTAAAAAAGAAATTTCAGAAGAACCTGTTTCAAAATACGAGTATTGGGCTGACCCTCCATTCAGAACGAAGCGAAAACAATCTTCAAAGCAATTATTATCAGAGAAAGACTTTTTAAAAACAATTTACCCTGATACGATTTGACAGCAGTTATCATTATAGTACTTATCATTATAGTTATATACTGGTTGTTTTTCAGAAAGGAGAAAGACAGTAAGGATATAATTACCCAACCCGATCCTGCTCTAGTTGCGAATGTTGAATTAATTAAAGAGTCAATAGTAGAAGAACCAAAAGAAGAAATGTTTATTGATGAAAACGGCTTAAAATATAAGAATGTAACCAAAACAAGAGAAGTACCCCGAAAAACATACTTGTATGGCTTGCTTTATGGAAAATATTGGGGCGAATTGGATATATTAAAAGAAGAAGAGTATGAGCATCTTAAATTTTATGACTTCAATATTTACGAGGCCGAAGTAAAAACAAAATCGGCAAATAAAACTTGTGCTTGTATAACACCCGAGAAGTTGGTCTGCGATGGATTTCATACTGAATCAGAAGGGCAATTTGATTTTAAACCAGATACATCATTCCCAAAGGAAAAACTACCTGCAACCATTCCCTGTGCAATTTCTATAAAAGGAAATAGCGGAGAATATTCCGTAGTTATACATGACCCACAGGTTAGAGATGTTAGGTTTAGCAGGAAATTACACCAGAATGAAGGAGCGGAGATATTTGGAACCATTGAAGCCGAAATAACCGGGTATATTCTTGACTTTACAAGAGAGGAATATATCGATAGAGAATATGTAGTTGAAAATAACGGTCCGCAATTGCCTAAACCGGTTGAAAGTGAAACTAAGTTTTCCGAAACATTAGTGCCAACAGGAAATGTAGAATACAAAAGTGGATACCAAAGAACAGAATACTATTACTCTGATTTCAAAACAAAATATTGGGGTAAATGGAAGTACACAAGACCAATAAAAACATCATCAACCGAAGGTTGTCTTTCCACTGGATTAGGAATCATCGGATTTATTATTGGCATTGCTTTTCTTTTACTATTACTGCCAAGATTAGCTCTCATTATTCCATTTCTGTTAATTGTGTTTATATTTAAGCTTATCCCGGCTGGAGCATGGACATGGATTTTCAGAGTAATAGCTGGCGTCCTTTTATTTGCATTTATAGCTTCACTCTTTAACGCTCTTTGGCATTCAACAAGAACTTACATTCCCAAGCCATTTGTTCAAGACATTCCGGAGGAAAGAAAGCCACAATACAATCCAATTATAGATACTACAAACAATGTGATCCTACAGGATACTTTAATTACCCATTATCGTGCCTGGCATGATTATACCGGAAATAATTATGAAGGAAAATTTTGGATAAGGAAAAGCACTTTGGTAAATGCTCAAAACTATAAAAACAATTTAAGCTTAGTTGCAAATAATGGAACGAGCTATGATGAAATAATATATAAGTTAAAAGAAAATGATAAAACCAATCTACAAGGGGTCTACCAATTATTTGATTCCCTGAAAGCAGAAAGAAACCTCACAGCAACAGGATTTGCAGAAATGATCGTTTCTTTTGTTCAGGATATTCCATATTGTGTTGTTTTGCCAAATGCTTGTGATCCCAGTTTGTATGCTGATTATTTCATCAGGAAATATTTAACGACAGCTGGTGCAAGATGCGATGGATATGAAAAATACGGCATCAATACTCCCGTTGAATTTATGGCAACTTTACAAGGGGATTGCGATACAAGAACATTATTAATCTACACTTTTCTTTCGCATTACGGTTATGATGTTGCACTGTTTAGCAGTGAGTATTATAATCATTCAATAATCGGTATTAATTTGCCCTATGAAGGGATAGCGTATAAATACAACACACAACGTTATGTGCTTTGGGAAACAACTGCTCCTAATGTTAAACCCGGCATTTTGCCAAATGAAATTTCAAACATTAATTATTGGAGAATATCATTAAAATCAAGATAATATGAACTCATCAAAAACAGTTATACTGGCAATAATCGGCGTTGTTGCCATTGTCATCATGATCCTGGTTATACAACTGCTTTTACGAAAATTAAAAATGAAATCTGAACAGGAAGGCAGGTTGAAAAATTCGTATGGCGTATTGTTCGCCACACTATTTATTGCAGCCACAATAACAATGGGAAGATCCATTGCCATTTCAGGCGAAGCTATTGACAACATTTACAAAAATATTTCAACTAACATAATCGGCGAAGTTGCAAAAACGGCTTCTTTGTTTATTGGGTTATCAGCGTTTTGGTTCATCGTTTGGTATTTTGTTGCCAATTTATTAGCCGTAACAATTCTTGGAAACAGGAAAGACCAAAATGAGATGGAGTCAGATAATGTTTCCTATTTTTTGATTAAAGGTGTTTTGATTATAGGATTTATTCTTTGCCTTTTGCCCGCTTTCGAAATTATACTAAGAACATTTATGCCAAACGTTCAAACTCCGTTTTACCATTAAACTAAGCTTTATGAGAGAAATTAATTTTATCGTACTTGCTATTTCTGTATTGTTTTATTCTTGCGTTTCTCAATCAGAACATGATAAAATAGTTTCTGAAAAAGATGCTATTGCTCAAGAAAGAGATAAACTCAAACAAGAATTGGAAGACATAAAATTCGGTGCTCCAAATCTATTGGCTGATGGAAAGAAATTTTACGATGCTAAAGACTTTGCCCAAGCAAGGCACAAGTTTCAAATGCTTCTTGACAAACATCCCGATATGCCTCAATCTATTGAAGCAAAAAAATATCTTTCCAATATTGAGGAAGAAGAATCCTGGAATAGTGCCAGCACTTCAGACGATATTTCATATTCTGAAAGCTATATATCAAAATATCCAAAAGGTAAATACATTACTAAAGCAGTTTCGAGACGTAGTGAATTAAAAGCCTTGAACATGCAAAAGGCGTATGATATTGCTTTGAGCCAAAATACCTCATACGGATGGAAAAAATTTCTTGAAGACTATCCAAACCATGATGAAGCGGCATCCATACGGAAAAAAATTATCCGTTTGGAAGTGGATGAAATTTCAGGTGACAGGGAAACCGGTCAAATTCCTTCTTTTAATCAATACAATTCGAGCTACTCTTCAAGCTCATCTGTTGCAATAACAAATAATACAGGGTGTGAACTTACTGTTCGTTATAGCGGACCAGATGCAGAAATGATTACCATTCCTTCCGGTGGAACAAGAACAGTTTATTTATCCAGCGGAAGTTATAAAATTGCAGCTTCTGCCTGTGGTGAAAATTATGCAAGTACTGAAAATTTACATGGACAATATGGGTCAACATTTTACATTACTACGAGCAGGTATTAAGAATTGAAAGATCATTTAAATGCAAAAATTGCTTCTTTTAGTTGCGATAGTGTTTATCGGCTGCAGCAATGACAACAGCGTATATCTCTGCAATGGCCCGGAATCAAAAGCTTACCATAAAACAAGGCATTGCCAAGGATTAAAAAGATGCACCACCGACATTGAATCAACAGATATTGCTACAGCCATGGCAAGGCATAGAAGGGAGTGTGGGTATTGTTACGATTGATCTAAAAGGCAGGTTATCATGATGTAATTTTTATGTGGTCAAAAAATGAAAAAGCATCACTATTGAAAACAAGAAGCCTGATAGTATAATCAGTACCATCATGCAGCCTCTTGAAGTTCGGTTATACACCCTATTGTAAGCCGCTTTCTTCGGGTTTGTAAACCACCCGAATCCCCTTGGTGCTTTAAAACCCAGATTATGCCTTACGACTCGTTTAAGCGACGTCCTCGCTGCAATCCGTTTTTTTAGTGAAGGGGTTCGGTATCCGAATTTCATATACCAATGTTATTAATTGCCTGCAATGTATTGGACAGGCAATATGGTTTATTACTGTTTCCCGTAAAAATCCTTCTTACTCAACAAATACTTTTGAGTATTAAAGTATAAAAATATGAAAAGATATTACGTAAACAACCATGCTCAAATGAATGGCGATCATGAAGTGCATGATGAAGACTGCCGTTATCTTCCTTCCTTACAAAACAGGATATACCTGGGACAGTTTACAAATTGCAAACCTGCTGTACAGGAAGCAAAAAAATATCACCGGCAAGTAAATGGTTGTAAAACATGTTGTAAAGAGTGTCATACACAATAACTCTAATCCTTTTAACAAACTAAAACATCAGACATGCCACAAAAAATTTTAAATGAAGACTGGTCCGTATATGATAACAAAAAGAAAAAATGGGAAGATCGGTTTTTCTTTTCCTGTGAAGAAACTTGGGAAGTAGATTATTTGATTGCTAAGATCAGGAAATTGTATCCTTTAAAATCAGATGCAAGCATTCGTGCAGCAATCTTATCGTGTTGCAAAGAAGTTCCTGCACCTTGACCAAGAGATAAATTTGTTCGTTGCGTTATGAGCAAACTTTAAATATGCTTTGTAAACTTGTATTACATTTAATTATGCTTACTTGAATAAAGGCCTTCTGAACAAGGGCCTTTATTTATCAATAATACTACTATCAACATGATCTTATACCTCATCCTCGGCCTCGCAATCGGTACCATAATCGGCTGGCTCATCGGCAAATCAAATAGCAGCACCCAGTGGGAAAAGAAAAACTCTGCTCTTCAGCAACAATACACTGATCTTGATAAGGAGTTTGCCGGCTATCGTGCTGCGCAAACTACACAGTTAAACAATCTGCAGGAACAGCTGCAGGTAAAAGCAGGCGAACTAAAGGCTATGCAACTATCATTTAAAGATAGCCAGGCACAGTTGATAGAAGCTGGTGCTCAATGGACGGGTGCAAAAGCCGAACTGCGTGCGGTTAACCAATTGATGCAAGAGAAACAAAAAGAAGGAGAGTTGCTAAAAGAAGAATTGCGGTTGATAAAACAGGAACTTTCAGTAGCTGTAAATCGTCTTTCCAGTCAGACAGCGAATAATGAAGCTTTGCAGGAAAAATTGATCATCCAGAAAGAGGAGATGGAAGCGTTGAATAAAAAATTCAACACAGAGTTTGAGAATATTGCCAATCGCATCCTGGAAGCGAAAACAGAAAAATTTACCGAACTCAATAAAACGAACCTGAATAATATTCTTGAACCGTTGGGTAAAAATATCACGGAGTTTAAAACGAAAGTGGAAGAAGCCTACCAGAAGGAATCGGAACAGCGGTTTTCCCTTGGGGAGAGAGTGAAAGAATTGGCGGAACTCAATCGGAAGATCAGTGAAGAGGCCAACAACCTGACCCGAGCATTAAAATCTGAATCGAAAACTCAAGGCGGTTGGGGTGAAATGATTCTGGAGAATATTCTGCAACGTTCAGGTTTGGTAAAGGACCGTGAATATTTCATGGAGCATCAATTGTATGATGAACAGGGTAGCCCGATGCGATCAGATACAGAAGATAAAAAGATGCGTCCCGATGCAGTGATCAAATATCCTGACAACCGTCATGTGATCATTGATTCAAAAGTATCACTTAAGGCCTTTACGAGAGCGGTTGATGCCACAGAGGAAGCTATAAGAATCAATGAGCTGAATGAACATGTGGCGGCGATCAAGAAACATATCCAGTTGCTGAGTGCAAAAGGCTATGATGATTATAACAAAAGTCTTGACTTTGTCATGATGTTTATTCCCAGTGAGCCTGCTTATATTGCTGCACTGCAGGTTGATACAGAACTCTGGAATTATGCCTATGACAGAAGAATATTATTGCTTAGCCCCACTAACCTCATTACGTCATTGAAACTGATCGTGGATCTCTGGAAACGGGAATACCAGAATCAGAATGCAAATGAGATTGCTGAACGTGGCGCTAAGCTCTATGATAAGTTTGTAGGTTTTATTGATAACCTGCAGGATGTAGGTGATCATTTGCAGAAAGCGCAGAACAAATATGGCGAAGCTTATAAACAATTATCTACAGGAAATGATAACCTCGTAACGCAGGCAACCAAGTTGAAAGACCTGGGATTGAAGACAAAAAAGAGTTTGCCGGAAAACATCTTGTATACGAATGGGGATTAACAACTTTTTTTGCAAACAGAATAGGTGGTTAACTGTTTGTATAATTAAAGATTGATTTTTATTTTTCGAAAAAACCTATTATGCGCATTGTACTAACCTTACTTTTGTTCACCATTGCCTGTGGTAGTTTTCATTCAAGAAACGAAACATCCACCAATCATGTTCTTGCCCGTTGTACAGGAAGTAGCCCTTGTATAGCCTGCAGCAATTGCAGCGCATGCAAATGGTGCAGTGCCGGCGGCACTTGCGGCGTCTGTGCAAAGAAAACGGATAAATCAAAGACCAGAACGTATTCCACTCCTAGCCCTTCCGGGTCTTTTTCTTCACAATGCAAAGCGAAAACGAAGAAGGGAACCAGATGCAGCCGATCATCAAAGTCGAATGGTTATTGCTGGCAACATGGGGGATAGTTATCTTTACACCATGAATACAACTGCAATAAGAGAGCAAATAGAAGTGATCCGAAAGGCCACCAAAAAAGCCATGCGGAGTAAAAAGACCGCACGCCGGTTTTTACTTGATGCAGGTATTATTGTAAAGAAGGATAAAGCAAATAGGAAAGCGACTAATAAGGTATAGCTCCCACTGCTTCCAACCCTACTTTTGTACTTCCCGCTGGCTTGTTAACTTTTATTTCAAATTCTTTGGCCATGTGTGGTGTCAGGTACTCATAGAGTACATAGACTTCTGAGTGAAGGAACGTTTCCGTTTCACTATAGTAATTTATTTTGATAGAAATATCTTTGTATTTAGCGACTGTAGCATTATTTGTGACCTTGCCAAAAATGCGAAACTTTTTTCCAAATACTGTTGGCATATACTTTCCGTCGGCTTTTATGAATTTTGCGGGATCGGCTTGTTCAATTTCTTCAACAGTCATTACCTTTCTCTCATAGCTCGTATTAAAACCTCCTAATGAGCCAGAGTTGTTTCTATCATTATAATCGGAAATAAGTCCCACAATAATTACAATTAGAAAAATCCCTCCCGCTACTTGCAGTACCCGCCAGAAAGCAGATTTTGGTTTTGACTTTGTTTCGTTGAGATGTGAACGATATTCTTGCTTGTTATTTTCCGATGCCTGATTATGATTTTACCGGCAATAAAGTAAAGCTTACTCTTACAGGAAAAGTATTAGATATTGATTATGCAAGGGTGCTTGTACGTAATCCTGAATTGAGTTTAGAGGATATAATATTGCTTGATAAAGTTCAGAAAAAGAAAGAATTGACTGATGCTGATGTACGGCAATTGAAGGGTAAGAACCTAATTGAAGGCAGAAAACCTAATTTCCATATTTCTGTTTCGGTGGCAGAAAAAACAGAGCAGAAAGCAGATTATATCAAGACGAGAGGTTTCAAGGATGACCATTACAAAGCAATGATCCTGGAATATATTGATAAGTATGGCTCGGCTTCGAAAGAAGATATTGACAAATTACTGCTCGATATTTTACCAAAAATACTGGACGATAAGCAACGAAAAAATAAAGTGAGGAACCTGATTTATGCCATGTCGAAAAAGGACTTTACGATTAAGAATAGCGGTACTTCCCGTCATCCAAAATGGATAAGGAACGCTGATCAATAGATAAACTTTAGTCAAACTTAGATGAATATTAGATGAACTTTAAGGCTATAAACAAGTCTAAATAACTGATAATAAGCATCTTAGACCCCTACAAATTAAATAAACATCCTCCTTTATTTTAGACGAATATTAAGCCAATTCCGAAAAGAATTCTGCTGTTTTCTCATCCCGCAATTATAGATGCCGTATAAAATCTGTTAAGGTTTGGTTTATCATTAACCCGGATTTAAATGATAGACTTATTAAAATTGAATGAAGAAAGTTCTGTTGTTACGTAGAGTCATCAATAACCTGTGAATGAGAAAACCAAAACGGTTGCTTAACAACTACCCGGTTTGCAGTATTTGATTTTTTTAGCCACTATTTTATTTTTAAACAACAATTAAAACATCTATTTATGGGAGATAATCCAAACTACACCGATGGGCGTGATGATTCACGGATCAATGTAAACCAAGCTCATGAGGTACGCTACTGGACCGGGAAATGGGGTATTACTGAGGAAGTACTTCGCCGAGCGGTGGCAGCAGCAGGGGTACTAGTTAAGGATGTGGAAGCGTGGCTGCGGAGGAACGGGTATATCCGGTAATTCAATTATTGACCTATGTGTTCAACATTACATTCGGTTATGAGTGAGGAGCAAATTGCTACTCAAATTAAGGTGATTCAACAAGCAACGAAAAAGGCCAGCCATTCGAAGAAGGCGGCGTTGTTATTTTTAGAGAAGGCAGGGATTGTGCGTGTGAGGAGAAGTTGTTCGTAAGGGGGAGATTGCCACGGCTTTTGCCCGAACACCGGGCTTACATAAAGCCCCGCAATGACGTTACGGTTTGATGTTCAGGTCTTGCGAAGTATGAAGCAATCTTTCTTTTCTTTCTTGCAAAAACACTTTGCCTTTTCTATATTGTACAAAACACCAATATGGCAAAAGGCGGTTCTGTTTATATGATGTGTAATATAAATAATACAGTCATTTATACAGGCGTATGCGGTGATCTTGTTGCAAGAGTGTCGCAGCATAAAAGCAAAACAGCCCCAACTTCTTTTACAGCAAAATATAATTGTGTCAAATTAGTATACTATCGCTTTTTTGAAACAATTGAATCTGCTATTGAAGAGGAAAAAAGGATTAAAGGAGGCAATAGAAAACAAAAAGAACGGCGTATTAACAGTGTGAATCCTGAGTGGAGAGATTTATGGGAGGATATTAAAAACTGGTAGTGGTTGAGATTGCTTCGCCAAACAACCAGGGCTCGCAATGACGTTGCGGTTTGATATTCCGTTCTTTCAAACTATGAAGTAATCCTTTCACATTATTGAGATTGCTTCGCCAAACAACCAGGGCTCGCAATGACGTTACGGTTTGATGTTCCGTTCTTTCGAACTATGAAGTAATCCTTTCACATTATTGAG
>Ga0208492_1000033_pt1 | contig 167556 bp, 166 predicted proteins | sample Subbioar_CSW14AB_FD_184820 | JGI IMG/M metagenome (GOLD analysis project Ga0208492, IMG submission 184820) | Serpentinite rock and fluid subsurface biosphere microbial communities from McLaughlin Reserve, California, USA - CR12Mar_CSW14AB (SPAdes) | ecosystem: Environmental > Terrestrial >...
CATGAAAAAAAAAACTAAACGGATCAATTTATGCAGCTGTTAAAGTTGCGCTCCTGTATCCTCAAAGTATCCTTTTACAAAATAACCTGGCCGTAATTCTTCAATACGGAGGCTATGCCCACAAAGCGATTCCTATTCTTCATTTTGTTAACAAACAACAAACTGATCCATCGTTACTAAACAATCTTGGACAATGCTATCTTTCATTGGGGGATACAGCGCAGGCACGTCAATTTTTTGCAGCCTGTTTACGATTAAATCCTGAACATGTAAGTGCACATACGGGCACTGCAACCATTCTTGATGCCGGAGGGAAACAAAAGGAAGCAGCTGTTCACATCAAAGAAGCATTGAAATATGGATACTCAGAACAGGCATATCATTTAGCTGAAAAGAATAAGATAAAACTCGACTACTCTGATTACAACAAAAAGCTGCCTGAATACTTTAATGCGCAAAAATACAAACCTACCCCATCTGCAAGAGAGTTTAAAGAAATGGTATTGGTATCAGCACAAAGAACCGAATTTGATGAGGTTGTACGCAAATGGTCAAAAAAATATGATGACTACTACAAGCAAAATGAAAACAAAAAATCAATCGAAACCATGGATCAGTTGGTAACAAGGTATGCGGGCTGGTATCATGGATATGCAGGTACAGGTGGTGTAATGGCCATAAAAGCAAGGATGCGATTTAATGCAGCACTTAAAGAATATCAAAGTTTCCTTCAACGTACGGCAAAAGAAAATTCAGAAAGATTAGCAAATGTAAAGCGGGCACATGATGTGCTCACCAATAAGATTAACAACATGTACAAAACCCAAAGTTTTGAATCAGCCGAAGCTGAATGCAAACAAAAAATTATATACCTGAATGAATATCTTACGCTAACTGCCAGCCAGAGGGATCAACACATCAGCAATACTGTTTATAAGCTTTATGAATTTACAAATGAAATTGTTTACTGGTCGGCTTTTTTAATGAAACCCGAAGAATACAAGCAATTCTATCTGAGCTTTACCAGCGACTTTCTGAAACAAATTCGTGGCTACGATCAATACCAGCAGCTATATCCCACGCCTGAAAATATCTTTATTCAATGTAAAAATATTCAACCGGAGGAAAAGCGTAAAGAAAAGAAAGATAGTGTTGAGATACCAGATGCGGATTGTCCTTTAAAACTTGAACTTCCTGTTGGCGCAGCAAAATTTAAATCGGATTGTGAGTCCTGGGAAATTGAGGGAGGCGAAGGAATTGTAGGCAGTTTTGAAAAAAATTATAAAACCGGCGAAATAACAATATTTGTTGGTTTGGGTGTTGAATTCTACTCAAAAGGAGGGATTGCTCAAGTAGGTGGTGGCGTTGAGCTTGAGGCAAAAGGAGGCTTGTTTATAAAGTTCGGAAAAGATTTAAGTATAACTGACTATGGTGACAAAGCCGAAGTAGGCGGCTCCGCAGCCATTGGCCCAATTATGACTGAGGCTAAGATCACAGGCATTTTAGGCATGGAATCAGGCGGTAAGCTTGAAACAGATATTGCAGGAGATAAAACTTTGCTTTGGAAAACGGAGCAATAAATTACAATTCATCATTTACACATGAAACATTCTACGCTTTTAGTTCTATTCGTTATTTGCATTACTACAACGTATGGACAACTTACTCCTGAACAACGCATCCAGGACAGTGTGATTGGCTGGTATAGTGCAGCACCCAAAAAAGCAACCACACCGCAAACAGGTGAAGGAAAAACGTTTTCTGTAAAACAACAGGAACATTTAAATGACATCATCAGATGGATGCGTCAAACCTATACGCCTGTAGGCGGCTTAGGGACACATAAGCATGGTTACTTCATTTCGGCAGGCGAATATAGACCTATTAAACGCTATCCGCCACATTCATATGGTGTAGATTTTCGTGTATGGAATGTTTCCTATACTTACAATGGAAGATGGTTAGATGCCAAAGGACACTTCAAACCCGTAACAGAAGAATATACACGTTTTGATGTTGAAGTAAATACATTACCTGGCACCTGGCCCATATCATGGATCAATAATGATGACCGTTATGTGTTTACCTGGGAAGAAGATAAAACGGGAAGTAACTTAATTGGCGATGAAAGAAAAAAAGCTGATCAGAAAATTCATCCTAATCTATATCCATGGTTAACATGGCAAAATAAACAGGTACAATCCATCTTCCTTGTCCCCGGTAATAAACTTCCAATCGTTGCTGTTACAAAAGGAGAATTATTACAAATGGCTGAAGAATCATACGAAACACTTTTGAAAGAATTGAAAATGACCATTGAGCAACAGTTCGGCTCAAGTAATAAGGCTGCAGTTGAAAAAGCATACGAAGGCCGAAAGAAAGTAATGGAAAAACATCTACTTAATATTCAAAAACTGAAAATAAAACATGGTGCTACATTAAATGAGCCTGCCATAGTAAGTAATTACAGCATGAATATTTATAGTTTTGAAACTGACCCCGATCCGTTTGTTATTCATGAATTAGCGTTGAATAATAAAGAGTATTACAGAGTGTACAAATACTCAAAAGAATTACTTCAAAAATGTAAGACAGACCAACCGCAATGGCTGAATATATCAGTACCCTACAAAACAAAAGCAGATGGCAACCAGGAATATGAAATGTACAAATCTGTTATTGAAAACTTTAATTATGAATATGCTTATAATTACTTCTTTAATCCTGAAAAGGTAAAAGGCAAGCCCTATACACCTGCCAACGAAAGTGAACTTAAAGCACGTTTAGATACCTATAGAAAAAAAGGTGTGGAAACAGCAAGTATTACCAATGCAGGTACATCATCCAATATATTACTGGCAGATGATTTTTCATCAAATGCTGAAGGCTCCAATGCCAAAGGCTGGAAGATGAGTTCTTCAGGTGAGCATTCCACCATTACAACGCTTAAAAACGAACCCGGCAAATGGCTGAAATTGGGATACAATAATTCAGTATCACCTTTCACGTTAAAGAAACCATTGCCACAAAATTTTACGATCAGTTTCGATGTAGCCACCGATGAATTCAGCAGCAGAACGGGTGGCGCTGTAACGCTCTATATGAGTACATTTCCATTACTTGCAACAGGAGCAGAAAATAAAACAAAAGATGGTGCCTGGTTAAAACTTACAATCAGGGCAGGCAATGAGAACGACCTTAACAACAACAATTATAATGGTGAAGCTAAACTTGAGCTGCATACTACCCCGCCCCTGTTTCGTGAAAATTTTACTGAAGGAGCATTTTATACAAAGAACCTTACTGAGTTCACCAACAAAAAAAGAAAGGTGCGGGTACAGCTTGTTTTTAATAGCGGAGAGATTCAATTATTTATCAATAATACAAAGGTTGCGGTTTCGCAAAAAGATATGAAACTGGCTTACGGAGGTAATTGTAAAGATTGCAGAATACCGGCAGGTCTTTTTTTCAATACTATCAGTTGGGAAAACTTTACTAATAACGCAAAGGAAACCGGAGTGTATATCAGTAATATTAAAATTGAAAAAGAATGAGTATGAAAACGTTTATGTTAATACTGCTCTTTGTAATTACCAGTTCTGCGCTACAGGCGCAATTTAAATATGAAGAGTATAAACAAATGTACCTCGGCTGGATGAAAATCTATAATTATAAAGGCGCAACTAAAACTGTAACCATTGATAATAAAACATATACAATAGCACAATTATCAATTGCTGATTCGTTTGCTAACTGGATGCAGGCCAGTTATACACCTAAAGGCGCACTCGGTGACATTATTAAATTCCTTAGCCCCAAAAAAGGAGAACATAACGGCAATCAATATAATCCGATGCTTCCTCATAGTTATGGTGCCAGAGCTGTAAGTTATGTGTATCTGAAAAAAGAAAATGGCAAATTCATACCAGACAATAATCTGGGCAATCATTGGAGCATCAGTGCCAATGAAATTCCGCTCAGCTACCGGTTTACAGAATACAACACAAATAATATATGCCTGTTTACATTTCCTGAATATAATTTAAGTCATACTGATGAAAAACAGGAGTTTGAATTATTTCGTTTACCTCCAACATCAAGTGCTTCAAAATATATTCATACTGTTTTGCCTAAATCAGGTTCTGTATTGCGTATTAATCAGGTGATATTAAGCAGAAACAATATTTTTCCGTTTGTACAACTTACTATTGGAGAGATACTGGATCACCTTAAAACAGCATTACCTTTCAGAATGGAAGAATACCTGGCCGAAATAAGAGCAAACAATATTGGCAGAACCAATCAAATAGCCACGCAATCAGCATATATAAGACAAAGGTTTGAAAAAATTAATACCACTTATGAACTACTGAAAGAAAAATACCAAAGCAAAAGAAATGAATTGGCTTTTGCAAAAACTACGGTTATCAGTGAACTTGAAAATGGCTATGACATTTTCACAGGTTTAAAATTAAATGAAAACGGAAGCAGCCGCTACTTATTGAATCCTGTGCTGAAAGTAAAACCCGAATTTGAAAAGCTCTGTAGCACAAATAAACCGCAATGGATCACTATTAAATGGTGGGGAGGTGAAATGCACGATGAAGTATATAAGCATATGCATGAATCCATTATCAATAATTTTGATTTTGACTATGTATATAATTTCTTTTTTGATCCTGATAAAGTAAAAGGCAAACAATACAAACCCTTACGCTCACCTACCTATGAAGCGAAGGTTGTAACAACAGAAAAATCAGCTATTGTAAAAAAAACAGAAACTGATCCATCTGTATTTTACTTTGAAGATTTTTCTGCTACACCCACTGGACAAACCCCTGTTGATTGGACTTCTACATTAAACCAACTATCCAAAAAGGCTTTTGTAAGAACACCTGTTGGTACAACAGGCAATTGGGCAGAACTGAACGGACAATACCTGCATGTAAATGAACTTGGGAAAAATTTACCCGCCAATTTTACTTTAAGTTTTGACGCCTGCGTAAAAAAAGATTTTCATTGGGGTGTGCCTGGTCTTGAACTCTTCCTCGTTGGCAATAAACCATCAAGAACGCTTTATGAAAATAAAATCGTCTTCAGGATCCGTCCGGGTTTCAGTGGCAGGGAGGGCTGGGCCTATATAACTATTGAAACACCTGCAAAAAAAGAGTTTCCAAAAGAGGTGGCTGTTCCCGGTTTTTCAAATGACAAACCCATCAATAAAGTAAAAGTAGTGATTCAAAAAAAGGGAACACATCTTACCGTATGGGCTGATAATACTAAAGTGTATGACATGACTGATGCCCTGCCTGCCCATACCATTTTCAATCACTTCTACTTTTTCAATGGCAGAGCAGGCTGGGATGTGGAGGAATTTTATATCACCAATATCAAAATCAAAAAAGACGAATAATTCCCTTTTTCAAGGGATAAGAATGCTGGCAACTGAACCATACATTTGAAAAAACAATCTTATGCGCCTCTTTACTTTGGTACAGCTCTCATTATTCCTGTTGTTTGCAAGCCAGTCAGTTTGTGCTCAATCAAAATTGACAGAAACAAAGCAATCATCTGTAACAGGATTGGCATTGCCGGATGGAAGCAAACAGGATAAACGCCTGCTTTCTGTAAGTGCTGCCAAAGCAGTGCTGGAGATGGTGAGTAAAAAATCAGGTGCAACAATTAAAAATACAGAAGTGCTTTCCCTGCCTCCTGTTACAGCTAACAATTTCAACGTAGAATTATTAAAAAATCATTTACAGCAAAACGGTTGGACAATTACACCGGTTGATGGTGAGCCGCAGTACTTATGGCTGGAACATAACGGAAAGACTGTGCTGGTATATTTTTCAAATGATAAAAAACAAACCAATCTCTATTTTGGTGAGGCAAGCAATACTCCTGTTGTTCAACCCGTAAATACAGGAAACACACAGCAATCCACACAACCTGTACAACAACAAACAACACAACAGGAACAAACAATACCGCAACAGCCTGTTTATTCTCCTGCACAACCTGCAACAAACGGTTATCAATTTACCTCTACCAACTTTGATGATGGCTGGACAAGCATTGAAACAACAGATTGGGTGGAAGTTTCAAAACCGGGCATTAAAATTTTGATTCATTATCCCAATCAACAAGTGGATGAATATACTTCCGTAAAGTTAGATGGTGATTACAGAGCATGGAATACATTAGTTGCACCCCGGTATACGAACATCAGCAATTTTCTTGAAAGAGGAATACAGGATTATCAATCCATTACTTTTCTTACAGCAGATGCGACGGATGCATCCGGGAAACAAGTTCATGTTGTATTGTTTAAAAAGAGTTACGATACCGGTGTTGGCCGTTATATGGAAATAATAGCAGATGATAAACAAACCTTTGAACGTGAGTTTGGAAGTAATTACATCAACCGTTCAGATTGGAGTTATATGGATCAAATTAAATCATGGGATAAACTGGCTGCCATGCAATGGCGCAACAAATTTGCAGTTGGCGCCAACGATTTAAATGGTAAATGGAACAGCAGCTCCTATGCATCACTCAGTTACTATTATGTAAACGGCGGAGGATTTGCCGGTGCTACAGCTACATCTATTGCTGATGAATTTGTATTTGCAGGTGACGGTACTTATCAAAGCGATCATGCAGGAGCTTCTGGTGTGGTGGGGAATCAAAAGTTTACAAGACAGGTATATAAAGGATCTGTAACGGTTACAGACTGGAACATAACATTAACGAATCGTTTTCAAAATCAAACAGAAATATACAACAGCTATTTTGAAGCTGTTAGAGGCGGCCGTTTGCTGATTATGACCGATAAACTCGGAACAACACTCACACTTGCAAAAGCAAAACAGTAAAAGAATGAAACAGCTATTTTTCCTGGTATTAATTTTTCAATGCGCTGTTGCCATTGCACAAAAGAAAGTAATTCCTGTAAATCAGTCTGCTCTCACAGGCATGAGTTTACCCAAAGGAAGCAAACAGGACAGTCGCTTCCTGAGTGAAATAGGTGCCAAAACATTACTTGAATTTGAAACAAAAAAAGCCGGAACTACTGTATCGAAAGTAGAAATGTTTATACTACCCGGCGAAGCCGGGTTTACATCTGACTCATTAGTAACTCATTTATCAACTCTTGGATTTACGATTTCGCCTATTGAAACAGATAATAAATATGCATGGCTGCAAAAAGACAACCGTTATTTAATTCTGTATTTTGAAACGAAGAAAGGCGATACACAACTTTATTTTGGAGAATTAGGCGCTGCCCCTGCTGCATTTAATACATCAAATCCGCAGCAACAAACAACAACTGTACAGGAACAACCCGGTACACAACAACAAACAACTACAGAGCAGCAAACAATACCTCAGCAACAAACAAGTTTTACAAATACCGGTTACGCTTTTAATACCACAAACTTTGATGACGGCTGGACAAGTACCATTCAGGAAGACTGGGTTGAAGTAACAAAAGGAAACATTAAAGTGCTATTACATTTTCCAAAAGAAGGAACCATTTTCCCGGCAGCACCTGATCAATTAACTACTGCAGCATGGAATATATTGGTTGCACCACGCTATTCACAATTATCAAATTTTAAAACAGCTTATGTTGAAACAAATAACAGGCCCTATTTTGGAATGGGAACGGTAACCGAAGCAAATTCCGGCAACACTGCTTTTGTGGTATTATTTCGCAGGAGTACTGGATGGATGGAAGTGATTACACCTGACGTTTTAACCTTTACACAAGAATTTGGTTTTAATCCTGAAACCATACGTTGGGCTAAAGTAACTGAGTATTCCGGCGGTTATGTAGTTGATAACAGCAATGGAGTTGTAATAAAAGCAGACGAACCTGAACTATACAATAAACTGGATAACATGATGGGCAGAAACAAGTTTGCAGTAGCCGCATCTGACTTAGATAATACCGGCCGCTGGAATACGAACTATAACAGCAACACATTTTATTATAACTATTACACCGGTAACTCAGCCGGTATAAGTACGTTCTCTGCATCTGAGTGGTATGATTTTAAAGGCGGTAACAATTATCACTGGGAAGCAGTTATGACCAATACAGGAGGAGGTATTATAAATGCTGCTCAATCAAAATGCGACGGCACATTTAAATCATTGAACAACTGGCAACTGTATTTTTCAAACATTGGTGGACAGGAGAAAACATTTGATGTTTATTTTTCAGCGATCAAAGGCGGAAGAGTATTGTGGGTAAACGATGCCAATCATCCAGGAAGCGGCATCTTCACAGGACTGTCAAGAAAGAAGTAAAGCGTTCATTTCAAACTACAATTATATAAACGTTTAAATTATGCAAACAGAAAATGTAAATACAAATAACTCAACCATGGATGGAAAATCAATTGCCATCATCAGTTACTTAACAATTATCGGATGGATCATTGCCTTTGTAATGCACGGTAATAACAAAAGTCAATTGGGGTCATTTCATTTAAGACAGTCATTGTTTTTAATGCTAACAGGCTTTGGAGTGAGTATTTTACAATGGATACTTATTTTTATTCCCATTCTTGGATGGATCATTTCCATACTGCTCTACTTTGTTTTGCTGGGTTTGTTTGTGCTCTGGATCATTGGCTTAATAGCAGCCATTAATGGAGAAGAAAAAGAAGTGCCCTTTCTTGGAAAAAAAGCACAGGAACTGTTGAAGGGTATTCAATAAAAATGAATTCGTAAATAAAAAACCATTGAACATGAAACAACTTTTGTATTTGATACCAATACTGTTCTTCGCAGCATGCAGTGGCGGAAGCTTTAGTAAAGGCGTAAAAAAAGATTTGAACACCGGACTCACCAGTACTTATAACGGCTTTGCTGTTGATGATATTTATTTAACAGACGACAAAGGGAATAAGTTAGGCAGTAACGCTGTTACATTGGGCAGTGAATTAATAGTTATTGCCAGCGGTGTAGAAAACTATACACTTGAAAGCGGCAAAGCTTACCTTGGATGCACCATCATCCTCACAGACAAGAACAAAAAAGAAATATTGAATTTGCCTGATGCGTTTGCTGACATTAAAGACGGCTTAGCTCCCGACCAGGCAACGGAATTAAAAGCCACACTTACCACAGGCGATCCCATGCAGGCGGGTGAAACCTACCAGCTCTATGTGCATTTTTATGATAAAAAAAATACAGCATCATTCATCACATCTGTGGTAGCGCTTTTGGCTAAATAAAAGCCCAAAAAATGAATTGGCAGCAGCGGTGACCTATATCACCGCTGTTTTCTTTTATATGCTCAACCAAAACTTATTAACTTCGGCACAGCAACTCATCACTCATCACTCATTACTCATCAAATGATCACAGTTCTTCACCCCTGGCATGGCGCTCATTTTGGCCCTAAAGCTCCCGAACGTGTCAATGCATTGATTGAAATTTCGCAAGGCAGCCGCAGTAAATATGAAATTGATAAAGATACCGGTTTGTTACGACTGGATCGTGTGATCTATTCATCGTTTATGTATCCTGTGAACTATGGGTTCATTCCTCAAACATTAGGGCAGGATGGTGATCCATTGGATATTCTTGTTTTATGCTCACAAGCCATTCAACCACTTTGTTTAGTGGAAGCAACCGTCATTGGCAATATGCAAATGATTGACCAGGGCGAACATGATGATAAAATCATCGCTGTAGCCAGTAATGACCCCATGGTGAAACACATTAACGATGTGAGCGAAATGCCAGAACATTTCTTCAATGAACTGAAACAATATTTTGAGCAATACAAAGTACTGGAGAATAAAGTAGTGGAGATTGATAAGTTTCAAAGCAAGGAAGAAGCGTATGTGATTATTAAGGAGGCGATTGAATTTTATAAAGAGAAGTTTAATAAGTAGCTAAGAGATTAAGGAGGGGAAAAGAGTAAAGGAGGGCTTGATTATTTGTGACGTTCCTACTTCTTACTTCCTACATCCTACCTCCTATTCATTCACCATTCACCATTCACTATTCACTACAACAATGACCAAACAAATGGATACACAAACAATCATTACGCTGCTCATCATTGGGCTGGCGGCAGGAATATTAAGCGGACTGGTTGGCGTAGGCGGCGGAATTGTTATGGTACCTGCGCTGGTTTTCTTTTTGCATTATACACAGCACCAGGCACAGGGAACTTCTTTAGGGGTGATCATGATGCCAGTGGTATTGCTTGCTTTTTTGCAGTATTATAAAATGGGGCAGCAAACCGGTAATACCATACAATGGCAGGCGATTCTCACTATTGCTGCTGCCTTTATTATTGGCGGATTGATTGGCGGCAAGCTGGCAGTAAATGTAAACCAGCAGGTGTTGAAAAAAGTGTTTGCCCTTGTATTATTTTACACTGCCTTTAAAATGATGGGATGGGATAAATGGCTGATGGATTTCGTGGGGCTTAAGGGAAATTGAGCTATTTTTTTTGATGTATGAAAAGTCATTTAATCATATATCCGTAATGCCCAAAACTATAAATAACGAAAATATGCCAAATGACCTTAACACTAAAAATGAAAATAAAAATATAGGTTTAGAGATTGCCTTAGTTAATGAAATAACAAGTGATAATTTAAAAGATATTCTAATTGAGGGAGCAGAAATTACACTTGATAATTTTCTAGAAGAAGGAATAATAAAAGAGATACCTTTTTTTGGAACCTTATACAAAGGATTTAAAGCTGCTATTGGAATCCGAGAAACTATTTTTGCAAAAAAAGTTTTTAGCTTTTTAAACCAGATAAAAGAAATTCCATTAGAAGAAAGAAAAGTATTTATAGAGAAATTAGAATCAAAAAAAGAGTTCAGGCAGAAGGTTGGTGAAAAATTAATCTTTTTAATTGAGAGACTCGATGACCTTGAAAAACCGGAGATAATCGGTAGACTTTTTAAAGCAACGATTAAGGAGAAAATAACTTATGATGAGTTTCTACGCCTATCCTTAATTGTTGATAAAGCATTTATGCCTGACTTACTAATCCTAAAAAGAACAATTACTAATCAATTAGCATATAATCAAATAACAAAAGAGCATTTCGCAACCATAGGTATTATGAGTATCGAGTATAAAGAAAAACCATTGAACAGAGTACTATTAAATTTCGAAAGTAACAGTGATAAGTTATTAGAAATAAAATATCAATTAAATGACTTAGGAAAAAAACTTATAAAATACGGCTTGAATTAATAATAACAAGTCCCAAGCAATGATTCGTATCTCTAAGAACCATATTTACAAATAAAGCTCTTTAAATTATCAACCCATCGCCCCTTCATGTACATGCTTTGATGTGTGCGACCCACCCTCGCTTAAGCTGCGGACGGGCAGGCGCAAGGGATGATGCCATTTGTACACTTGCCGGTAACCAAAAAACAAAAACTATAAACGTTTTATGACCCTCAACTTATGTGTCCGCTGAAAGTTATCCCTGTTAATGATACCGGCAGTATCAATGGTATCAATACGAACCCTACCCGCTGCATGAAGTATTTCACGATCATTCAATAACAAACCAACATGAATGATCTTTCCTTCGTCGTTATCAAAAAATGCAAGATCACCACATTTGGCTTCGGTTAAAAAACCAACATCTTCACCCAGCAAACTTTGATGGGCAGCATCACGTGGCAAATGTTTCCCAAAGAAACGCATCACCACCTGTACAAACCCGCTGCAATCCACTCCAAACACGGAACGGCCGCCCCAGAGATAAGCTGTATTTAAAAATTGAAAAGCTACAGCACGGATTCCTTCTTCATCATATACATAAGCACCTTCCATCACCAGCTTGCTGCTACTTTTAATACGGTAACTGCCCCAGGTACTTTCACCACTTTGCAAACCCGGGACTGCACTGCCTAACGGTACATGCATAGGCGCTTCATTTACGAATATCACCCCGCTCCATGTATTTACCAATGGTACCTGATCCTGCATGGCAATAGCCGCATCCACATCTGTCAACTGGTTACGCATACAAAACCCTGCATACCCATCATAGGTGCAGATCACTTCCACCCACTCTCCATGATTGGAGATCAATTCAACTGCTTCACCAAACAATAACTGGGAGGTGATTTCTGCTTCCTGTCGTGGTTCTTTGCGGATGGGTGCTACAGGTACAATACACAAGGCAGTATTATTCATTCAAAAATTCGTTTCTGTGAATATATGGAATTTCAGCAGCACCTGCATCTGATGTTTAAAATGGCTAAATTGCCCGCAGAACAATAAACCTGCAGCCTTGCACGAACAGCACAGTACCATACCCGATAACGAATTACTTACCTACTATTACAACGATGGCAACAACCGCTGGCTGGGAATACTATTACAACGTTATACATTGCTGCTTTATGGTGTTTGCATGAAGTATTTGAAAAATGAGGAAGAAGCAAAAGACGCCGTGCAACAGGTATTTGAGAAAGCTATTAACGAGCTGGCAAAATACAAAGTGGATTATTTTAAAAGCTGGATCTACATGGTGGCCAAAAACCATTGTCTCATGAAACTGAGAGACAAAGGCAAACTGCCGGCAGAGTTACATGACCGTTATCTCTCCACTCCTGCTGAAGAAACGGATCAAAAAGAGCTGCTGCAAAAAGAAGAGTTGATGGATGAACTGGCCAAAGCATTACCGCAACTCAACAATGAACAGAAACGTTGCATTGAATTATTTTACCTGGAAAAGAAAAGCTATATAGAGATCACTGAGCTCACAGGTTTTACACTGATGCAGGTAAAAAGCCATATTCAAAACGGAAAGCGTAACTTGAAATTGATTTTACTCAAACGCATGAGTCATGAATGAACGGCTGCTGAACATATTAAAAGAGCAGGGCGATGTAAGTGAACAGCAATTGCTGGATTACTTAAATGGCAAATTGAATGCCGAGGAACGTCATGCTATTGAACTGCGTTTGGCCCAACATGAAATGCTGATGGATGCAGAAGAAGGTTTGGCTTTGGTAAAAGACAAACAACAACTGGATGCTGTTACTGCTCAACTCAATGCAAAACTTACAGAGCAATTAAAGAAACGCAGAAAACGCAAACGCAGGGAATTACCCAATCAAAGTTTATTGATCGCTACTACATTTATTATTCTTGTATTGATTGTAATTGCGTTTATGGTGATTTATAAGATGAGAAACCCGTAACCTCAGCGGCATAATTGTTCAATCCATTCTTTGTGCTGCGGATATTCTTTCATCAATACATCTTTTCCGGCCATTTCAAAATCTTCAAAATCAAAACCGGGCGCAACGGTGCAACCTGCAAATGCAAACCCGTTTTCATCAACCGGTTTTGATGCAAACCAGCAACCTGCTTTTACAACCTGCTGGAATGAATAACCATTTTCTATATCATTACCCAGCTTTAACAACTCTTCTCTTCCATCAGGATGGATCACATAAATATGCAAGCCGCTACCGGCATAAAAATGCCAAAGCTCATCACTTTTGATCCGGTGAAAAGCAGAGAATTGTTTCCCTTCTAATAAAAAATAAATAGCGGTTGAAATAAAACGGTCGCCTGTAAAACGTTGGGGTAAATATGCAGCAGCAATTTGTTCATGGCTGTAATAGGTTCTTGTATAATAACCACCTTCAGGATGTGGTTGCAATTGGTAGGTTTCAATTAACTGCTGAGGAGTGACCATGCAGCAAATCTATTGAAAAGAATAAAGGTGAAGCAGTTTGCTTCACCTTTATCAGTACTTCTTACTTCGTACTTACTACTTGGCTTCTTCTTTTTGCTTCGGCTGCTCGTCGCCGTCAAACTTGTCCACTACTTTTTCCCAAAGATTCGAAGCTTTTTCTTTCAGATCAGCACCCAGCTCTTCAGCTTTGTCTCTCAGCTCTTCAAACTTATCCTCTGCTTTGTCTTTCAGTTCTTCCAGTTTGTCTTCCGCTTTATCTGCCCACTCACTTGCCTGGGCTTTCAGATCCTGGAGTTTGTTTTCGGCTTTGTCCTGCCAGCTTTCGGCGTTTTTGTTTTCTTCCATCATTGTAAGTTTTAAGGTTTAAAATCAGGATGTAAAAGTTACGAATTTTTAAGCCGGCTTTCTATTATTTTTCGTGAACGCATGTGAAATATCAGTTATCTTTCCTCATCCAAAACCAACTGCATGATCAAAAAAATAATCTACCCCTTTTTGGTAGTATTTCTCGGCTTAGTAGCTGTGTTATTATTCAATACGTTTCGTTTTAAATCAGCAGCTGCTCCCAGGAAGGCCATGAAAATTACGGGCATCAGTGATTCTGCTGCTCTGCATTTAAGTGAAGCACTGCAGATCAAAACCATTTCTTTTGGCGACACATTGGAGATCGACACAGCTGAATTTGTAAAGTTCCGCTCCTTCCTGGAAAGAACGTATCCATTGGTGCATGCACAACTACCAAGAATGATCTTTAGTGAATTCAGCTATGTATTTACATGGAAAGGAAAAGATACAACGCTGGCACCGCATGTACTCATGGCGCATATGGATGTGGTTCCTGTAGAAGCAGTAGCAGAAAGTAAATGGGCGGTACCATCTTTTAGCGGAAAAATTATAAAAGATACGATTTGGGGACGTGGTGCGGTGGATGATAAAGCAAGCGTGATCGGTATTCTGGAAGCAGCAGAACAATTGCTGAAAGAAAATTATCAGCCGCAACGTACCATCTACTTCTGCTTTGGCCATGATGAAGAGATAACAGGCAGACGTGGTGCTGCAAAAATTGCACAATGGTTCAAGGAGAACAACATCAAACCCCAATTGGTTGTAGACGAAGGCGGATTAGTAGATACAGAAAAATTCAAAAAAAGCGGCAGACCCGTTGCAGTGATCGGTGTTGGTGAAAAAGGTTATTGCAATATTGACTTGACAGTTGAAATTCCCGGTGGTCATTCATCGATGCCTGCAACTGAAACAGCGATTGATGTGCTGAACAAAGCCATTGAAAAAATCCGTGCACAACAAATGCCCGGTCGTATTACACCACCTGTGCAGGAAATGCTGGGCCGTATTGCAGCGGTGGATGGCTTTGTAACGAAATTAGGGGTGAGTAATCAATGGTTGCTCAGCAGCAGCATTATTGGCATGATGGAAAAAGACAAACAAACCAATGCCATGGTGCATACTACCTTGGTACCAACAATTGTAAAAGCAGGTATCAAAGACAATGTAATTCCTACAGTTGCCAAAGCTACATTCAACAGCCGCATTTTACCCGGCGAAACAAGTGATGATGTTGTTGCCTTTGTAAAAAAGGTGGTGAATGATGATCGTGTGCAGGTGAAGAAACAAACCATTTCATTGTTTGAGCCATCGGCTACTACTTCTACAAGTCATCCTATGTTTTTGAAAGTGGAAGATGCCGTGTACAAAACAGTTCCCAATGTGCATGTAACACCGTACCTCATTGTAGGTGCAACTGATTCAAGATACTTCCGTCCGTTTAGTGATGCGGTGCTCAACTTTGCACCCATGCGTGATGCCAAAGGTTTTCACGGTATTGATGAACGTATTGCAGTGAGCGATTTAAAAGATATGATCTTCTTTTACAAATTGTTGATTACAGAAAAATGATTTTGGGGAGATGGACTTAGTGCAGACTAGGCGTCGGTGTTGCCCGTCCGAACGGATTCATCCGGGCGGATGTCACTCACTTCATCGCTTTTTTCTTTATTGAGCATTTTATGCTTTTTCCATCTTCAACTTCCCATGCAAAGCATAATAAGCAATTACCGCACTGGCAATCATAAATACACTGCCTACTAAAAAGGCAGAACCCGGATAATAGAAAGGTGCATTTTTAGAAGTGAAATAAGAAAACACATTGGTCATTAACAATGGGCCAAAGATGGTGGTTACACTCATCATGGCAGTTAAAGATCCCTGCAATTCGCCCTGTTCATTATTAGGAACATAGCCCGCCATCACCGCCTGTAATGCCGGGCCACAAATACCACCCAAACAATAAGGCACTAAAAATGCAAACATCATCCAGCTTTGAGTAGCAAATGAAAACAATAACATCCCCACAGCATACAAAGCCAACCCGATGTAAATACTTTTTTCATTACCCAGCCTGGGGTTTACTACACGTGTTAAACCTGCCTGCACTCCGCCTACTAATACACCAACTACAGTTAATGAAATGCCGATCATCCAGCTATCCCATTTAAAACGTTCAATGGTAAAAAAGCTCCAGTTGCTTTGCACTGCATGTGAACCAAGATATACAAGGAATAAAGCCACCACTAAACCGATCAATGCAGGATAACGTTTGAGATTATACAAACTCACCCCGGGAATACAACGCTTCCATTCAAAAGCACGACGTTTATCAGCCGGTAATGATTCAGGAAGTATAAACAAGCCATACAGGAAGTTGAGCAGACACAAACCTGCTGCCACCATAAATGGAACTCTTGTGCCTAGCTCTCCCAGCAATCCACCTAATGAAGGGCCAATGACAAACCCCAACCCAAATGCAGCACCAATCATTCCAAAATTCTTGGCTCTTGTTTCCGGTGTGCTGATGTCAGCAATATATGCTGATGCAGTAGTAAAACTTGCTCCTGTAATTCCGGCAGCAACTCTTCCTACAAATAACCAAGCAATAGATGGTGCAAATGCCAGGAATAAGTAATCAATTGCAAAACCAAAGAGTGCCGCCAATAAAACGGGCCGCCGGCCAAACCGATCACTCAGGTTTCCGATGAATGGCGCAAAACAGAATTGTGTTATAGCAAAAGCTGCCAGCAACCATCCTCCGATCTTAGAAGCACCACTAATATTTACATGGCCCAATTCTTCAATCAGTTGAGGCATTACCGGAATAATGATTCCAAAACCAATGACATCGATCAAAAGTGTAATAAAAATAAAGCCAATGGCGGCATTTCTACTTGTTGCCATAGTGGAGTGTTGAGGCGCAAAGATGATAGTTTTATGAAAAATTCATCCCGATTTTTTGCAAGAGGAGTTAAATAACTGCCATTCAGCATAAAAAAACATGATCCCCATGTGCTGAAATTTCATTTGCCTTCCTCCGTAAATTTTCGTAAACTTTGTATACAAACCGTTCTTTATTTCTTCACTTAAATTTTGAGTTATGGGTATGTTGCATCAACTTAACCAGTGGAGCATCACCCATCATCCCAGGTGGCTGGTGATCTTGCGTGTTGCTTTAGGAGTTTCCCTGTTTGTAAAAGGTATTTCATTCATTGCAAATTCAGTTGAACTGCAAACATTATTGCAGCAAAGTAATTTGCCCTCATCAGAATGGGTAAGCGATAGTATTGCCTGGATTCATTTGCTTGGCGGTGCTTTCATTATCATCGGTTTTTTTACAAGGCTTTCCATAGCTGTACAGATCCCTATTCTTTTGGTGGCTGTTCTGTTCGTCAATGCAAGACAGGGAATGCTTGGAAGTTCTGAGTTTTTATTTTCATTGTTGATCCTGGTTTTACTCATCCTGTTCTTTGTTGAAGGTGGGGGGCCACTTTCCATGGATGATTATTTCAAGAAAACAAGAGATCAATGATCTCATGTGTCAGTTGATGAAAGAAATCTTCATCAACCGGCTTACCGGTAAATGCAATAAAAAAGCCCCACCAATAGCGGGGCTTACTGTTTTCATTTCTTACTCAGTAAAACATTTATCCTTTATTGTTGGCTGCCTGCCAACAAGGTTTATGCTCTTTTCTTAGCTGCTTTTACTGCAGGCTTCGCTCCTACTTTCTTCATCGTTTTCGTGAGCGGATCAATTACTTTACTGAAACCATTGACATTTACGGGGCCTTTGTATGCTTCACCATTAATGTAAAAGAAAGGTACATCCCTGATGCCTTTATCAGCACCCTCCAGTAAATCAGCACGTACACTCCAGCCAAAAACGGAATCAACCAGCTTTGGTAAAAAGTTTTTATCCGTTACACCAATTTCCTTGGCATAACCTTTTAAGCTGATGGTACCCAGGTTGCGCCTGTTGGCAAACAGCATATTATGCATGGGCCAGAATTTTCCTTCCTGTGCTGCCGCTACTGATGCTTCCGCTGCTTTTTGTGCACGCTGATGAATACGTGTTAACGGAAAATGACGAAAATTGAATTGTACTTTATCTTCATATTTTTCCAGCAACTCATTTACCACCTCGTTTGCTTTTGCACAGGCCTCACTCTCATAATCTCCATACATCACTAACTTAACGGGTGCTTTTGTGTTTCCCACCCAAATATCCTTTGGCGGGATGATTTCAATTTCAACTGCTTTAGAATGTGCCATAGTATTACTCCTTTTCCCTAACGGGTATTTTATTTCCTTTTCAATATAACAACTCAAGTATTTTAAAGTTGTTTGTTGCCTGACATTTCATCATTACTTAACTTTTTCAGGCAACTCGTTGCGAAAAACCACTGTGTTGTCAAACACATCCACCATAACCGGCTGTGTTTTATCAATATTACCTGCCAAGATCTTCTTACTCAGTGTGTTCACAATTTCCTTTTGTATCAAACGCTTTAACGGGCGTGCTCCAAACTGCGGGTCAAAACCATTTTCTGCCAGGTAATCCAAAGCATAATCACTGAATTTCAGATTGATACCGCTTTCCGCTACGAGCTTTTGCAGATTGTTCAACTGAATGCGGATGATGGACTTTATTTCTTTCCTCAGAAGTGGCGCAAACATAATGATTTCATCCACACGATTCAAGAATTCAGGCCGAATGGTTTGTCTTAAAAGCGTCAATACTTCACCCTTAGCTTTCTCGCTTGCCTCAACAGCCTGATTTTCAGTGCTTACGCCTTCGAATGCCTCAGAAATTAAATGACTACCAATATTGCTGGTCATGATGATAATCGTGTTCTTAAAGTTCACCACCCGGCCTTTGTTGTCTGTGAGGCGGCCGTCGTCCAGCACCTGGAGCAGCACATTCCACACATCAGGGTGGGCTTTTTCAATTTCATCCAGCAATACCACGCTGTAGGGTTTGCGGCGTACAGCCTCTGTTAATTGACCACCTTCATCATACCCCACATAACCCGGAGGAGCTCCTACCAAACGTGACACCGTATGCTTTTCCTGGTACTCACTCATATCGATCCTCGTCATCATGCTTTCATCATCAAACAAATAATCAGCCAATGCTTTGGCCAATTCTGTTTTACCTACACCTGTAGTACCGAGGAAAATAAAAGAACCGATTGGTTTTTTGGGATCACTCAAACCGGCACGGCTTCTGCGGATGGCATCTGCAACAGCAATGATGGCTTCATCCTGCCCTACTACACGTTTATGCAATTCATCTTCGAGATGCAATAACTTTTCACGTTCGCCCTGCATCATTTTGGCAACAGGGATGCCCGTCATCTTTGCAATATTCTCAGCAATATCTTCTGCATCCACTTCTTCTTTGAGCAGACGTTTTTCACTGATGCTTTCTAACTGCTTACTGTATTTTTCAATTAATTTTTCCTGCTCCTGTATTTTACCATAACGGATCTCAGCTACCAATCCATAATTGCCTTCACGCTCAGCACGCTCAGCCTGCAATTTTAAATTTTCAATTTCGGCTTTTGCATTCTGTACTTTCTCTACTACTTCCTTTTCATCTTTCCACTTTGCTTTTAAGGTATCACGTTCTACAGAAAGATTCGCAATTTCCGTATTGAGCTCTTTTAATTTGAATTCATCGTTTTCCCGTTTGATCGCTTCCCGTTCAATTTCCAATTGACGAATTTGCCGTTCCAGTTTATCCAGCTCTTCCGGCATACTGTTCATTTCCAAACGAAGTTTGGCAGCGCTTTCATCAATCAGGTCAATGGCTTTATCGGGGAGAAATCTGTCTGTGATATAGCGTGTACTTAATTCAACGGCAGCAATGATCGCTTCATCTTTAATACGTACATGATGATGTGTTTCATAACGGTCTTTTAAACCACGTAAAATAGAAATGGCATCTTCCACACTTGGCTCATCGATCATTACTTTCTGGAAACGACGTTCCAGTGCTTTATCTTTTTCAAAGAATTTTTGATATTCATTCAACGTAGTGGCACCAATAGCACGAAGTTCACCTCTTGCCAGTGCAGGTTTTAAGATATTTGCTGCATCCATGGCACCTTCACCACCACCTGCACCTACGAGGGTGTGAATTTCATCAATGAACAAAATGATCTCTCCTTCACTGGTACTTACTTCTTTCACCACACCTTTCAAACGTTCTTCAAACTCACCTTTATACTTGGCACCGGCAATGAGCTGACCCATGTCCAGTGCATAAATGATCTTTGATTTTAAGTTTTCAGGAACATCACCATTCACAACACGCATCGCCAATCCTTCTGCAATGGCTGTTTTACCAACACCCGGTTCACCAACAAGAATAGGATTGTTTTTACTCCGGCGTGAAAGTATGTGCAGGGTTCTTCTGATTTCTTCATCACGACCAATCACAGGATCCAATTTTCCTTGTCTTGCCATTTCATTTAGGTTCTTGGCATACTTATTCAATGCATTGAACTGTGTTTCCTGTGTTTGACTTTTTACCGTATCACCTTTGCGTAGCTCTTTAATTGCTGCTATCAATCCTTTCTCCGTTAATCCTGCATCCTTCAACAACTTTGCTGTTGCATCATTGCCTTGTACAACAGCTAACAATAAATGTTCAGGCGTTACAAACTCATCACCAAAAGATTTGAGGGATGCGCCTGCACGCAACACCACCTGGTTGGCATCACGGCTGATGGATTGTGCTGCTTCGCCACTTGTTTTGGGAAGTTTGCTGATGGCATCTGCCAACTTGGTTTCTACTAGGTTAACAGTAACATTGTTTTTCTTCAGCAAATATTCAACAGGACTGTCCTCCTGCTCAAGCAACGCCTGCAGGATATGCTCCGTCTCAATATTTGGATTTTGTGAATTAAATGCCAATTGCTGGGCTTGTTGCACGGCCTCAGCAGCTTTTATAGTGAAGTTTCCTAAATTCATATTTCGAATGTTTAAACCATATCCTCAAATCATTATCCAACACAAAAACTCAGCAAGAATGTCACCTGTATACAACAGAATCCGCACCAAAGTCAGTGCCATTGCCGCTTTCCTGTTATTATTTCAGTTTTCACAGGCCCAGGATACTTCCAAAATCACCAAATGGGTAAATGATAATTTGCCTGATTTGGGCGGAAGAGCTGTGATGATGGTCTATAAAGACGGGAAAATGGTGTATGCACAGGCTTTCAATAATCTCAGCAAAAAACAGGAGAACAGGCAAAAGATAAAAGCAAAGCTTATAGGTGCTGATGAAGAACAACTGTTACAGGATTATACATTGACCACACGTGAACGTATTGCCAGTTGCAGTAAATGGTTAACGGCAGCTTTAGCCATGACGTATATTGATGAAGGAAAATTTCGCCTGAACGATACCGTTGGCAAGTACCTGCCCATCATGAGCAAATATGGTAAGGGACATATTCGTATCTGGCAATGTTTAAGTCATACTACAGGAATCAAAGGCGGTGATCTGAGAGATTGGTTACAGGGCATGAAAAATATCAAGAGCATGAATGAAGCCATTGAACAAATCGCCATGACCCCTATGGAAGGCGAGTCCGGCAAAACATTCCGCTACAGCAATGTGGGTTTGCAATTGATGGCAGCTGTTATTGAAAAAGTGAGTGGTAAAGATTTTGAAACAGCTTTCCAGGAACGCATTGCCGAACCATTGAACATGAAGAATACTGATTTTGGAAAGAAAGGTGTTCCGCTTGCGGCAGGGGGTGCTTACAGTACACCTGAAGATTATATGAATTTTTTGATGATGATATTAAATGAAGGTGAGTTTAATGGCAAACGTATCATCAGTAAGGCATTGATCGTAGAAATGCAAAAGAATCGTATTGGTCGTGATGTGCTGGTAACATCATCTCCTGCGGAAGCCGGTAGCTGGGGTTATGGTTTTGGTGAATGGGTGATGGACAGTCCGCTGGCAATTGCTGATAAAAAAGGCGCCATGCCCGACAGTAAACGAAGCAGTGCTGTAACAAGCCCGGGATTGTTTGGAAGTTTTCCATGGGTAGATACTGATAAAAAATATTGTGCATTCCTGTTTGTTTACAATCTGCAAAACAAAGGCCGTAATGATAAGTACAAAGAGTTGAAACAGGTGGTGGATGGAGTGGTGAGATAAAACCCTTTGCAGCTAATGCTTTGAGGGCAATCGCTTATCTTTGCCGCCCGATGACAAAAACCAAATCAGTAGCGTTTCACACCCTCGGTTGTAAGTTAAATTACTCCGAAACCTCCACCATCAGCCGACTGATGGAGAACGAAGGTTTTGAGAAAAAAGAGTTTGAAGACCTGGCGGATGTGTATGTCATCAATACCTGCTCTGTAACGGATAATGCTGATAAAGAATGTCGTCAATTAGTACGCCGCATTCAACGCAAATCACCTGAAAGCCTGGTGGTGATTACAGGTTGCTATGCCCAACTAAAGCCAAAAGAGATCGCCGAAATTCCCGGTGTGGACCTGGTATTAGGTGCAGCAGAAAAATTCAATATTGCTGCCCACATCAAAGAATTAAGCAAAGGCGACAGTACCAAAATAAGCAGTTGTGAAATTGAAGATGTAACCGGCTTCAATGCCTCCTACTCTATCAATGATCGTACAAGAACGTTTTTAAAAGTACAGGATGGTTGTGATTATACCTGTTCTTTCTGCACTATTCCACAGGCAAGAGGTAAAAGCAGAAGTGACAGTATTGAAAATGTAGTGAAGAATGCTAAAGAAATTGCAGCAGGAGGAAGTAAAGAAATTGTGTTAACAGGTGTAAACCTTGGTGATTTCGGCAAAGGTGACCTCACCCCAACCCTCTCCAAAGGAGAGGGAGTAAAAAATCGTTCAGAAAACTTTTATGATTTAATCCGGCAGTTAGATGAAGTGGAAGGTATCGAACGTTACCGCATCTCCTCCATTGAACCCAACCTGCTTACGAATGAGATCATTGAGTTTGTAAGCAAGAGCAAAAAGTTTATGCCGCATTTTCATATTCCATTACAAAGCGGAAGCAACACCGTATTGGGTGCCATGCGCAGAAGATATAAAAGAGAGTTGTATGCTGATCGTGTGGCTTTCATCAAAGAACTCATGCCGCATTGTTGTATTGGTGTAGACGTGATCGTTGGTTTCCCCGAAGAAACAGATGCACTTTTTAAAGAAACGTTTGACTTTTTGCATTCGCTGGATATTTCCTACCTGCATGTGTTCACTTATTCAGAACGTGACAATACCCATGCATTGACGCTGAAACCGGTAGTACCTCACACAGTCCGTCATGAACGCAACAAAGCCCTCCGCAATCTTTCGTACATGAAGATGCAATACTTTACCCAACAACACACCGGGGAAACAAGACCTGTATTGTTTGAAGGGCATTCAAAAAATAGTATGATGGAAGGATATACAGATAACTACATCAAGATTACCACCCCTTATAAAGAAGAATGGGTGAATGAAATTGTGGATTGGAAGATTTAAATTGCTTTCATGACCAAAGAACAATTACTCCACGAACTCCAACACGAAACATACGTTACCATCAAACCATCTCCCCTGCATGGAAACGGCGTATTTGCCATTCGCCCCATTCCTAAGGGCTGCAGAAGTATGTTTTCAACAGGCATTGGAGATTTTATTAAAGTTGAACGTAGCGAAGTAGATGCACTTCCTGCTCATAGCAAATATTTGGTTGAAACCTATTGCTTGTTTGATGACAACTATTACTGGATTCCGGAGTATGGTTTTAAAGTAATGGATGTATCGTTATACTTAAATCATTCTGATTCACCCAATATCATTTCCATTAATGATGGTGAATATTTTGAAACCCTGCGTGACATAGAAACCGGAGAAGAATTGTTAATTGATTATGGTACGATCGTAGAGAGTGAAGAATAATCAGTATTTTTACAAACTCATTTTGGGGCTGCCTGGTTTTGACAGCATAGATCTTTGAAAGTGTAAGCATGCCGTGCGTTGTGTAATTAGCACGTAAATCTGAATACTCAAAACTCAAATGGCAATACACAGTATGCCATGGCTGCCTAATCAGTGATTAGTTAGTCATTCGGGCCGCCGAGCAGGTTGACTTGTTACCGCCGCTCCGCCGCCGACTCAAAAAGAAAACAGGTTGCTGTTGTTGAAGGCTGTGACAACAACTTAAGATTTATTCAGCTAAGCATTGTATTGGTAGGTTCAGGTCCTGTACAGTGCCGACAAATAATCATGAAATAAGCATGTAGAAAGCTTTTGGAGAATATGTTTGGACAGCGGTTCGAATCCGCTCAGCTCCACCATCGGCCGCCGTAGCCTTGGCGAAGGCGGCTTTTTCATTTTTAAATATTTCTATGCACTTCGTATACATTCTTCGTTGCAGTAATGGAGAATATTATAAAGGCTGCACAAGTAATTTGGATGAGAGATTGAACAGACATCAAAATGGCTGGGTTGATGCTACGAAAGATTTATTGCCAGTTCAATTAGTTTCATACACTGCATTCATAGATAAATACAAAGCCTATGAATTCGAAAAATATTTGAAATCAGGTTCTGGCAGAGCATTCTTAAAAAAACACTTTGTGTAGGACAGCTCAGCCTTCGCCAAGGCTACGGCTGATAAAAGTTCGAATCCGCTCAGCTCCACAAAAAGGGAAACATTTTGTTTCCCTTTTTTTATTTTCTGTGCTGTTACAGATGTTTGTATTTTTAAGGCGTATGACTTCCATTAGTAAGCAATTAGAACAAATTTTACCTGCGCATAAGATCAAAACCAAACTAATAGACCGTCATGCTTTTGCTGCTGATGCAGGTTTTTATTATCTACTTCCGCAGGCAGTTGTACAACCTGACTCTATTGAAGAAATAAAACAACTCTTTGCATTTGCCCATCAACATAATATTCCTCTCACCTTTCGTACAGGTGGCACCAGTTTGAGCGGTCAATCCATTACGGATGGCATCCTGGTAGATCTCAGCCGCAACTGGAAAAAAATTGAACCGCTGAACAACGGCCAACAGATCAAAGCACAACCTGCGGCGATTGGTGCCCATGTAAATCATTCGCTCAAACAATTTCAAAAGAAGATGGGACCCGACCCTGCTTCGATTACTGCAGCGATGATGGGTGGTATTCTTTCCAACAACAGCAGTGGTATGTGTTGTGGTGTAACATTTAACTCCTATCACACTGTTGCTTCAATTCACTTTGTTTTACCCAATGGGAATGAATACAACACTGCAACAAAAAAAGATTATCAACGCTTTGAAACGGATGACAAACAAATTGCCGATGGAATACTGCAACTTAGAAATGAAGTATTGAACAATGAAGTGTTGGTTCAAAAAATCCGCACCAAGTATAAAATTAAAAATACCGTTGGTTACAGCATCAATGCATTTCTGGATTATGAACATCCATTGGATATTCTTGCACATTTACTCATTGGAGGTGAAGGAACGCTGGCATTTATAGCAGAAGCAGTATTGAATACCATTCCTGATAAACGTTTTAAAACTACCGGGCTTTTATTTTTTGAATCCCCTTCAGTGGCAGCAGAAAATATTCCGTTACTCAAATTAACAAATGCAGAAGCATTGGAGTTGATGGACCGGCCTGCACTTCGTTCCATTGAACATCTGGATTATTGTCCTGATGTGATCAGGTCATTACCTGAAGGTGCTACAGCCATTCTTTGTGAATACCAGGCAACAACTGAAAAAGAACTGCAACAACTATTTTCATCTGCACAAACCATCATCAACCAATTACCATTGCTTGCCAAAGTTGATTTTACAACAGATGAATATCAGCAACAAAAATTCTGGAAGCTGCGTAAAGGCATGTATCCTTCAGTGGCAGCGGTTCGTGCCAAAGGAACAACAGCTATGCTGGAAGATGTAGCTGTACCATTGGAGAATTTGGGCCGGGCTGTTACAGATTTACAAACACTGTTTCAAAAATACAATTATCACAATGCGATCATCTTTGGCCATGCCAAGGAAGGCAATCTTCATTTCCTGATCACACAACCGGTGAACACAACAGAAGAAACAAAAGTGTTTGAACAGTTCAACGATGAACTGGTCGAGATCATCATCAAAAAATACAACGGCTCTTTAAAAGCAGAACACGGCACCGGCAGGCAAATTGCCCCCTATGTAAAAGATGAATGGGGAGATGATGCCTACCGCATCATGCAATCACTCAAACAATTGATTGATCCCAAAAATATTTTAAACCCCGGTGTGATCATTAATGGCGATGATAAATGCCATCTCAAAAATTTAAAGAGCATGCCTGTGGTGGAAGAGGAAGTGGATAAATGCGTGGAATGCGGCTATTGTGAGAATCGTTGTCCCAGCAGGGATTTTACCATGACGCCGAGACAACGCATCCAGGTACGCCGTTCGTTGCAACGATTAAAAGCGGAAGGTAATACGAATGATTACCACCAACTCATCAATGAATATCAATTCAACGGGATGGATACCTGTGCAGTAGATGGAATGTGTGCTACAGATTGCCCCGTGAACATCAATACAGGTGAACTGATCAAACGTTTACGAAGAGAAAATCATTCTGCATCTGCTAATAAAACAGCTTTACGGATTGCCAAAAACTTTGGAGCCGTTGAGCGATTGGTGAAGTTGGCATTATACAGTGGTAATGCCTTCAACCTGATCACAGGTGACAAGGGAATGCATTTCATCACCTCCGCTGTAAAAAAAATCATCCCTGCATTTCCGTTATGGACAAAATCGTTGAGCAAACCCGTTTCCATAAAAGCCAATGAAACGGATGACGCCGATGTGGTGTACTTCCCCACCTGCATCACAAGGATGATGGGTGCTGATAAAGAAAACAGCAAACCGATCAGTGAAGTAATTCAATCTGTGTGCAACAAAGCCGGTTTGAAATTATTCATCGCTCACAACAATAATGGTATTTGCTGCGGGCAATTATTCTCCTCCAAAGGATTTATACCGGCTTATAAACACACCGTTAATCAAACCATTGAATTGTTATGGCAAAGAACAAAGCAGGGTCAATTACCTGTGCTCATGGATGTAACTTCCTGCACGTATTCATTGCAGCATTCTGATTCTTATTTAACAGAAGAAAACAAGCAGCGCTTTAAACAACTGCAGATTATTGACAGTATTGATTTTGCAGCCGATCATCTTTTGCCAAAGCTGAGCGTTAAAAATCAAAAATCAAAAATTGTATTTCATCCTGTGTGCACTACCCATAAGATGAATAATCTACATAAACTGAAAAAGATCGGGGAGCATTGTTCTGAAGAAGCAGTAGTTCCATTTAACAGCAGTTGTTGCGGCATGGCAGGCGACAGAGGTTTTTATTACCCTTCACTCACAAGTGCTGCCACTAAAAATGAAGCCACGGAAGTGAACAGCAGCAGCTATGATGGTTATTATTCATCAGGCAAAACCTGTGAAATGAGTTTATACGATGCTACAGGCAAAAACTATCAATCTATATTTTATTTACTGGACGAGTGTTGTTAAAACAAAAATGAGGAAGCATTACTTCCTCATTTCTTATTTTTTATTTGACATTTCTCATTTTTATTTGTTCCACCCAAACCAGTCATTGCCGTTAGCATAGATCATCAAACCAAGCAGTAATACCATACCTACAATTTGTGCGTACTCCAAAAACTTTTCATTGGGTTTTCTTCCTGTGATCATTTCAATCAATGTGAATAACACATGACCGCCATCCAAAGCAGGAATTGGTAACAGATTCATAAATGCCAATACAATGCTGAAGAAAGCAGTGATGTTCCAGAAATGTTCCCAATCCCAATAAGGAGGAAAAATAGAACCCATGGATTTAAAACCACCTACTCCCTTATAAGCACCTGTTTCAGGTCGAAGGATCAATTTAAACTGTTCAATATAATCACCCAGCTTGGTAAATGTTTTCTTTACACCTGCAGGAAATGATTCAAAAAAGCCATACGACAAATGCTCCACCTTAAATAAGCCTTCTTTCGCATATACTTCCTGCTCATTCATACCTAAACCAATTCTGCCGTTATCACCCACTTTTGAAGTAACAGAAAGCATTTGGCCGTTCCTGTTTACGGTCAACAAAACAGTTCTGCTTTTCTTTTTCTCAACTAAAGGAACCATTTCATCAAAGAAGCTGATGTTTACTGAATCTACTGCCACTACTCTATCACCTTCCTGCAAACCACTTTTTGCTGCAAAAGTTGTATCAGCTTTGTCGAATTTTGGAATGATCACCGGTACACGTAACTCCACTAATCTTCTCCTGCGTTTGCTTTCAACCAGTTTGCCCACCAGGTCAGTTGGGAACATGATGGTTTTTTGTACACCATTCCGTTCAACCACCATCTTCTTGGCAGTAAGAATATTCTTATTTACATCTTCAAAATATTCAACCTGTTTGTCCTGTATGGAAACGATCTTGTCACCGTTACGTAATCCTGCATCATACATCAAACTGTCAGCGATCCAGATACCATTCTTAACACTGTTCATAGGCGTGCGGTCTTCACCCCACACAAACAATACCATGGCATAAATGATAAATGCCAGGATCACATTTACCGTAACTCCGCCGATCATGATGATTAATCGTTGCCATGCCGGTTTACTCCTGAACTCATAAGGTTGTGCAGGTAATTTGAGCTGGTCTTTATCCATACTCTCATCAATCATACCTGAGATCTTTACATAACCGCCCAATGGCAGCCAGCCAACACCATATTCTGTTTCACCTACTTTCTTTTTGAATAAAGAAAACCAGGGATCAAAAAATAAATAGAATTTTTCTACACGGCATTTGAACCAGCGTGCAGTAATGTAATGACCAAACTCATGGAGTATAACAAGGATGGATAAACTTAATAACAACTGGGCTGCCTGTATACCTACATTGCCCCAGTTAATAGCTAACAGCATAAGGGATATTGTTTTGTTTGTACAATGTGCAAATATCTGTGAAATTAAAGAAGTGGATTGCCAATTTTTTGTAAAGGGTTATAGTTGTATGAGGGAGGCTGCATAATTACGGGCTTCACCGTCACTTTCCAGGTATTCTTCTATAGTAGGTTTCTCAATGAAAGGAACATAATTCATTGTTTTTTCAATAAGATCCGTCATATCAAGGAAACCAATGCGATTTCTTAAAAAAGCCCACACAGCAATTTCATTAGCCGCATTCATGATACAGGGCAGGTTGCCGCCTTTGTTCAATGCATCCATACTCAGCACCAGATTGCGGAAGGTCTTAAGATCAGGTTCCTCAAACGTAAGGGTGTTGATTTTTTTGAAGTCATACCTGGGAAATGCATTGGGTATACGCTGTGGAAAAGCCATGGCATATTGAATAGGCAGTTTCATATCAGGTAAGCCCATTTGTGCTTTGATACTTCCATCTTCAAACTGCAGCATGCTGTGAATAATACTTTGCGGATGTACAACTACCTGTATTTGATCAGGAGCCAAATTGAACAACCATTTGGCTTCAATCATTTCCAACCCTTTGTTCATAAGGGTTGCTGAATCAATCGTAATTTTTGCACCCATACTCCAGTTGGGATGTTGCAATGCATGATCCCGCTTCACATTCACCAGGAAATTGGGCTTCTTTCCACGGAAAGGACCGCCGCTTGCAGTAAGAATGATCTTTTCAATCTTATTTCTTGACTCACCCACCAAACATTGAAAAATAGCGGAATGCTCACTATCAACCGGAATAATGGGGACACGATTTTCAACAGCCAGTTTCATAACAATATCCCCTGCTACCACCAATGTTTCTTTATTGGCCAGCGCAATGGCTTTTTTGTTTTCAATGGCTTTAAGTGTAGGTTTCAATCCAGCAAAACCAACGATAGCAGCCAGCATCATATCATAGGTATCAAACTGTGCTACCTCTTCCAAAGACTTTTCACCTGTAAATACTTTTACATCGGTTGATGCCAATGCATCTTTTACTTTGGAATATTTTTTTTCATCAACAATCACCACAGCATTAGGCTTAAATTCTTTTGCCTGCTGTATCAATAACTCTTCATTGGTATGGGCCGTAAGGATTTCGACTTCAAACAATTGAGGATTGGCACGGATCACATCCAATGCCTGTGTACCAATAGAACCTGTTGAACCAAATATGGCAATTCGTTTGCTCATACATCTGATAACCCCGGGGTTTTAAGTTGAATAATCCGCAATGTAATTATTTAATGATGTAATTGTTCAGTTCATCGGCCAACTTTCTGTCGTTACTTAATCTTGGCACTTTGTTTTGCCCTCCCAGTTTGCCTACACTTTTCATATAATCAATAAACCCGTTTTTACGAACAGGAGTGATTTTCAAACGTTCCAGGATATTACCCGTGATAAGATCATCGTAATAGATATTCTTTTGACGAAGATGATTATCAATTTTTTCAGCAAAAGCCTTCATATCACCGGGAGTGTTTTCAAACTCAACAAACCATTCATGATAGCTTTTACCATCACCTTGTGCAATAAAAGGCGCCACAGTAAACTCTACCACTTTCACCTGTTCTTCTGCTGTAGCTTTCAACATACTTTGTTCCACTTCTTCTCCAATTACATGTTCTCCAAACGCAGAAATAAAGTGCTTGATACGACCTGTTACCACTAGCCGATATGGATTGGTAGAAACAAATTTCACCGTATCACCAATATTATAACCCCACAACCCGGCATTACTGTTCACGATCAATGCATAGTTCTCTCCCACTTTTACCTCTTTCAAACTCAAACGTGTTGGGTTCTCATTGAAAATTTCACCGGCAGGTATGAATTCAAAAAAGATCCCACTGTTGGTGTTCAGCAACAAACCTTCTGCTTTTTGACTGTCCTGGAAGGCAAAAAAACCTTCGCTGGCCGGGAAGAGTTCAATACAATCCACGTGTCGGCCGATACTTTCATACAATTTAGCTTTATAGGGTTGAAAGTTCACCCCGCCCTGCACCATTACACTAAAATCAGGGAAAAGATCTCCAATTTTTTTACCGCTTCTTTCCATTAATGCATCAAAATACATTTGCATCCACGGGGGTATGCCGCTGATGAGGGACATATTCTTATGCATGGTTTCATCAACGATCTTTTGCAATTTGGTTTCCCAATCTTCAATACAATTGGTTTCAAAACTGGGCAGTTGATTTTTACGAAGGTAGCCGGGCACATGATGATTGACAATACCACTCAAACGGCCGGTAGGTATATCGCCAATTCGCTCCAGTTCGGGTGACCCGGATAAAAAGATCATTTTACCATCAGTAAACTTATTATTTCCGCTTTCAGCGATGTAGCAAAGCAAGGCATTGCGTGCTGTATTAATATGATTGGGAATGGAATCCTTTGTAATGGGGATGTATTTTACCCCGCTGGTAGTACCACTGGTTTTGGCAAAATATATAGGGCGACCCTTCCACAACACATTGTGTTTTCCATCCTTAATCGCCTGAATATAGGGTTTGAACGACTCGTAATCCCTCACAGGAACCGCCCGGGTAAATTCAGCATGCGTTTTTACCTCTTTAAGATGATGATCCTTCCCAAATTGGGTACCGGCCCCCACTTTCAGAAGGTTTTTAAGGATAGATTCCTGGTCTTCAACCGCCGAAACCATCCCTTTTTTTATGTCCTTATATATATACCCGGCAAAGGGCCTGGCCAGGAAAGATTTAATTTTCATGTGCTAATTCGTTGATTCACCGCTTGCGGCGGTTGATATTTGCCACATGGTATACCCATTATCTTTGTTTATGGTAAGATGCATGGGCATTTCATCTAACAAGCTTAATTCAAGACAACAAATGTAGCTTTACCGCCTCAAACCCTCACGTTAAAATAGGGGCAAATTTTTTAGCTGATTCCTTGTCTCCAAAGCCAAAACCCCCTACCTTTGCAGCCCTAATATTGGAAAGTTATGTTCGCAGTAGTAAAAATTGCCGGTCAGCAGTTCAAAGTTACAGAAGGTCAAAGCCTTTACGTTCCTCACATTGAAGGAAATGCTGGTGACAACGTTGAGTTTTCAGATGTATTGATGGTAGATGCTGATGGCAGCATTAGTACCGGCAGTGCAGTGAAAGCAAAAGTGAAAGCCGAAATCCTTGGTGAGAAAAAAGGTAAAACAGTGATCGCTTTTAAAATGAAGCGCCGTAAAGGTTTTCGTAAGAAAAGAGGTCACCGCACATTGTACACTCAAATTAAAGTAACTGCAATTGCATAAAATTTGAAACGCATTTTTCAAATTTTCAAATTTCAAATTTTCAAATCCTCAAACAATGGCACATAAAAAAGGTGAAGGTAGCGTAAAGAACGGCCGTGATTCACAAAGCAAACGCTTAGGTGTAAAGATCTATGGTGGTCAACCTGCAAGTGCAGGAAGCATCATTGTTCGCCAGCGTGGTACTGTTTATCATCCCGGTAAAAACGTTGGTGTTGGTAAAGATTATACACTGTTTGCATTAGCTGATGGTGTTGTAGAATTCAAAAAAGGAAAGAGTAACAAGACAACTGTGTCTGTTGCCCCTGTTGAAGTTGGTGCATAAAAAATTTGTTTGGTAAAAAAAAATATTTATTTTTACCCAGATAAGTTTTTTTACTAACTCTAAATTCTACAAAAATGGCAACAAAAAAGAAAGCTGCTAAGAAAGCTGCTCCAAAGAAAAAAGCTGCTCCTAAAAAGAAAGCCGCTAAGAAAAAAGCAGCTAAGAAGAAATAAGGTTGAACAAACCTCAAAGAAAAAAGCCCCGCAGTCATGTGGGGCTTTTTCATTGGAAAAATTGCTGTTTTGAATGAATTATTTTGAAAGACTGAACAGGCTGTCAACAAATTCATTTTTATTGAACACCAATAGATCTTCTACCTTCTCTCCCACACCAATAAACTTTACAGGAATCTTAAATTGATGGGCAATGGCCAGCACTACGCCGCCTTTTGCCGTGCCATCCAGTTTTGTGATCACCAGGCCGCTTACGTCCGTTGCGGCGGTAAAATGCTTTGCCTGCTCCAGCGCATTTTGCCCGGTACTTCCATCCAGAACCAGTAAAACATCATGCGGTGCATCCGGCATTACTTTTTGAACAACACGTTTGATCTTACTTAATTCTTCCATCAAATGTGTTTTTGTATGCAATCGACCGGCCGTATCAATGATCAACACATCTGCATTTTTTGCAACAGCACTATTCACAGCATCAAATGCAACGGATGCAGGATCACTGCCCATTTCTTTTTTTACAATTGGAACTCCTGTGCGCTCACTCCAGATCGTTAGTTGATCCACAGCTGCAGCACGAAACGTATCTGCAGCACCCAGCATCACTGATTTTCCTGCAGCTTTAAAATGATGCGCCAGTTTACCGATCGTTGTTGTTTTACCAACACCGTTCACACCCACCACCATGATCACAAAAGGCTTTTTATCTTTTGGAAGATCAAAACCTGAATAATTTGTATCCTCAGGTGCATCCACTAAAATGTTCTGAATTTCACTTTGAAGAATTGTATTGAGTTCAGAGGTATTGATATATTTATCCTTCGCTACTCTTTCTTCAATACGTTCAATGAGGGCAACTGTGGTTTCAATGCCCACATCAGCACCCACCAGCGCCTCCTCCAGGTTGTCCAGTACTTCGCTGTCTACCGTACTTTTCCCGGCAATGGCCCTTGTGATCTTACCCAGAAACCCTTCTTTTGTTTTTTCCAAACCCTGGTCTAAGCTTTCCTTTTCCTTTTTCCCAAAAAGTTTTCCAAAGAATCCCATGTGTTTTGAAGATTGAAATTGATGATTGAATCAGGGGCTCGTTTTGCCCGAATTAACTGCAAAATAAAAGCTGTTTCGCATCGGAACACGAAACAGCTTGGTTGCATAAAATTGGATGCATCAATTATTTTTGCGCAAGGTACTCTTTCACTTTGTCTTTGTGAACGATGGCCTCTTTAAATGTATAAGCACCTGATTTAGGGCTGCGTACTGCACGAATCACTTTTGTCCAGTTTTTTGACTCGGCTGCTGCCTTTGCATCTTTAATCTTTGCGTTCTTTGAAGCTGCTTTAGCCATATATGCTAATTTGTAGATTTGAAAATTTGAAAATCGAGTTCAGCACCATGCTTTCACCCAATCATCAGCTTACTTAATTTCTTTGTGAACGGTTGTTCTTTTAAGGATGGGGTTGAATTTTTTCAACTCCAAACGCTCTGGTGTGTTCTTTTTGTTTTTTGTGGTAATGTAACGGCTGGTACCGGGCTGACCTGAGGTCTTATGCTCTGTACATTCCAAAATTACCTGAACACGGTTTCCTTTCTTTGCCATTGTATTCGCTGTTTAAATGAAATCAGATTTTTTCGCCTCTTGCTCTCAATTCCTTCACTACATTGTACAATCCACGCTTATTGATAGTGCGGATTGCTTCAGTTGAAAGCTTCAGGGTTACCCATTTGTCTTCTTCAGCCAGGAAAAAACGCTTGGTTTGCAGGTTGGGTAAAAAACGACGCTTGGTTTTGATATTTGAATGCGAAACCTTGTGACCACCCACCGGCACTTTTCCTGTAAGCTGACATACTCTTGCCATGATACTAAAATTTTGGACGGCAAAGGTAGGGGAAAACGGCTTAAAAGGAGCAAGAAATTTGGATTTTCTTTTATTCACAAATATCTCCACAAACCTTCAAATCTACTCTTTGTACTGCCCTTTTATTTCCTGTTTACCGATAGCCCTTCCTTATTTTTGCGCCCTATGGCTAAATCGGCATCTGAAACCCCGCTCATGCAGCAGCACAAAGCCATCAAGGCCCGCTACCCTGATGCTGTACTCCTGTTTCGTGTAGGCGATTTTTACGAAACCTTCGGGGAAGATGCCATCATTACCAGCCAGGTGCTGGGTATTACCCTCACCAAACGCAATAACGGGGCAGCCAGCAGCAGTGAATTGGCGGGTTTTCCGCACCATGCCCTCGACACTTATCTCCACAAATTGGTAAAAGCCGGTTACCGGGTTGCTATCTGTGACCAGCTGGAAGACCCCAAACAAGCCAAAGGCATAGTAAAACGTGGTGTAACGGAATTACTCACGCCGGGCACCACCACCAACGATAAACTGCTGGAGAATGAAACCAACAATTTTTTGGCCGCTATTCATTTTAATGAAGAACATCTTGGTTTAGCATTTCTTGACATCAGTACTGGTGAGTTTTTTATAACAGAAGGCAACAGGGATTATGCTGATAAACTGTTGCAAAGCCTTCGACCTGCTGAAGTGATTTTCCAACGCAATAAACAAAAGCAGTTCAAAGAATGGTTTGGACACCGGTTCTACACCTATCATTTGGAAGAATGGATCTTTGCAGATGCATATGCCAATGAATTATTGCTGAAACAATTTCAAACACATTCACTCAAAGGGTTTGGTATTGAAAGTTTGAAACAGGGCATTATTGCGGCAGGTGCGGTACTTCACTATTTAAAAGATACAGAGCATCCCAACCTTGGCCATATCACCGGCATTCACCGGTTAACAGAAACTGATTATTTGTGGATGGACCGTTTCACCATCCGCAACCTCGAGTTACTGGGCAGTCAAAGTGATGGTGGTCATTCACTCATCAAAGTCATGGACAGTACGGTTTCAGCCATGGGTGCAAGACTCATGCGCCGCTGGATGGTGCTGCCATTAAAAGATAAACAAAGGATCGAAGAACGGTTAGACACTGTTGAGACCCTGCTTCTTACTACTGACCTGCGCAAACATCTTCAACATTTAATTAAACAATGCGGGGATGTGGAGCGATTGGTTGCCAAACTTCCATTGAAGAAGATCAACCCACGGGAAGTGTTGCATTTAGCCAAAAGCCTGCAATATGCGGATGCCATCAAACAACATTGTGCCGGCAGCAACAGTAATTACTTAAAACGATTGAGTGATACCATCAACCCCTGTGCTTTTATTGCTGAAAAGATCATTCACTCATTAACCGAGCAACCACCCGTTGCCGTTAGTAAAGGCATGGTGATCAAAGACGGGATTGATAAAGAGCTGGATGAACTGCGCCGCATTGCTCATCATGGCAAAGAATATTTGCTGGAAATACAGCAACGGGAAAGTGAAGCCACAGGAATTCCATCACTCAAAATATCCTTCAACAATGTATTTGGTTATTACCTGGAAGTAACCAATGTGCACAAAAGCAAAGTGCCTGCGGAGTGGACAAGAAAACAAACACTGGCCAATGCTGAACGGTACATTACACCTGAACTAAAAGAGTACGAAGAAAAAATTACAGGCGCTGAAGAAAAGATACAGCTGATTGAAGCCGCTTTGTTTGAACAATTGCTTAGTGAATTGCAGGAATACATCGGGCCGATCCAAACCAATGCACAGGCAATGGCCATCATTGACTGCCTCAGCAGCTTTGCCGAAAATGCCCTGCATTATAAATATGTAAAACCCAAATTGCATGAGGGTGATGCATTAACTGCTAAAGATGTACGTCACCCGGTGATTGAGCGTCAGTTACCTGTTGGTGAACCTTATATTGCCAATGATCTATTATTGGACAAAGAAGCACAACAGATCATCATTCTTACAGGGCCCAACATGAGTGGTAAGAGTGCATTGCTGCGGCAGACGGGTTTAATTGTACTCATGGCACATATGGGAAGTTTTGTTCCTGCCAGCGAAGCACACATTCCTGTTACTGATAAAATCTTTACACGTGTGGGCGCCAGTGATAATTTAAGTGGCGGTGAAAGCACCTTCATGGTGGAGATGAATGAAACGGCCAGCATCATCAATAACCTGAGCGATAAAAGTTTGATCCTGCTGGATGAGATCGGTCGTGGCACTTCTACTTATGATGGTATTTCCATTGCATGGAGCATTGCTGAATTTTTGCATCAAAGCCCGCACCAGCCCAAAACATTATTTGCCACGCATTATCATGAGCTGAATGAACTGGAAGAAAAGTTCAGCCGCATCAAGAACTATCATATCACCAATAAAGAAGTAGGCAACAAAGTAGTGTTCCTGAGGAAACTGGCACCGGGCGGCAGTGTACACAGTTTTGGTATTCATGTAGCAAGAATGGCTGGTATGCCGCAGACGCTTATTAACCGGGCCAATGAAATATTAGGTCAACTGGAAGAACAACGTTCGCAGGCTGATATCAAACATCAACTCAAACAAATGCCGGTAGAAAAAATGCAGCTCAGTATTTTTGATGTGCACAGCCAAACCTTTGATGAGATAAGAAACATACTGGAAGGCATTGACATCAACCGTCTCACTCCCGTGGAAGCATTGCTGAAACTGCAGGAGATAAAAAGCAGGTTGAAGTAAGTTTTATTTTTCTGTGAATCCCCTATCTTCGCACAAATTTGAAACAATGGAAACAGCAAAAAAATCAACCACCATCAGCTGGATTTTATTTTTTGTATCAGTAGCCGCCTGTGTGCTGATGTACTTTTCTCCGTTTGCTAATTATATTACTGCTACCCTGCCTTTTATTGTTTATTATTTTGCCAAAGCATTAGACCTGATTTAAACTTTTTTACATACGCATAAAAAAATCCCGTTGCATGCAACGGGATTTTTTTATTACTGAAAACTACTTTTATAAAGCAGCAAGTATGAAAATAAGACTGATGGCAACACCAACTGCAAAACCGATCCATCCTGATTTTCTTGCTGTTGGTCGGGAGACACAAAAACGGCAGTGTGCTTTTTTTTCAACGGGGATACCAACAGAGGCGAAAGAGGTGGAAACCGCTTGCTCTACCAATGCAGTAATTTTGATGGTACAAATTCACAAATCACAATTTCATTGCTGAAATAAAGATAAGCTACAGTGTATTTCCTGTAACTGACACAGCGGTAATTCAAACTTTTCCAGAGCGGATAACTGCACTGGCGGTGTTCCATCCTTTCATCGGAAAGTGATTCAAAAAAGTCAAAGGCTTCGGTAACAAATTTTTTGGCTGTTTGAGGCATTCCTTTCGCCTCAACAAAGAAAGCAACTTCGGCGACTGCATCTGCAGCAGTATCAAGAATTGTTACTTTTCTTTTGCCCATTTATCAATGAGTTTGAATGCTCTTTTTTTACCTTCTGCAAGCGAAAGTTTTTTGGCAGGACTGTTTTTTAAAGCAGCTTTTAATTGTAAAGCCTCATATTCCTTTTGAGACAGCAAAACATATTTCTTTTTATCAATCACAATTTGTGTCATGATTTAAAGATACAAATTAGTTTTTAACGGCTTATATTTCTGGTGTCAGTAATGAATCTTTCATCATCATAACTCAACCACTCTGCATTTAATAATACGCTTTGAAAAGTAAGGGCTGTGAGTTGTTCCTCTCCGTTGCGGAGAGCCTGCCGGCCGGCAAAGGCAGGGTTAGGTGAGGCTTTGTTCCCTGCTGTCGTTGTTGGTCACAAGACGCAACAACGGCGGTGTGCTTTTTTCAACGGGAATACCAACAGGGGCGAAAAACTCAGGACAGCACTCAACTTTTTATTTCTATTCAGCTATGATCGAAACTTTATGAGTTAAGGAAGACTACGGATAGCTGGGTTTAGTACATAACTTTTACCATTACTATAATCAGGCACAAGAAAACCAAACACATTAGCTAGCACACAATTCTTGCGCCAGGCTTACTATTTTTTAAGCTACATACTTGCACCATTTGGGTTAAGGAAGACTACGGATAGCTGGGAATTTACTCAATTATCAAAACTCCTTTATCATTATCAATTGTCCATCTCTTCAACTTTTTTAAAAATGACTGACCCAATAAATTCGGAGCATCTTCTGAACCTACAGAAACAACCACATTTGAAACTACAGTTGTTCCAACTTTCATTTTATTAATCTTAAATCTTCGACATTCAACAATTGAGCCGTCAGCTAATTTGTAAAGACCATTAGGCAAATAATCACTTTTCTTCACATCACCATTTTTAAGAAGCTCGCTCTCCAGCTTATCAGAAATACTACAATCATCGGCTCCAGAGTCTAAAATGAACTTTACAGATTTCTTACCTAGTGTAACATGAACAAATGAAACTCCTTCGCCTTTACTTAGTATTATAACATCTTTTCTTGGTATCAGTTTATCTTGCTTTTGATTTGCAAAAGGATCCTCTACCGTAATTTTATTTTGGGCATCAACTTCAAGTTTTAGTTGTGAAATTAAATACTTGAGTCCGTTATAATAAACACGTAAATGTGGCTTACTGTTAATTGAAATATAGCTTTTCCATAAAACACTTGAACCTTGCCCTATATATTGGTATCCCTTCAGTAATATTTCACTATTAATATAATCCAACTCTATATCTTCTAATTTAAAGCTCTCGACATTAAAACTTATCTCATATTTTTTCTCTTCTTTATTTCTAGTAGGGTCTTTGATATTTGTTACTTTCAAAACACGGTTTATTTCAATCTTGCCGTTTTCATTTAACACTATTTGAAAAAATTTTATTAAATCATCCCCTGCGTATGCGTGCAAGCCTATTCCTAAATTACTGTCGTCTTTGTCATCCCACTTAACTGGAAACTTAGCAGAAAGTTCATTTAAAAATATAACAGTTTCCTCTTTTGTTAGAGACTGAGCAGAAGTTTGTAAAAAAGACAGTGCAATTAGTAAAGAAAATATCAACCGCATAGCAAAATTCTTTTATCCAAGATATAGCTCAAATTTTATTAAATCAAATACAAATTCGAAAATCCTTTACTCAACTTTACTCCAAGAAAGAATTATTAAAACAAACTAATACAAAAAAGAGAAGAATAAATAATTATTCTCCTCTTTTAATTATTAAAACTAATTATCGGATAACCACGGGTGTGGTTGCCGGCCTTCTGTTTGTGCGTCTTTGAGTTGACCCAAAATCCAATAAACTAAATCTTTAATAAATACTGGCTCATTAAAATCTAATCCTTTATCATCTACACTCCAAAATCTTCCTTTATCTTTTGCAATTTCAATATGTCTTGGAAAAATCTGGTTGAACACTTCTTCTTCCTCAGGACTACTCCCTTCATAATCATCTCTTCTATCTGCAATAAAATTTCTTGCATCACCAGCTACCCGATAGGAAACATTAAAATTATTTGATTTTGCAAAAAAGAATTCGTCGAAACGAATATCTCCAAACAGTCCATCATCATATGCTTTTCTTTGCATCATAACTGATCATCTTCTTACTTCACCTCTTCAAACTGTGCATCCTCCACATTATCTCCTTTCGTACCGCCTGTGGCGGCACCTTCGGCACTTGGCCCTGCTTCTGCATTGGCTTCTGCATTTTGAGTGGCTTTGTACATTTCTTCACTGGCGGCTGTCCATGCCGTGTTCATTTCTGCAGTAGCAGCATCAATGGCAGCAAGGTCTTGTGATTTGTGTGCATCTTTCAGTTTGGTGAGAGCGGCTTCAATAGGAGCTTTTTTATCAGCACCAATCTTATCACCATATTCTTTCAACTGCTTCTCTGTTTGGAAAATCAAACTATCAGCCATGTTGATTTTTTCTACTTTTTCTTTCTCAGCTTTATCCGCTGCTTCATTGGCCTTGGCTTCATTCTTCATCTTTTCAATTTCTTCTTTGCTCAAACCACTGCCTGCTTCAATACGTATCTTTTGTTCTTTACCGGTGCCTTTGTCTTTTGCACTCACATGCAAAATACCGTTGGCATCAATATCAAAGGTTACTTCTACCTGGGGAACACCACGTGGAGCCGGTGGAATACCATCGAGGTTAAACATACCCAGGCTCTTGTTATCCTTTGCCATCGGGCGCTCACCCTGCAATACATGAATCTGTACACCGGGCTGATTATCCGCAGCCGTACTGAACACTTCTGATTTTTTAGAAGGAATCGTAGTGTTGCTTGCAATCAACGTTGTCATTACACCACCGAGTGTTTCAATACCCAAGCTCAGCGGAGTTACATCCAGCAACAACACATCTTTTACTTCACCGGTTAACACCGCACCTTGTATAGCAGCACCTACAGCCACCACCTCATCAGGGTTCACACCACGGTTTGGTTTTTTGCCGAAGAATTTTTCAACGATCTCCTGCACTTTGGGGATACGTGTACTACCACCCACCAATATCACTTCATCAATTTCACTGATGCTCATGCCTGCATCTTTCAACGCAGCTTCGCAGGGGCGCAAACAACGTTCAAACAAATTATCAGCTAATGCTTCAAATTTTGCACGTGTAAGTTTTAATACTAAGTGCTTGGGCACACCATCCACGGCTGTGATGTATGGAAGATTGATTTCGGTTTCAGAAGAAGAGCTCAACTCCACTTTTGCTTTTTCTGCCGCTTCTTTCAAACGCTGTAAGGCCATCGGGTCTTTGCGCAGGTCAATATTTTCCTGTGCTTTAAACTCAGCAGCCAGCCAGTCAATAATTACTTTATCAAAATCATCACCGCCTAAGTGTGTATCACCGTTGGTAGATTTTACTTCAAACACACCATCGCCCAGTTCCAAAATGGAGATATCAAACGTACCACCACCAAGGTCAAACACAGCGATCTTCTGGTCTTTGTGTTTTTTATCCAAACCGTAAGCAAGGGCTGCAGCAGTAGGTTCGTTCACAATACGGCGAACGTTCAAACCTGCAATTTCACCAGCTTCTTTGGTAGCCTGGCGTTGTGCATCGTTAAAGTAAGCAGGCACGGTGATCACTGCTTCTGTTACTTCCTGGCCGAGGTAATCTTCAGCGGTTTTCTTCATTTTTTGAAGTACCATAGCCGAAATTTCCTGTGGCGTGTAAAGTCTGCCATCTATGTCAATACGAACGGTATTATTGTCACCCTGTGCTACTTTATAGCTCCAGTGGCTTTTTTCTTCATTTACTTCATCAAAGCGGCGGCCCATAAAACGCTTCACACTCATGATGGTGTTGTGCGGATTGGTAATGGCCTGGCGTTTGGCAGGGTCACCCACCTTGCGTTCACCGTTTTTCAAAAATGCTACAATGGAGGGCGTGGTACGACGGCCTTCATCATTAGCAATCACCACCGGCTCATTACCTTCCATAACGGCAACGCAGCTGTTGGTAGTTCCGAGGTCAATTCCTATGATCTTTCCCATGATTTAAAAGTTTTTGCCTGCCTGACGGTAGGCAGGTTCATCCTTGATACTCAATGATAGTGCCATGGGGAGTGAAGGTGAAAAAATGGCAGAAAGAAGAAGTTTCGGGTTTTTGGTTCTTGCTTTTTGGTTGGGGGCTATGAGCAAATAGCAGGCTTCAACTTTAGTTCGGGCTTTTCGCTGTACCTACGCTGGGCTTCGGTGCCGCTACAATCCCGCAGCCATTGAGCACTCAGCATCATTCAACATCGGCCTCTATCTCCTTCCCTTTCTCCCAAGGAGAAAGAGCGGCACTTCATCTCTCTGACAAATTATTTAATTTCCATTTCTTCATTTGTTCTCTAATCATCACATATCAACCAACCTGCTTTTTATTTTAATCTTCAAATAAGTCAGGGCTGTGATAAGACTCTCCCCTTGGGGGAGATTGAGAGGGGCCTTATTTACAATCATGACCCACATTGATGGTATAGGACAGATTAGGAGTTCCGAAAATGGTTACCTGCATGTTTTCAATTTTCTCGTTTTTATCAAACTGGTAATTGTAAGCATCCAGATCGCCGTACTGGGAGGATGATTTGAGGAGATGTTTATTGGGTTTACCCAGCCACGGGTAATAGAAATAACCATAATCACCATTGAGCTTGGTGTACATCCAATGTTTTGTTTCCAGGTTGGTGTGGTACACAAAGTCCCTGAAATAGTTGACATATCCATACTCATTGTAATAAGTCATGGACTTTACATCACCGTTTTCAATCACATAACCAATACTGTCTTTCTTGACACCGTTGTAATAATGAATGGATTTGATACGGTATTTTTCAGCATTGTACAGATAAACAGTACTATCCGTATTCCCACCATCTTTAACCACAGAATATTGTGCCAATGAATCTGTACCAATGGTATAAACTGTAACATGGGGACCTTCCGTTTGCGTTACCTTATTACCACTGTATGAAAAATTGATCTCGTAATTCGTGGCTTTGATATTCACCGGCAACCCCTGTGCATTAAAACTATAGCGGATGTTGTAAGCAGCTGTATCACCTTGTTGCGAAAGACGGGAGATCACACAGTTGTCAGGAGTTCCGTTGCTGTCATCATCATTCTTTTGCTTGTTGCAGGCGGTAAATACCCACCAGCAAAAAAGGAATATGGAAATTGTGGTTTTCATTTGTGCAGTTTCAGAAAATAAAAATAGAGCAATTGTGCATATGAAGTGCAGCCAACTGATCGTATGCACAAAAAATAAGAGCTTCCCTGCCCTATCTTTGCTGCATATTTGAATGATTGCAAATATCAATCTTCAAATTCTCAAATCATCAAATCTTCAAATTCCCCATGCAGGTTTTTAAATTCGGCGGCGCCAGCGTCAGCAATTATGAAAAGATCAAGAACGTTGGTGAGATCATTCAACATTTCCCTGCTCAAAAAATAATGGTGGTCATCAGTGCCATGGGCAAAACCACCAATGCCCTGGAAAAAGTAGCGGAAGCATTTTATGCGGGTAAAAAAGAAGAAGCATTGGAGTTGTTCCGTGCTGTAAAACTCCAGCATTTGGATGAAGCCAAGTTTTTACTGGTCACGCATTTCAATCCATTGATGGCACAGCTCAATGATTTTTTTACAGAAGTAGAATGGTTGCTGCACGATAAGCCGGTAAGAGATTATGATTACTATTATGACCAGATCGTATGTACCGGTGAACTTATGAGTACCTCCATTGTGAGTGCCTATCTCAATGAAATCGGTTTGAAAAATGAGTGGCTGGATGTAAGAGATATTTTCAGAACCGATGATAATTTTCGGGATGCCTCTATTGACATTGCTTTTACGCAACAGCAAGTGAACACACAGGTAAAACCATTGTTTGAGGAAGTGGATCTTGTGATCACGCAGGGTTTTATTGGTTGTACGGATGAAAATGAAAGCACTACACTGGGAAGAGAAGGAAGTGATTACTCCGCCGCTCTTTTTGCCAATATGCTGGATGCAGAAAGTTTGAGTATCTGGAAAGATGTGAAAGGCGTGATGAATGCCGACCCCAAACAGTTTGCTGATGCACAATACATCAGCGAACTCAACTACGATGAAGTGATTGAAATGGCTTACTATGGCGCACAGGTGATTCACCCTAAAACCATCAAGCCGTTGCAGAATAAAGATATTCCGCTCTATGTAAAATGTTTTGCTGATGCTTCATTGCCGGGAACAGTGATCCACAATGAGTCAGTAAAAAATCTTCCGCCGATTATTGTGGTGAAACAAAACCAGGTGTTGCTGCAACTGCACACCAAAGATTTCTCATTCATTGGTGAGCAACCGATGAGTGATCTGTATGAGATGATGGCGAAGTTGAAAGTAAAACCGAACCTCATCCAAACACATGCAGTAAGTCTGCAGTTATGCATGGATGACAGAAGTGATAAAATCGAAAAACTGGCGCTGGCCGCTTCCCAAAGTTTTGATGTGCAGGTGGAGAAAGGTTTAACGCTTTTAAGCATTCGTCATTACACCAATGATTTATTGGAAAAGATGACCTCCGGAAAAATCATTGAACTGAAACAGCAAAGCCCGGAAACGGTACAGGTGGTGATGAAATAAACTCACTCATCTTTTTCAAACAACAAATGCTTGTATTTCTGGTACAGGAAGGAGATCACCAGCAACACGGCACCGATAGAAATATAGGTGATGATCTTTTCAACAGTTGAAAACGATGCACTGTCGAACGTGATCAGTTTCAGCAATGTGATCCCGAACAATACAATGGACAAGATTCGCAGCAGTCGTATTTTTTGAATCAACCCGGCTGCAAAAAGCACAATAGCACCTGCTATCCAAACGAAGCTGATGGTGATACCATCAAATTGAATAGGTACATAAATGACCAGCAGCAGAACGGCAATGGTGAGATAAAACCGGCTGATGATTTTAGAATTACTGAAGAGCTGCATGGCAACGTATGCAAGCAATCCATGAACCAATGCCACAAGTAAGGTAACCCATGCGTAAACAAATGTTTCAGTATCATCTTTGAAAGCAATCATTACACATAAATAACCGAACGTACTTAAAAAAGAAAGCAGGAGGTAATCAATAGTATCAAGTTCTTTCTTACGCAGCAACCGAAATCCACAGATGGTAATGGTGAACTGAATGAATAAAAGGATAGGAAAACCCAGCGCAACTCCAAACCATGTATCCCCGTTATAGCGAAGCATCTGCCAGGACAACAGGATGATATAGCTAAACCCTAGTGCCAGGGATTTTAACCATTCCCACTCTTTACGAAAAGAAATAAACAGGATGCCGCAATTGATCAGGAACATATAAGAAAATAAAGCAACTGCATTACCGGAATTACCACCTACCAAAAAAGGAATAGCATAAGCTCCTACCAATGCCAGCACCGCTATCTCCTGCCGGTTGTATTTTAAAGAAGTATATACCGTGAAGATGGTAAGCAACACCATCACACAAAAAGCAACTGGTTGACTGAGCATGGAATAAAAATCAAAAGCGCCATAGGTAGTAAAGTAAAAAGCTGCCATTGCTCCGCTGAATAAAATAGCACTGAAAGCTTCATACTTTTCTCTGAGATAAACTGATAAACCAAACAACAGTCCGCCGGCAATGTATGCCAGGAGAATTCGCACAAAAGGGGAAATCAGGTTTTTATCAATGGCAAACTTCACTCCAATTACAACTCCAATAAGTAATACAATGATGCCAATAAGATTGAGCAACTTCAACCCGATAAATTGTTCCAGGCTGAAAACAGCAGAATCGTCCTTTTTGGGCAGTTTGATCGGGGCTGCTTCTGAAATGGGTTGATTGCTTTGCAGTTTGGTTACCGCCAACTTCAATTGCATCAATTGCAATTGAATATTACGTTGTTGTGCATCCAATACCTCCATTTTTTGAATGATGTCGGCTATTTGCTGCTCACGACTATTTTCCATAAGGCTAAAATAACAAAAGCCATCTATTGAATGCAGTTATCTTGTGCGGGATCGGGAGTTGAACCCGAGTCCGACCACTTTATGAGCGGATATGAATCCAAGGCTCTAACGATCCTTTAAATGTATAAACCCATTGATTTGAAACTCGCTTTCTATGCTTTCTCTGATCCTCAATCGTTGCCTGTATTGCTTCAATTGCTTTTCTCTGCTCATGGCTTCTTTCTTCTCAAAAAAGTATTCACAATAAACAACTACCCATGGCCTGAATTTAGATGTCCAATCATAGCCCAATTGATTATGACTTTTAAAACGGTTTAACAGGTTAGACGTAAACCCGATATAAATTTGATTGTGAATTTGTGAATAGAGTATGTAAACGGTGTAGTTCAACATGAAGTTTTCATAAAAATAAAAAAGGCTTATGAAAAAATCATGAGCCTATATTAACGGGATCGGGAGTTGAACCCGAGTCCGACCACTTCTGGGCGGATATGAATCCAACGCTCTAACCTCTTTAAAATAAAAGAGGCTGTCTTTTCAGACAACCTCTTTGCTTTGTAGCGGGATCGGGAGTTGAACCCGAGACCTTTGGGTTATGAATCCAACGCTCTAACCACCTGAGCTACCCCGCCATTTGTTAAGAACTTTTATTTTGAGTTGAACCCAGTCCAACCACTTTTGGGCGGATATGAATCCAACGCTCTAACCACCTGAACTACCCGCCATTTTTTAAGAACTTTTATTTTGAGTTGAACCCAGTCCGACCACTTCTGGGCGGATATGAATCCAACGCTCTAACCACCTGAGCTACCCCGCCATTTTTTTAAGAACTTTTGTTTTGAGTTGAACCCAGTCCGACCACTTCTGGGCGGATATGAATCCAACGCTCTAACCAGCTGAGCTACCTCGCCATTTGGGGCGGCAAAGATAGGGATTTGAACTTTTTTTTAGCGCCTGAAATCAAAAAAAACATCCACCTGAAACAGGCGGATGTTTGAATCATAATCAACAGGAGATCAATCAGGGTAATAAAACCTGGTCTACCACATGCACTACTCCATTGGTGGCTAATATATTTACAGGATTGGCCCTGGAAAAGGTAGTATTAGTATTGCCTTTAATCCATCCGCCATTTAATCCTAAAATTCCTTTTAAATTATTAGAAGGAGCCGCTGCCAGTGTTGGAATGGAATTCAGGATTCCGAAATCCCAGGCAAAATAACGGCTGCCGCTTACATGATATTTCAGAATGTTAGCTAATGCGTTAATCTGGCCCTGGTCTGTAATAGCAGAGATATTTGCTGCACTGTTAAAAGGTGCAGGCAATTTCGCAAAGGCCGCATCGGTGGGTGCAAACACAGTAAAATCACCGGTACCTGTAAATACTCCTGCCAGGTTTGTTTTAACCAGTGCAGCTACCAGTGAAGAGAAAGCAGGATTGCCGATAGCAATCTGTGCAATATTCTGTGAGGGCGGAAGCAATACATCATCAATTACATGAATAACACCGTTTGAAGCATCTACATTGGCGATCAACACCAATGAATTGCCATTAACCAGTAACAAACCCAGGCTGTTAGAAAAATACAACTTACCGTTGTTTAATGCCGTTGCACTGCTTCTGCCCGCTGCCACCTGGTTGCGTTTTACCTCAACACCCAACACATGATACAGAAGAATATTTTTCAAAGCTTCAATCTGTCCTGCATCCGTAATTGCAGAAATATTTGCTGCATTGTTAAACGGAGCCGGAAGTTTGGCAAAAGCTGCATCAGTAGGCGCAAACACAGTAGCATTTAGTGAAGTTGATGCTAATGTACCGGCCAACCCGGTTTTTACAACTGCTGCCACCAATGACTTAAAAATGGGAAGACTTTGCGCTATCTGCACAATGTTTTGCTGCTGACGGGCTGCAATAGTACCACCCATCATAGCTGTAAAATCCCGCTCAAAAGCAGCAGCTGTTTGCTGTTCCTGGCCAACAGCCTGGTCAGCTTCCGCAGTTAATACCGCTTCTTGATTTTGTTCTGGTAAAAGTTGATCACTTTTTTCTTTGGTACAGGAACTGATTAGTAAAGCAAGACCTGTGATAAGAGCCAATGCCTTGTTGAGATTCTTGTTCATAATGTTTTGTTTTAGTTTAAAAGGAGATGTAACAAAAACAATAAGAAAAGAATCTTTTCTTTCAGGAAAGAGCGAAGGCGTAAAAAAAGAGAGTCAAGTGTAGGTTGAAAGGAGTCAATTGCTGCAGCTTATGCTTTCAGCAATTTAAGAATCTGTTCCCTCACCTTATTTGCATTGGGCAGCATAGCTGCTTCTAAACCCATGTTCATAGGCACGGCAGGAAGGTTGAGTGCCCCCAATACCTCTACCGGCATATCCAGCCATTGAAAACAGTTGTATGAAATACGATGGGCCAACGCTTCTGCAAAAGAATTATTCTGTTGTTCTTCCGTAAGCACCAAACACTTGCCATGCTTTTTCACGGTTTCAAAAACAAGTGCTTCATCTAAAGGAAATAACGTACGTAAATCAACAATATCCACCTGACCGGGGAAATATTTTTCAGCCGCCTTTGCCCAATACACACCCATACCGTAGGTAATGATGCAACAGCTTTCTCCTTCTTCCATCCAATCTTCATCAGCAGCTACTACCAGATTGGCTTTCCCTAGCGGTAACAGGTAATCTTTTGACGGCTCTACACATTTTGCATCTTCAGTGCCGGGCACTTTACTCCAGTACAAACCTTTATGCTCCAGCATCACCACAGGATTCGGGTCGAGGAAAGCTGCTTTCATCAATCCTTTAATATCCGCTGCGTTGCTTGGATACACCACTTTAATTCCTTTAATCGTTAATAAAGTTGATTCCACGCTGCCACTGTGATAAGGACCGCCACCTCCATACGCACCAATAGGAACACGTATAAGCGTTTGTACAGGAAACTTACCACAACTCAAATAAGAAGATTTTGAAATTTCAGTTACGAGTTGATTAAAGCCGGGATAGATATAATCAGCAAACTGTACTTCCACAATGGGCTTGGCTCCTACTGCACTCATACCCACGGTGGAGCCAATAATATATGCTTCCTGGATGGCTGTATTAAAAACACGGTGATCGCCAAACTGCTCTGCTAATGTTGCCGCTTCACGAAACACACCGCCCAAACGTTTGCCCACATCCTGGCCATACAACAATGCTTCAGGATGCTCCTCCATGATTTCACGAATAGCAAATAAAGCCGCATCCACCATTAACACTTTTTCATTGCCTGCAGGTGAGCGCTCACCTCTTTCATCTGTAACGGGTGTAGGTACAAAAACATGTTCCTCCACTTTTAATGTATCCGGCTCAGCAGCTGTACTCGCTTTTGCAAAATCATCCGCTATCTTATCTTTCGCTTCCTGTTCGATTGCCGCAAGCTCTTCTTCGCCTATACCATGCTGTAAGCAGAGTTGTTTAAGTTTGGGAAAAGGATCATCTGTAAAATGTTTGTCCAGGTCCTCTTTGCTCCTGTAAAACTCTTTACGTACACCGCTGGTATGATGGTTGAGTAACGGTACGTAAGCCTGTACAAGATATGGCTGCTGATGGGTGCGTACATAGTTCACCACATGCTCCATGGTTTCATAGGCTTCTTTAAAATCACTGCCATCACAACGGATATGATTTAAGCCGGGGAAACCCATTGCATATTCATACGCATCCATCGCTCTTGCTTCTTCTGCACTCACGCTGATGCCCCAGTTATTATCTTGAACCAAATAAATAACGGGCAGTTTCTTTAATACTGCAAATTGAAAGGCTTCGCTTACTTCACCTTCGGTAATACTTGCATCACCCAATGAACAAATTACAACAGGTAAGTCACCATTATCACCTGTTTGCAACAGACTTGATTTTATTTCTTTCAGGAACTTCACCCCCTGTGCAATACCGGTAGTTGGTATCACCTGCATACCTGTAGCACTGCTCTGATGAATGATGTTTGGTTTATCTGTTCCCCTGTAATTGGGGTGACTGTAATACTCTCTCCCGCCGGTAAAAGGATCATCCGCTTTTGCCAACAGTTGAAGAATTAGTTCATACGGCTCAAAACCCAAACCCAGTAATAAACTTTCATCACGGTAGTAAGGGCTTACCCAATCAAAATATTGCAATTGCAATGCAGCTGCCAGTTGAATGGCCTCATGCCCACGGGATGTGGAGTGAACATATTTGCAAATACTACGATTGTTTTCATAGGTAACAGCCATGTGCCGGGCATAGCACATAAGTCTCCATGCTTTTAATAACAGTTCATGATTCATTTTTCGGCAAACAATTGAATGCAAAGTAAAGGGTTGTACAATAAAAAACCACCTGCGTTTGCAAGTGGTTTCATGATGATTATTTTATGGTTTTATTTCACTGACACTTCCAGCAGGCTATCGTTTTCAATAAACCCTTCCAATTCATCCCCTACTACACATTCTCCCACACCTGCAGGAGTACCTGTAAAAACAAGATCACCGATATTAAGTGAGAAATATTGAGAGATATTGGAAATGATCTCATTAAAATTAAAGATCATCTGGCCGGTATTCCCCTGCTGTACCAACTGTTTATTATTATATAAACAAAAGTTGATGTTGTTAGGATCAAAGCTTTCGCCAATTTCAATAAACTTACCTACCACGGCAGAATTATCCCATGCTTTGGCTTTTTCCCATGGAAGCCCTTTCGCTTTTAACTCGTTTTGAACATCACGTGCTGTAAAATCAATACCAATTGAAATAGCATTGAAATACTTATTAGCGTGCTTTTCCTGAATGTATTTTCCGTTTTTGGAGATCCGTAAAACAATTTCAGCTTCGTAATGAAGTTCGTTGGTAAACTCAGGATAATAAAATGGCATATGCGGTTGAAGCAGTGCACTTTTGGGCTTGAGAAAGATCACCGGTTCGTCCGGCACATCATTCCCTAACTCTTTGGCGTGTTCAGCATAATTACGTCCTACGCAGAAGATTTTCATTTGGTTGTGTTTTTGTTTAACGTGTGACTTTGGTAGTGGTTTAGCAAGGACGTTGGAGTAAAACAGTACCCCAGTTAGCTGGGGTTATGGCGAAGTTAAAGATTGAACATTAAAAATTATAGTGTTATTTCAATTTTATTCGCTTTGTTCATGGTTCGTTCCAAACCTGCCAGCACAAAATCTTCGATCACTTCCACAGCAGCTTTGATCTTTTTGTTAATGATCGGAACTTGTTCGGGAAACCATTTGCCCAATACATAATCCACCTGCATCCCTTTAGGAAAGTTGTTGCCTATGCCAAAACGAAGCCTGGCATAGTTGGTGGTTTGCAATACTTCCTGGATACTGGTTAACCCGTTATGACCGCCATCACTACCACTTGGGCGTAACCGAATTTTTTCGATAGGTATGGCCAGCTCATCCATCACTACCATCAAGTGCTCTATAGAAATCTTCTCTTTATCCAACCAATATTTCACAGCTTTGCCACTAAGGTTCATATAGGTAGACGGCTTGATGCAGATTACAATTTTACCTTTGATCCTGATTTCAGAAACAGAAGCCAATCTGTCAACACGCCATGTACCTTTATGCCTGGCCACCAATGCATCTACCACATCAAACCCTATATTATGCCGGGTATGTGCATATTCATCACCAATATTTCCAAGGCCTGCAATTAAAAATTTCATTTCTCTAAAATTTCAACATTCGTGTTTATTCTTATTCAACCGGCATACCATCCTTACAATTCCAAATATCAGCACTAAAATGCTTTCAACAAAAATCCCCCTGTTGTGAAGGGGGATTTTTTGAATATGCTGTTTGAACTGTTCTTATTTCTTGGCAGCAGGTGCAGCAGCAGGTGCAGCAGCCTTGGGAGCGGCAGCAGGTGCAGCAGCTTCTTCCTGTTTCAACTGACGTGTTAATACCACAGATGCAATAGGAATACGGGGTGAATTCATCACTTCGTAATTTTCTGCTTTTACATCTTCAACACGAATGTTACCGTTTAATTCAAGTGGTGTTAAATCTACCTCAATCGCTTCCTTCAAATACTTCGGATAAGTTTTGATCTTTAAAGCTTTGATCTTGGTGATGAGTTTACCACCGTCTTTTACACCTTTTGAACTTCCTGTAAACTTCAAAGGAATTGTGGCTATCACTTTTTTATCTTCAACCAGTTCCAGTAAATCGATGTGTGTTAATGCATCAGTTACTTTATCAAACTGAAGATCTTTTAAAATAGTGCGGTATGTTTTACCACCAACTTTTACTTCTGCAACCTGGAAATCAGGTGTGTAAACAAATGACTTGAATGCAGATGCCGGTGCGTAAAAATTTACTTCTTCTGAGCCTCCGTAAATTACACCAGGCACATTACCTTGAGAGCGAAGTTGACGGGTGGCTTTCTTCCCGTTTTCGGTCCTCAGGTGACCCTCGATGTGAATTGTTTTCATTTTATAAATGTTTAATTGTTGACTTCGTTGTTATTTAACTGTTCCTTCTTTGTGCATGCATGAACAAACTGGTAATACTCTTGTTCTCAAATGCATTGCGGATGGCAACAGCAAAAAGTTCAGATACACTCAGTACTTTGATCTTTGAGCTTTGTTGTTTGAGAGGAATGGTATCACAAACAACCAATTCTTCCAACACACTGTTTTCAATATTCTCGTACGCTTTGCCGCTGAGAACAGGGTGTGTACATAAGGCTCTTACACTGCGTGCACCTTTTTCTTTTAAAAGAGCTGCCGACTTAGCAAGTGTTCCGCCTGTGTCACAGATGTCATCGATCAAAACAACATCTCTGTTCGTTACATCTCCAATCACCACCATGCTGGCAATTTCATTTGCCCTCTTGCGATGTTTATCGCAAATCACCATTTCTGCTTCAAAAAAACTGGCAATTTCACGAATGCGGTTGGCACTTCCCACGTCGGGGGCCGCAAAGGTAAGGTTTTCCAGCTTCAGACTCTCTATGTAAGGGATAAAAATTGAGGAAGATTCCAGGTGATCTACGGGTATTTCAAAATATCCCTGGATTTGAGCTGCGTGCAGGTCCATGGTAATGACCCTGTCTGCACCGGCCGCTTCTAACATATTGGCAATCAACTTAGAACCAATCGCTACACGGGGTTTATCTTTTCGGTCCTGGCGGGCATAACCATAATACGGAATAACGGCTATTACCTTATAAGCACTGGCCCTGCGGGCTGCATCAATCATAAGCAACAGCTCCAGAATGTTTTCGGATGGGGCGAATGTACTCTGCACCAGGAAGACCATATCACCCCTGATGCTTTCCTGGAAAGCGGGCTGAATTTCGCCATCACTGAATTTTTGAGTCACGGACTTTCCGAGAGGCACACCGTATTTTTTCGCTATTTGTTCGGCTAAGTATTGGGAGCCGGAGCCCGAGAAAATTTTAATACCGGGATTCATTGTTGCTTACAATTTGAGCTGGTAAACGTTTTGGAGCGGCGAAGATAAGCGCTTCAAAGCAACTCAGGTGCAAACAATTCACGGCTTTTCAACAAAGCTTGAAAACAAAAGAAACATAAGTGACAAAAATGATTCTTATTGCAGCTTAATGAGCTGGGCTGTTTCTTCTGAAACGCTTTGCTGTAAAGGGTTTCGCTCTATTACTTCTGTTTCAGGAATGGCAGCACGGCTCATGCTTTGAATGGCAATCATTACAATAAAACAAATAGAAACAATAAAGTTGAAGAAAATCAAGGTGCTGAAGAATGATGACTTCAAAAAGCCACCCATTTTTGTGATTCCAGGTTGCATAGGACTTTGGTTTAGATATTGGATAAGTAAATCTAACGACTTATTTTAGGATGTGCAACACCTCAAAAAAAGTATCAAACAATGGGCCCCGGACGACAGGCCAAGGGAGAAACTCCTTTCCAAAGGCCCTGAAGCATTGAGTAACTCAGAACTTTTAGCCATATTACTCAGTACAGGCACCAAAACCAAGAGTGCTATTGAAGTAGGTAAAGAAGTATTGGCGTTAACAGGAGATAATTTAAATGTTCTGGGCAAACTCAGCCTCAAGGAATTAATGAAAGTAGATGGTATTGGAGAAGCAAAAGCCATTACAATTGCTGCCGCACTTGAGCTGGGCAGGAGAAGACAGGCAACCGAGGTTCAAAAATCAATGGTACGCAACAGTGCTGACATTGCACATTACCTGCAGGCACAGCTAAGAGATAAAACACATGAAGTGTTCATGGTTGCTTTCCTGAACAGGGCCAATAAGATCATTCATATTGAAACCATCAGTGAAGGCGGCATTACTGCAACGGTTGTTGATACAAGGATCATTTTAAAAAAAGCATTAGAACAAAGTGCAGTGAATCTGGTACTTTGTCACAACCATCCCAGTGGAAGTTTAAAGCCAAGCAAAGCAGATGAACAACTCACGCAAAAAATAAAACAGGCTGCCCTGCTGCTGGATATAGGAGTAATAGATCATGTAATTGTAAGTGAAGACGGGTATTACAGTTTTGCAGATGAAGGGTTATTGTGATGAAAAACTCAACTACGTATTTTATACTCATCAATAAAATGAAATGACTAAAAAAAAGAAACCTGTTACAACAGTTGATGAATACATAGCAGCACAACCGGCCGCATTGCAACAACGTTTGAAACAAATGAGAGCCTGCATCAAAAAAGCAGCTCCAAAAGCGGAAGAAAGCATCAGCTATCAAATGCCCGGTTATAAATTATTGGGCAAGCCATTGGTATATTTTGCAGGCTATGAACATCATGTTGGGTTTTATGCCACTCCAACCGGGCATGAAGCATTTGCAAAAGACCTGGCACCTTACAAACAGGGAAAAGGTTCTGTTCAATTTCCCAATGATGAAAAACTACCGTTGCAATTGATAGAGAAGATCGTAAAATTCAGGGTAAAAGAAAATGAAGATAAATATGGCCTGATGAAAAAGAAATAGCTTTCTTACTTTACATACAGTACTACAAACTCCTGCTCCAACCCCAGAGATTGTTGATAGAGCTGCTGAATGAACTCCCTGCCCCATTTAGCATAATAAGCTGAGAAATTATCAACACGTTCCTGCAAACCATTATTGGGGAAAAGCGCTTTCTTAAGTTGTTCAATTTGCCGTTTCTCTTCTGCAAATTTTCTTTTTTCAGCACGAAGTAATTTTTTTTCCAGCTCCTGCAAGCGATACAATGCTTTTATTTTCAAGGCTTCTACATGTTGCACCAAAGTAGCATCCACAGCAGCGGATTTTTGTTTGAGCAATTCATACAATTGCTCCGTTTCTGTATACGTTCCGTTGAGTTTTACTGCTTCGGTTGATTCTTTTACTACTATTTCATTCAGCAATGCTTCAGAAGACCTGAACAATTCCTCTGTTGTAAGCCGTAGTTTTTCTTTTTTTACTTTCCATTTCTCTTCAATGATCAGGAATGAATTACGCAACACCAAGACAGGGAACGGAACCTTATAAAATTCAAACACCGGTTTTAACTCCAGCCAATAGGCAATTTCACCACCACCTCCTATGAACGCAATATCAGGCAAAATACTTACCTGGTACAAACCACGAAGGATCACATTGGGGCTGAAACGTTCCGGATGTTCCTTTAGCTCCGTCAGCATTTCTTCTTTGGTAAATTCTATCGTTGTATTCGCTACTTTATAAACGTTGTCTTTATGCTCAATGCGTTCCCGAATATCTTCATCGAGGTAAAATAAATTGATCTCTCTGCCGCCCGCCTGCACTTTGTAATGCTGCTCCAGTTGCTTTGCAGTTTGTTCCACCAACTTTGATGAGTTATGATGCAGTAACTCATCTTCAAACACAGAGTTCATCTGTTGTTTCAATGCAGCTGCATCAGCAATCAATACGATCAATCCGTACTCAGCAAACAGATCATTCACCAATTCGAATGTCGCCTGCTGAATGGTTGTCCCTACCTTATAATAAGATTTGAGTTTATGGATGACCTCATTTCCAAAAGGCTTTACACCCAATTCACCTGCCATGGCATCTATCAACTTCACTACTTCTTTATCAACAATAAATCTTCCAAAGGCACCTGTTTGATCAGTGTTCCAAACTTTCTTTTCACCATTGAGCCAAAAATGAGCCAGTTCATCTACATCTGCATCTTCACTGCCCATATAATACACCGGAACAAAATTGTATTTCGGAAATTGCTGTTTACAATCATTGGCCAATTTAATGGCATGTAAAATTTTGTATAAAAAATAAAGAGGACCTGTAAATAAATTGGGCTGATGGGCTGTTGTAATAGTGAAGCAGTTTTCATTCAGCAACAGATCCATATTCGTCTTTACATCATCGTGTACTGATACGGAGGCATACTGCTGTTGCAAGTGATCAACCAACACTTTTCTGTTGACAGCAAATTGTTTTCTTGCTTCAATTGCCTGTTCAAGGCCTTTGCAATCAGGTCTGTGAGCATAAAAGGAGCGAAGCTGTTCAGAATCGTCCAGGTAATCCAAAATAATTTTGGAGAAGGCATTCGTTTGCCTGTAAGCGAGCCTTTGAGCAGTACAATCCATAACTGGCTGTAAAAGTAGATAGTTTGTTGGTTGTAAAAATACCGCTTGCCAATTTTTGCAAACTATTATTTCAACTCATATGCCGCTACCGTATTCTTCCAGAATGTGGGCACATACACAATTCTGCGTTTGGCATCGTACCCAATATCAGCCGAGTTGATCTTTTGAGCCCTGCCGTCTATCAAAACTTCTTTGCTGCCATCAGCTTTAACATAATATACAACACCGCTCCAGGTACTCACTAAAAATTCATTATTGGTAACATGCTCAACACCATCAGTACCGCCTTCCATTCCGTCTGCCAGTTTAGTAAAACTGCCTTTGCTTTCACGTTTGATCAAGGTACCCGCATCTAAAATGTACAACTCGTTATTATACACCAGTACGCCGTTGGGGCTTTTTAATTGATTACTGTCTGCAATCACTTCATTCAATGCAGGGCTGCTCAACGGCACCATGTGCAGGTTACGCATAAGCATATCCGTTACATACAACACACCCGAAGAAGAAATGCTGATGTCATTCAATCCTGTTGCATTAAGCGGCAGACGTTCAGTAATCGCTCCCTTTTCAATATCAATCACAACAATCTCACTTAAATCAGCTACGTATAGCTTGCCTTTGTACAACCCCATTCCTTTAGGTGCGTTCAGGCCGGTTACCCATTCTGCTGCGATCACTTTTCCATCCAATCCTACTTTACCAATGGAACCTTTACCATCTTTCCCCCATGGTTGCTGACCATCAATATTGGAGACATACAGCACTTTGTTTTGCTCATCATACAACACACTTTCAGGAACTTTTAATACTGAATCTGTTTCCCACAACTTTACCAGTTGATGTTGTGCATTCACAACTATAACTGCAAAGCAACACAACAACAGGACGAAACTCTTTTTCATATGCATCATTTTACATTAAGAAAATCTCGTTGGATCATAAGGCTTGATGTCAACACTTGTATTCTCACCATTGGCTATTTCACTCACCAATTTACCTGTACCTGCACCCAAACTTAAACCGATCATGGCATGCCCTGTGGCCACGATCACATTCTCTTTTACTTTTCCGATGTAAGGTAAGCCATCGGCACTGCAGGGACGATAACCATACCAAACGTCTTTTTGTTGTGGTAACGGAATTTGAAAGTCTGGAAGAAAGCGCTGCACCGCTTCTAAAATTCCAATGACACGGCTCATACGTGGCGGTTTGCTCGTACTTGTAATTTCCATGGTGCCTCCAAACCGGATTTTATTACCATCCATGGGTGTAATAGCCACACGACCTTCCTGCAACACCGCCGGGTAATTCAATTTGAAGGGCGAATCTTCCAATGTAACACTGTAACCACGCCCGGGAACCAGCAACAAATTTTGACCCAGCATTTTGGATACTTCCCTGCTCCACGCACCCGCCGCCATCACCACCATATCAGCATCATATACCTGTTTATTGGTTTTTACTTTTTTGACACGATTATTCTCCATTTCAAAACCAATCACTTCTTCACCTCCCGGCATTGCAACATTGTTTTGTTGCAACAATGCTTTCATGCTCTGCATTAATTTTTGCGGATACAAGTGTGCATCACATTTAAAATACAACGCACCACGTATATTTAGTTTTACACCCGGTTCCATGGCCTGCACTTCTTCACGAGAAAGCATTTGTGCTTCCAGGCCCAGCTTTCTTGCATCTTCAGCCGCATGATGTGAATGTTCTTCCTTGCTCTCTGTTTGATAATACTCCAGCAAGCCCTTTTGTTCATACGCCATATCAAAACCCGGAAGCTTGGCCAGCGCTTCATAACAATGCTGGCTGAACAAAGCAATATCACGCAAAGGCATAGCCGATCTCTCCAAATGTTCTTTGGTGGCTACTTTCATAAACTGTAAGCCCCATGAAATAAGCGACCAATTGAGTCTTGGCTCTACATAAAATGCACTTCTGGAATTCCACATCATCTTTAAACCCTGTTGTACAATACCGGGCGATGCCAGTGGTATAAAATGACTGGGACATACATAACCTGCATTCCCATAGGAGGCATTATCCTCAAAGTTATGTTTGTCAATAACCGTTACCTCCCAACCACTTTGCTGTAAATAATGTGCTGAACTTAAACCAATGATCCCTCCGCCAATAACAATTGCTTTCATGGATGGCAATTTATTCAAATAACCTGGAACCCATACGCATATGGGTCATCTTCTTTATCAATGGAAATAGTATTGTAGCCATAGATCCTGGCCCAGCCTTCAATAGAAGGGCGAATGGCTTTATATCCTTCCAGCATCAACTCATCTTCAATACGACCAATGAACTTACTGCCAATGATGCTTTCATGAATAAACTCCTCTCCTTTCTTCAACGTTCCTTTGGCATACCATTGTGCCATGCGTGCACTCGTGCCTGTACCACAGGGACTGCGGTCAATGGCTTTATCACCATAAAAAACAGCATTTCTTGCAGTGGAAGTTGCGTCCAGCACTTCACCCGTCCATAATATGTGAGAGCATCCGTTGATGGTTGCATTTTGCGGGTGAATGAATTCATATTGCTGATTGATATTCTTTCTCAGCTCCCTGGCCCATGCAATCAATTTATCTGCACTGTAATGTTCAATGCCTTTGAAATTTTTCTGTACATCTACAATGGCATAAAAATTTCCACCATAAGAAACATCAACCATCAATTCGCCCAAATCAGGGCATTCCACTTTTAATTCTGTTGAATGAAGAAATGCGGGCACATTCGTAAGACGAACGCTTTTGCATTTTCCGTTTTCCATTTCATATTTTACATTCACCAAACCGGCAGGTGTTTCCATTTTAATTTCACCGGGCACTTTTGGCTGTATCAATCCTTCTTCCACAGCAATGGTGATGGTTCCAATGGTTCCATGACCACACATAGGCAGGCAACCACTTGTTTCAATGAACAATACGGCCACATCATTGGCTTCATCATGCGGTGGATATAAAATACTTCCGCTCATCATATCATGCCCACGTGGTTCAAACATGAGTCCTTTGCGTATCCAGTCGTATTCTTTTAAAAAATGCTGACGCTTTTCGCTCATATTATTTCCTTCCAGTTCCGGACCGCCATCAGCCACTACACGAACAGGATTGCCGCAGGTATGTGCATCAATGCAATGAAATACCCAACCACCAAACCTGTTGAGTGATGCATTGGGATATTTTTTGGTAATGGGTTTACTTTTCATTTTACTTCAACACATTTAGATCATCCAGCACATATACACCACGGCCATAAGTACCGATCACCAGTTTTTTATCACGTGGATGAATGAACAAATCATTCACCGAAACAGAGGCAGGAATAGTTCCATTGATGGCTATCCATTTTTTACCACCATCCTTGCTCATATACACACCAAAATCAGTTCCGCAGAATAATATGTTGGCATTATCAGGATGCTCTGCGATGGCATTGGCAGGTGATGCAGGAAGATTAGATGCAATACTCTTCCACGTAGTTCCATAATCTTCACTTACGTATACATAAGGTGTATGATTATCTGCTCTGCGGTCATTCAACACCACATACACACGGGATGGTTTGAATTTGGAACTTGCAATTTTAATAATGTGTTTGTTGGCAGGAAGTCCTTTGGTGATCTCTTTCCAATTGGTTCCATCGTTCATGGTCAGCCACAAACGCCCATCATCTGTTCCTGCAAAAACAATTCCTGCTTTATTACCTTCTTCAATGGCAGAAATGGCCTGGTGATAGATGAGATATGGATAAACACCCATCCTACTCTTATGATTAAATGAAAGATCATTGCTGATGCGTTTCCAGGTTTCGCCACCATCTTCTGTTTTGTACAAATGCTGCAATCCATGATAGAGCACTTTGTTGTTGAACTTGCTCATCAATGTTCCGGCCAGCCATTCACCCCGCAAAGAATCAATACGGCCAACATCAAACAATGTAAAACGTTTAACACCTTCTCTTCTTCCCTTGCTCATATCTGTTTTCATTAAACGGCCATAGTAAGATGATGAGTAAACAATATTGGTGTTCACCGGATCAATTTGAATTTGAGTGCCTTCACCACCCGGTGCCATACGCCATGGGCGAAGTGAAGTATCAGGGCTTGTACCAAAAGTGTTCATTACATTACCGCTCATGGTTCCTTCATCCTGCACAGCGCCAAAGATGTTGAACGGAGTTTTCATATCATAGGTAACGGTATAAAACTGTGTAGTGGGGATCTTATCAAAAAAGTTTTTCCATTTGGCGCCACCATTGAGTGTAAGTGATACACCACCATCATTCCCCAGGATCATACGATCAGGGTTTTGCGGATCGATCCACAGCGCATGATTATCACCATGTGTCCATTGGCTGGTGGTATCAGTAGCTTCCCATTGTTTCCATGTTTTGCCGCCATCCTCACTGATAACTTTTGAAACACCAAAAGCATAAATCCTGTTTTCGTTTTTTGGATGAACACGAATTTGTGAGAATACCCAACCATAGGTTCCGGAAAAAGGTGTAACAAAGTCATGTATCTCTCCCATCTTTTCCCAACTCTCCCCTTTGTTGTTACTGCGGTACACTGCTCCGCCAATCACTACCTTTTGAACTTTTCGTTCATAAGAATCATATTCATCTTTTCTGGGTTCTCTTTTGATATGATGATCGTCCACAAACGCATACAACACATTGGGATTGGAAGCGCTGGCAGCAATACCAATACGACCGGTCAATTTTGTATCCGGCAATCCGTTTACAATTTTCTTCCATGTTTTGCCACCATCTGTTGTTTTATAAATATGATCTCCATCTTCAGGCATGGGATCGCTCCAGCGTTGACGAATGCGGTTCCACATACTGGCATAAAGTATATTGGGGTCTGATGGATCCATCACCAGATCAATACAACCGCTCTTTTCACTTTCATCCCGATAGCTATCGGGAAAAATATTTTTCCATGTTTTGCCACCATCGGTTGTGAGATAAACACCACGGTCTTTATTATAGGTCCACTCATTACCACTTGCAGCTACATAAACAACATTTGGATTGGTGGGATGAATCACGACTCTTGCAATGGTTCCTGTATTTTCCAAACCAATATGCTGAAATGTTTTACCGCCATCTGTTGTTTTGTACATACCAATACCGGGCAATGAGGCTCTGAAAATATTGGCCTCGCCTGTTCCCACATACACAATATCCGGATTGCTGAGCGATACTGCCATGTTGCCAATGGACTGTGTTGCTTCTTTATCAAATAGCGGCTTCCAGGAATCACCGCTGTCTTCAGTTTTCCAAAGACCGCCCGTAGCAAAAGCCGCATAGTATACATTGGGGTTACCGGGAATGCCATACACATCTGTACTGCGTCCGCTTCGGTTATCCGGTCCGGTCAACCGCCATTGCAGGTTTTTATAAGGCGACTGTTGTAATAAGGCCTGTTGCTGACGAAAGGCAGCTATTTTTTGAGCGCCTATGGTTTGTGCATGTACAAATACAACCACAAATAATGCGAAAGGAAAAAAGAAAAACTTCTTCATAATAAGTAAATTTGAGCAGGTTCTGATGGCCTGAAAATTCGATTGCTTAATCTGCTATTGGTATAAAATGGAAACTTACGGAAAAATTCTATTGATCGCCATGCCGGCCTTCCTTCTGTTGGTGCTGGGTGAAAAATTGTACGGTGTTTTAAAGGGAAAAGATACGGTGCGTAATATGGATATGGTGAGCAGTCTTTCCAGTGGCGTTACCAATGTTACCAAAGATGTATTGGGGTTGAGTGTTGCCATCATCAGTTATGGATGGCTGGTAGACAAATTGGCTATTGTACATGTGCAGAACAATATACTCACCTATATTATTGCTTTTATTGCTTTGGATTTTGCAGGTTACTGGGTGCATCGTATAGCACATGAGTATAATTTCTTCTGGAACAATCACATCATTCATCACAGCAGTGAAGAGTTTAACCTGGCTTGTGCATTAAGACAAAGTATTTCCAGTATTGTAAAAATTTTCGCCATCTTTTTATTACCGGCTGCCTTATTAGGTGTGCCCGGCCAAGTGATTGCTGTTGTTGCTCCACTGCATTTGTTTGCACAGTTCTGGTATCATACACAACATATCGGGAAGATGGGCTTTCTGGAAAAGATCATTGTAACACCATCACACCACAGAGTACATCACGCCATTAATCCTGAGTATTTGGATAAAAACTATTCCCAGATCTTTATTTGGTGGGATAAATGGTTTGGTACATTCCAGGAAGAACTGCCAGATAAACCACCTGTTTATGGTATTACAAGACCTGTGCAAACATGGAACCCCATCAAAATTAATTTTCAGCATTTATGGTTGTTGATCAAAGATGCATGGCGTACACAAAGCTGGAAAGATAAACTTCGCATCTGGCTCATGCCTACCGGCTGGCGACCTGCAGATGTAGCTGCTGCACATCCTTTGTATAAGATCACGGATGTGTATCATTTTGAAAAATATGATACAAAAGCTTCTACACCTTTACATATTTGGGCATGGGTACAGTTAGCTATAATATTGTTGCTCATTTCTTATCTCTTCGGAAATATTGCCAGCATCAATAAGCTTGACAGTTCTTATATCTTTTGGTATGGTGGTTTTATATTTATTATGGTCTATGCATTGACCGATCTCATGGACCGTAACCGAAGTGCTCTTTTAGCTGAAACCATCAAATGCCTGCTGGGCTCTTACCTTCTCTATACACAAAATGATTGGTTTGGCATTGCTCAATATGCTTTATGCGCACCTGTTGCCCTGGGCATTTATTTCCTTATTTCATTAGTAATTACAGGTTGGTTTGTAATGAAACATGCCAAAGAAGATAATTTGAAATTATTAAGCTGGGCATAGTCATTTCAGGTTGTTTCAGGCTTTCCGCCGCTCATCCATTCCACCCTCCTTTCATCGGGCATTCAAAAAATTTCCGTGGCAGGTGCAACATTCTTTTCCTATCTTCTACTTTAATGAAACAAACCGAATCATTGAACACAACCGCTGCCACTCTATCTGCTGAAACATTGGTACAGCAATGCCTCAAAGGGGATACCCAGGCCTACCGGCTGCTGTATAACCGTTACAGTGCGGCGATGTATAACACAGCGTTACGTATTGTAAACAGAACGGATGATGCGGAAGATGTGTTGCAGGAAAGTTTCATCGATGCATTTGCACAACTGGCAAGGTTTGAAGGAAGAAGCACATTTGGCGCATGGCTGAAACAGATCGTAGTGAACAAGAGCATCAGTTATTTGAGAAAGAAAAGAGTGTTCATGGCAGATATTGATGACCATGCTCACAGCATAGCCGATGAACAACCGATAGATGATTCAGGGTTTTATTATTCAGTGGATACAATTAAACAGGCCGTACAACAATTACCCGATGGCTACCGCACCGTGTTGAGTTTGTATTTGTTTGAAGAGTATAAACAGGAAGAAATAGCACAAATGCTCAACATCAGTCACGGTACCGTACGAACACAATACATGAGAGCAAAAAATAAATTGGTAAACGTTTTAAAAGAAGGAGCTTACCATGAGCAATAATCTGGAACAATTTATAAGAGAGAACAGAAGTGAGTTCAATGATGAACGTCCTTCCCGAAATGTGTGGGATGAAATTGAAGCAGCGCTGCCCAAAGCACAACCAAAAGCTAAAGTAGTTTCGCTGGGCAATGTCTATAAATTGATGGCAGCAGCGGCAGTGGTGTGCATCCTTCTCACATCTGCTTACTTTATTTACATGCGTAAGGACAATGTGCAAACAGGAACCATTACACAGGAAACAAAACAGGATGCCATTAAATTAGCGTCGCCTGCTGATGCTTCACAAATGAACCAGGTATTCAATGCCATTCAAACAAGGCAGCAGGAATTAAAAGAAGCGACAGCCGGTAATCCTGAGTTGTACAGCAAATTCCTTGATGATCTGAAAGTATTGGACAGTACCTATACGATGCTGCAAAAACAGGCAGCTCAAACTCCTAACCGTGATGTAATTATCAAAGCCATGATCCAGAATCTGCAACTGCAGGCAGAACTTCTGTACCGTCAATTGATGATCACAAACGAGATCAAAAAAGAAAATACACCTGTAAACACAAGTAACAACGCAGAGTTGAAAGGATAAACCAAATTCTGCAAACATAGAAACCCATTCATCTAAATTATTTATCATGAAATGAGCAATAAAATTTTCGAGGTAAATACAAATTAACTACCGATGAAAATTTTATAGCGAATAACATGTGACTAATTAAAATTAAAAAATTACACATGAAACAATTCATTACAATGTTGTTGGTAACTGTTATTGCACTGAATGTTCAGGCACAACAGGAAGGCCATACAGACTGGAACAAAAAACGCTATGAGCATTTTAAGGAGCGTAATATCTCCCGCAGTTTCTCTGCAAGCGGTAACACACTCAGTATTGATAACAGCTTTGGCGATGTTACAGTAATCGCATCGGGTGGCAATGAAATTAAAGTGGATATTCATATTGAAGCCAGCTCATCCGACAAAGAGCATGCTGAACGCACGTTCAATAAACTGGATGTTACGGAAAGTAAAGATGGCAACACCATCCGCTTCAAAACCACAACAGATAAAAACAAGGATGATCATTACTGTAAGAACTGTAAAACTTCAATGATGATCAATTACACCATTCACCTGCCGGTGAGCACACCACTTAAAATTGTAAACCAGTTTGGCGGCATCAAATTACCTGATTACTCCGGCACTGTATCCTTAACCAGCAAATTTGGATCACTAACAACAGGTGCTCTTACCAAAGTTGAAAAATTGTGGGTGGAGTTTGGTAAAGCAAATGTGAAAAGTGTGAGTAATGTGGATGCAACGTTCAAATTCTCAACTGTTACAGTTGAAAGCATGGGTGGCAATAATAATATTAAAATTGAGTTTTGCGGTAACAGCCGTTTTAATCTGAGCAGTGATCTTACCGGATTACAAATGAATGAATCGTACAGCACGGTAAACCTTCGCCCTGCTTCTAACTTATCTGCCAGCTATCATATACGCACCAGTTTCGGAAGTGTGAGAGACAGAAGCAATGCCAATATCAAACGTGTGGATGAACCGGACAGATACGGACCTGATTCCAATAAAGAATATGAAGGTAAAAGCGGAAGCGGAAGTGCAAAAATTGAGATTAAATCAAGCTTTGGCAACCTTATCATTGGTGAAGCAACTGCTGAAGAAATGAAGGATAAAGAAAAAGAGAAACACAAGACAAAGATTTAGGTTTAAGATAAAGATTACATCTACCTTGTCATCAATCCGCCCCAATCCTGGGGCGGATTCTTTATGTAGTAAGTTATTTTATTACATCATTTGTCCATGTGTTGTTCACCCGTCGCATGATACTCAATGGATTTTCATTCTTCAACTCATCCGGCAATAATTCATTGCTCCAGTTTTGATAACAGATGGGTCTTGCAAAACGTTTGATGGCATCAGCACCCACAGAAGTATATCTTGCATCTGTGGTGGAAGGAAACGGACCACCATGATGCATGCTCAAACAAACTTCAACACCGGTAGGAACACTGTTCAAGATCAAACGGCCGCATGTATTTTGAACCGCATCGATCAACGCTTCATTATTACGAATATCATTTTCAGTAGCCATGAGTGTTGAAGTCAATTGTCCTTCCATTTGCTGCGCTACCTGTAACATTTCATTTTGATTACGGCAACGAATAACCAATGAGTAGGGACCAAATACTTCTTTATGCAAAACAGGATTGTTCAAAAACGTTTGTGCATCAACGGTAGCAATGGTTGGCAAACCTTCATCAGCTTTTACTTCTGTTTCGCTTTCTGCCACCAAATGCACACCTTCCTGTAACAATGCATTGCCTTTATTTTCCTTGTACGCTTTTACAATACCTGCATGCAGCATTGGTGCAGGTGCTGTTTTTTGAATCGCTTTTCCCAGGTCATGAATGAAAGTTTGCAAAGCACTACTTTCAATACCAATGATCAAACCCGGATTGGTACAGAATTGTCCAACACCTAATGTAATAGATGCAGCATACATCATTGCAATATCAGATGCTGAAGTATTTAATTTTTCAGGCAGGAGATAAACCGGATTCACACTTCCCATTTCAGAAAAAACAGGAATTGGTTCTTTACGTTGGTTGGCCCAATCAAACAATTGTTTACCACCGGCATAAGAACCTGTAAACCCAACAGCTTTTGTATGTGGATGCATCACCAATGCTTTTCCTGTTTCAAATCCTGCGCCCTGCACATGCGAAAAGATTCCGTTGGGCATGTTATTTTCTGCCGCCACTTTTAAAATAATATCTGCAACAACCTGAGATGTTTTTGCATGTGCGGGATGTGCTTTTACAATGACCGGGCAACCAGCTGCAAAAGCAGTAGCCGTATCACCACCTGCTGTTGAATAAGCGAAAGGAAAATTACTGGCCCCAAACACAACTACCGGTCCTAATGGTACCATCATTTTTCGCAGATCAGGCTTGGGTACCTGCCCGACTGAGTTGTTCAGGCGGGGATTTTTATCAGGTATTGCTGTATCAATGCTGATTTCCATCCACTCCGCTTTTTCACAGGCGTCTGCATATTGACGTAACTGTAACACAGTTCTGCCTCTTTCCGCTCTCAGTCTTGCTTCCGGCAAATGTGTTTCACTCATGGCTGTTTGAATAAGTGCATCACCAGCGGCTTCCAAGGCAGCGGCAACAGCCCGCATGAATGAAGCACGTGCTCTCAGGGAAAATTTCTTGTATGCATGAAATGCATTCCACGCATTGCTCATTACTTTATCAATCTCCGTACTTGTAAAATCCTTGAACATGAATATTGAATTTATAATGAAGGTCTTGATGCAATTCCATCCCTGATCACTTTCAAAATACGTTCTCTCTCTTCACCCACCAATGTTAAACGTGGAGCACGAACATGTTCGCTTCCAATACCGGCTTCAGCCTCTGCCAGTTTAATATATTGAACCAACTTAGGATGAATATCTAATTCCAGCAACGGCATGAACCAGCGATAAATCTTTGTTGCTTCGCTGATCTTTCCTGCTTTCACCAAATTGAAAATAGCAACCGTTTCTTTCGGGAAAGCACAAACAAGTCCTGCTACCCAACCATCTGCACCCATTACTAATTCTTCCATGGCCAATGTATCTACACCACATAAAATTTGAAACCGGTCAGCAAAACGGTTACGCATGCGTGTTACATTGGTAACATCTCTTGTACTTTCTTTTACCGCTCTGATGTTGCTGCATACAGTAAGTTCATCAAACATATCCAGTGTTACTTCAATTTTATAATCCACAGGATTGTTATAGATCATGATGGGCAGATCAGTTGAGTTGGCAACCGCTTTGAAGTATTCCACGGTTTCCCTGTGATCACTTTTATAACGCATGGGTGGCAGCAACATCAATCCTTTAGCACCCCATGCTTTTGCCAATGCAGCTTGTTTTAATGCTTCTCTTGTGGAGCCTTCAGCAATATTTAAAATAACAGGAACAGCACCCGCTGTTTTTTCAACAGCAAACTTTACCAGTGTTTCTTTTTCATCCACTGTCAAAACACTTGCTTCACCTAATGTGCCTCCAAGAATAATACCTTCAACACCGGCTTTTAATTGTGCCTGCAGGTTGGTTTCAAACAATGGCAGATCCAATTCATCTTTAGCAGTAAACTTCGTGGTTAAAGCAGGAAATACCCCTTTCCATTGAAAACTCATACTAATCTATTTAAGGTGCTCAAGTTAAGTAAACTGCAAAATAAAAAGAGAGCCAATAAGGACATTTGGATTTTTATCTTTCATATTTTTTCTTTCATCTGCGAACATTTAAATTAGCGTTCATTACACTCTATGCTGCCTGACTTCCGGAATAATAAGGAAGCGTTTGCCGCTTTCATACAAAATCACCAGCAACAGGTGATCAATACGGCATTGGGTATCGTACAGAATCATGAAGATGCTGAAGAAATTGCACAGGATGTGTTTTTAGAAGTGTATCATCAATATCAAAACTTCAAGGGTGATTCTTCTGTAAGCACCTGGTTGTACCGCATCACCACTAATAAATGCATTGATCTTTTGCGAAAGAAAAAGAGCAAGAAACGATTTGCATTTATTACCAGTTTATTTCAGCCTGAAAGCAATGAGCCGGTGGCTGATATAGCTCATTTTGTACATCCGGGAGTACAGGCAGAAAATAAAGAGAAAGCTAAATACCTGTTCAAAGCAGTGGAGCAATTACCTGAAAAGCAAAAAACAGCTTATATCCTTTGCGAGGTGGAAATGCTCAGCTACCAGGAAATTGCTGAGATCATGGGCTTATCGGTATCATCGGTTGAGTCTTTGCTGTTCCGAGCCAGGCAGAATTTGAGGAAAATCCTGGAAAATTTTTACCGAAAGCACCTCTAAGCGAAGGTTTTTTGAAAATTCAACGTCAAAACAATATGCATATGCAACAAGAACAATGGGTAGATGAGGTAATGAGCAGCCTCGGAGGCTTGCAAAAAGCTGAAGGAAATCCCTTTCTCCATACCCGTGTACTAGCTACATTAGAAGGTACCACCCCACTGAAAAGAGGGGCATTAAAACCCTTGTACGCTTTAGCGTCTGTGGTACTTGTAGTATTGATGCTCAATGTGTTCTTATGGAACAAGGCCGATACAGGGTCCATTGAAAACAGTGCCATTTCCACCGCTGTGAGTGAATATGATTTAACCGCCATTGATTATTAAAATGAACAGAGCTACTTTCTTAACAGCATTGGTCTTATTACTGATTGCTGTAAATAGTGTTACCCTTTACCTGTTATTTAAAAAGGATGGCTCCCGTGACAGGAGACCCACCCCGGCTATGTTCTTTAAAAAACTGGGATTGGATCAGCAACAGGAGCAGCAATTTGAAGAATTACGAAAATCACATTTTCAAAAAAGAGATTCGTTACGGGGAGAAGATATGCGTTTGCGTAAAGCTATGGCTGATATGATCACCAACGGTGTAAAAGACAGTGCAGCCATTGATTCCATCACCAATTTACTGGCAGCCAACCGCAAACAGTTTGAGACAAATTTTTATTACCACTTTCAGCAAATGCATTCTTTGCTGAGACCGGAACAACAACAAAAACTGGGTGAGGTGCTGGAATCCATTTTGAAAAGACAAGGGCCACCTCCCGGTACGAAACAAGGGTCACCACATCCTTAATATAAATTACCCTTATGTATTCATTGTCCAAAACCACAGTCATTCTCATAGGATGCACTGCAGGAATGTTCATTTCTGTTTCCTCCTGCAAGAAAACAAGTACATCGCAACCAGAGATTGTTACGGAAGATGCATTAGCTGCATTAAATCTCCCTGCCACCGCTTTTAATTATGCATCACAACCTTTACCCGGCTATTTGAATACTCCTACTATTACAGCACAGGTAAACACACCTGCTGATAATCCTATAACAGATTGGGGTGCAACATTAGGCAGGGTTTTATTTTATGACAAAACACTTTCTATTAATAATACCATTTCATGTTCCAGTTGTCATCAACAATCTACCGGGTTTAGTGATGGTGCCGTATTAAGCAAAGGTTTTAATAATGGTAATACCGGAAGACATTCAATGAGTCTTGTGAATGCAATTTATTATCCCAACAGAAGATTTTTTTGGGATGAGCGGGCTGCTACATTAGAACAACAGGTATTACAACCCATACAAGACGCCGTAGAAATGGGTATGCGTTTAGATACATTGACAGCCCGATTAAATAACAAATTATATTACCCTGTTTTATTTCAAAAGGCATTTGGGGACAAGAATATTACAACCGACAGAATTGCGAAGGCACTGGCACAATTTGTAAGAAGCATCGTTTCATACCGAACAAAATTTGATACAGGGTTTGCAGCCGTACCTCCGGGTTCTAATATTGGAACGACTGCATTCTCTAATTATTCTGCATCGGAAAATAGAGGCAAAAGTTTATTTTTTAGCCCTGAACTGGCATGTGCCAGTTGTCACGGCACACCTACATTTACAGCACCAAATGCACAAAATAATGGGCTTGATGCAACGTTCACAGATTTGGGTGTTGGAGGTTTTAATGGGAATCCTGCTGATAACGGCAAGTTTAAAACCCCATCACTTAAAAGTATTGAGCTTACTTCTCCTTACATGCATGATGGGCGTTTTGCAACCCTGGAACAGGTGATTGAGCATTATAACAGTGGCGTACAAGCGAACCCCAACCTTGCCCAGCAGTTGCGCAACCCTCCTCCGGGTATGGGTGCTAAACGTTTAAATCTTTCCCAACAGCAAAAAGATGATCTGCTTGCATTTTTAAAAACGCTGACTGATAGAAGTATTTCAACAGATACTAAATTTTCAAACCCTTTTAAATAATTGAAGAGTATAAATAATAAAAGGTGTTGCAATGCAACACCTTTTATTATTCACTATTGACAAGTGGCTATTCACTACCCCACCACTTCTCCTTCCAGGTCATAATCAAACGCTTTGGTGATCTTTACATTCACAAATTCACCTATCGGCAATTTATGATCGCTTTGAATCACCACTTCATTATCTACTTCCACACTGTCAAATTCTGTGCGGCCTAAATAACGACCGGCTTCTTTTTTATCAATGATGGTCTTAAATGTTTGACCAATCTTTTCCTGGTTGAGTTCGTAAGAAATTTCCTGCTGCACACTCATGATATCCTGTGCTCTTCTTTCCTTTTCATCTGCCGGTACATCATCCATCAATTCATAACCACTGGTACCTTCTTCGTGACTGTACGTAAAAATGCCTACACGATCAAAACGATGTTTCTGCAAAAACTCTTTTGTTTCTTCTACATCATCTAATGTTTCGCCGGGGAAACCGGTGATGAGTGTGGTACGCAAACAAAGCCCGGGAACTTTTTCTCTAACTGCATGTATCAATTCTTCTGTTTCAGTCCTGGTGATTTGTCTGCGCATGGCTTTGAGCATGTGATCACTTGCATGCTGCAAAGGCATATCCAGGTAGTTACAGATATTATCACGATCACGCATTACATCTAATATCTCCAATGGAAACTTGTGCGGGTAGGCATAATGCAAACGGATCCATTCCAAACCTTTTACATCCGCCAACCGGTTCATCAGATCTGGCAGCATGCGTTTTTTGTACAGATCCAAACCGTAGTACGTTAGTTCCTGGGCGATCAACATGACTTCTTTTACACCTTTTTTCACCAGGCCTTCAGCTTCTTTTACCAGGTCGTCCATGCTTTTACTAACATGGCCGCCACGCATTAACGGAATCGCACAAAAAGCACAGGTGCGGTTACAACCTTCGCTGATTTTTAGATATGCATAATGTTGAGGTGTAGCCAGCAATCGTTCACCAATCAATTCTTTTTTATAATCAGCTTCAAATCTTTTCAGCATCAGCGGTAATTCCATAGTACCAAACCATGCATCCACTTCGGGAATTTCTTTTTCCAGGTCACCACGGTAACGCTCACTCAAACAACCCGTTACATATACTTTATCTAATCTTCCTTTTTGTTTGAGTTGCACCTGGTCTAAAATCGTATTGATGCTCTCTTCCTTTGCTTTGTCGATAAATCCACAGGTGTTGATCACAACAATATTGTGATCTTTTTTAGTGCTTTCATGCACCACATCAATTTCATTGGCTTTTAACTGGCCGCTCAGCACTTCACTATCTACCATATTCTTACTGCAGCCAAGCGTAATGATGTTCACTTTATCTTTTTGTAAGGTTCTACTTTTCACGTATTCATTTTTATTTTATGTAAGCCAGATGGAGTCGCCAAAAAAAAGATTCATTTCCTTTCGTAATTGTAATGAATCTCTTTTGGAGCTCATTTCATGAGGCCGCAAAGGTACTACTCTCCCGTTGAACGGTTGCTTTTACAGGAGTGGTTTCATTTTTGGCATCATTTTTTCAAGTGGTGGGTTTCAACAAACAAAACCATTATGAAGAAAATCATCATCATGGCCGTAGTGTTTACGGCCGCAGCAACCATGCAGGCGAACGCTCAATCCATGGGCTCTACTTACAAAACAGCATTGGGTGTTAAGTTTTATCCCGGTGCAGGCATCACCATCAAACATTTTGTAAAAAGCAATGCAGCCCTGGAAGGCATTGGCTATTTCTGGAGAGATGGTATGCGTATCACGGGACTGTATGAATTTCACGGTAACATTAACGGAGCTCCCGGCTTGAAATGGTACGTTGGTCCCGGTGCACACGTTGGGTTCTGGAACGACCGCTACTGGAGAGACCGTTATGGCCGCCGTATTGGTGGTGCCGTGGTAGGTATTGATGGTATTTTGGGTTTGGACTACAAGTTTAAAGGCGCTCCTATCAATATGAGTCTCGACTGGCAACCCAGTTTTGAATTTGGCGATTATGGAACCGGCTTCTCCGGTAACTGGGGAGGCTTTGCTATCCGATACACCTTTTAAGCTACCTTCAGTATAAATGCAAACTCCGGTTATTACAGCCGGAGTTTTTTGTTTTCTCTAATGAAAAACAGGTTACCTAACAATTAGTAATAGTCGAAAAAAGCCAACGCATACCTAAAGTAAAACTGCAACCTCTGCCTTAGATTATTCACATTTTACTTGAAGCTTTCATTTTACTAAAAGCAGTCATTTTCACCTATTAGTAGAGCAAAAACTCATAAACCACTGATTTATATGAAATTAATTTTTAAAAAAAAATAAAATTTTTCTCGTTTTTTAAGAGAAACCACTTAATTTAGATTCAGATTTTAAATGAGAGTCCCAGGAAGCCCCGTTTAAAATTCCATTATCCTTAAAGACCAAATCCAATCTGTAGCTTGAAAACATTATTGATACGGTATGCACCGGTCCGACCTTTAAGAGTCGTACCCAATGTCCGGTGAAAAACTTCCGAAAGGAAGTTTTTCCATTTCATACCTGACCCTTTACTCTTTACATCGTACTTCATACCTCCTACTTCCTACTTCTTACCTCCTGCCCCCAGCCTCCTGCTTTCCATTTCCTGCTTTCTACTTCTTCCCCTCTTCCTATCTTGCAACTCAACTTTTTTCTCATGCCCACCAACTACGAAATTGCTGATATGCTCTCCCTGCTGAGCAAACTCATGGATATTCATGGCGATAATAGTTTTAAAGCCAAGACTTATGCAGCCGCCGCTTTTCAAATTGAAAAGTTACCGGTACAGCTTGCAGAAGTAGAGCCTTCTAAAATTGCCAGTTACCGTGGCGTTGGTGAAAGCACCGCCAAAAAGATCATTGAGATCTTACAAACAGGTGAACTGAAAGCGCTGACAGACCTTATTGCCAAAACACCGCCCGGTGTTATTGAAATGCTCAACATCAAAGGCATTGGTCCCAAAAAAATCGCAACTATCTGGCATGAAATGGAAATTGAAACAGTGGGCGAATTGTATTATGCCTGCCAGGAGAACCGCTTGATGCGTTACAAAGGTTTTGGTGAAAAAACGCAGCAAACGGTGATGGAGAGTATTGAGTTCATTGAGCAGCACAAAGGCATTCATTTGTATGCTGATGTGGAAGCCTATACACTGGCCATTGATAAAAATCTGAAAGATCATTTTCCTGCAGAACGTTTTGTAATAACAGGTGAATTTCTGCGGCAAATGGAAGTGATCCATTTGGTGGAATGGGTGACCACTGTCCCTATTGATGCCTTGAAACAATTATTTGGTAGCATCAACTTTACCACGGAAGAAGAAACAACAACCAGCATTACATTTAAAGGACCTGAAAATGTGGTATTGAAATTTCATACAGCTACTAACAGCAATTTTGGAACAGTATTGTTTCAAACATCAGCCTCTGAAGAATTTTTAAAAGTATGGGGTGATGTACAGGAAGTGGGTGATGAAGCCGAACTCTTTGCTCAAAAAAATATTTCGGTGATACCGCATCCTTTGAGAGAAGTATATAATGAAACCCCTGTTACTGATCTCATTGATGTTTCCACTATCAAAGGGATCATTCACAGTCACAGTACATGGAGTGATGGCAGTAATACCATTGAAGAAATGGCTTTGCATGCACAAAGTATGGGCATGGAATATTTGGTGATTAGCGATCATAGTAAAACAGCAGCTTATGCCAATGGTTTAAGCGTAGAGCGAATTCTGGAACAGCACAAGCATGTAGATGAACTCAATCACAAACTCAAAGGCTTCCGCATTTTTAAAAGTATTGAAGCTGATATTTTGGGTGATGGAAGTTTGGATTATGAAGATGAAGTGCTGGCAAGTTTTGACCTGGTGATCGCTTCTGTGCACAGCAATTTAAAGATGACAGAAGAAAAAGCCATGATGCGTTTGATGAATGCCATTGAAAATCCTTACACTACTATTTTGGGACATATGACAGGACGACTGCTTTTAAGCCGCAATGGTTATCCTGTTGATCATGAAAAAATCATTGATGCGTGTGTAGCCAACAGTGTGGTGATAGAACTCAATGCCCATCCGAGAAGATTGGATATTGACTGGCGATGGATCGAAAAGGCCATCAACAAAGGGGTTCTCATTTCGATTGACCCTGACGCACACGAGCTGAGCGGTTTTAATGACATCCGCTATGGTGTATTGGCCGCACAAAAGGGAAGACTCACCAACAGCAAAAACCTCAGCAGTTTTTCGTTAGCTGAGTTTGAAGAATACATCATGGAGGTGCGGAGAGAAAAAGGGATTTGACGGGCAGTATATATGCCCTGTATCCCCAACTGACGGGTAGCAGCCTCCTCTCATCTACGAAGGATGAACGAAGGATCATCGAAGGATGGCAGATTTTGTTTATCTTAGGGTATAACTTAAACTACATCTATTATGGCACAAACCAGTTCTAACATAATTACCCGTGGTTTGAAAGGCCAGGTTGGTAAGCAACTCGTTTTTAAACAGTATGGGAAAAAAACGGTGGTAACCCGTTACCCGGATATGAGCCGTGTAAAACCGAGTACTGCTCAAAAAGAAAAACGCAAAGGATTTGCAGCAGCCGTAGCTTATGCCCGGCGTATCACCAATGATCCTGTTTTAAAAGCATTGTACCAGCAGAAGGTAAAAAAGGGGCAACGGGTTTACAACTATGCTATACAGGAATTTTTTAAGCTGCATGATGCCTGAATAAATTTACAGCCAGTTACTATATCTGGAAACCTGATTTAGTATTATTACTTGTAGATTAAAGCAGCCTGCATTATTATGAGGTATTCTTTCTATGTGCTTTCATTGTTTTGTATATACCGTAACGGATTGTATCTTCATAGTATTGAAATAACCACATTTTCAAAAAGCAGATAATGACAGAGAAAACCATTCATGAAGGAAGAAATGTAAAGAGGATACGTGAGATTTTGGGTATTAAACAGGATGCACTGGCGGCTGAGCTGGGGCTGAGCCAGCAGGCTGTAAGTGCATTGGAGCAGAGGGAAGCGTTGGATAAGGATATTATTGAGAAAATTTCAAAGATTCTAAGAATTCCTACGGAAGCAATCAGAAGTTTTTCTGATGAAACAGCTATAAATATTATATCAAATACTTTTCATGATAATGCTGTTAATATGAATTATCAATGCACTTTTAATCCTTTTGATAAAGTGGTGGAATTATATGAAGCATTATTAAAGAGCGAACGGGAAAAGAATGCGTTATTGGAAAAGATGCTTTCAAAATAAATGATTACCCGTGGAGTCAAAGATCATCAATACGTAATTGCAGTTTTGTTAATATATTTTTGTACCAATGTTTCGTCATTAAAAGGCAGTTTATTTGAAGCAGCAGTATTATGGAAACCGCCGCTATTAATTATACCCCCATTCAACACCGTGGCCGCAGCCGCATCCTGGTTCAATTTGCCCATCATAAAACATGGAATGAACGGATACGAAAAGTACCAGGCGCTCAATGGAGCAGTACATTAAAAGGCTGGCATATACCTGATACACCGGAGAACCGGCAAAAATGCGGGCTGGCACTGCCAACCGACCTGGCTGTGGTACAACAAAAAGTACAAAGCAGCCGCCTGCAATTTTCTTCCAATAATAAAGAACAATTACTGTTGTTTCTTGAAAAGCTGGCACTGAAGAAGTACAGCCGCAGTACCCTGCAAACCTATCGTAATGAATTTTGCCAGTTGCTTTTGAAGTTGGGTGATGTGCAGGTACAGGATCTAACGCCGGAGCATCTGAAACGATATATGCTGTACTGTGTTACAGAACTGAAGCTTTCTGAGAACACGTTACACAGCAGGCTGAATGCATTGAAATTTTATTTTGAGCAGGTGCTGCATCGTGACAAGTTTTTTTGGGAGATACCAAGACCGAAAAGGGCACTTCAACTTCCGAAACTATTAAACGAGGATGAAATCAGAAAACTATTCAATGCGCTTACCAATAAGAAGCATAAGGCGATGCTATTTACAGTATATAGTGCCGGGTTAAGGGTAAGTGAAGTTGCCCATCTGAAAATAAAAGATGTTGACAGTAAACGGATGCAGCTTTTTATTGAACGTGCCAAAGGTAAGAAAGACCGATATGTGAATCTGAGTCCACTCTTACTGGATATTTTACGAAAATACATTTCGGAATACAAACCCAAACCAAAAGTGTATTTATTTGAATCAGAACAAACATTTACAGCCTACCCTACCCGAACCATACAGCAAATTTTTTCAAAGGCGAGGCAAAAGGCCGGTATTCATAAAGATGCAGGCATCCATAGTTTGCGGCATAGTTTTGCTACCCATCTACTGGATAAGGGAACAGATATTAAATATATTAAAGACTTATTGGGACATTTTGATATCAGAACAACGGAACGCTATCTTCATGTGAGCAAGCAAAAACTTGTAAATATCATAAGCCCGTTTGATGACTTAATGAAAGAAGGAGGGGTAGATTGGTAAAACGTATTGTACTAACAACAATACAAAAAGTTGAACATTAACTCATTGATTTTCAAAAACAATTTTTAAATTAGCAGTACGTATAATAACATAAATACACGTGTTATGCGTCAGCTTACGAGACACCCTACGAAAAATAAACTTACATAAAAAATTCACAGTTTCCATTTTTACCTGTCTAATATAATGTAGCCGAAATTAATCGACTACATTAAAACAAAAAAAATAATGCGACAGACAAGTATGTTATTAATCGCACTGACATTTGGAGTAATTTCAAATGGAAATGCACAGACAGAACAAAAGGTAAAAAACAAACAAACAATTCAAAAAACAGACAAAAAAATGGAAAACAATTTTAACGAAGAACAGAAAAAAGTATTTAGTACAATTGAAAGAATGGTAACTGCATTTCAAAACAAAGACATTGATGGCGTTTTAGCAACTTATGAAGACAACGCAATTGTTATGTTTGAACCTCAGAAACCAGTTCAAGGAAAGGAAACTTTAAGAGCGGTTTTTACACAATTTGTAAGTATGAACCCTCAATATACTTTCAGTGGTCACGAAGTTTATGTTTCGGGTGATATTGCAACTCATACTGCACCTTGGAAAATGGTTGGACAACTTCCAGACGGAACAAAAATTGAACAAAGTGGTTTATCAGTTGCTGTTTTAAGAAGACAAGCAGACGGAAGTTGGCTTATGATACAAGACAATCCACACGGACAGTTTTTGCTTGGGAAAAATTAAAAAATCTAACAAGGGTTTGCCGAAGGCAAACCCTTGTTTATTACTTTTGAAAAATGGAAGAAAAAGAACTTATTAAATCGTGTATTGAAGGTAATAAACAAAGTTTTGAGAAATTGATTAACTCAATTCAACCATTAGTTTTTAATTTATCACTTCGATTTCTTTGGAACAGAATGGACGCAGAAGATGCAACACAAGAAATTTTAATCAAAGTAATTACCAATTTAAGTAAATTTAATGGTCAAAGTAAGTTCAACACTTATGTTTATCGAGTTGCAACAAATTATTTGATAAATCTGAAACAAACCAATCTTGAAAAAACATTATTTTCATTTGAAGTTTTTGCAAACGATTTAAAAGCAATCAAAGAGCCAACAAGTTATGATTTACCAGACAAAGACCTTTTAGAAAAAGAAATGAAAACAGGTTGCACATTGGCAATGTTGCAATGTTTAGATAGAGATTTGAGAATTGCATTTATCCTTGGAAGCATTTTGAAAATTAAAAGTAATGTTGCTTCAACCATTACAAATACAACACCCGAAAATTTTAGAAAACGACTTGAAATATCAAGAAAACGTATTGGAGAATTTTTAAACTCAAATTGTGGAATTTACAATCAAAACAATAATTGTAGATGTAATAAACGAATAAATCCTGCAATTTCCTGTGGACGAATCGACAAAAGCAAACTTAATTTTGCAGATAAGGTAGAATATTACAACGAAGAAATGGAAGAATTAAATTCGCTTACAGGTATTTATCAAAATCACGGGACATTTAAAAATGATATAGATTTTATGACACAACTAAATGAAATAATTACAACGAAAAAAATAATAAACGACAATTGAATGCCCGAAAAAAAGCCGAACGCATAACAGGGGTTTTGCAAAAGCTGGGCTTCAGTGCTAAATTGAACATTTGGAATTCTAATGAACATTGTGCTAAATTTGAACATTCGTACTTCTAATCCCAGCCTTCGCAAAGCCCCAAAACGTTAGCGGCTATTGACAGTCCGCATATTCAACGTGACACTTTAAGATCATGCTACAACCAAAACAACTCATCATTCCTCTGCTGGCGTTAACCCTTTGTTCCTGCACCAACAGTAACAACAAGTATCCTTACGCTATCAAAGACTTTCAGAAAAAACTTCAACCTTATTTGACCAAAATGGTTGAGAAATGAATTGTAATGTATAGTGACAGTGCTTTGAAACACATGGCAACCGATACAGAACTTGAACATTTGGGCGTATCGGAACATCCTATCCTTCGGGCAGCGGCTTTCAGAGAAATGTTGAAGCGTAAATCATTCAATCATTTTGACATAGTAATGAAACATTTGGACGACACCGCTCTTGTTTTCACAGACGCCGGTGAGTTCGGCATTTGGGACCGAACCGTGTCGGACGACATTTTGCAGGAAGCAGAGTGGAAAACGCAAGAAGAAAAAAACAAGACGGTTGACGAAGTTCTTACCAAACACAATTATTTGCGGTCAGCTTATATTGCTTTGAGGGGATTGGAACCGCAAGAAAAATATTATCCATTCATTAAGGATATGGCAACACGTCCGAGACAGTTAGACCCATACGAAGGCTATGAACTGGGGTTCGGCGACATTGAGTATGCACTTTACGGACTTGCCAAGTTTAAGAAAAAAGAAGATGCTCAAATCATCAAGAAAAAGTTATTGGAACACGTTTGGAAAATGAGTGACGTATCGTTTCAGTTCATGAAAGATTATCCTGATACTGCTTATTTTGATGTTTTGCAGACATACCACCGTAGGCAGTTTTATAAGTTTTCAGGCAACAGACCGCATGGCTTCACAGGATACCCTGCGGACAGAGCAGCTCCCGAAGATTTTATTCAAGCCTTAGTAGTTCAACAGACTGAAAAAAGTGCAAGGCTTTTAGACACCATGCTTACCTACCTACCAAAGTACGAACGCATGCCTGACAAAGAAACCATCATCAATGAAGTGGTGACTGCAATTTGGGAGCATCCTTGTCCTGCTTATGCAAAACTCCGGGAAAGAATTAAACCAAAAGCCGAAGAACTTGCAAAGTGGCAAATAAGCATTCCTATGGACACCTCAGCTATACGTGTTGACACAACTGAAAGAACTTATCGTTGGTATCCATAGACAACGAACAGCCGCTAACAGCAGTTTTCTGCTATGCCGGCTGACATTACGCAGCATCAGCAATTGTGCATCTTTCAGCATTTGTTCCAGCTCGACATTCAACATTTGGCTACAGTTCTTATTTTCATCAGCAATAATCTTGTCAGCAGCAGTTCCGGGCAGACGAATATAAAATCCCGGCACAGCAGAAAGCTGATGGACGTTAGCCGCAAGCCTAAGCGACACCCAGAAACTGTTTGAGTTCATTCGCAAATTCGTTTCCAGAATAATCATCTTGACCCATTTTACCCTCAACCAATCTGTGTTGTAATGCTTCAATGGTTGTTTCTTCTGCATCAAATTGACCTTCTAATCCATAACATGAGCAATGCGAACCATTCACTTCAAACAGTTTTCCTTCACGCTCAAACAAAACAAAAGCATCGCCTGAGTAATTATCAGTTCCATAGCTGGCAAACAAAATGTTAATGGGTTGCCATTGTTCAATAGCTGTTTTCATTCTTGCCTTTTTTTCTTCCCATGCTTTCACGTTTGCATAAGGTGCTGTTTCTGCTTTATATTCAGCATCCGACATATAAATGTTATCAAAGTCTGAAATAACATCAATTTTTGTTTGCCAGTTATGTAAGTAAACAGGCTCTTGTTTTAAGATAGTTTCTAAATTTTTCATCTTTTGTTTTGTTGTGAGAAAGGCCAGCGGCTAACAGCGGTTTTGCAATAGCCGCCTGACACATCTCGGTTAATGATTAAATTCTTCTTTGGCGGCCATCGCAAAGCCGCAAAACGTTGTATGCAACCAATTTCACAATCCGTTTTCAATTCGTGGCTGACAAAATTCGCAGCCTCTAATCGTTGGACACATTCTTTAGGTTGACACATTTTTTTGACATTTTAATTTCGACAAAATGAAAGTTAATATCGGTAAAATAGAAACGTCAAATTGGTATTACAACAAACACAATAACATAAAACAAGGTGAATTTAATGTTATCAATGAAAATCTAAAACTTACCCCTTTTGTTTACAACTCACAGACACCTAAGTTTTTTAAATTGATTCTTGAATGGGAGTTTAGAATTAAAGACGAAGACAAAACCTTTAATATCCTGACACTTGATGGGACACAGGAATTTGTAATGGAACTAAACGACAATCAAGACAAAGAGACTTTAAAAAATATGTTGAGTACATCTCAAATGCACTTTGAGGACGACCTGAAAGAAAAACTTAAAGGGACAGTTTTAGAAAGTTATAGCTTTAAGTGGGTGGACTTTGACCAAACGGCGGACAATATTTTAGCTCTTGTTCGTAAAGAGTAACAGTCCCAACATTTAACGGTTTATCAAAAACCAACTTTGACACATCTTCTTTATTTATGGTTTCTACAAGTGTTGACGGACTTTGGCTGCATACAACAAGTGCATTGGCAAAAGCGGGGCTGATGGAATTACCATCAACTTTTCTTTCGCTAATCTGCATCTGTTCGGGCTGGACTTTTTCTATTTTGCTTTTATCCATAACTTCAGCTTTTGGTATTTAATCAGCATCGGTTTTGGGCTGGACATCATAAAATCCCCTGCCTTCGCCAATGCTTCAACGTTAGCGGCAATACTATGCGACCCTTCAGAATAATTTTACTTATCCTTTTGCTTTCATGTAACTCGACAGCTAAACACTCTGACTCAAAAGATGTGTTGAAGAAGGATATTCAACAAGTGACTGCCTCAAATTTTGACACATTACCAAATGGACAACGACTTTTAGACAACACAGATTCAGCTCTTAACTATTACTACAAAGAAGTGGTAGGCTCAGACACACTGAAAGGCGGTTACATAACATGTTACGGAGTTGACGACAGCATGAACTATTTTTATCTTAGGCATGGCGACACGTTACACCTATTAAACCAAAGAGAGAAAATAGTTGGCGCCTGGTCATTAGGAACTTTAGAAAAAGACTTTGACTCTTTCTTTATAACAAGAATAGACAATGGTAATGGAGTTGCTGAAACCTATCAGGTGTTTGATAAAAAGACAGGCAAAAATTTATTGGGTGACAAGGTTGAAGCATGGAATTTTGAATACTTAGGCGACACCCTCTATTTCTTGTACGATAATCATACCGTTAATCTCATTGACAACTATTATATCGACAGAAAAGAAGCCGACAGCATTTTTCTTTACAACATAAAGACTGGTGGACAACAAGGATTTAAGCTACCTCCCAAAAAACCAACAGACATTATTTATTACGATATTAAGAAAATAACTAAAAATAGTTTGACAATTAGTAGTACTGAACATTATTCTGGAAAAGAAGAATTGGTGAAGTACAGCCGCTAACAAAAGCATTTGTTCTATTGGGGCTAACGAATAGCGTCTTTCATCGTTCAGTTCGCTGCTCAGCTTTTTATCCCAGCTTGACATTTACTATTAAGCAATAGAATATGTTTTGTACATTAGTTCTTCATTCGGCAGCCGTCGCCGGGGGCGACGAATAGATGAAGCCCCCAACAGCACAAATGCCTGGACGTTACCTGCAAGCCTATGGGCAACAGTACTTACGTTGGGCAGACATTGAAGGACAACTTAATTTAATCAAACAGATTCCTACTTTGAAAAGTAAACTGTTACGTCAGAAATAATCAATTTGCCCTGATCCATGTTTTGGTTCTACCAAAAAGGGATATGCCTACATAGCCTCTTACTTTAATTGTGTTCTTATCTTTTAAATACATATAGGAGCTGTATGTCTTACCACTTTCAGGGTCGTAAATATCACCACCCTTCCATTCATCATCACCATCAAACTTAAATCCGGTAAGCATCAGTAACCCGATAATCGGGTTACTTCGTTTAGCTTTATCAGGATTGTTAGCATCAACCCGTTGCTTTCCATTCTCAGTTGGATTTTTCAACCAGATGATTTTACCATAAAACTTTTCACCTGACTTGTATATCTGAATTTTTGCTGGTTCTTTACCACCGGTAAGCCAAATGCCGATTATATCATCCGCTTTGTTTTGAGATTGAGCAGCAGAACAAATTAGTGAGCCAATTAAAATAAGGGAGGCTATTTTTGGTTTCATATTTTGCAACTTTCAGGTAAAGGTTTTTCTCTTTGTTTCAGGTTTTCAAATGCGGTATCGTAATCAGACCGCAGGGTTCCCATCAACCTGTCCCAGATTGTAAAGTACAAACCGTAATTGCCTTTAAAAAACTGGTGATGCTGGTTGTGGCTTACAGATGTATTCATCCATTTGCCAAACCAATGCCTATTAAAACCTTTGGGATAAATTTCAAATCCTAAATGTCCATATACATTATATACAAGACTAATAACAAAAAACCACATCAGGTGAATGCTATGAACAGGAATAGTAAACAGGAAGATGACAAAAATCATTGATTCTACAACTGCCTCCAATGGATGAAAAGCGTAAGCAGCCCACGGTGATGGATTTGTAGATTTATGATGCACAAGATGCACCATTTTAAATAAACAGGGATGGTGCATGATGCGGTGAGCCCAGTAAAAATAGGTGTCGTGCATTAAAAGCATTAAGGGAAATGCAAGTATAAAATAAACCGTTCCATGTTCATCAATATGAGTATAAAAAGTAGTGTGTGGCCTTATCGTATCACTATAAAACATGAGTAGCGGCGGAACAGAAAAGATAATTACAGAAAGAGTTGAAAAACCTAATTCACGGCCATAGTCTTTCAGCTTCGGAAATTTTTCCTGTATCTTTTTATAAGAAAATTTCTTTCTGAAAAAAACATAATACACAAGGAAGAAAGGTAGTGAGATGAAAAAATATTTCACTGCATTGTCCAGTAGTAAATACACAAACTTGTCAAGGCTCATAATTCTGAATTTTAATACTCAAAACTATAAACCGTAAAAATCATAAAAACTAACCTGGGTTACTTTCATTTGCCTGCAAGCCTGCGGCGCAGGCGGCTAAGGCTTTGGGATTCTATACCAAGATAACCCGCCATATATTTTACAGGTATTCTTTGCAAAGCCTGAGGGAAAGTATTTTCAAGAGCAAGGTATCTTTCTTCAACGCTTTGCGTTTTACGGTTTTGTTCGTTCAGCAGAACAAGCCTTAATTCTTCAGCAAGTATCAGGCTGAATAAGGTTTCAAATTTTGGATTCCCTTTAAAAATCAAAGGCAGGTGTTCTTTATTTAATACAAGTGCTTCGCAATCTTCGATTGCAATAAAGTTTTTATGTGATGGGTTGTTATTAGTTAGTCCTTCGGTATAAGTAAAAAAGCATCCCTCATGTTTAAATTCAGAAGCCTTTTCGTTACCAGTTTCGTCCACAAAAGTTGTTACAATAAATCCTTTATTCAGAAAACCGATAAACCGGCAGTATTCACCAGCCCTGAGAATATAATCACCCTTTGCATACTTTTTAAAATCACTGTATTTGAGGCTTTCCTCAATCTCCTCCCTGCTGATTTCAATCCGTTGTTTGATATAATTGATAACTTGCGAATACATTGGTAATAGATGCTTACAAAAATAGATTAAATTAAAGAATGGATGCTCTCTTTCAATATTTTAAGAAGTTCAACCCGATTTCAAAAGAAGCGGAAAAAGCCATTGCAGAAATTAGCAGCGTTGTAACCATCAAGAAAAATAAAGACCTGCAGCCAATCGGCCACACCTGTAAAACAATTTACTTCATCAAAAAGGGAGTAGCCCGTATCTATTATTTCAAAGATGGTATTGATATTACTGAACGGTTCTTTTTTGAGAACAGTATTATTGCAAGAGTGGAAAGTTTGTTTACCGGCAAGCCAAGCCGTAAAGCGATACAGATTCTGGAAGATGCTGAAATTATTGCAATCAACTCCACACAGCTTTTTAAATTGTATGACACCTATCCTGAAATTGAAAGACTGTTTCGTAAAATATTTGAAGCTGCTTATGTAGAAACTGTAAACCGAATTGAGGGGATGCAGTTTCATTCAGCAGAGGAAAGGTATAATGCTTTGCTCAATGAGGCTCCGAATGTCTTAATGAGAGTTCCCCTGAAGTATGTTGCCTCATTCCTTGGAATTACACAGGTAAGCCTTAGTCGTATCCGGGGGCATCGGTAATTATTTATCTTATGATAAAAGAATATCCATTTAATGCTGCCACCTTTGTGAAGTAAAACTTCACGATATGGAAGGCGTAAAAGAAATAAGCACCGATACACTCAGAACCTGGTTAGAGACAGGTAAAGAAGTTTCAATACTTGATATTAGACCTATTGAGGAAAGAACGGAATGGTTCATCCCCGGCAGCGTCTACTATAATGCTTATGATAAACTAAAGGCTCATAGACCGGATGCTTTGCAGGGTTTACACCTTGACAAAACAATTCCAATAGTAACAATTTGTGCTGGGGGCAAAACAAGTTTGATAGCAGCAGAACAACTAATCGAACAAGGTTTTGAAGCCTACTCACTGCAAGGAGGTATGAAAGGATGGAGCCTGTCATGGAACAATGCGAAACTTTCATTCCCTGATTTTGAAATAATACAATTCAGAAGAACAGGAAAGGGTTGCCTTTCATATTTAGTAGCATCAAACAATGAAGCAATAATAGTTGATGCATCGCTTCCATTAGAAGCTTATCAGGATGTTTTGAAAAAAGGAAACCTTACACTAAAGCATGTAATAGAAACTCACATTCATGCTGACCATCTTTCAAGGTCAAAACAATTAGCTGAAAGCAATAAGGCAACATTACATCTTCCTGCACCTAACAAAGTGAACTTTGATTTTGTGCCGGTAACCGGCACGACTGTTTTTCAAATCGGGAATATCAGTATTAAAGCAATTCAAACTCCTGGCCATACAATAGAAAGCACAAGCTATCTGATTGATGATAAAGTATTGCTAACAGGCGATACACTTTTTATTAATGGAGTTGGCAGACCGGATTTGAAAGCAAACAATGATGAAGCGATGCAAAAATCAAAAATGCTTTATCAATCCTTACAGAAACTTTTGGAATTGGATGAAAATATAATTGTGATGCCTGCACATACAAGCCAACCAATAGATTTTGATAACACTCCGATTCAAACAACAATTGGCAACGTCAAACAAACTGTTGCAATGTTAAACTTAACTGAAGAGGAATTTGTAAATACGATTTTACAACGAATTCCACCCACACCAGCTAACTATCTTTCTATAGTCGAAAAAAATATTAAAGGTGATTTCACTGATATAAATCCTGTTGATCTGGAAGCAGGGGCTAATCGTTGTGCCGTTTCTTAATGAATAACAAATTAATAGAATGAAAAGTAGTAAATGCCTGATGATCCTGATGGCTGTTTTATCTTTTACAATTGCAGTGTACAGTCAGAACCAAACAGAGCCGTGGACAACAGCTCAATTGATGGAACCGGAAAAGCTCGTAGTAATCCTTAATGACTCCACTGCGACCCAACCCTTAATCATTAATGTGGGGCCAGTCAATTCAATAAAAGGAGCAATCAAGATAGGTCCTGCAAAAGAAAAAGAGAATCTCAACGAGTTAAAAAAACTCCTGTCAAAGGAAGATAAGAATAAACTCGTTGTCATTTATTGTGGATGCTGCCCATTCAAAGATTGCCCGAACATCCGTCCCGCTTTTTTATTGTTAACTCAAATGAAATTTGAAAACGCCAAATTGTTAAATCTGCCACACAATCTGAAAGTAGATTGGATCAATCATGATTATCCAATGAGTAATTAGTTCAAAATAAATAACTGGTTTATGTCAGTAGCAGATACAACCATTTTTGAAAGCCAGGCGCAGGATTATGATTCATGGTTTGACAACCATCCTGAATTATTTCAGAATGAGTACATGGCTTTAAAAAAAGCAATACCTGATGGCATCGGTATTGAACTTGGTGTAGGTACAGGAAGGTTTGCCGACGTATTGAAAATACCTGTTGGTGTAGAACCGGCACATGCAATGGCACAGATGGCAGTTGCAAGAGGTATAACAGTAATTAATGCAAAAGCTGAAGAACTGCCGTTTCATAGTTTGTCATTTGACTATGCCATAATGATTACTACCGATTGTTTTCTTGACAATATATCAAAAGCATTTTCTGAGGCATACCGCATCATTAAGAAGAATGGATTTTTTATTGTAGCGATGATTGACAAAGACAGTGAATTGGGTAAGCAGTATCAAGGAAAGAAAACAACAAGCATCTGGTACAAAGATGCTCACTTTCATTCTGTACATGAAATAACAGACCAATTGCAACAGGCAGGTTTTACAAACTTTGAATACTGGCAAACACTGTTTACTAATACAGAAGAGTTATCGGAACCATTACCGGGATTTGGTAAAGGAGGTTTTGTTGTTATTCGTTCGCAAAAAATATAAGATGAAGGCTGTTCAATTAGGATTAAAAGAAAACTGGAAACAGTTTACATTATTGGTTATCATCAATGGTTTTGTCGGAGGTATGGTTGGTTTAGAGAGAAGCATATTACCACGAATAGCCGATGCGGAATTTCATATTGCTGTAAAAACAGCGATTCTTTCTTTTATTGTTGTATTTGGTATTGTAAAAGCAATTACCAATTACTATACAGGTGCATTAGCAAACAGGTTTGGCAGAAAAAAATTACTGGTAGCAGGTTGGATAATTGGGATTCCTATTCCATTTATGCTAATGTTTGCTCCTTCGTGGAGTTGGATAATAGCAGCCAATGTGCTTTTAGGAATAAATCAGGGATTAACATGGTCGAGTACAATAGTAATGAAGATTGACCTTGTTGGTGAAAAGCAAAGAGGTTTTGCAATGGGTTTAAATGAATTTGCAGGATACATTGCTGTCGCTATCGTTGCTTTTTTAACCGGGTGGATTGCCAGTGAATACGGTATAAGACCGTATCCCTTTTATTTGGGAATTGGTTTGGTTTTTTTGGGATTAGTGGGAAGCATCTTTTTTATAAAAGACACCAAACATCATGTGGCAAAGGAAACAATCAGCAATACCATTCCGAGATTAAAGAACATATTTTGGGATACAACATGGAAAGATAAAAACTTAGGCTCAGTAACACAGGCAGGATTAATTAATAACCTGAATGATGGAATGGCATGGGGTATTTTCCCAATCCTGCTTGCAACTAAAGATTTCACAATTGGTGAAATAGGAATTGTTACTGCAATATATCCAGCCGTTTGGGGCATTGGTCAATTATTTACCGGAAGAATGGCTGATAAGTTTTGTAAAAAAGATATTTTATACATAGGAATGTTTTTACAAGCCATTGCCTTGATTGTTTTGGTTTGGGCTAATACGATGTTACATTTTGTTATTCTCTCTTCTGTTTTGGGATGGGGCACTGCAATGGTATATCCAACATTCCTTGCAACAGTAGCAGAAAATACAAATCCGCAGGACAGAGCAAAAAGTATCGGCATCTTTCGGTTATGGAGAGATTTAGGCTATGCCATTGGTGCAATTCTTACAGGAATAATAGCAGACTTAATAAGCATTAATGCTTCCATCATTTTCATTGGTCTGTTAACATTGGCATCTGCTTTTATTATTCGCTACCGTATGTATTGTAAGCCGACTTCAAAACAACTTACACAATTTGTAAAAGCAGACACAGCCGCAGGTTGACACTTCGCTTTAATTTGACACATCAAAATAGTTCGGTGTGACGAAGGCTGTGCAGGTAACATTGGTATTGCCAAAATGCAGGCTAACGGAAGCCGTGTTTCAACTGTTTTAATTCTGTTGGGCTACATATCCAGCTTGACCTTGTCTATTTAGCTATGTGTATATCCTCATCTTTTTTATCTTTACTCAGCAGCAGTTAGCCGGGGCGGACGGAATTCTATTCCCTGCACTTCGGCAATACCTGGCCGTTAGCGGCAAGCTTTGACGACCCTCACAATGAAAGAATGTTATCAAATAAAAGAACCTCAGGAATTGTCTGACTATCTCAAAGAGCAAGGCAGGGACGCTTTTAACGACTGGGATTATCAGCTACAAACGAACTATGGTTTTGTTCATAAGTTAAAAAATGGACAGGTTGCATTTTTTGACAACCATTTTAATCAAAAAGCAATTTTGTTTGACACAGAAAAATGTTTTGACGAAATAATAAAAGCAGACAAGTTTCCGATTGACAATCTAGAACAAGAAATGTTTGATGTTGAGGGTGACAGAATGAAAACTTTTCATTTGCAAGCTGACCATTATAGACAACATCTAAACAACGTGTTGAAATTTGACTTTCAGGAAATCAACAAAGAAGCTGCACAAGCCTACTTAAAAAAAGTAATCGGACGTTTCATAAAAAAGTTGACAACACCGACTGATGTAGTTGCCTTGATTTCAGTTATTGGAGAACTTGTTAAACAAGAAACAAACGGAAAATGGTTTTTAGAAAAACGCTACGGAACCTATAATCCAATTTATGAACCCAACATTGTGACAGCGGACGGCAACGTTTTTTTAATAAGCAGCAATATTATTGGAAAAGTTAAGTGGCGGGTTTCTTCTCTTGACCATATTTTTATTGACGTTCAATCAAAGTTGACAGAACCGATAAAGTGGAAAAATTATTCCAAAGGAAGAGACAACCTGATAATGATAGAATAAGCCAGCCGCTAACATTGGATTTTATGCAAGTTGGGCATGACATTGTAACATCAACAAATTGCTCGTTGGCTGCAACCCAAAACGACTGTTCATGAAACTAATGATGGTTATAATACTGCTTCTTCCCTTGTTTTTTTCCACTGTCACTTTTGGACAGGAGCCAGTTAAGGACATTGACAAAACAATTTTTGTGTACGGCGGAGACTTTAATAAAGTTTTTATTAACTATGTAGTTGGTCTGACAAAAAAGCCTAATCCAAAGATTTTATTTATTCCAACTGGTGCGGCTGACAATGCAAATTATATAAATAATTGGTATAGCAGTTGTGCTGAGTTACCTCTCATACCATACGTTCTAAGAACTTTCATAAACTCATCGCCAAAACAAAAAACATTTGAAGAACAAATATTGGAATGCGATGCAATTATTGTAGGAGGAGGAAATACACTCAACATGTTAGCTATTTGGAGAGCACAAGGAATTGACACTGTATTAAGAAAGGCTTATGAGAGAGGTATAATTCTGGCTGGTGGTAGTGCAGGTTCTTTATGTTGGTTTATCAGCGGCTCTACTGACTCACGACCAAAAGAATTATCATTTGTTGAAGGACTTAGTTTTTTGAATTATAGCCATTCACCACATTATCACAGCGAACCCACAAGACAACCATTATATCAAAATGCTATTCTAACCGGGAAACTTAAGCCAGGCTATGCTTGTGATGACAAGGCAGGACTTTTATTTATTAACGGTGTACTTAAGAAATCTATTTCTCAAAACGTTGACAATAACAATTATTTCGTTTCGGTTGTTGACGGGAAAATAAAAGAAGAATTATTGCCGGCAGAAATAATTAAAGAGTAAAAGGCTGCAGCCAACAAAGGCTTGCCGCAAAGCTGGCGGACGGAATAGCAATCGGCAGTTGTACCACTATCAGCTAATATTGGGCGTGACCTAATTCTATTTAACTTTTTGTTGTTATCTTCAGCTTCAGTATTTTAATCGGGCTTCGGTTCCGGGGTTAACGATTTTCAAATTCCAGCAGAGCAGCAAGCCCTGCCTGTTAGCGGCTATAAAAAAATATAGCTGCTTACGTTGGTTCGCTCCGCAGTTCTACACCAACGAATTAACACCTCTCACCCCTGCCCTCTCCCTCAATAATTGTATCTTCGCCCGTGAAAAATTGGTTTCCTTCATTTCATTATTGTTGCTCTCAGCAACAACAACAAAACAATGAAAAATATATTATTTGACTTTATATCAAAATACGTTTCCCTCACAGATGATGAAAAGAACGCTTTACTTTCGTTAGATCTGTTTCATTCGGTAAAGAAAGGGGTGATTTTACTCAAAGAAGGGCAACATTCGAAAGAAAGCTATTTTGTTTTAAAAGGCTGTATCCGTACTTATTACATCATAGACGGAGAGGAAAAAACCACAGCTTTCTACACAGAAATGGACGTATTAACACCTCATTGTGTGATTAATCAAACCGCTTCTGACTATTTTATAAGTTGTGTAGAAGACAGTATTCTGTCAGTTTCAAATGCTGATATGGAAGCAGAAATAAACAGTAAATTTCCAAAGTTTGAATTAATGTGCAGAAAGTTGTCGGAAGAATTATTAGCCAAGCAACGAATCGACTTTGACGAGTTTAAGACTTCTTCACCTGAAGAACGATACCTGAACCTGCTGCAAAAAAGACCGGACCTTATTCAGCGTGTTCCGCAACACCAGTTAGCCAGCTATCTTGGCATCAAACCTCAATCATTAAGCAGGCTGAGAGCAAGAATTCTTGAAAAAAAGAGCTAACACTTATTTCTTAACTTAAGTGAACGGGTTCATGTATCCTGTCCATCCACTTTTGCAATATCATTTAATAATAAAAAGAAGATATGCAAAAGAAAATGGTATGGATTATACTTGCTATAGTGTTGGCAGGCAGTTTACAGGTGAATGCACAAAATCAGGACAGTACTTATAAAAAGTGGTTTGTTGGGAGTACTTTATACCTGCTTGGTAATTTTGATAATGTAAACAACCCCGAGTATGTTCAATTAAATGTTGGATACAGGATAACACCCAAAGATGTTGTTTCCTTCAGATTTAAACGATCCATTTATTCCTGGCCATTAGGCATCCCTTTTGGATCATCATCCTTTGATGCACCGGGAGAAAACTATCCCGGGCATGCACGCATACTTGCACCAACAATGGGATACCAGCGTTTTTGGTGGAAAGGAATCTATACATCCGTTTATGCATTGAATGCCTTTGAGAAATATATCGATCAGAATCAACAAAAGATGGGAAATGGATACACGTTATACCTGGATTTCTATTTGGGCTACCAATTTCGATTTTTTAAAAACCGGTTCTTTTTTGAACCGGCTATTGGATGCAGTTATTGGCCGGTAAGAACGAATGTTCCGGAATCATTTAAATCAGCAGAAAAAAAATGGAATAACTACTTTATTCAACCCGGGTTTGATTTTGGATATAATTTCAATATCAAACGGAAAAAATGAAAGCCATTATGACAAGAACAGAAGCCACTGCACACAAGAGCTAAACTCTATTTCTTAACTTAAGTGAACGATTTTTATATCTCTCTAATCCACTTTTGCAGTATTGATTCAAACAAAAAGAAAAGAAATGCAAAAGAACATTTTATTCATCGGTTTTATCTTACTGATGACAAGCACACTCCAGCTCAACGCACAATATGCGAAAACAGACAGTACTCATAAACGGTGGTTCGTTGGCAGTACTCTATTTTTATTGGGTAATTTGGCTACAACCAATCCACCCAACTTCGTTCAACTCAATTTTGGCTATCGGATTACAGGAAAAGATGTAATTACACTGGAACCAAAAACATGGAAATATGCCTGGCCCAATGGTATTCATCCATTTTTCAACAAATCATACGGAAAGGAGGAAGAAAAATTTCCGGGGTATGTTCGTGAGTATGGCTTATCAGTAGCTTACCAACGATTTTTTGGGAAAGGTTTCTATGCTGAACTGAATGTAATGCCTACCTGGCAAGCTTTTATGAATGAGGATGGTAATAAAATTGATAATGGATTTCAGATATTCAATACTTATCGTGCGGGTTATCACATCAAACTTTTTAAGGACCGTTTTTTTATTCAACCATCCATTGCCATTACTCACCGTGCTTATCACACAAAATTACCTGATGGGTTTAAACAGTTGGATGATAAATGGTCAAAGTTTGTTTTTGGAGAACCCGGATTTCATTTTGGTTTTAATTTTTAATACCCTATTTGTGGATTACCAAAACTAACTGTCACCAATAATAAGAACAGATAGAATACCAACCACCAACAGGCGTTTGGAAAAAACGGGTTTCGGGCCGGCAAATAAAACAAATGATTATTTTCATTGTATGAAATCGTTTGCCACACTCCTGTTGTTGTCTCTTGCCTTCTTCTCCTGCAACAACGCTGCATGGAATACAAAAGCCGATTCATGGCAGCTCACAGGTTTTGTAAAAGTTGACAGTATCAATCCCATTCTTAAACCTGCAGGTGGTTTGCGGTTTACATGTCCGCTGCAACAACGGGAAGTACAATGGGAAGAACGAAATGTACTCAACCCTGCTGCAGTAGTTAAAAATGATACGGTGTTTTTATTCTTTCGTGCACAGGATATGAATGGTACTTCACGTATTGGTATGGCTACCAGTATTGATGGTTTGCATTTTACAAAAGCAGCAACACCTGTATTTTATCCTGCAACTGATTCTATGAAACGTTATGAATGGAACAGTAAAAGAGATTCATCCGTTACTTTATGCAATACCTGTTTTGATGGTGTGGAAGATCCACGTATTGTAGAAAGCGAAGATGGTGTGTATATCATGACTTATACTGCTTATGATGGAGCAATTGCAAGACTGGCACTTGCTTCTTCTAAAGACTTACGCAACTGGACCAAACATGGTTTGGTGTTGAATACTAAAAAATATAAAAATCGATGGTCTAAATCCGGAGCCATAGTGGCAAAACAACAGGATTCAAAGATCATTGCTACAAAGATCAATGGCAAATACTGGATGTATTTTGGTGATACTGATATTTTCATGGCCAGCTCTGATAACCTCATCCATTGGGAAGTGGCAGAAAATGCAGAAAGTCATCAACTCATTTCTGTATTGCATCCAAGACCGGGTTATTTTGACAGCAGGTTGGTGGAACCCGGTCCTTATGCCTTGCTGAAAGAAGAAGGAATCCTGTTCATCTACAATGGAAGCAACGGCGCCAACTTCAATGACACATCTCTTCCAAAATTCACCTATGCAGCAGGACAGGCTTTGTTTGATAAAAACCATCCTTACCAATTAATTGACAGAAGCAACCGTTTCTTTATTCATCCTGATAAAGAATATGAAAAACTGGGAGAGGTAAATGAAGTTTGTTTTGTGGAAGGATTGGTGTTCTTCCGTAACCAATGGTTTTTGTATTACGGTACCGCTGATTCAAAAATTGCAGTGGCGGTAAAAGAATAAATACTTTATGGTCTGACGGCCGGGGGCCGTGCCGACCAAGGTGTTACTGCAACTGCCCGCTGGCCCAATTAAGGGAAGCAAATGACTGGTAAAACTTTGCTTTTAATTCCAGCAGCTTCTGCAATGCTTCCAATGCTTTGTTCTCACGTGTGTTCAACAGGAAAACAGTGGTTTCTCCTAATGAGAATTTCAACTGCTCTGCCTCAAACAGTTTGATGTAGTTACGGTAAGCATCTTCATAAATACGGATTTGTTTTTGCAGGTTGAGCACTTCGTTATAATGAAACCTCACTTTATTTTCCAGGTTCACCTGCGTAAAATTTTGCTCCAGGTTCGTTGCCTGTAATTTTATTTTAGCAGCACGGTAAGCACCAAAGCCGCTTCGGTTGGGAATTGGTATGGCTACGTTCACACCAAACTTGTAATTGTTCTCAAAAAAATTATAGTTGGCACCACCCAATACATTATAACCACGCTGCAAAAAATTATATTTCACATCAGCTCTTGGCAATAGTGTTTGAAATTTTAACCGGCGCTCTACTTCCAATGCCTGCAGCTTGTAACTGATCATTTGTAATTTGGGATGATTGGCCGTTGTTTGCGTGAGCCATTCGGTGAGGTTATTGATGTTCACTGTTCCGAATTGTTGCTGTGCCCACAATGTATCCGGTATAACACGTTCTGTGAGATATACAGGCTGATCATTGGGCAACCATAAAAATGTTGAAAGCTCTAAGGATGTTTTTCTGAATTTCAACAACGCCTCTTCACGCATTTGCATGAAGGTTTGCAGTTGTGCCAATGCTTCTGTTGTATCAATGGCAGCACGGTCGCCCTGCTCAAAAGAAACTTTTACCAGTTCATAACGGAATTCATTGATACGAACTGTATTCTCCAATACTAAATACACCTGGTATTGTTTAGCCCATTCCCAATAAGCAATGTATGCATCCAGCAACAGATCATTGATCACATTGCGGCGCTCCCATTCACTTTGCCGAAGAAATAATTTCCCCTGTTGCAAAGCAGCACGGCGTTTATCCAGGATCAAATCACGAAGTACAGGTATACTCACACCTGCATAAGAAGTGCGGCCTCCTGTTGTTTCACTGTTCAGGAAGTCGCCAAAATTATTTTCTGCACCTGCATACAATTCAACACCCAGCCAGGTAGGAATCGCCAGCTCTGCATTGGAATAATTGAAATAATTTTTACCGTCAAATGTTTTTTGATCGTTGTTGTAATACAATGTTGGATCAAAAGCACCACGGATGGTTTGCAAATCTGCTCTTGCCATATCAATGAGCAATGCACCCTGTTTGGCAACGGGGTGATTGCTGCGAACCATATTGAGAAAATCACTTTCCCGCATTACACGTATGGTATCCTGTGCTGTTGCCGGTTTCCACAGGCTTATGAATAAAAAGAAAGTGACTATGTATTTCAATAACATCATTGTTGGGAGCGTCTTCTGCATTTTTATCATTTACCTTCCGCTGGTTTTTCTTCTTTCGTATGTTTTACTTCCTGTTGTTCCCTGTAAAAATCAGGTGGGAAACCGTTGATCTGCCGCCACAATTCATACCAAACAGGAACATCTTTGATCAATGCAAAACCAACCGAGCCTCCGCCAAGTCTTAACTCTGGAGGCCATGGACGGTCTTCTTTATCTTCAGCCACCAGTACACGAAACATACCATTACTGCTCACATTGGTTTCAATGGCAGCGATCTTACCACCAAACGTTCCGTAAGAAGCAGCAGGCCATCCACTAAATACAATGGCAGGAAAACCATCAAACATAAACCGTACTTTTTGCCCGATGCTGAGCAATTGCACATCCATTGGCTTTACCCAAATCTCAACAGCCAGTTGATATTGCTTCGGTACTATTTCAACGATCATATCTCCCTCTTTCACCATTTCATTGATACCTGCTTTGCGTGCTTTGATCACCTGGCCATCCTGTGGCGCCAAAACATAGTATTGCCCGCTCCGGATCCTGTAATTATCATATTGATTTTGCAGCTTGGCTACTTTCCCCTGCCCTGTTGCAATTTGTGATTGACTTTGAAACTGATCTCCCTGTGCTTTGGCAATTTTCTCTGCATACTCCTGTACAGCGGCACTTCGTTCCAATTGCAGAATCAACAGATCCTGTTTGCTGTTGTTATAATCATTTTGTGCACCAATGAGTTTTGCATTTACATTCTGATGCAGCACTTTTCGTCTTTCGTACTCCGTTAGTGGTATCACTCCCTGTTCATACATTTTGGTAGCACCTTCCAGTTGCCTGTCAGCTACTGTCATTTCATTTCTTGCTGCAACTACGTTGATACTGTCGCTTTGTACTTTGCGACGGGTCTGTATTATTTTATTTTCAATGGAATTGAGTTTGAGATCACGCTCATTATTCAACGCTTCCATTTGCTGCTGCGTGGTTTGCACTTTGCCTTTATAGTAGTCAATCGTAAGTTGCTCTGCACCCAATTGTTGTTCGGTACGTTGCAGCAATTTCGGATCGAGGTAATCATCTTTAATTTCTGCCAGTTGCACAATGGTATCCCCTTTCTGTACCGTATCTCCTTCTTTTACATACCATTTTACAATACGACCCGGAATGATATTGTTCAATTGTTGCGGTCTTTGCTCTGGACGTAACGTGGTTACAGCACCTTCACTGCGTATATTTTGTGTCCATGGTATAAACAGGAACAGTAACGCTACCACCACAATACCCCAAAATACACGCCTGATACGACTGCCTTTGTTCTGGCGGTAGATATGCTGAAACGAATGCAATCGCTTGCCAACTTTTGCTTCTATATCGGGTGTTAATAATTCAACACTCATGGTTTTGTTTTTGTGGGATTAAACAATGGTTCCGTTTTCCATTTTGATCGTTCTTGTACACTGCGCCGCAAACACTGTATCGTTGGTAATGATGAGCACGGTGGTTACAGGAACTTTATGAAGAAGGTATTGCTGAATTTTTTGTTTGGCCTCTTCATCAAAACCCAACCAAGGTTCTTCCAGCAACAACAGGCGGGGCTTTGCAATAAGTGCACGCAGCAATAAGATTTTTCGTACCACACCACCCGGCAATCGTTTACCTGTGGGATCAAGTACTGTATCAAATCCTTTTTTCAATGTTTGAATAAAGTTCTGCAATCCTATTTCTTCGGCCAGTGCTGTTATTTGTTCAGTAGAGATGCTCTTATCACCCAATGTAATATTCTCATAAAGTGTGCCGTTAAAAATATCCTGTTGGTGAAACAGGATACCGGTTGCGGCACGAATAGAATCCGGATCATAGTTACCGATAGGAACACCATTGATATTGATACTTCCTTCAAAATGATGATAAGACCCGGTGAGCAGTTTGATCAATGTTGATTTGCCGGAACCATCTGTACCTGTAATACAAATTTTTTCCTGCTTTCTGATCTCCAGGTTCAATTGCTGCAGGATAGGACGCTCCGGTATATAGCCGAAGTTTACGTTTTGTATGGAAATGTTCAAACCATCTCCGCTCGGCTCCAGTTGCAACGTGCCTTCATTCTCCAATGGCTTATCCATTACTTTTCCTAACTTTTCTACTGCTGTGAGGATGTCATATATTTTATCCAGACTTTGAATCAATTTTTCAATGGATGAAAGCACAGTGAGGATCACGATCTCTGCCGCCACAAATTGACCCACATTGATTTCATTACGCACCAGGAGGATGGAACCCACGATGAGCATACCGGCAGTGATCAATACTTTAAAACCCACGAGTGCCCAGTATTGCAGCATCAATATTTTGAAATGACTGGTACGGGTATGAAGATATTTGCTCACCAGTTCATCCGTTTTATCAATAGGGAGTGAGGAACCTTTTGAAAACCGGAATGATTTCAGCACCCTTGCTATTTCTTCCAGCCAACTGGCAACATCGTATTTGTATTCACTTTCCTGCAGACTTGTTTGCAAACCACGTGGGCCGCTTAAACGAATGATCAAAAACAGAACGAGCAATACGATCAAACTGAAAACAATAAAGATGTTGGCATAAAGGGAAAGCAGTGTAAGACCAAACAATACCTGTATGGTAGCGGTTGGAATATCCAGCAACAGCCTGCTTAAACTTTTTTGAAGCACGATGGTGTCAAAAAAACGATTCACCATCTCGGGCAGATAATACCTATCTACCTTTTGCATATCTAATTTGGGAATACGCCAGGCAAACTCAAAAGAATAACGTGTAAAGATGCGCTGCTGTACTTTTTCAATGATCTTCATTTGGCCGATTTGCAGCAATCCTGTACAAAAAACACCTATTACCACCAGGAGAATTAAAACGACCATGGAGGTAGAGAGTGCACCGGCGAGCACAAAGTTGATAATGGCCTGTATCCCCAGCGGCACACTCAGATTGAGCAGCCCCGCAAGAATAGCGTAAAAATAAATGGCCCCTATTTCCTTTTTTTCCAGCTTTAAAACCTGCCCTAACCGCATAAGTGGTTTACGAAGAATCCCTTCCGTCAATTGTTCGGCCATCGTTGGTTGTTTTGTTAAAGAAAGTTATGCTTTTTGAAAAGCGCTGCAAAGAAACAAATTATTGAGCTATGGAAACAGTTTTACCGCTTCTTTGTTCAACAGCCACAGTTTTGTTAGGAAGTCTTTAACATTCACTCAGGGAAAGAGGAATATGGATGGCTAAACCACCTTCAGCCGTTTCTTTGTATTTGTGGTTCATATCAACCGCTGTGTCCCACATGGTTTTTACAACAGCATCTAAAGAAACCTTGGCAAAATCGGGTGTGCTTTGCAAAGCAAGCTGGCTGGCAGTGATGGCTTTGATAGCACCCATGGTATTGCGTTCAATACAGGGTACCTGCACCAATCCTGCAATTGGATCACAGGTCAATCCTAAATGATGCTCCATGGCAATTTCGGCGGCCATCAATACCTGTTTTTGTGTGCCGCCCAAACATTCTGTTAGTGCAGCTGCCGCCATAGCACTGCTCACACCAATTTCTGCCTGGCAACCACCCATGGCAGCACTAATGGTAGACCCTTTTTTGAAGATGCTTCCGATTTCGGATGCAGTTAAAAGAAACCTGATGATCTGTTCATCTGCAGATCCATTACAAAAAGCAACATAGTATTGCAGCACTGCAGGGATCACTCCTGCGGCACCGTTAGTAGGTGCTGTTACCACCCGGCCAAAGGATGCATTCTCTTCATTCACCGCCAGTGCAAAACAACTCACCCAATCCAATGTGTATTGAAAATGATGACCACCTTGCTTTATAGATATCAACCAGGAATCATAATCCTTGTACGATCTCCCTCCCGTTAATTTTTTGTTGAGTGCCTGTGCCCTGCGTTTTACATTTAACCCACCGGGCAAATAACCTTCCGTATGACAACCTTTGTAGATACATTCTTTCATCACCCGCCAGATGTTGAGCACGCCTTCCCTGGTGGCTGCTTCGCTTCGCCACGCATGTTCATTCTCCATCACAATTTCACTGATGCTCATTCCTGTTTTCATACACCAGTGCTGCAGTTCATCAGCTGTATCAACCGGGAAAGGCAATTGCACCTGTTCTTTCGATGAGGTGATCTCACCTTCTTTGATCACAAAACCTCCCCCAATGGAATAATAAGTTTCTGCAATGGAATTGCCATCTTTCATATCAGCCAGGAATGTAACTGCGTTGGGATGATACGGCAAACTTTCATGCATCAAAAACTCAATGTCTTCTCTTGGGTCAAAAGCAATTTCATGTAAACCGCCCAGCAGCAGTTCTTTCATCGCCGCAATGTCTCGGATCTTTGCATCAATATTGTGTACATCAAACGTAACCGGATCATCGCCACATAAACCCAACTGTATAGCTACATCTGTTCCGTGACCTTTTCCTGTTTTAGCCAATGAACCATACAGCAATACCCGAACTGCGTGTACGTTGTTGATGGTATTATGTGTTTGAATGGATTGTACAAAGCGTTGTGCCGCACGCCATGGGCCCAGTGTGTGACTGCTGGATGGGCCCACACCAATTTTAAACATATCAAAAACGGAGATCGGTTCGTAACTCAAGCAAGATCGTTTTTACAAAAGTAACTTAAAACAAAAACCTCCCGGTGAAGGGAGGCTCTTAATTTCTTATTCAAATGCTACCAATTCCATATCAAAGATGATGATCTGGTTGGCAGGAATAATCATTTGACCTGTATTACGATCCTGGAGACCTCCCGGACCGTAATGCATGGATGGCGGAATGTATAATTTCATTTTACCACCCACACCCAGCAAAGGAATACCTCTTCTCCAGCCTTCAATTAAGTTGGCAAGAATAAATGAGGTCGTATTGCTTCCGGATGTTTGATCAAAAATACTTCCATCCTGGCGGCGACCAACATATTTTACCGTCACCACATCACATTGCTCGGGCTTTTGTGCACCGCCGGCACTCTCAATACTGTAATACATACCACTGTTGTCTAATTCCACGGCATTGGTAATATTGTTATTGCTTAAATAAGTAGTTACAAGTGCTTCTTCGTTGGCAGATACAACAGTAGAACCGGCAGTTGCCGTACAGGGTTCTTCTTTTTTCTTACAGGCAGTGAATACTAAAAAAAACACTGCTGCTATTCCAATTGTTTTTTTCATGCGTTACTTTTTAATTGTTTTTTGGCACAGCGATTTGCCTTACATCATTATTGAGTTGGCAAATATAGAGGTTCTGGTGTTAGGCGATTGTGAAAGAATCAATTCTCAGTATCAACCGCATTTTTTTCTTTTTCCCGCTGCTGAAGCAGTTCCCGGTAATGCTGCTCATTCATATCCCATTTAAACTTCATCCGAAAAATGGCATAAAAAACAGCAATGCCTAAACAGGCCATTAAAATAATGGTGAATTGTGTACCGCTCACAAAAGGCATTCGTTTGTACCATCCCCGTAACAATACACTTAAAACGATAGGAAGACCAAATACCAAGCCCAGCGGCAAGCCTAAAGTGAGTTGGTTGAGCCACTTTTTTTCCTTGGCCCGGTGAGCGGCCCAATAGTTTAAGAACTCCTCATCCTGATGGTTCATTGTTTTTTTTGCAAAAGTAAAGGTTTGCCCATGGCCTTTCAGATACAACAGTCCCAACTCTGCTGTTTTTTTTATATGTTTGAACAAATTATATCCGTGAAAGTACAAGACCTGTTAGGAGAGTTTTTATACCAGAACAAGCAACTCACATTACCAACCATCGGCAGTTTTGAACTGGATGCATCTGTAAATGTGTATGAATCCAAAGATGGAAGTCTTCCGGAAAATTCAATTCGTTTTACTCAAAACAACCAGGCCCAACCTACTGATGAACTCATGACGTACCTGGTGCAGCATAGTGGCAAAATGAAACCACTGGCGTTAAGTGATCTTGAATCCTACATCAGTAACGGGTGGCAGCTGCTCAACATAGGCAAACCATTTACCATTAAAGGTGTGGGCTCGCTCACTAAAACCGGAAATATCCTCAGTTTTCAGCAGGGCACTCCTGTGTTTGATAAAGCAGAACCAACCGGCGCATATGCTGTTAAGGACCGCTCACGTGAAAAAGAGGAAATCAAAGAACTCAATTTTGATTCAGAAGTAAAAAAAGGCAGCAGTAAGAAGGTGATCATTGCGATTGCATCTGTTGCTGCACTGGCGTTTATTGGCTGGGCAATTTATCTTGCTATCTCCAGGAACAATGCAGCAACAACAGAGGATACACAAACGGAACAACAAGATACTTCACCATCAAGCGCTGCAGTTGATACCACTTCTACCCTTGTTCCTGATTCTGTTGCTGTAACACCCGTGGCTGTTGATACTTCCTTCCAACTGGTACTGTTTACTTTCAGCGATACCGCCAGGGCCAATAAGGAATTAAGAAAACAGATGAGCAAGCGAAGCAATATTACTCTTGTTCCAAAAGATTCTGTTTTTCAAATCGTACTCACCGTCAATAAACCATTGGCTGATTCTGCGAAAGTAATGGACTCACTCCGCAGCTATTACTTACTCAAACCCAAACTGGCAAAGCAATAAATGAAACAGCAGCAACGGATCTTATTTTTCCTGTACCTCGTTGTTACCGTTGCTGATTTGCTGTTGATTTATCTGAAACAGGATGCATTGCGTTGGTTCACCAAACCATTGCTGATGCCATTGCTGATGATCGTGGTTTATACAGAGAGGCAACGGATTCCTTTGTATCAATGGATGCTGGGCGGTTTGCTTCTTTCATGGGCTGGTGATGTGTTGCTGCAGATGAAAGGAATGTTCATTCCGGGATTGATCAGCTTTTTACTGGCGCATATCTGTTACATCAGCTATTTCATTCAGATCAATAAACGGGAGAAAGGTTTGTTGCAGCAACAACCCTTGATCGGGATACCGGTGTTGATCTACATTGTTATTTTCCTGTGGCTGCTCTACCCTTTCCTGGATGCACTCAAAATTCCTGTAACGGTTTATGGCATTACCATTGGAACGATGTTGCTCTTGAGCATTAACACAAAAGGAAAGGTCAATCATATGGCTTCTGCTCTTTTCTTTAATGGTGCCTTACAGTTTGTGATTTCTGATTCCATACTGGCCGTGAATTTATTTGCATACAACAGCATGGTGTTGGGCTTGTGTGTAATGACCACTTATGCATCAGCACAATATCTCTTAGTAAGAGGAAGCATGCGTATAAAAGAAGAATCAGAAAGATGAAACGGGTGTACGAAGAAGATAAAAAGTTCAACGGTAACGATTTTACAGCTCATGGCTTACCTCTTGGCGAATATGAAGGCTGCACTTTTACGGATTGCAATTTTGAAGCAACTGATCTTTCAGATATTCATTTTTTTGAATGCCATTTTTCCAATTGCAATTTCAGCAATGCGATTGTGAAGCAAACCGTTTGGAGAGAAGTGCAGTTCACTAATTGCAAACTCATAGGTATACCGTTCAATGATTGTAATCCATTTTTATTCTCCCCCAAATTTGAAGGGTGCATGCTTCAATATTCTTCGTTCTATCAACTTAAAATGAAAGGGACAGCTTTCATCAATTGCAATGCTGCTGAAGTTGATTTTACAGAAGCTGACTTAACAGGCTCAACTTTTGAAGGTACCAATCTGGCACTCGCCATATTTGAACAAACCAATTTAGAAAAAGCTGATTTCCGTACCGCCATCAACTATACCATTCGTCCTTCTGTGAATAATATCAAAAAAGCGAAATTTAGCTGGCCCGGGTTAATGGGTTTGCTGGATGAGTTGGGCATTGAAGCAGAATAACCTCCTCTATCTGACCGTTGATCCCATCGCTGCAAAAATTGCTTTTCAGCAAAAACAATTTCCGTTATCTTTCTCTGTAAAATCTAATTCATGAGATCGTTATTGAATTTATTAGTAATTGTTTTATGCAGTCTTTTCACAAATGCGCAATCAGCCATTGATCTGTACAGGCAGGCTGATGCTGCTGCCACTGCTAAAGATTTTAAAACGGCTGCAGCGGCTTATGCCAATGGCATTCGCACAGAAGGTGATGGAGCCGGTATCTTTCGTTACCGGAATGCAGCAGCAGCGTTTGCACAGGCAGGAATGACTGACAGCGCTTTTCATTATCTCAACATCATTGCTGCCTCTTCTAAATGCAACAGAACGGTGGCTAAAAATATTGAGAACAGCTATGAACTGGAAGTATTACAAAAAGATAAACGCTGGAAAACAACACTTAGTGCCATTCAAAAGAAAGCAGAGAGCAACGGGTATGCACAATCCGAACACATTTATGGCCGCAAGGATGGTGTTGCCTTAACACTCTTTCATATTCAACCGAAAGTAAAAGCGAATGGCAAAGCAGTGATCTATATTGTTAGCGGAGGCTGGGTTTCGTTTTACAATGGCATTGAAGTAAATACATTTTTAATTGAACAGTATTTGCTGAAAGGTTATTCAGTATTTGCAGTATTGCATGGTTCTGCTCCACGTTATGCCATTCCTGATGCATTGAGTGATGTGAAAAGGGCTGTTCGTTATATACGTTACAACGCTGCAACATTTTCCATTGATCCAAATCGTTTAGGCATTACCGGTAATTCTGCCGGAGGGCATTTGAGTTTAATGGTAGCTTTGAGTACTGAAGATGCCAATCCTACGTCAACAGATCCTGTGGAGCGTGTATCAGCAAGAGTACAGGCAGCAGCTGTATTGTTCCCTCCTACTGACCTTTTGAACTGGGGTGCTCCCGGTTTGAATATGGTGAATGCCAAAGAACTGGTGAAAGCAAGAGGTTCTTATGGCGCTATTGATTTCCGAGCATGGAATGAAAAATACCGTATTTATGAAGAAGTAAGTGATACAGCAGCCCGTTCAAAAATTGCTAGAGAAATTTCACCTATTTATTTTGTTAGTAACGATGATCCACCGGTTTTCATTATGCATGGCGATAAGGATGCCACTGTTCCTTTACAGCAATCACAAAATCTTATTGCCCGGCTCAATGATGCCGGTATCAAAAATAAATTCATTATTAAAAAAGGCGGCGGTCATAATCCCGCAGATATGCTGCCGGAATTCAATGAATTTGTAAACTGGTTTGATGAACATCTCAAATAAAAAATCATATGACAAAGATCTTATTTCCATTTTTTCTTTTTGTTTGTATTGTATGGATGGCCTGCAGTACTCCAACAACTGACAATGCCACATCTGAAAAACAAATTCATGCATTGCTGGACTCCTTTAATGCTGCGGCCGCAAGAGCGGATTACAATCTTTATTTCAGCTACTACACGCCCGATGCTGTGTTCATGGGCACGGATGCCACTGAACATTGGAACAAAGATGAATTTATGAAGTGGAGCAAACCCTATTTTGACCGTGGTCGTGCCTGGAACTTTACTTCCATGCAACGTCATATTTATTTTGATACCACAGGCCAACTGGCATGGTTTGATGAATTGCTCAACACACAAATGAAAATTTGCCGTGGCAGCGGTGTGGTGGTAAAACAAGGCAATGACTGGAAAGTAAAACAATATGTGCTGAGCATGACCATACCCAATGCATTGGTAGATACCATTGTGCCTATGAAAGCACTGCAGGAAGATTCAATCATCAACAGTTTGAAGAAATAATTATTTCGATCCTTTCATCATCAATAACCGGCATATGAAAAAAACAACAAACAAACTCTCTGCCGAACAAAGCAAAGAATTGCTGAGTGTATTAAAGAAACGGTTTGAAAAAAACAGGAGCCGTCATAAAGGAACTGACTGGGCTGATGTAGAAACAAGATTAAAAGCGAATCCCGGTAAACTTTGGAGCCTCGATGAAATGGAGTTAACAGGCGGCGAACCTGATGTAGTGGGCTTTGACAAAAAAACGGGTGAATATATTTTTTATGATTGCTCACCTGAAACTCCCAAGGACAGAAGAAGCATTTGTTATGATGAAGCAGCATTGCAAAGCCGTAAAGAACATAAACCAAAGAACAGCGCTGTGGCCATGGCTGAAGAAATGGGTATTGAATTGTTAACCGAAGAACAGTACAGGCAATTACAGGAACTGGGTGCCTTTGATCTCAAAACATCCAGCTGGATAAAAACACCGGATGAGGTAAGAAAACTGGGTGGTGCTTTGTTTTGCGACCGTCGTTACAACAAAGTATTTCTCTATCATAACGGTGCAGAGTCTTACTATGCAGTGAGAGGTTTCAGAGGTTGCTTGAAAGTGTAAAACAGAATCGTAATGAACATAGGATGATGCTAACTGCAACATGCAAGCTGATTCCACCCTTTACATTTATTTTCCTGCCCCAGGTAAAAAATGTAACTTAGAAACACATACTTCTACTATGCATACAGAAGAACAAAATAACAGTCAGCAGGAAAGCCGACGAAACTTTATTAAAAAATCTACGGCTCTTGCAGCATTAGCAGCCGCATCACCCATCATTGTAAAAGCAGCAGAAAATGATGAGAAGATCGCTTCTTATTTTGAAAAAATTCCTTTGATGCTGGAGATCAATGGCAAGCCTTACAGCTTATCCATTGAGCCACGCACTACCCTTCTTGATCTGTTGAGGGAACAGATCGGGCTTACCGGCACTAAAAAAGGTTGTGATCATGGTCAATGCGGTTGCTGCACTGTGCATGTGGATGGAAGACGCATCAACTCCTGTCTTTCATTAGCAGTTACCAATCACGGTAAAAAAATCACAACTATTGAAGGGTTAGCCAATGGCGACAAATTGCATCCCATGCAGGAAGCCTTTATGAAACATGATGGGTTTCAGTGTGGTTATTGCACACCAGGGCAAATCATGTCGGCAATTGGATGTATTCGTGAAGGACATGCCAATTCGCCTGAGGATATCCGTGAGTATATGAGCGGTAATATTTGCCGCTGTGGTGCTTATCCCAACATCGTTGATGCGATTTTTGAAGTAAAAAATGGAGGGCAAGCCGTATGATCAATTTTGAATACACAAGGGCCTCTACTGTTAAGTCTGCAACGGAGGCACGCATCAAACATAAAACCTCACAGTTCATTGCCGGCGGTACTAATCTTGTTGACCTGATGAAAAAAGGTGTAACAGCTCCTGAGCGATTGATCGACATCAATACGTTACCGTTGAAAGATGTGAGGTCAGATGCAACAGGAGTAAGCATTGGCGCATTGGTACCCAACAGTGTTGCTGCAGAACATGAATTAATTCAATCCAAATACCCATTGCTGGCAATGGCGTTGAATGCGGGTGCTTCTGCACAACTCAGAAATATGGCAACAGTTGGCGGTAATATGATGCAACGTACCCGGTGCCCTTATTTTTATGATATTACCATGCCCTGTAACAAAAGAAATCCCGGAAGCGGTTGCGGTGCACTGGAAGGTTACAATCGCATGCATGCACTCTTTGGTGCAAGTGATCAATGCATTGCCGTACACCCGAGTGATATGTGTGTGGCATTGGCAGCACTCAACGCTGCAGTACATGTAAGCAGTGGAACCAAAGAAAGAAAAATTCCATTTGCTGATTTTCACCGTTTGCCCGGCGATACACCGGAACTGGATAACAATTTACAAACCGGCGAACTCATCACTGCTGTTCATTTACCTGTCAATAATTTTAATAAAGCTTATTATTTAAAAATACGGGATCGCTTATCGTATGCGTTTGCATTGGTATCTGTTGCCATTTCCCTGGAAGTAAAAAACGGCATTATCCAATCAGCAGGCATCGCTATGGGTGGTGTAGCACACAAACCTTGGCGCTTACATGAAGTAGAAAAATTCCTTACGGGAAAGTCATTAAGCAAAGAATTGTTTACTGAAGCGGCCGCCATTGCTATGAATGGCGCTAAAACGTATCAGCACAATGCATTTAAAATAAAACTGGGTAAAGCTGCCATTATTGAAGCTTTAACAAAAGCCACAAGCTGAGACATTTCAATCAACTGATCAAGTACTTTTTTTATGGATAAAAATCGTTTATACAATATGCCGGACAATGATGAAGACCGTGTGGACGGTTTGGCGAAAGTAACCGGCAAAGCAACATTTACTGCTGAGTTCAAACCGGAGGGTTTGGTGTATGGTGTTTTTGTTTGCAGCACCATTGCAAAAGGTTCTGTAAAAACCATGAATTTGTTTGCAGCTAAAAATGCACCCGGTGTTATTGATATTATTTATTACCTCAATGCACCAACACCACCCGGGTTTAAACCAACAGAAGGCCCCAACCAGAGAAATATGGGCTTCAAAGTGTTTTATAATAATTTGATCGTAAGCAACGGACAACCCATTGCACTGGTAGTTGCAGATACTTATGAAAGAGCAGTGCATGCAGCTTCATTAGTAAAAGTGGATTACCATAAAGAAACTTCCACAACAGATTTTGATAACAATAAATTCAACGATGCAATATTGAGACCTCCCGTTGAATACCTGCGAAAAGAAAAAGATGCGTGGAAAACAGCAGAAGTAAAACTGGAAGAAGAATACACGATACCCATTGAAACACATAACCCCATGGAAATGCATGCCACCATCGCTGTTTGGGAAGGCGATAAATTAACGGTGTATGATAAATCACAGGGACCAAAATCTGTACAGGGGGAGTTGGCAAGATTATTTGCCATTGATGAAAAAAATGTAAAAGTGATCACAGAATATGTAGGTGGTGCGTTTGGCAGCAGCCTTCGTAGCTGGCCGCATGTACATGCAGCAGTAATAGCCTCCAAAAAAATAAACCGCCCGGTAAAAGTGTTGCTGAATCGTGAACAAATGTTTACGATGGTGGGTTATCGTCCGCAGAGCTGGCAAAAAATCGGAATTGGTGCCAATAAAGATGGCAAACTGGCAGGTATTTCACATCATGCAGTAAGCAACACCTCTACGTATGAAAATTTTACTGAAGGAATTGTGAACGTATCACAATTTTTATATGACTGTCCTAATGTTCATACAACGTATAGAATATTGCCGCTTGATATCAACACACCCACATGGATGCGGGGGCCCGGTCCTGCTACAGGATGTTTTGCATTAGAGTCAGCATTGGATGAGTTGAGTTACAAACTCAATATGGATCCCATTGAACTGCGTCTCATGAATGAAGCTGCGGTACATCCGCACAGTAAATTGCCGTGGACCACTAAATACCTCAAAGAATGTTATGCATTGGGTAAAGAAAAAATTGGCTGGCATCAGCGTCCAACAACACCCGGCACATTAAAAGAAGATGGTATGCTGGCAGGCTATGGAATGGCAGTAGGTGTATTTGGTGCGGGAAGAAATAATGCTACAGCCAGGGGAACCCTGCGTGATAATGGTACGTTGTTATTACAAAGCGCTGTAAGTGATATGGGGCCCGGTACTTCAACTGCCATGGTAAAAATTGGGAGCGAACAAATGCAGATCGCTGATAATAAAGTTCGTTTTGAATTGGGTGATACTGATTTCCCCAATGGGCCCACACAAGGTGGCTCCGGTTCTGCTACCGCTGTTGGGTCAGCAGTAATAGCAGTATGCGATGCTTTGAAATTAAGTTTGAAAGAGTTGGCCATCGAACACATCCCGGCTTTTAAAAACATAAAAGCAGAAGAAATAAAGTATGAAAATGGATCATTGATTTCAGGAAGCGTCTCAATTTATTTTACAGAACTGCTGAAGCAAACAGGCAAGCCTGAAATACAAGTATCTAAATCAACTGAACGTTTTGCACAACAAAATAAATATGCCACCAACTCTTTCTCGGTGCATTTTGTAAAACTGCATGTACATCCTGTAACTGGTGTTATCAAACTGAAACATATTGTATCAGCAGCAGATGCAGGAAAGATCATCAGTGAAAAAACAGCACGCAGTCAAATGGTGGGTGGTGCTGTGGGCGGTATTGGTATGGCTATGACGGAAGAAACATTAATGGATCATCGCTTTGGCCGTTATATTAACAGCAACTTTGTGGATTATCATGTACCCGTACATGCTGATGTACCACCGATGGATATCGTGTTTGTGAACAAGCCCGATAATATCATCAGCCCCACCGGCGCAAAAGGTATTGGAGAAATTGCATTGGTGGGTGTAGCACCTGCTATTTTAAATGCAGTATATAATGCTACAGGAAAAAGAATTCGCCACTTACCGGTAACACCTGATAAGCTGATTAGTTAATTCAATGTATTAATACCAGAGTATTACCAACTGCTGAAATAAGTGTGCTTATAAAATAATTTAACTTGACGCTTTAAGAAAAACTTATAAGACAAATCAAAAAACAAATCCCGCTCTTCACAGAACGGGATTTGTTTTGATCTTACAACACCATGTACGGGTTGTTAAAATCATCATCATTTCTTCGCATCAGCTGTTTAAAAAATGCCTGGAGATGAAGAATCAATTCTTTCATAGCATTCATTTTTTAAAGTGATTGAATAAAAAATTACATCAAATATTTTGCCACAAGAGCTTCGTCAAAAAAATCCCGCCTGTTTTCACAAACGGGATTTTTGTATTTCGTACCTGCCTGCGGCAGGCAGGCTTCGTACTATGTACTTTGTATTTAGTACTTGTTTAGTAGCCCATGCCACCCATATCAGGTGCACCATGTGCATGAGGTTCTTCTTTCTTAGGTTTGTCTGCAATTACACATTCAGTAGTTAACAGCATACCTGCAATAGAAGCAGCATTCTCTAAAGCTACACGGCTCACTTTGGTTGGGTCAATGACACCGGCTTTAAAGAGGTTCTCGTATGTTTCAGTTCTTGCATTGAAACCGAAATCACCTTTACCTTCTTTAATTTTTTGTACCACGATTGAACCATCAATACCTGCATTAGCAGTGAGTGTACGGATAGGCTCTTCCAGTGCACGACGAACAATCTGCATACCTGTTTGCTCATCTTCAATTTGTCCACGCACTTTTGCTTCTAAAGCATCAATAGCACGGATGAACGCTACACCACCACCGGGAACAATTCCTTCTTCCACAGCAGCACGTGTTGCATGCAAAGCATCATCTACACGGTCTTTCTTTTCTTTCATTTCCACTTCAGTAGCAGCACCTACATAAAGAACAGCTACACCACCACTTAACTTCGCAAGGCGCTCCTGTAATTTTTCTTTATCGTAGTCAGAAGTTGTTACTTCAATCTGTGCTTTGATCTGGTTGATGCGTGCAGTGATATCAGTTTTCTTTCCTTTACCACCCACAACGGTTGTGTTGTCTTTGTCAATGGTTACAGAAGAAGCCTGGCCTAAGTATGTCAAATCAGCATTCTCCAGTTTGTAACCTTGTTCTTCGCTGATCACAGTACCGGCAGTAAGGATGGCAATATCCTGTAACATTTCTTTTCTGCGGTCACCAAAACCGGGAGCTTTTACAGCAGCCACTTTCAAAGTACCACGGAGTTTGTTTACAACTAATGTAGCGAGTGCTTCACCTTCTAAATCTTCAGCAATGATCAACAGAGGACGGCCGCTTTGAGCAACTTTCTCCAAAATGTGGAGGATATCTTTCATTGCAGAGATCTTCTTGTCATAGATGAGAATGTAAGGATTCTGCAATTCAGCTTCCATTTTCTCGCTGTTGGTAACGAAGTAAGGAGAGATATAACCACGATCAAACTGCATACCTTCTACCACATCAACAGTCGTATCAGTCCCTTTTGCTTCTTCTACCGTAATCACACCTTCTTTACCCACTTTGCCAAATGCTTCAGCAATCAACTTACCAATAGTTTCATCATTGTTGGCAGAGATAGTTGCAACCTGCTGAATTTTTTTGCTGTCGCTTCCTACAGTCTGGCTTTGACCTTTCAGGTTTTCTACCACTAAGGAAACTGCTTTATCAATTCCACGCTTCAAGTCCATAGGGTTGGCACCTGCAGCTACCATTTTCAAACCTTCGCTGATGATGCTTTGAGCCAATACTGTAGCAGTAGTAGTACCATCACCTGCAATATCAGCAGTTTTAGAAGCCACTTCTTTCACCATTTGAGCACCCATGTTCTCAATAGGATCTTCCAGTTCAATTTCTTTAGCTACCGTAACACCATCTTTTGTTACAGCAGGTGCACCGAATTTTTTCTCTAACACCACATTACGGCCTTTAGGACCGAGGGTTACTTTTACAGCGTTGGCCAGTACATCTACGCCACGCTTCATTTTATTTCTTGCTTCAATATCGAAGAAGATTTGCTTTGCCATAGTTATTTAATTTGAAAATTTGAGAATTAGATAATTTGAAAATTGAAAACCTGAATATTGAAGAGTTTGATAAACCGGCAAGAGCCAATTATCAAATCTTCAAATTTCAAATTATACAATTGCCAGGATGTCGCTTTCACGCATGATCAGCAGGTCGTCGCCTTCAATGCTGATTTCCGTTCCGGCATATTTGCCATACAGAACCGTATCACCTACTTTCACCGTTACGGGCTCATCTTTTTTACCGGGGCCGGCAGCCACTACGGTGCCACGCTGGGGTTTTTCTTTTGCTGTGTCGGGGATAATGATACCACCAGCAGTTTTTTCTTCAGCCGGTGCAGGCTTCACAATTACCCTGTCGTGTAAGGGGGTAACACTAACCTTCTTTGCCATAATTATACTTTTTTGGTTTTGAAATGAAAGATTGTCAAAAGTTCCCGTTCATACGGGCAGGCGAAGGTAAGCGAATACAGTGCCGATGCGTTGAAATGGGAAAAAATTTCAGAATCCGGCTGTAAAACGATTGTTCCTGTCTCATTCTGGCAGAAAAAACAAAAGGAGGCTTTGCCAATTTTTCACCTGCATCTATTGGGCATCAGGCGTTTTGATGGGACGGATGGGGGCTACTTCTTTACGAATCGTTTTATTCCGGTAGCTGGCTCTTAAGCGGATGGAATTGGCCCACTCCTCACCTTTTGAAAGTTGCGGACTTACCCGGAGTTGAAAAAGATATGCACCTTCTTTGGGGCTGATGGTGATGTTCTCGCCTGTATTGCCATCAATTCCCATTTCTATTGGTTGTGTTATCTGCTGCTGAACAACAGCATACGCTTTGTTCCCAAACCAGGCGCTATCCCAATTTACTTTATTTGATCTGCAATGCACAAATACAATGATCACGGGAGTTGATACCGGAGAAACTTCATTTCCCTTTTCATCCACCCTCACAGTTCCCTGCTGAGGTGTAAATACAAATGCCTCTGCTGTTTGAATTACTTTTTTTGCACCGGCACATGAGAACAATAAAAAACACAGAACAACTATGAGCCATTGGTGATTGACAGAAAACCTCATGATAATGAATTTAAAAAGCCCCGACATTTAGGCGGGGCTTTGGATTGTTAATTCTTGATCAGTTTCAAACTCTGTGCCCTGTTATCAGCAAACACCCGAAGAATATATGTTCCTGAGGAAAGGGTTGTACCGCCGAGGTTCAATTCAGCAGGACCGGAAGCTTTACCAAGATTCCATGTTTTTATCAGTTGACCATTATTACTGAACAGTGAAGCGTTGATATTTTTCCGCTGTTCATTGCTGATGTTGATGTACACAGAACCACGTATTGGGTTTTGCATGAGTTTTACAAAGGCTTCACCGTTGCGTGTTACATCAATCACGTTAGAAACAATACCATCTGTTAAGAAAAATCTTCCACTACCTGAAACGGTTGCGGTAAACAGATAATCACTGCCAAAGCTTGTAACTGTTGTTGCAAACACGGTTGTATTACCACTGTTGGCACCAGCTAAAGTGGCAGCACTTGTTTGACCAATGCTTAATGTGCCCGGTGTTTTTCCTCCCAATTCAGCGGCCGTAAGGTAAAGACCAATGGTATACGTTGCGGATGCATTGCCTGTAAGGGATACATCGTATACTTTTTGTGAACGTTGACCACCGAAATAGTTTTGCCAGGTTGTTCCTTCTTCCTGTATGTTGAAAGCAACACAACCTAAAGAAGCAGAAGCATTCGCAACACTGCTCATAAGGTTATTGAATCCCTGTGAGAAGAAGTATGTTGTACCGGCTCCTCCTACAAAGTTGGTTTTATTACGGTTGAGAACGGTTTCAATAGCCGTTGCTACAGTTAAACCCAACGTAATATCCGGACGAACACGATCACTGTTGGTACCAACGCCACTAAACAAAGTGGTAACAGTACCATCAATACTGCAACCCGGTGTTGCCAGATTACCCCTTCCCCAAATACCGCTTTGATAAGCTGTTGCAGTGGAAGCTACGTTATCACTGGCAGTACCTGTGGCGTTATCGTAACAGATCTCAACAATTATATTGCTGACACCATCCCACACAAAACTGTTTTGGTTGAAATTGAATGTATTCAATCCAACGGTTGTGGTATGTGTTGATGAATGGCAAAGTGTAAAGCCTGATTGCAAACCACTTGACATATCTGTGAGAGAGGTAGCTTTCAATGAAATATTAAGAGCCGTGTAAGCCTGTGTACTTGATTTAGATGTAACATTCAATGCCAAAGAAGTAATCGTTCCTGCAACAACACCGGCAGCGGTTAATTCATCAGCCCTGTATAAATACTGGCTTCTTGCTTTGGAGAATTCGCCACGCAAAGGTTGAATATATCCTCCGTAAGCATTGTTACCTATTGTAAAACTGGTAGGGGCTGCTGGTAAAGGAGCCACATCATTATCATTGATATGCACAGTATATGTTTGGCTGTTGGCTGCTGCAACAGCATTGGTAGAACCAGTTACATTATAATTGATCACAAAAGATTCAGCTCCTTCAACCGCAGCATCATCGTATATACGAACTGTAAATGTTCTTTGGGCAGTACTGCCATCCGGAAATTGAAGTGTTTTAGATGGAGCTGCAAAATTGCCGTTGGTTGTTATATCATAATCCACACCTTCAACCGCTGAGCCACCACCAATGCTCAATGTAACATCAGCTGTTCCTGTGGGTGCTGCATCAATCATCATGGTTACAGAAATATCCCTGTAATTTCGGCAACCATCTGTACCTGATGTGCCTTCTGTATTGGCCCTGCTGTAAGTATAGGCAGAGGCAAAACGGATCTTGGGATTTGCAGCAGGAACAACCGTTGTCCAGAAACCACGGCCATGTGTAGCCGCAAGAATGGTACGGTCTGACACACGGTATTGTAACATGTTTGTTTTTACATTGGGGAAAGAGGAGTTCTGCACCCAAACTGTTGAAGCGCCATTGATATCATCTGTTTCAAACACACCCATATCAGTAGCAATAATGGCCTTATCATTATCATCCGGGTGGAACATGGCCCAGCGAACCGGTATATCCGGCAGATTCCCGTTGATGTTTGTCCAGGTAGTTCCGTTGGTAGAATACCAAACATGAGGAACACCATAGTTACTATAAGTTGCTATTAATGTATTATCATTTGATCCTGAGTTAACACTGGAAACAACACCATTGGGCATTCCTGCACCGCTGTTAAGATGGGTATAGGTGGGCGAAGAAAGATGGGCATTATCAGCTCTTAAAATACCACCGCCACCGGTTCCCATAAATACACGGTTTGCCGTAACAGTAGAAACTTTAAAACTCCGGATGGTATTACCTGAAAAACCGGCAGGTAAGTTTACAACTGAGAAAGTACTTCCTGTTTGAGGGTTATCCCAACGTACATAAGTACCGGCTGAACCACTGCAATACATACGGTTATTGATATCATCATACTCTGTTGGGTTGATGAATTGGCCTATGCTGCTGGAGAAATTAACAGATGACCAGTTTACACCATTATTCACACTACGCCTGTATTGACTTCTGGTAGTTGCTGAGAATTGATATTGCGGTTCGTCTTCATCAATATGGGTAAAGCCACCATCACCACCATGCACTTCAATACTACCACCCATACCGGCATTGTTCACGGAATGGGAACCGTTATCCTGTGTGCCGCCTAAGAAATAATTAGTACTCGTCGGGTGAATAGCACAGGAATAAAATTGCAATGTGCGGATACCTACATTTCTGTCAGTATACGAAGCGCCATTATCATTGGAATAAAAAATACCGCCATCAGTAGAAAGCAATACCTGGCTTCCATTCCAAAACACACCATGATGATCTGCATGCACATAATTGAAAGTAGTACCCACCCAACGGGTGATCTGTGTCCAGCTTGCTCCACCATCAGTACTTCTGTAAAAATTAAGACCACCTGCAACAACAATATTGGGATTATTAGGATCTACACCTATGGCAAGATCATACCAACCTTGTCCTGCATTGATCGTAGGCTCAGCAGTTGAGCTGGGTGGTGAAGTAGTACAGGCAGCCCAGGTATCTCCTCCATCAATTGATTTATAAACGGTGGGTGTTAAACTTCCAGCACCTTCAGGCAATGCATATAAAACATCACCTGCAACTGCCAACTCACAATTCAAACTGAGATTAGGAATAGGTGTAATAGGCGTTAACCAGGTAAGAGTTGTAACTGTAGCAGGAAAGTTTGAAAAATAAGAACCGGCAGCTGTTGTTCCGCTCATGGTTACATGCAATCGTCCGGTACTGCTGATCTTAACATCTGTAATACTGGTGCTGTTGGCAGGATTAGAAGGCGTAATATTTACCCAACTGGCACCACCATCTGTTGAACGTTGTAACCCCTGGCCATTGCCATTGGTACCAACGTACACATTACCTGCTGCATCACATACAATTTTAGAAACATTCCAAAAGCCGGTGGTGTTATTTAACAGGTTCCAGGTAGCACCAAAATCCATACTTTTCCATATGCCGCCACCTCGTACTGCATCTATGTTGCCGTTACGTTCGCCTGTTGCGAAGTACAATATATTTTTATTCACCGGGTTTTGAGTGATGCTGGCGATAGCAAGATTGCCCAGGAAGTCATTTACCAATGTCCATGTAGCAGGGCTGGCTGTAATATCATTTGTTTTCCATAAACCACCACTCACACTTCCAGCCCAAACGGTTTTATTAGTGGGATCATTAAGATCGACATGTATGGCACGCATACGGCCGCTGATAACCGCAGTACTGCCAAGACCTCTTGTATTACCATTACTGGGGCCAATAACGTTTGTGTTAGGACCTCTTTCCGTCCAGGTCAGCGCATTGGTACGACCGGGAAAATATCGGCCGGCTCTTCTTTCCCTGGTAATATCTTCATATGCTCTCACTAAGCGGCTGGCAGGAATATAGCCCAGCTTTGGATCACGGGTCATCTCAAACTCCATTTCCTGGGCTTCTTTAATACCATCTTCGTCCTCTTCCTCTCCTTCATTGGCAATTTCCAGCATCTTGTTCTCTATTGCAACATCATTTTGGTAACGATCGTTGTTGCAGGCAATGATAAAGGCGAAAAAAAATAATGGCAAAAAATAGCGAAGCAAAAGTTTTGTGTTCATGGAGTGATTGATGTGGTAATTAATTATTGGTTGATGTCACTTTTGAGCGTCAAAAGTGCGCATGAAAATAAGAAAAACTAATCCATATATTTGCGGCTGTTTAATGGTTCTATAAAAAAAGCTCTTTTTGAGATGATCAGCAGAAGAAATATACGGGTGAAAGTGATGCAAACTCTGTACAGTTGTACCGCTGCCGATGGTTCCATCACCCGAGAACAGGCCACCCGTACACTGGAACAGCATTTGGACCAGGGCCGTCAATTATTTGTTTTCCTCATTCATTTTATAACGGAAATTGCCCGGTATGCCGAAACAGACAGCAGGCAAAAGGCTTCCAAACACTTACCCACCGCCAGCGATTTGAATGTCAATACCAAAATTGCAGGCAATGATCTGTTGTGGCGTATCCTGGAACAGCCGTCCTATCAACAGGTGGTGAAAGAATTAAAACCCGGGTTACTGGTAAATATGGATTGGGTTCGTAAACTGTATCTTGAACTTGCGGAAACAGAAATTTACAAAACCTATATTGCCCAGCCACTTCGTGAAAAGAAGGAAGAAAAAGCCATCCTTGAGTTTATTTTCACAGACTTGATGTTGCCCAATGAAAATTTCCTGGCATATGTAGAAGAGTTATTTGTTCATTGGGACGATGATGCAGAAATGATGAACCTGCTTACCCTTAATTTCCTGAACAAACCACATACTTATAATTTCCAGGAATTCATCAGCGATGAAAAACTGAAATATGGCAAGGATCTTCTCATTACCGTCATTGATAAAGAAGAATTATGCAATGAATACATCAAAGGCAAATTGCAGAACTGGGATCCTGAACGTACTGCACTGCTGGATATGATACTCATGCGCATGGGCATTTGTGAGTTCCTGTATTTTGAAACCATTCCACCCAAAGTAACCATTAACGAGTATATTGACCTGGCCAAAGATTACAGCACACCGCAAAGCGGGCATTTTGTAAACGGGATATTGGACAGTATTCATAAGGATTTCCTCACACAGAACAAACTTCATAAAGTATCCTTTAAAAAATAATTGTGCGGATGAATGCCTGTACATTTGCAAATTGAAATTTGATATGCATATGAAACATTTTATTTTATGGATGAGTATTGGCGCTTTTGCCATTGCCTGTAACAGTAATCCGAATAATCCCAAAGAACCGGCGGCTGATCCAAACGCCATCCAAAAAGAAAAAGATGATTTTGTAAATGACAGCACGAACTGGACCACTGTAAGCTGGCCGGATTCTATTCAAAACTTTGGCAAAGTAACCGATGGTGAAAAAGTGCTCCTCAGTTTTCATGTAAAAAATACAGGCACTAAACCCCTGGTGATCAGTTCTGTTACGGCCGGTTGTGGCTGTACGGTTCCTTCCAAACCGGAAGAACCCATTTTACCCGGCGCTGAAGGCATTATTAAAGCTGAGTTTAACAGCAGCGGCCGTGTAGGCAGGGCTGATAAATATGTAACCGTGAACTGCAATACAAAAGCACGCACTTACACACTCAAATTTGAAGGTGAGGTAGTAGCAAAACAAGAAACAACAAATACAAATAACAAATGATGGATTTTATTTTATTAGCAGGTAATCCGCAAGGTGGCGGCGGCAGCATTCAATTGCTTTTTTTGGGATTGATGATCGTAGTATTTTGGTTTTTTATGATTCGTCCACAAGCCAAGAAAGCAAAAGAACAAAAATCATTTATTGACAACTTACAGAAAGGTGATAAGGTAGTAACCATTGCCGGTATTCACGGTAAGATTAATAAAGTGAATGAAGACAATACACTGGAACTGGAAGTAAGCCCGGGCAGTTATATTAAAATTGAAAAAAGCTCCATCAGCCTTGACTGGACAAAACAGCTGGCAGGTGGTGGTGAAAAGAAATAATACGGATTTCAGACCTGTCTGCCGAAAGGCAGATTGCAGATTTGCGATTTTAGATTGACGACCGTTTCAGTTTTAAAAAAATCGGAACCCGTGATTCTAAAATCGCAAATTATTTTTCAGTTATGCTTAAAGTTGGACTCACAGGCGGTATTGGCAGCGGCAAAAGCACAGTAGCCAAAGTATTTGAAGTGCTGGGTGTGCCTGTGTATTATGCTGATGATGCAGCCAAACGTTTGATGAATGAAGATGAACAGTTAAAGCAGCAACTCATTCATCACTTTGGCGAAGCCACGTACAGCAATGGCGTTTTGAACCGTGCCCATCTTTCTTCTCTTGTGTTTCAAAACAAAGAACAACTGGAATTACTCAACAGCCTTGTACATCCTGCCACCATTGCTGATGCAACGCAATGGTTCAGCAGGCAATCTACTCCCTATGTGATCAAAGAAGCAGCACTGTTATTTGAAAGCGGTACCGCAGAAGGATTGGATAAAGTGATTGGCGTGTGGGCGCCTGAAACCATCCGCATCAAACGGGTGATGGACAGAGACAAGGTAACCGCCGAAGAAGTAAAACGCCGCATGAACAATCAAATAGATGAAACCATTAAAATGCGGTTATGTGATTTCATCATTCAGAACAATGAGCAACAGTTGATTACTACACAGGTGCTGGAGTTGCACGGGCAGTTAACCCAACTGGCAAACAAACAACGTACATGAGTTTATTCTTTTTGATAGTGATCGCAGCAGGTCTCCCTTTTCTTTCGGCTATGAGTTATAAAAACATCAAGAGCCTGGAGGAAGAACAGGGCCGTGTGCGGTTGGCCAAAACACCCATCTATATTCAAAGCATGGTGATGCAGTTGGGATTGTTTGCTTTGGCTTATTATGCTGCAAAAGTGGAGGACATGAAGATCGTTATCAACAGCAAGTTTACGATAGCCAGTATTGCTGCCGGTGTTGGTTTTATTTTCATTGCACTCAGTATTGCATGGGCTTCTCAGAAATATTCCAAGCAAAAAGATGAAAGCACATTGCATCATTTATTGCCTGATACGAATCTTGACCGTGTGTTATGGATCGTAGCATGTGTTGTAGCAGCATTTTGTGAAGAGTATGTATACCGTGGCACATTGTTTCAGTTAATGATGTTACATACCAATGGCATCTGGATCGCTGCTGCTGCACTCAGTTGTATTGTATTTGCCTTCGGGCATGGCACACAGGGGCAACGTGCTATTCTGCAGATCATTCCTTTTGCGTTGGGTTTTCATGCACTCGTTTACATCAGTGGCGGTTTGTTATTACCTATGATCGCCCATTTTATTTATAATGTGCTGGTAGAGATTTTATTTGGGAGAAAGATTAAGGAAGATGCAGAATAAGAAAAGATAATTTCTACCACCCCATCTTCTCTCCCCATTTTCCCAATCCAAAATATTGATTGAGCGGAAGATTCAAGCCAATTTGATTGTAGGCGGTTGAATTTTGAAAATAACTCCTGGCATAACGCAACTGTAATTTGGGAAGCATGGCCCCCACTCCCAATGAAAAACCGGTTAAGCCATTCGGCACATTGGTGATACGCAACTCAGAACGGCGTAGAAAATTATATCCCACCGTTACTTCTACTCTTTGACCAATGAGCAACTGGGTAGAAAAAACAAAATGCTGAAACAATTTTTCAAATGTGAATTTGCCGGAGGATGGATTACGGAAACCGTTATCATTATTAAAAGTGGTATCGTTATACAAAATATCAAACTGGTGCAAATGATGAGCTGTTAATGAAAAACGAATGGGCGCTTTTTCAAGTTGCTTGTAAATACCAAACACTACATCAAAGGGCAACTCTTCTGCCACTGCTTCGTTATAACGTTTCAATTGTCCGCCCATATTCATCGCCACCAAACCCATTTGTAACAAATTGGCTGAGTCCTTATACACAATGCCCACATCAGCTGCTATGGCATTGGACCGGTAAATACCATAGTTGGATGAAAGATATTTTACACTCAACCCGTAATGCCAGCGTTCCATGTATTTTCTGCTGGCCGTTAACTGCACAGAGAAATCAGTTGGTCTAAAACTGCCCAAAATATTCCCGGAAGCATCCGTTTGTGCCATGTTCCCGTAATTGAAGTAAAGGATGGAAGCCACAAAATTGGTATTGAGCTTAGGATGATGGTACGCCAGCATCCAGTAATAATTCTTAGCACCATCATACAAACTGTTGAAATTGGCTGCCATTTGTGAATGCATGGAGGAATCCAGTTGACCCGGGTTTTGAAAAGCAAGTGTAATATCGTTTGATTTGTGAGCTACATTCACTCCACCCAATGCAGCCAGTTGAGGAGAAGCAGGAAAACGCAGAAATTGATACGTATTACTGCCACCCAATGTTTGTGCGTTGAGGTTTTTGAACAGGAATGCTGCGAAAAAACTAAACAGGAGAAGCTGCTTTGCCATAGTTGATGGCGTAAATTAAGAAGAAGCAGTGATGTTTTACCGGTTGTTTCTTCCAAAAAAATTTCCCCCGTGGATACGGGGGAAATTCTTTAACCCTTAAAACAACCAACATGAAAATTTAGTTAGTTGCTTTTATAACAGGCATGAAAAAAAAAGGTTCAGTGCATGACAAAAAAATTACACAAGTGCCAATTCCAGCACCTGCTGCATTGTTTTTACATAATGAAACTTAATGCCTTTAATATATTGAGAGTTGATCTCCTGTACATCTTTTTCATTTTGCCAGCACATAATGATCTCTTTTATACCTGCACGTTTGGCGGCCAGTACTTTTTCTTTGATACCTCCTACTGGTAATACCTGGCCACGGAGTGTGATCTCACCCGTCATCGCTAAAAATGGTTTTACCCTTCTGCCGGTAAAAGCACTCGTCATGGCTGTGAGCATGGTGATACCGGCACTGGGACCATCTTTAGGCACCGCACCTTCCGGCACATGTACATGAACATTGCTTTTCTGAAATGCAGCAGTATCAATACCTGCTTTCTTTGCATTCGCATGGAGATAACTTAAAGCGGTGCTGGCACTTTCCTTCATCACATTTCCGAGATTACCGGTTAAACGGAGTTCTCCTTTACCTTCTGTTAGGTTGGTTTCAATAAAGAGTATATCTCCACCAACAGCCGTCCACGCAAGACCTACCGCTACACCGGGCATATTGGCTGTTTTATAAATCTCATTACTGTACCTGGGTTTGCCCAATATCTTTTCAACATCGTTATGGGTGATGGTGGGCTTCAACTTTTCATGCAGTGCAAACTCTTTTGCCTGTGCCCGCATGATTGATGCCAGCATGCGATCCAGTTCCCGTACACCACTTTCTCTTGTATAATCTTCCACCACTTTCCGAAGCACATTATCACTGATCTTAAAATTCATTTTGTTCAACCCATGTGCTTCCTTTTGCTTGGGTACCAAATAACTTTTAGCGATCTCAATTTTCTCTTCCACTGCATAACCGCTGAGATCAATGATTTCCAAACGATCTCTCAATGCGGGCTGAATTGATGATAAACTATTGGCTGTTGCAACGAACAATACTTTGCTGAGATCATATTCCAGTTCAAGGTAATTGTCGTAGAACGTATGGTTTTGTTCCGGATCCAACAACTCTAATAATGCACTTGATGGATCGCCACGAAAATCGTTACCGATCTTATCAATTTCATCCAGGATCATTACAGGGTTTGATGTTTTTACTTTACGGAGTGATTGTAAGATACGGCCGGGCATGGCACCAATATAGGTTTTGCGATGACCACGTATCTCACTCTCATCATGCAATCCTCCTAAACTGATGCGTACGTATTTTCGACCGAGTGCGGCAGCAATACTTTTTCCCAAACTTGTTTTTCCGATACCGGGAGGGCCCAGCAAACAAAGAATAGGACTCTTCATATCTCCTTTCAGTTTGAGTACAGCCAGGTATTCAAGAATCCGTTCTTTTACTTTGTGAATACCATAATGATCATGATCCAGCACTTTTCTGGCTTTCTTGAGATCATAATTGTCATTTGTGTATTCGCCCCATGGCAAGTCCAACAAAAGGTCCAAATGATTATAAGCAACTGAATAATCAGGTGTTGATGGATGCATACGCTCCAACTTTTCAATTCCTTTTTTAAACAGCTCTGCTGCTTCTTTACTCCATTTTTTTGTTTCCGCTTTCTTTTTCATTTCCTGCAACTCCAGGTCATTCGCATCACCACCCAATTCTTCTTTGATGCTTTTCATTTGCTGGTGCAGAAAATATTCCCGTTGCTGTTTATCCAGCTCTGTTCTTGTTTTATTGGTAACCTGGTTTTTTAATTCAGCAAACTGTAATTCTTTTTGCAGTAAGGTCAACAACAGTTCAGCACGCTCACCAATATTTTGTGTTTCCAATAATTTTTGCTTTTCAACAATATCAGCATTAAGATTATTACTTACAAAGTGAATGAGGAAAGAAGGGTTCTCAATATTTTTTAAGATGATCGCCGCTTCGCTGGGAATATTGGGTGATAACTGAATGATCTGTGACGCCAGGTCTTTAATAGAACCTGCCTGTGCCTGGAAATTTTCATCAACAGGTGTTGCTTCTTCCTGTAACACATCAATCGTTGCTTTAAAGAATGGTTCTTCAGCAACAATGGATGTAATTCGCATACGCTTAATACCCTGTATGATGACGGTAGTTCCACCATCAGGCATTTTGATCAATTTGATGATCTTGGCAACAGTGCCAATATCTTCCAGATCGGTTACGGCCGGGTCTTCCACATTGCTGTCTTTCTGAGCTACAACACCGATCAACTTTGTGTCTTTATAAGATTCATTCACCGCCTGGATACTTTTATCTCTGCCAACGGTAATGGGCAACACTACACCCGGAAATAAAACAGTATTGCGTAACGGCAATAATGCCAGCGTATCAATTTTGGAAAGATCCTCTTCGCTTTGCGCCTCTGCTTCGTTCAATGGAATGATGGGTAAAAAATCTACGTCCTCGTCGGGGCTTCTTAAAAATAAGTTTTTGTTCATCCGTTCAAATTTGGTCAAATTGACAGATAAGCCCCTTTCCCAGGGGCTTTCTGAATGATGTATTAATGGGTCAAGATTAATGCCATGCAGCCAATACCTGCTATTATTTCATTACCGCCTGTATGGGTTTGCCCACACAACCGTTGGGCATTTGAATACGAAGCATAGCAGCCACAGTAGCAGCAATATCTGTCATATACACTTCTTCAGTGGATCGACCGGGTTTGATATTCCATCCATACCACAACAAAGGAATGTGGCTGTCATAAGGATTCCAAACGCTATGGTCAGTACCTTTTGGATTATCCTTGAACCATTGCGGTTCCGGAATTACCTGCAGATCTCCGCTGCGGTAAGGATAAAATCCATTGATCAACCGCTCCCGAACAGGATTGGGCAATATCGCTGTTCCCAACTTCGATTTATCGACCACCCTGAAAATCCCTTCCTGGTGTTCAAAGAAATGAATGATGTATTGTTTTACAGTTTCAGCAACATCCAATTTTAATGAATCCAGCATTTTTGTATTGAGCGAAAGGTTATAATAAGTTGAAAAGATGATAGCATTTTTTATCCCAAATGTATTGGCTACTTCATCATTTACTTTTTTTACCAACGTACCCAAAGGAATTGAACCACCGGGAAGTTTATATTCTTTTAGAAATCCCGGCACATGTGCCGCTCCATGATCTGCCGTTAAAAACACCAGGTATTGGCCTTTGCCTAACTGTGCATCTAAATAGTTGAGAAATGCGCCAAGGTCTCTGTCCAGACGGAGGTATGTATCTTCTGCTTCTACTGAATTGGGGCCATAGGTATGTCCCATATAATCAGGTGAAGAAATACTCACTGTTAAAAAATCTGTAATCCCTCTTTTACCTAATTGCTCGCCCACCATTGCTGCTTTAGCCATTTCAAATGTATAAGTAGCACCCTGCGGCATATAAGGAAGTTTTCCATAGTTCGTTCCTGCATACGATCTGGTATCATAAGGGAAAGTGGTTTTGTTCAGCAGATCTGTTCTTTCATGAACAGCACTGTCTTTTCCACTATTGATATAGGTTTGAATAGGATATAATGTATTCCACCCTTCCCTGTAATAAGCATCCGGCAGTTTTCTGTTGTTAAACTCCTGTGCCCATGCCGGTAGTTGATCCATATAATAAGTACTGCTCACAAACACACCTCTTGCTTCATCATACCAATAAGCTGTACCGGAATGACCAGCAGGTAAAATAGCGCCTCTGTCTTTAATGGAAATGCCGATACTCTTGCTTTTGAAATTGGTGGCCAGTCTTAATTCATCAGTAACGGTATTGCTCATCATGTTGCGTGGGCTCATTTCACCATCTCTGGTATCAGAACCAACTGTTTTCACTGACTTATCTTCCACACAATACATGTTTCGCTGAAGTTTTGCATCCCACCAGTTGTTGCCGGTGATTCCATTAATGGCAGGACTTGCACCTGTATATACAGCCGCATGACCACAGCCGGTGGCTGTAGGAGTATACGGAATAAACGCATTTTCGCAACTAAACCCCTGGTTGAGCAATCTTCTAAACCCTCCATTTGGTGCATAACGATCATAATAACGGTAGAGATAATCCCATCGCATCTGATCTACCATGATCCCCACTACCAGCCTGGGGCGTTCAACGCTTGCTTGTTTTGGCTGAAAGACAGTGGTTTGCTGTGCAAAACCGGTTACGGAAACTGTTATCCATAGCATCAAAAAAAATCCTTTCATATGTTCAGTTTTTAGGGCTTCAAAGATACCTTATACAGTTTCATTTTTACCTTCTATTTCTGTGTAAGAAAGGTGCATTTCTTCTGCTTGAGCTTGCCTCCAATCCCTTACCTTTGCGCCACCTTAAAACAGTTAACAATTCCTTCATTTATGGCAGACATTTTCGAAAAACTCATCAAGAATTATGGCCCAATTGGTCAGCATAGGGAAAGGGCTCATGGTTATTTTGCCTTCCCAAAACTGGAAGGTGATATCAATAGTCGCATGAAGTTCCGTGGAAAGGAAAAGATCGTATGGAGCCTGAATAATTACCTCGGCCTGGCCAATCACCCCGAAATACGCAAGATTGATGCGGAAGCCGCTAAAGAATTTGGTTTAGCTTATCCTATGGGTGCCCGTATGATGAGTGGGAACTCTAATTATCACGAACAACTGGAACGTGAGCTGGCTGAGTTTGAAATGAAGGAAGATGCCATACTGATGAACTTCGGTTACCAGGGTATCATGAGTGCCATTGATGCCATTTGCGGTCGTCATGATGTGATTGTTTACGATGCAGAAAGTCATGCCTGTATCATTGATGGCTTGCGTTTACACCCAGGTCATCGTTATGTGTTCAAGCATAATGATGTTGATGATTGTGAAAAGCAATTGCAACGTGCCACTGCTTTGATCGAAAAACAAAAGAGCGGTGGAATTTTGGTGATCACTGAAGGTGTGTTTGGAATGGCCGGTGATCAAGGCAAGTTGAAAGAAATTTGCGAGCTGAAGAAGAAGTATGAGTTCCGCATATTAGTAGATGATGCGCATGGTTTTGGTACACTGGGCAAAACAGGTGCCGGTGCCGGCGAAGAGCAGAGTTGCCAGGATGAGATCGATCTTTATTTCAGCACTTTTGCCAAATCAATGGCTTCTATTGGAGCCTTCTTAGCAGGACCAAGAGTAATTATTGATTATATCCGTTATAATATCCGTTCTCAAATATTTGCCAAAAGCTTACCCATGCCAATTGTGATCGGTAATTTGAAGCGTTTGGAAATGTTACGTACCATGCCTGAGTTGAAAGAGAAGCTTTGGAAAAATGCATTGAAACTTCAAAGCGGTCTAAAAGAGCGTGGTTTTGATATAGGTAAAACAGATAGTCCTGTAACACCCGTTTACATGAAAGGTGGTGTAGAAGAAGCAACTGCCATGGTGATGGACTTGAGAGAAAACTACAATATTTTCTGCTCTATTGTGGTGTATCCTGTAATCCCGAAAGGGCATATCATTTACCGTTTAATTCCTTCAGCATCGCATACAGATGCTGATATTGAAGAAACATTGAAAGCGTTTACGGAAACAAAGGCCAAACTTGATGCCGGTGCTTATAAAGTTGAAGTGATCCCTGACATGGCAGAAGAAACTGTTACCGGCAAGCGATTTGACTATATGCTGGACAGGCCAAAAAACAAATGATGCAACTCATTTTAAAACATAGAAATTGCCTCCGTTTGGAGGCAATTTCATTTTAAGCGCTTCGGTCCTGCTTATGGTGAAATTATGCACAGGGTATGCGTTTCCCACTAAAATTTTAAATGTTCGGTTCAGTTGTATACCAAGAGGTTGTATTTTTCGTTTCAATTATTTAATTTGAGGGTTTAATGGGCTGATAAAGCCCTGAAACTGTGTAGAAAGTCCAAATCCTTTGCCTGCCGGCAGGTTGCCGGTAATAAAAACTAAATTCTGTACTACCCAAACCGAAACACATGAGTTGGATCCGAAACGCCTGCTTATTACTAACCTGCTTCATTTGTGCAAACCTATCTTCCTATGCTCAAATTGATACTGATTTTTGGTTTGCAGCCCCTGATATTACTTCGGCCGGCGGGAGAGACGTTCCTGTTTACCTACGTATCACTTCATTTAATGAAGCTAGCACAGTAACAATTTCACAACCAGCCGGAGGTGGTTTGCCTGTTCAAACAATTAATCTTTTACCTAATTCCAGCGCTACGGTCAACTTAACCCCTTGGCTTTCATCCATTGAATGTACTGCCAATACTATACAGGGGAGAGGTATAAGAATCAATTCTACTTCACAAATTTCAGCTTATTATGAAGTCAATAATAATGGATTAAATCCTGAGTTCTTTGTTCTTAAAGGCAGAAATGCTTTAGGGAATCAATTTTTTATCTCTTCTCAAAACTTTGGTTCCAACAGCACTACTGTCACCCCTTCTCCATTTTCCTCTTTTACCATTACAGCATCAGAAGACAATACGAATGTAACGATAGTCCCTTCCAAAGCGATTGTTGGACGATCAGCAGGTGTGCCTTTTACTATTACACTAAACAGGGGACAATCATATTCAGCTGTAGCTGTTTCCAATGCCGGAAATCAGCATTTAGACGGTTCCACCATCAATTCAACCAAACCCATTGCAGTTATACTTGCTGATGATTTCATGACCACCCCAGGGCAACCTTGTGCTGATTTGATTGGTGATCAAACAATTCCAGTTAGTGTAATAGGAACAGAGTATATAGCCACCAAGGGATATTTATTCGGTTCTATTGAAAAACTATTTATAATGGCAACCGCAAACGCTACTACAATCCGGAAGGACGGAATTGTTGTAGCAACAATTAATACAGGACAAACTTTTGTTACAGACTTAACAAATACCTCCACATATATACAAGCTTCAAGTCCAGTTTATGTGTATCAATTGTCGGGCATTGGGTGTGAATATGGGTCTGCTATTTTACCACCTATTAATTGTACCGGAAGTTTATCTACCACATTTGCCAAAGGTACCAGCCGTTCTATTTATCTGAATGCATTTGTACGCAGCGGAGGTGAAAATTTTTTCAGGGTGAATGGAAATGCCAATGTTATCAGGAGTACAGATTTTACACCAGTACCGGGTACTTCTAATCAATGGCTTTCTGCAAGCGTTCTTCTTAATCTAAACATCCCTCTTGATTCTCCAGTAACCATAACCAACTCAAGAACCTTTTTCCACTTGGGCGTGTTGGCAGGTAATGACAGAGAAGGAACTGCTTATGGTTTTTTCAGCAGCTTTAATAACAACTATGCAAATGCCACTACTCCCACCCCGCTTGTTTGCGATGGTGGTATCATTGAATTAAAAGCGGATACTTTACTAACTGCAACATACAGTTGGACAGGCCCTGCTGGTTTTACAAGCAACCTGCAAAACCCCGTTATCAATAATGCAACTCCTGTAAATGCAGGTAAATATTATTTGACCGTTACTTTGCCTGGTTGTGGTAACCAACTTGACTCTGTAACCATTGGTATTGGTGGAGTAAAAAGAGCCACTGTCAATGAAATCATTTGCGAAGGTGATGATTATGATGGATACACAGCAAGCGGTACTTATATTGACACCCTGCAAACATCACTCGGATGCGATAGTATCAGAACTTTGAATCTTACAGTATTGGCAAGGTCTAATTTCAATACTACACAAGTTATTTGTGAAGGGCAGTCTGTTTATGGTTATACAAGTTCCGGAATTTATATTGACACACTCGTTGCTGCTAATGGTTGCGACAGCATCAGAACACTGGATCTTACGGTGCTTCCACGTGGCCGGTCTACCCTCCGGCAAACCATTTGTATTGGTCAATCGTATCTTGGCTATACAATTGCAGGAACTTATAGAGACACATTAGTGGCAGCCAACGGTTGTGACAGTATCAGAACCTTGATTTTAACGGTTGATGTTCCTGCAACACCTAACCTTGGACCTGACAGGGAATTGTGCAACGGTGATACCATTCAATTATTCCCGGGAAATTATACCACTTACTTATGGCAGGATAACTCTACCAATAGCACATATATAGCTTCGCAGGGTGGAAATTATTCTGTTACGGTGGGCAATGCTTGTGGTACTGCAAGTGACAATGTAAACATACGGGTTGTGGATTGTGTGGTTGTATTTCCCAATGCCTTTACGCCTAATGGTGATGGGCGAAATGATTTGTTCAAAATCCTGAATGCATTCAACTTAAAAGATTATTCCTTAATGATCTTTAACCGATGGGGACAAATGGTTTATTCCACTACTGATTTTACCCAGGGCTGGAATGGAGAAATTAAAGGACAACCGCAAAACCCAGATACATTTGTTTATTACTGCCGTTATACAAAAGATGGCAAATCAATCTTTACCAAAGGAAGTTTTGTTCTGATCAGATAAAGCTTATATCATCCAAATAAAAAAGCCACAACATTTAATTGTGGCTTTTTCTATTGTAAGAACGATTATCGTAAATCAATTACTTCTACACCCGGGTATTTCTTTTTATCAAATACGAATTGAGCATCCTGCAAATTGGCATTACCATTCAATGATGAAACAGTATAGGTATACCGATTGCCACTTTTTTCCATCACTTTTGTACTATAAATGGCTTGTGTGGCTTTATCTACCAAAACATACACTTTAAAGAAAGGCTTGGATTTATCAAAAGGAGTTAACTCAATCTCCTGTAATGTTTTCCCGGCTTGTTTCTTTTCACCATTTAACTTATACAAAAAATCTTTGTCGTAAAAATTGGTGAATAATTTCTGAGGAGTGATTGTGTTTTGACTGGGATCAAATTTAGAAAGCGTTACTTCGTTGGCGCTTTTATCATAAGTCCAGATATTGGTACCATCGCAAAAAATATCCTGACCCCCAATCAATGTTACACGATATTTGGTACCCTTCATTAACAACGTTCCTTTTTTGGTACCCTGTACTTTGCCTTTTGCATCTTCTGTAGTAAATGTAAAATTGGCCTGTACACCTTTGTAGGTTTTAAACTTTGTACTAACTGCATCCAGGATCTTTTTAGCATTCGGGTCGCTTTGCCCCATTTGCTTATTTTGAGCCTGCAGGCTCGTACTTAATGCCAAAAATCCAAGAAAAATAAAAATCGACTTCATCTCTGGTAAAATTATTCGTTACAACCTGTTTTGAGCAACAGATGTGGGCGCAAAGATAAGTGTTGCATAGGGAAAATGTAGAGGTGAAGTTCTTTGCAGGTTTTTAACAGTTTAGCCCAACATTTGGAGATGCTGATCCAATTCGGCTTCTGTTTTTATTAGTACATCCCTGGCTTTACTGCCCTGGCTGCTTCCAACAACGCCTGCAGCTTCTAATTGATCCATTAAACGGCCTGCCCGGTTATAACCCAGCTTCATACGACGTTGCAATAAGGATGTGGAGCCCACCTGGTTTTGAACAATGAGTCTTGCAGCATCTTCAAACAAAGGATCACGGTCGCTCAAATCAAAGTCTTTCCCTTCAAGTTCTTTTTCATCAACATATTCCGGTAATAAGAATGGTTGCGGATAACCTCTTTGTTTACTGATGAATGAAACAATATCATCTACTTCAGGAGTATCAACAAATGCACATTGCAAGCGCACTAATTCACCATTGTAGCTAATGAGCATATCCCCTTTACCGATCAGTTGCTCAGCTCCTCCTGTATCCAAAATAGTTCGGCTATCAACTTTTGATGAAACTTTAAAAGCAATACGTGCAGGGAAATTGGCTTTAATGGTGCCGGTAATAATATTTACAGATGGACGCTGTGTGGCGATGATCAAATGAATACCTACTGCACGGGCCAATTGAGCCAATCTTGCAATAGGCATTTCAATTTCTTTGCCTGCCGTCATAATCAAATCTGCAAACTCATCTACTACCAGTACAATAAAGGGTAAGTATTGATGACCTTTTTGAGGATTTAATTTACGGGCTACAAACTTTTCATTGTACTCCCGAAGGTTACGGCAGCCTGCTTCTTTCAACAGATCATAGCGGTTATCCATTTCAATACACAATGCGTTAAGTGTATTGATCACTTTTTTGGTATCGGTGATAATGGCATCTTCTTCACCGGGTAATTTGGCCAAAAAATGATTTTCAATATGCCGGTATAAACTTAATTCAACTTTTTTGGGATCAACCAACACTAACTTTAGTTGTGAAGGATGTTTTTTATACAATAAGGAAACAAGAATCGCATTTAATCCAACTGATTTACCCTGGCCTGTTGCACCGGCCATGAGCAAGTGTGGCATAGTGGTAAGATCAACAATGAAGTTTTCGTTATCAATCCGTTTACCAATCGCAATGGGCAATGCAAAATTGTTATGCTGAAATTTCTCTGAAGAAAGTAGCGTTTTCATACTCACCACCGTTTTCTTCACATTTGGCACTTCAATACCAATGGTTCCTCTTCCGGGGATCGGTGCAATGATACGAATACCCAGCGCCGCCAAACTCAAAGCAATATCATCTTCCAGGTTTTTAATTCTTGAAATACGCACGCCGGCGGCAGGAACTATTTCATACAATGTTACAGTTGGACCAACCGTTGCTGATATTTTCTGGATTTCAATATCGTAATTACGAAGAGTATTAATGATCTGGTTCTTATAATTCTCCAGCTCGTTTGCATCCTGTACAATTTTTTCACTACCATGATTCTCCAGGAGATTCAATGTAGGAAACTTATAATCTTTCAGATCCAGGAACGGATCATAGGGAGGCAAATTTTCCACTACTGTTTTTTCAGCTTCTTTTTCCTGAGCAAGTTCCGGCGTGCTTTTTATCTCCAATTCCAATGGCTCAATGGGTGAGGATTTCTTTTTGGGTTCAGGTGTTAGTATCTCTTCTGGAATTTCATTGGACAGTTCAACAGGAACAATTTTATTTTCAACTGGAAGTTCAACAACTGGTACAGGTGCCGGTTCTTCTTTTTCAGAAACAACAAAATCATGCATTGGATTCTTTTCTTCGCCATTAGTTATAGGCAATACACCATTCCCTTCTTTTTTCAGTTGATTGGTTTTTGAAACAACCGTTTCTTCAACTGTAGCAGGAGTGTCATTGATCAATTCTTCATCTGCCATTTCCTGCACGATTGATTTTTCCCTCTTAGCCGGCAAAGAAAATACAGGGTTGAAACGCCAGATAAAATAACTTAATGCGGCTACACCCAGCAAAAATCCTGTACCTGTCTTTCCAATAAAACCCTTCAACCAATCTGATGTAAAGTTACCCATAGCACCACCCCATGGAAAACCCTGCGAGTGCAGAAAAAAAGAAAAGAATACGGGTAATACCAATAAACCTACCAATACATATTTGAGATTACGGGCCACGGAAAACATTTTCTTACCAAACAAAAAGTTCACTCCTGCCACAAAAAATAAACTGCAAATAAGATAAGAAGCTACACCAAATGCTTTATAAAAAAATAAATGAGCTAACCAGGCACCGGTTCGGCCCAATAAATTCTCTACCTGCAATTCATCATCAAATAAAAAGCCCGACGTGTTGCCAAGAACTTTATCCTGGTCTTCTTTCCAAGTAAATAAATAAGAGGTAAAGGAAATAAAAAGCAGTACTGCAATAAGTAGTAGAACGGCACCAGCAATTTTGTGGGTTCGTTCATCTTTGACCAGTTCTTTTACTGATACAGATTCTTCTTTTTCCTGTGAAAGCTGTTCCTTTTTTGTGGTTTTTCGTTTTTCCTTCATGTGTGTACATGGCTGTTGAAACAAAGATAAAGAAAGCACCTTACCAAAAGCCAAAACAAATAACGACGAAACAAACGAAATGTTTTATCTTTTCCCTGCCAACAAACTGCTATGTTAAGGTATTTGTTCCTGTTACTGGTCATCAGTTCCTGCTTCGTTGCAAAAGCCCACGAGGATACCACCTACGGCTCCGTAAAAACTTCTGAAATTAAGAATGTGTTGTATGTTACCGAATACCTGCATATTTACATAGACACATTTCGTACAAAACAGGCAACAGATATGCGAAGCGGCATGTTTAAGCATTTGTATGAGATCGAAAACAGAACGATACGAAAGAAATACATGATTGATGGGCACATGTACCTGCTGGTGTGGATCTCCAATGACTTATCAGAAACAAAAACATATTATTTCACTGCCGGGGCTTTTTCAAAAGACATTCACCTGTTCACACGTCCTGTTAGTGACTCACCATGGCGGGCAATACCTTATGAATTACCAGGTGATGGTGAACTGGCGTACAGCAAACTGGTTTTACAGCCACAGAAAGAAGTGCAATTACTGGTACGCACCAATTTTGCCCGAACCACTGTTTCCTTATTAAAACCGTACCTCATTGATGAGAAGTTTTACAAGTATCATGTTAATTACCAGCACACACATTGGCATGGGATGCACATTATTACGTATACCATTTCAGGAATACTATTGATGATGTTGTTGTTTTCCTTCTTTACTTACCTGCAGAACCGAAGACGGCAATTCCTGTATTACTCTATTTATGCCTTATGTGTAGCGGCTATGCTTTTTTTAAAAGCCATGCTTCATGATTCATCCACATCATTTAATTTCTTTAATGAAGAATATCTTGATTATGGTTTACTAATCATTGGTTATGTTTTTTATATAGGATTTACCCGTATGTTTTTAAACACCCCCGGGGATTATCCGCTGCTCAATAAAATATTCGTAACAGCCGAAGTGATATTAGGTGTATTCCTTGCGTTGTTTACATGGATGTATTTTACCGGCAAGCCATTTATTTGGCTTGATACCACAGAAAACATCAGCAAGTATTTTATGATCTTCCTGGGTATTGTTTATATCGTTATTGGTATAACACAACGTAACAAGCTCATGAATTATTTGCTGGCGGGCAATGTTGCCAATCTTTTGTTTGCTGCTATTTCCCAGGTGATCATTGTTGTTCGTGTTGCTACATTTATACCTACAACCGGACTCTTCCGTCAATCACTCTTATATTTTGAAATTGGCATTTTCCTGGAGCTGGTATTTTTTCTTCTTGGACTGATCTATAAAAATAAAATTGAGCTCATTGAAAAAGCACAGATGGATGCGCTGATAAAACAGGAAAAGGAACGGCAGGAATATGAAAAGGAAATTGCTGTATTGCGTGCCCAGCAGGATGAACGTACCCGCATCAGTGCAGACATGCATGATGAACTGGGGAGTGGTGTTACAGCCATTCGCCTGCTGAGTGAAATTGCCATGCAAAAAACAAAAGAACAGCCGGTAGATGAAATAGCAAGAATTTCCAATAATGCCAATGAGTTAATGAGTAAAATGAATGGTATTATCTGGAGTATGAACCCGGGCAATGATACTCTGGGCAGCAGTATTTCTTATATGCGTGCCAATGCATCAGAATACCTTGATAATTTCAAGATCAATTATACCATCAACGTACCTGAAACAATTCCTGAAATTGAATTGAGCGGTAACAGGAGAAGAAACTTATTCCTGGTAATGAAAGAATCGCTGAACAATATTGTAAAACATGCAAAAGCTCAAAATGTAACGATTGACTTTAGCTGCACAAATGGACTTGATATCTTGATCCGGGATGATGGCAGAGGTATGAATCATGAAAAGCTGAATGAATTTGGCAATGGCCTCAAAAATATGCAACGCCGTATGGAAAGTATTGGCGGAAGTTTTACGATCAGCTCTTCCAATGGAACGAATGTAAAATTACATTTACCCCTTAACGCCTGATCTTTTTTACGGTCATAAATAAACATAACCAGCCGGCAATAAATGCAACACCCCCTAAAGGTGTAATCGCCCCTAGCCAACTTACTCCTTTGATACCTGCTGCTTTTAAAAAACTCATAGCGTACAAAGAACCGCTGAATAAAATGATGCCGGCGACAAATAAATAACCTGCATTTGTCAGCCATTTAGAGGGAAAGCTAAACTGAAGTAACCCTGCAACAGCTAAAGCAAATACATGATACAATTGATATTGTACTGCTGTTTGATAAGTTTGAAGTTGTTGAGCCTCTAATTGTTCTTTCAAAGCGTGTGCTCCAAACGCACCCAACGCTACTCCCAACGCTCCCAATACAAAAGCGATCTTTAAAAATTTAACGTTCATGTCTGTATTTTATCCTGTCAAAGTTACTGTTGTTGATATACTCAACAGGTAAATGATACATGGCCTGCGCATACCATTCTTTCCTGCTGTTTAACTTTTGAGCAATAAAAGATTCCATCATATCATCAGGTATATCCTTGATCAACGGTCTCGTCTCTTTTTCTGAATGCAGGCGTTGTGCCAGTTGAAGAGGCGTGCTTTTTAAATAGATCGTCACTCCCTTTTTATTCATTTCTTTCATGTTGTGAAAGAAGCACGGAGTACCACCGCCACAGCTGAGTATGAACCCGTCTCTATTGAAAAAAGAATACAATACTTTCTTTTCTACTTTCCGAAAAACATCTTCTCCATCTTCTTTGAATATGGCAGCAACAGATTTACCTGTGAATTTTTCAATTTCCTCATCAAGGTCGTATACAGGCAATTGAAAGGCACTGCCCCATTGATTGGCCCAGTATGTTTTACCGCTGCCCATGAAACCAATTAAAAAATACCGCATAGAAAAGATTCAAACGAAGATAGACAATGCAACGCATTACACATGATACTGCAATAAAAAGCCCCGACACTTTAGGTCGGGGCTTGGCAATAAAGCTTATTTCAAATTAACTACCAGCGTTTTCATTAGCTGCTGCATCACCGTCCAATTTCTTCTTCAGATCTGCAAGAACACCTAAATCACCAAGGGTTGTTTTCTCCACTTTGCTTTGTACATCCTTCACCGCTTTTTTGGTACGGGCAGCTTCAGCAGTTTTTTCTTTACGCTCTGCATCTTTCTCTTCTGCTTTCACCTGTTCCCAAATACGGGTGTGGCTTAATACTACACGCTTTTCGTTACGGTCAAATTCAATCACCATGAATTGAGCTGTTTCATCAGCCACAATGGTTTTACCATCTTCTTTGTTCAGGTGACGTGCAGGAGCAAAACCTTCAATACCGTAAGGTAACTGAACCAATGCACCTTTATCATCTTTCTTAATTACATGACCTTCATGAACACTGCCGATAGCAAAGCTTTCTTCCAGTGCATTCCAGGGATCTTCTTCCAACTGCTTATGACCTAACTGCAGCTTGCGGTTTTCCTTGTCAATGCTCAGGATCATCACATCAATTTCCTGGCCAACCTTTGTGTATTCACCCGGGTGGTTGAAACGTTTTGTCCAGCTCAGGTCACTGATGTGGATCATACCACCAATACCAGCTTTGAGTTCAACAAACACACCATAAGGAGTGATGTTCTTCACCAAACCTTTGTGCTTACTTTCAACAGGGAATGTTTCTTCAATCGTGCTCCATGGATCCTGGCTCATTTGTTTGATCGAAAGACTCATCTTACGGGCGTCTTTATCAAGAGTTACGATCTTCGCTTCATGCTCATCACCCATTTTGAAGAATTCTTTTGCATTGATGGGAGTGTTTGCCCAGCTGATCTCACTTACGTGTACCAGACCTTCAACACCAGGCATGATCTCCAAGAAAGCACCGTAGTCTTCAATGTTTACTACTTTACCTTTCACCACTTCACCTTCTTTAATGCCCTCATTCAATGTATCCCAAGGATGAGGAGTTAATTGTTTCAAGCCAAGGCTGATGCGTTTTTTCTCATCATCAAAATCAAGAACTACAACGTTCAGTTTTTGATCCATCTTCAATACTTCTGAAGGATGGTTGATACGACCCCAGCTGATATCTGTGATGTACAACAAACCATCAACACCACCCAGGTCAAGGAATGCACCAAAGTCTGTGATGTTTTTGATGGTACCTTCCAGTACCTGGCCTTTTTCCAGCTTGCTCATGATAGCAGCACGCTGTTGTTCAATATCGCTTTCAATAAGCGCTTTGTGACTTACTACTGCGTTCTTAATATTTTCGTTGATCTTAACCACTTTAAATTCCATGGTCTTACCAACAAACTGATCGTAATCCGTAACAGGTTTCACGTCAATTTGTGAACCCGGTAAGAATGTTTCCATTCCAAATACATCAACGATCAAACCACCTTTTGTTTTGCTTGTAACCAAACCAGTAACAATTTCACCGGTTTTGTGTACTTCCATGATACGCTCCCATGCACGTGTGATGCGTGCAAGCTTACGGCTCAGGTGCAGATGACCTTCACGGTCTTCTTTTTCCACCACCATTACTTCCACCATGTCACCAACTTTCAAACCTTGCAGATCACGGAACTCGTTCAATGAAACAAGACCATCACTTTTAAAACCGATGTTTACAACTACATCCGTTTTGGTAAGCGCCACTACCTGGCCTTCTACCATTTCGCCATCATTTACCTGTTTGAATGTACCATCATAAACAGAGTCGAATTTGGCATACTCTTCTTTAGTGTAAATAACAACATTACGTTTGTCAACGCTCCAATCGAAATCGTCATGAGCAGTTGCCACTACAGGTGCATTTGTTGTCGCTGTAGATACTTCAGCAGCCGTAGCTACCGCAGCACTCTCCTGTGCATCAGCGTTTGGATTAACAATTTGATTTTCTGACATAAAATGATCCCGAGATTGTTTTTTTAGTTCGGGGCGGCAAAGGTAAGGCTAAAAGGCAGGCGGGCAAAGGAATTGAGGGCTTTTTTGAGGCTGAAAATTCAGCCTGAATAAACCTGGTTTATTGTTGATTTACTGAGATGGGTTGCACATCCCTCAATCAGCGGTTATAACAAAGAAAGCTATTTTCTTTTCACCTGAGAATCAGAAAGTTGGGATAAACTATTCTTAGCCAGATTTCGCTATTTTTATTCTTAAAGCCACTTGTATGGATGAACCTTTAGAGAACTTACTGACTGATTTTGAGGAACCCGAGTACAATTATGTTGGCTTTTGGCCACGTTTTGGTGCTTTACTTATTGATTCGGTTGTGCTTTGGGCTATTGCCATCCCACTTAATTGGTTTCTTAGCGATTGGACCAGCCCTCTGGGGATCATCATTACCAGCCTTATTCCATTTTTATACAACCCCATTCTTGAATATAAGTTTGGAGCAACCATTGGAAAAATGGCTTTGGGCATTAAGATCGTAAATTATGATTTGCAGCGCTTAACCATCAGTAATGTTATTCTTCGCAACATCATTTACTTTTCCATTGAAATTATTACACTCGCCCTTGTTCTTTACAATTACTATACTGTATTTGATGCTGATGAAGGTTTGCAATCTATGGCTGATATTTTCAGTTTTCAATTTTCGCCTGAGATCATCTTAAGAATAATTGTGCTCGTCATTTATATTGTTGAAGTTATCTTCCTGCTTACCGATGAAAAGCACAGGGCTTTACATGACCGCATTGGCAAAACCTATGTTGTTCGAAAAATGAGATAACATGCAGCCTGCAACATCAACACAACTTGTTTCAGTAACGATGCTGCGTGGCCTTGCATCTCTTGCCGTTTGCTGGATGCATTTCACAGGTACCGTACCCAGAACAATATTGGCTGAAACCGGAAGATATGGTGGTTTTGGTGTGCATGTGTTCTTTGTGATCTCAGGGTTTATCATTCCCTACTCATTATACCATTCTAACTACAAGCTGCATAACTATTTCAAGTTTCTGTTGAAAAGAATTTTGAGACTGGACCCGCCATACCTGGCAAGCATCCTGCTCATTTTTATTCTGGCAGCTGTTGCTAAACTATCACCTTACTATTCCGGCAGCAGTCATCAATTTCTCAGCATCAATACTGTGTATCATCTATTTTATGTGGCAGATATTTTTGATGGCAAATGGTATAACACTGTATTCTGGACCCTGGCTATTGAGTTTCAATTCTATCTTTTTATTGGTTTATTCTTTCCGATCATTACCAATAAAAATCAGTTTATTAAAATCATTTGTATTGCAATATTAGTTCCCTTGCCTTTTCTGCTTACCGATAAAGATTTTATATTCAGGTATATGCTTTTATTTCTTCCGGGTTTACTCTTGTTTCTTTATATGACCAAACAATTGAACAGGCAATGGTATATCATCAGTTCCTTCATTGTTTTCTACCTAAATTATTTCATAAGTGATTGGGGAGGTGTGATTGCCTGTATACTTGCTGTTGCATTTATACTATTTGTTGAAAAACCCGTAAGACCATTATTATTCCTGGGCGCCATTTCTTATTCCCTGTATCTTATTCACCTTCCGTTTGGAGCAGATGCCTTCATCAATTTTTTGCAGAATTACATTACCGGAGTAAATGGAAGAATTCTATTGATATTTATTGCATTACCTGTTACCATTTTTGGAGCATGGTTGTTTTATAAATTTATTGAACAACCTTCTATTCGTCTTTCCAAAAAGATCAGGTATTAAGATGCGAGCGGGAGTTTTACAAAAAAAGTAGTGCCTTTCCCTGTTTCAGTTGTAAACCAAATTTCACCTTTCATACCTTCCACTATGCCTTTGCACATAGCAAGACCTAATCCTGTACCGCTTGTTTTGGTAGTGAAGTTGGGATAGAAAATTTTATCACGCAAAGAAGGCTCAATACCATCACCATTATCCCTTACTGAAACGGTCACATGATCTGCTTCAACAGTATAAGTAACTTCAATAAGCGGATCATTACCTGTATGCGCTTCCTGTGCATTACGAAGAAGATTGGTGAACAAACGGTTCATTTGTGTTTTATCACCTGTAACAAACACATCATCCGGCAATGAATCAGAAAATATGATCTCTGTTTGTACATCTGAACGGAACAACTGTACAACTGCATCAATGGACTGATGAAGATTGATGCGTTCCATTTTAGTATTACCAATATTGGCGAAGTTGGAGAAATCTGATGCAATGTTGGAGAGATAATCAATTTGCTCTACTAACGTTTTAGCTACACCCTGTGCAATATTCTTTGCATCCGTTGAATTATTGTCAATGGCCTTTTGCAAATGCTGAATGCTCAGCTTCATAGGCGTAAGGGGATTTTTAATCTCATGCGCTACCTGGCGGGCCATCTCACGCCAGGCACCTTCACGTTCGCTTTTTGCCAGCAGTGCAGCACTTCGTTCCAGCTGTGTTACCATCTTGTTATACTCTGTTACCAGCTCCCCTATTTCATCATTCCGGTTCCAGCTGATGGCTTCATTTGCTTTGCCCAACTGCACTTCCTTCATTTTCTGACTGATCAAGCTGAATGAAGAAGTAATTCGATTGGTTACAAAAAAGGCGATCAATCCTGCAATCAAGAATATAAAGGCATTCAAATTAATGAGTGTTACCAGGAAACTTGAAATTTCCTGTCGCAGCTCGTTTTGCGAAGTAAAATAAGGGATGTTCAAATAAGCATATGCTTTGCCTGTTTCATCACGAACGGGTACATAAATACTCATGTAACTTCTGCTGCCTACTTTTTCCTGCTCAATGGTTTGTACCAGCATTTGCCTGGTAAGTTTATAAAAAGCAAATGGTTCCATACGCCGGCTCAGCAATCCTTTGTTATAATAATACGGCTGAGATGATACACGCAATAAACCTTCAGGGTCATACACATTTACATCCACACCATGAATTTCTGATATACGGTTCACCTTCGCCTGCAGCTCACTGTTAGCAACGTCATCATATAACTTGAGCATATCATCGAGAATCGCATGTTGCTGCATGGCTTCTTCCACCTCACTCCGCATAATTTGAATGGTACGGCTTAAACGTTCCTTATTCGTACGGCTGTGCCGGTTAATAAAGAAGAAAATGGTAGAAACACCAATTACAAGAAATGATAAAATACTGATAGCAGTAATGGTTGTGTGCACCTGTGAACGAAAGTTCAGCTGTAACTGATCCCACCACACATTGGATTGCTGTTGCAGTTTTACAATGAACCGGAACAACCGGTACACTGCCCACATCAATAAAAAGATGAGAAATAAATAGGCAAAAAGTGTAATGGCCTGCAACCAACCATCTTTTTTCTTAACTACCACAACAGCACGATCGGGAGATGCATTGAACCAAAGTTCAGAATACCCATTCACCACATGCGAATGAAAACCGGATGGTGCTGTGTGATGCTCCGGCAAATGAATAGGGAACGGATAATCATTATAACTGTTAATCAGTTCTCCATTTTTATACATGGCATAGGCATAAGCGGGAACATCTTCTGCCTGCAGATTGAATGTTTTGGAAAATAACTCCGGGTAAAATTTCTCCCCGGTATATCTCCTGGGTTTTGACAGAATAAATACGGTACCACGCTGTTTAAAACTGGATGTATCAATTATTTCCCGGCGTGCTATATAATAAAACCGGTCATAAGCTTCCTCGTAATAACGCCATTCACCACCTGAAAGTGGCTTACTCTGCAAATTAAAAATGGTATTGAGTGTATTGTAGGCAGTTGAATCATCATTAAAAAGCGGCTGCTCTTCTGCATCATACGTGAAGATTCTTGTATCAAACTTATTGAGATAGCCGGAAAAGTGTTCGCCCAGCAAACTATCTTTTAAATACAGGTTATTTCCCTGTGAGTTGAATCGGTAGAAATTAGCCTGTAAAAAATCGGTTCTGAAATTTTTTAATGCAATGCTCAGCAGGTTTTCTGCTGAAGGATCTGTTTGCAAACTCAATTTCTCAGCCATCCGTTGTCTGTCGGCCCATTCTTTCTTTCCATTTTCAAATAACAATAGCAAGGTTAGTGATGCAGAAAAGAAAAATAACCAAAAGAGGTTATTACCGCCTGATGGTAAAAAAGAAAGCACATGCTTATTCCACCGAATGATGATAATTACAGGAATCAACCAAAGCAACAATCCCAGATTGAACTGAACCAGTTCACTGCCAAGCGTAATGGTGAGGTATATGAAAGCTGATACAGTAATGATCAGCAGTTGTACCAATAACCGGTTATTGGTTTGCAGTTTAAAGAAATCATATGACAGCTCCAACAGCAAATAATAACACAAGGCGACACAACCCAAAATAAAAAAACCGGTAAAACTATAAGCCGTTAAGCTGAAGATATTGGTTACATCAAAGGAAATTTGAGAATCAGCTACGAGGCTCCTGATCACAATTCCAAATTGAACCGTCATCCAGTAAATTAAAAAGCCCGGTAAAGCCCCCGCAATAAATTCATTATGACTGATCCTGAAACTTGTTTGAAGCGTACCATAACGTTTAATAAAGAGTAATAGCCATAACAGGAGCAGCACATTAATTAAAAAATCACCCAATGATTTTAAAATCGTATTGGAGCCATAAATGGCGGGATCAAATAATTCAAACTGACGAAAATCTATAGGAAAGGGCGTATAATAACTGCATAACCTGAAAGAGATCAAAATAATGGACAGAAAGAAAAAGCCCTGTAAAAAACCTTTTTGTTTCACCAGTTGTACAGCAGCCAGATGTAACAACCAAAGCACACAACCTAATGCCAGCAAACGTAAAATAACTGTGACAAGACTTAAAGGCTGGGGAGTATTCTCCTTTTGAGTAAGATAAAAAAGTGTTTCACCGTTCTTACTTTTTATTGAAAGTGCATCTTTTTCTTCAGCACTTACTCCATAGTAATCTTCAATAGAGGGCAGGTATGCAAAGCTGTTGTTGAGATCATTCGTAGTAATAAAATATTCCCATTTCACCGGAATCAACGCCAATGCAGCAATTGATTTTTCATTAGGCGTAGTAATGGTTTTACGGATAATGATATAATAACCATTAATAAGCTTTTGAAACCATAGCCCGTCTTCATGCAACCACAACGAAAGTGTAGGCTGTATCAGTTGTGTGTTCCAGAACTTCAACTCCGGGCCATCAGGAGTTATTTGTGCAAAAAAGATAGAATAGTCCTTATCAGTAACCTCAGCAAATTCTCCCTCCGGGCTTTGCATTTTATAAAGACGCTCTACTCTTGCCCTGTCAGTAATAAAACGTTCAAAATCTGCCTGTCGTAAAGAAATAGAACGCTCCAGTGTTTTACGTACCTGCTGTGGTGCTGATGTGTAGGACCAATAAAACTGAAATAAAAAAGAAAACGTTAAAAGCCATGCGGCAAGAATGGGCAGGTAGGCATTTTTATAAAGAAATGATCGTATGGTATGCGATGGGGTCACAATGATGGTGTGGTTCCTTCTTTATTTTGCAGTTTGATACGGTTCCAGATGGCATCCATTTCTTCTAACGTCATATCTTCCAGTTTCTTTCCTTCACTCAAAGCCAACTGTTCCATACGCTGAAAACGGTTAATGAATTTTTTATTGGTTCGCTCCAGCGCAAGGTCTGCATCCACCTGCAAAAACCGTGCATAATTGATAAGAGAGAAAAATACATCGCCCATTTCATCTTCCATACGGTCTTTATCACCCGCTTCCACTACTTCATGCAGTTCTTTTAACTCTTCTTCGATCTTATGATATACCTGCTCTTTATCATCCCACTCAAAACCCACCTGCTTTGCTTTTTCCTGTATCCGTATGGCCTTTACCAATGATGGAAGTGAAGCAGGAACACCCTGTAAAACAGAAGTTTTTCCTTCTTTCATTTTTAGTTTTTCCCAATTTCGTTTTACATCTTCCTCCCCGCTCACTTTTATTTCTCCATAAATATGCGGATGACGGGCAATTAATTTCTCACAAATTCCATTGATCATTTCATCGAGTGAAAATTGTTGTTGCTCAGCACCAATTTTTGAATAAAAGATGATGTGCAGCAACAGATCACCCAACTCTTCTTTAATATGTTTCCAATTACCTTCCGCCACTGCATCAGCCAGTTCGTAGGTTTCTTCAATAGTAAGCGGACGTAAGGTTTCAATGGTTTGTTTTTTATCCCAGGGGCATTGCTCCCGCAATTCATCCATAATGGTCACCAACCTGAAAAAACTATCTTTTATTTTTTGTTCGTCCATTGTTATTAAACATTAAAAACTGAATAAGAAAAAAGCGCTATAAACAGGAATGAATACAATATCAATATCAAAAACAATAACAGGAAGTATTTAAGAATGGTTTTGGCACGCCGTTGTTCATATAATCTCCTCATAGCTTTATAGAGATAAATGAACATATAGATCCATGCTGCAAAAGCCAGCAAACCTGTAGGCCACCAACTTACTGCTTCCCCGATCTTTTGATTGGTAAAAATGAAAAGCAACATTAAAAAAACAAATACATAAAAATGAATGGTAAACACCACGTGTGTTACATAAAAAAACCTTCGGTGTCTTACATACATAACGTATAGAAAAAAAGCAAAAAGGGGCAGAGAAATAAACAAAAGTTTGGGCAGGGAATGCAATGCATGATCCAATACTGCTTCGTTGAATTTCTTTAAATCACCTCCATATTTCTGATCGGTGAGTATCAACCTGCGTGTAAGTGAACGTTCCAGCCAACTGTCCCTTTCATCGGCAGGTAACGCCTTCTGTGCAGAATCGTATGCACCTACGGAACGATAATTTTGTCCGGCAATATCTGCAATACGATATTTTTTCTTGTCTGAGGAATCTTCGTTCACCTTGATGCCAAGAGCACCTGCTCCATCAACTACCTTTTGAATATTGGCACTGTCTTCTTTTGTATCGGCTTCTTTTAAAGCTTCCTGTAATGGATTAACCCCAGGTGCTGAAGGTTTTACCTGTCTTCCCTTCTGCGGGGTTTCATTCACCTTAATGATGTCGCCCTTATTATCAGAAAAAAAGCTAAAAAACAGGATAAAGAAAAAGGCTGAAGCAAACACATACATCCGTACCGGGTTCATATAACTGGCCCTCCTGCCCCGCTCATACTCTTTGGTTAAGAAGCCGGGGCGAAATAACAAATAGCGGAGTGAAGTGATGAACTTGCCTTCAAAATGGGTAATATCATTAAAAAAATGTACTACCAACCCAATAGCAGTTTCCTTAGGCTCTATGTTATGCTGACCGCATACATGACAATATGGACCGAACACCCTTGCATTACAGTTTAAACACACTTTCTCCTTTCGTTCATTTCCGTGGGACATACGGTTTTTAAGTTTTGCTAAAAATATAAAGAAACCTGCATACGTTTCATAAACCGGAAATATCTTTGAGCCAATCTAAAACACATGTTGAAAAAAATCCTTTATCTGTTGATCCTCTTGCCCATTACCGGCACTGCACAATTTTATTATAAGGATATTGTGAGCATGCAGCAAACAACAGCGCTTCAGCAAACCTATAAAGCACAAAAAATAAGAAAAGTAGTTCTCAATTCCTTTGATCCCGGGGACCAGCCCAGCCCCAATTTTATCTGTTTCCAGGAATTAACTCCAACATTCAATATTATTAAAACCTATACTCAAAGTGCTGCTTCCATGCAAAGTGTGCTGGTGAGCCAGTTCAACGGCAACATGCAACTGATTAAAAGCAGCGATAGCAGTAATACATCTCTGGCAGTTACCAGCTATTTGTATAACGAAAAAGGATGGCTCACCGAATTGAACATTATTACACAGAGTTATGCGTATAAACAAAGCGAACAGGAGAAACATTTATGGATCTATACGGAAGATGGCCGCATTGAAAAAATGCTTCGCATACGAAATACAACGGATACTGTTACCGTAACGTTTAAATGCGATGAGAGCGGCTTGCCGGTTGAAGAAGAATGGTTCAACAAAAACGGGCAAAGTACCACCCTGTATTATTACTATTATGAGAACAAACGCATGACGGATATTGTAAAATTTAACGAACGTGCTAAAAGACTCCTGCCTGAGTATGTTTTCGAATACAATGCTGCCGGGCAACTCTCTCAAATGCTTACAGTGCAACCGGGCAGCAGTAATTACCTGGTTTGGAAATACACATATAATGAAAAGGGGTTGAAAGAAAAAGAAAGTTGTTTCGATAAACAGAAAAGCCTTTTGGGGTATGTTACCTACAGGTATCAATAAAAAAAATCTCAAATTGGTTTTGGGAGATTAGCAGGGCTTCTTTACATTTGCACCCCACAAGTTCTTAAACAAGCGGAAGTAGCTCATTTGGTAGAGCACGACCTTGCCAAGGTCGGGGTGGCCAGTTCGAGCCTGGTCTTCCGCTCAAATCCCGCTCTCTAGCGGGATTTTTTTTCACCAAACGGTGAGCCCCGGTGGTGGAATTGGTAGACACGTCCCGATTAATATCGGGATGACCAGCAACGGTCGTAGCGGTTCAACCCCTGTTATGGGGTAAACAAAAAAGTTCTTATAAATAACAATATTGCCCCGGTGGTGGAATTGGTAGACACGCAGGACTTAAAATCCTGTGGCCAGCAATGGCCGTAACGGTTCAACTCCGTTCCGGGGCACAAATAAAGCAACGAAAGTTGCTTTTTTGCTTTTATGTACTTTGTTTATATACTTTATTCGGCTAAATGCAACAAGTACTACATTGGCTTTTCTACTGATGTTACTGCAAGACTATTACGACACAATTCCGGTATGGTTACTGCTACCAAAAACTGTAGGCCCTATTCACTAATTAAAACAAAGTCTTTCCCTACAGAAGCACTTGCAAGGGCCGAAGAAAAACGGCTTAAGCGAATGAAAAGTCGCACTTATCTTGAAAGATTAATTAAAGAGAATTGGTAAACACGTCCCGATATAAAATCGGGATAGCCAGCAATGGCCGTAACGGTTCAACTCCGTTCCGGGGCACAGAATAAGCGACTTCAGTCGCTTTTTTGTGCCCCTACCAAAAGACACAAAAAAACCGCCAAACGGCGGTTCCTTTTATATAGCAATCAATTTTTATTTATACTTCGGATTGTACTCGGTACTTGAAGGCACTTCCACATTGGGTTTGCCTTTGTAACGGTAACTGTACAATTTATAGCAACCGCCCAGCACAAAGGCCATAATACAAAACAACTGAACATAAAATAAAAAGCGGGAGGAAGTAACCCAGTTGCGGGTAAAATCTTTATGGCTGCTGTCGTTGTGTATTTCGTGGCTCATATAGTTGATTTTGACTGTGCAAATGTAAGGGATGGCTCAACATGAAAAGCTATTTTATCTTCACAATTTCAGAAAAAAATTGCTTTTTCAGGATGAAACGCTGCCATACAATGCTGCCTTTATACCAGCCCTGCAAAGGAGGATGTGGTGCTTTGAAACGTTTGACTTTTGTAAGCAACCAACCAGCATAGGAAAGATGGGCTTTCAATACAGATGTAAAATACACAGGATAACCCAGCAATAACTCCTTCCATGCCGAGACAGCATCCAAACCAATACGCAACGGGATCTTCCAAAGCAATTGACCCACCGGTAAATTTTTGGTGAGCATGATGAGGTTGTTGCGGAAATTGAGGTACACTTTTCGGCCACTTCCTTTAATTAATGTACCGGCTCCCACATGATACACCGTTGACTGTGGGCACACATAAATACTATAGCCCTTTCGTTGCAACCGCCAGCACAGATCAATCTCTTCCATGTGAGCAAAAAAGAAATCATCAAAACCCCTCACTTCATGATAGCATTTTGCTTTTATAAAAAGTGCTGCACCGGTAGCCCAAAAAACGGGAATGGCATCATTATACTGGCCTTTATCTTTTTCATACACATCAAACAACCGACCACGGGTGAACGGATAACCCAATGCATCTATCCATCCCCCACTTGCACCTGCATATTCAAATTCATCTTTCGTAGTGTAAGAAAGCAATTTGGGCTGAGCTGCTGCTATACGGGAATCAGATTCCATTAATTCAATCACAGGTTCTATCCATCCCGGTGTTACTTCCACATCACTGTTGAGCAATACATAATAATCTGCTTTTACCTGGTCTAAAAAATAATTATAGCCTTTGGCAAAACCATAATTCTCAGGACTGATGAGAACTTCAACCTGTGGATATTGCTGTTTCAGAAATGCTACGGAATCATCTGTTGACGCATTATCAGCAACGATCACTCTTTTATTACGATATGTGGATGCAATTACTGATGGAAGAAATTGTTCCAGGAATTTTTTTCCGTTCCAGTTGAGAATAACGATGGCGACCGATGGTAGCTGCAATGGTTCTAAAAATTTGTTCAAAAATAATCGTTGGCAGCTAAACCTTCCTATTTTTAAATATGCTTGGTGAAATTTTTAACTGGCGAACACTATTGGCTGCTGTTGCAATAGCTATTGTAACGGGCACTATCTTCTATTCGAACTATTTGGGCAGAAAGATCGCCAAAGAAGAGCGTCAAAAAGTGGAAGAATGGGTTGAAGCCAGTAATGCCCTTCTTTACAGTACGGAAACCAAGCTTCCACTAAAAATCATACAGGATAATGACGATGTACCGGTGATATGGACCAATGAACGTGACAGCATCATTGATCACATTAATCTTGACTCACAAAAAGTGGCGAATGATGCCGGGTTTGTGGCTTCTCAATTGGCATCGTTCAAAAGCATCAATGAACCGATCAAATGGATAGATCCAAGCGACAGTACCCGTTTTAATTTGTATTACTACGGTCACACCGCATTATTGAATGAAGTGCGTTATTACCCATTGGTGCAGCTGCTCATAGTGGCTTTGTTCATTATTATCACCTTATTTGCGCTGCAGAGCCGCAACCGATCTGTACAAAACCGTTTGTGGACGGGTATGGCTAAAGAAACAGCACACCAATTAGGAACCCCTGTTAGCAGTATGCAGGGATGGGTTGAAATGCTCAAAGAAAAACAAGGCGCTGAACAGATTGCAGCAGAAATGGAAAAAGATGTAGAACGATTAAAACTGGTGAGCGACCGGTTTGGAAAAATTGGCTCCTCTCCCCAACTGGAACTTCATAATGCTGTTGAACAGGTACAACGAATGGTGGATTATGTTCGTAAAAGAGCTGCTGGTAAAGTACAATTTCAATTTCTGCATGATGCTGATGAGATGACAGCACCACTATCCCCTCCCCTTTTTGATTGGGTGATTGAAAATCTGCTGAAAAATGCACTGGATGCGATGGATGGTAATGGTAGTATTACTGTAACCATGAAACAGGAAGCAGAAAAAATAATAATTGATGTGAGCGATACAGGCAAAGGCATTGCTTCACAAAACATCAGTCGTGTATTCAAGCCCGGTTTTACCACTAAAAAACGTGGCTGGGGATTAGGTCTGAGCCTGAGCAAACGTATTATTGAGCAATATCATAAAGGCAAATTGTTTGTAAAACATTCTGAGGTGGGCAAAGGCACCACATTCAGAATAGAGTTGAAAAAGTAGTTGAATGTTTTTTCTGCTTTTGAATTTTCAGTTACATTTGCTGCCCCCAAGCCCGGGTGTTGAACCTGCCTGCCGGCCGGCAGGATTGGTAGACAAGCCATTTTGAGGTTTATTATGTTTACTGTTTATGCCATCAGAAGTGAAATTAGAAATTACATTTATGCTGGTATGACCGTAGACCTGAACAGAAGACTTCAAGAACATAATAACGGGGAAAACAGAAGTACAAAAGCTTACAGGCCATTTGTACTCATTTATACCGAAACTTTTGCGACAAGAGTTGAGACAAGACAAAAAAAAAAGTATTTGAAATCAGGAATTGGAAAAGAGTTCCTGAAAAATTTGAAATAGTTGCCCGGGTGTTGAAATTGGTAGACAAGCCACTTTGAGGTGGTGGTGCCCGAAAGGGCGTGCTGGTTCGAATCCAGTCCCGGGCACAGGATTGAATATTTGGTGATTCTTTAACGGATCACCATTTTTATTTTCCGCTACAACCCTTTGCAGGTAAGGGATTGCGGCAAATAGAGCATTGATTCTTAGAGTTCGAACTGCATGTTTTTTCTTGTCATACAGGATTCCCTCGGGAAATACCAACCGTTGTAATCTTTGTTTTGTATCAAATCCCGCTGAAACCCATGCCTGGCTTAGGTTTTCAGCAATATTTAAACATTTATTCACGGCCATTTCCAAGTTCGAACTATTAAATGAAGTATCAGGTAATTGTTGCTCCATCTTTTGTATTTCAACTTTGAATTTTTCTCTATACTCCTGAAACATTTCTTTTGAGATTTCATCCATCAAAAATTTTTCTTCAATTTTTTGGATACGAGCTTGTTTTTCTGTGATTGCCTTTTTTATACTTCGGGCATCATCATTAACAGATACAATTTTATTTTTTAAACCTTCTAATAATAACTTCTTTAATTTGGCTTTGTACTTTTTTTGGTATTCAAACTTTGCTAATTCTTTTAAAAATAGATCATTCAATTTTCGGGCATTTATGTTAACAGGTTCAGCCGTCTCTTTCAACTTATAATACCAATATCCATTTTTCTCATAACCTGTAAATGGCAGCAAGCTTTTCGCATCTTTTGCAAATACTTTTAATGGAACTTCCGGATGATTTGATTTTTTAGGTACCCCTATTCTATTGTTTCGTTTGATTATCTCATTGGCCTTCATGAATGTTTCTAAACTCACTAAAGGGGGATGCTGACCCTTAATAAGTTTACCATTAACCAAATTACCTGTTACATAACCTGCATAAAAGGGATTAGTGATGATCCACTGAAACTTTGACTTCCCAATTCTAATTCCTTTTGCTCTTAGCTTTTCAATTATTTCTACATTAGACAATTTCCCTTCTGCCTTTAAGTGAAAAGCTTTTTTTATTTCCATTCCTTCATCAGTAATTACCAGCTTATGATAACAAGCTCTTTGTTTTTTATTAAGATTTTCATACCCTATAGGTGTTGTATAGGGCCAGTATCCTTTCATCATCACCTCTCTCGTATTGATCTTGGTGCGTTCACTCTTAAGCTGGTTATCGAAATTATTAATGAGATGGAAAAAATTTTCCTGGAACCTGCCTGATGCTGATGAAGTGTCGATTTCCTGTGTTACAGATTTTATTATGATTCCCTGTTTACTTAAATCTTCACTTAATTTGGCTGCAGAGGATCCCGTTCGGGAAAACCGATCCAGGTTGAAAACGATGATGTATGAAATTGCTTTATCACTTTTTACATAGCTGAGCATTCTCTGAAATTCCTTGCGGCCATCTGTTTTAGCACTTTCATAGGTGCCCCCAAAAAATTCTTTTACATGAATTTTATTTCTCAAAGCATATTCACTGCAATGTTTCTTTTGAATCTCAAGACTGCCGTTATTCTGTGCCTGCTCTAACGAGCTCACACGGGTATAAATCACAGCTGAACTGCCCCTTCGTCTGCTAACAGGGTTATACTGTAATACTGTTTTTGCTTCCAGCATCTGCTCCATTGCTGTAGTTAATGACTTGCTCATTTTTTATTTGATTTAAGTAAATATCAATCAGGATCTGAGCTAACGTTTCTATTTGCTCATCTATATTTTTTTGCTGTGACTGTTTTGTTTCTTCTTTCTTTAGCTTTTGCTGCTTTCGTTCATGGGTTTTAATTTGATGATGCATTGTTCCCGGTTCTATGTATTGCCAGTGCAACTGGAAAATACCCGGTGATGAATAAGAGCCGTCTCAAACGGAATCTATATATATCGTTTTTGCTTTCGCTTAAAGGATAAGGTCTTTTTATCCCTTGTATTGATTTCGATGGTTGAATAATTATCCAGGCCAAGTATCCGCATCACCTGTTCCGCCTTATCCCCCTGTATCAATCCATGTTCATCAAACTCCACACGTTCTATTTCCTTTGTTCGATCATTAAAATGAATGGTTACAGTTTTTACGTTTTTATTCCGCAATTGTTTAAGTACCTCCTGTTCCCGTTTGTCAATTTTATCATCAGTTTTGATAAACTCAGCTTGCAGTCTGTCAGGTATCATTTCAGAAAGCATCTGGTTGATATTGATATACAGGTGGGGCTCCAATTTTTTATGATGATAGGTGCTTTCTGAGTTTTCAAGTTCCTGTTTTACCATATAAAAATGAGCCGTTCCATCCCTGTGCAGGAAACAATCCACTCGTTCATTGGTATAAATGCAATGAGCGATGTATTCAAAAAAATAACTGGACTCTGCGTTGAGAATATCCATCCATTCTTTGTTCTTTAACGATGCTTCCAGACTTTGATAAACATATCGCTCATCGCCTGAAGCTGTTCCGGACTTTATTTTGATTTTCAACTCATTTGTTTTTTGATCCAGCTTCTGATATGCCAGTTTATTTTTTACAGCATCTCTAAACAAGCTCTCGTAAAGTTGCTGCATTGTGAGCACAGGTACATTCAGTTGCCTGAGTGTTTCAAGGAATTTTACCCAAGTGAGCTGCATAAAACTCAATCGCCCCCATTTACCCTTCCCCAAAAAATCCAATAAGCCCCTGGATTTCCAGAAGGTGAATGTTTTGGAAGACACACCTACATCGTTATACGAAAAGTGGCCTTCCTCATACAGTCGCCCACGCTCGAGGTAATTCTCTATGGATTGCTGTGTAACCTGAATTTTAGCAAAATCGAAATATGTAGCTACCATAACCAAAAGTAAATAAACTTCTAATTATTTAGAACTTTATTTTTTACCACCTTATTATTTTTGCTTCACGCAGGTTTAAAAGTCGCCATAGAAGCGCTAAAAGAAAGAAGAAACCGGCAACCTATACGTACATAACCAGTTTTTTACCCGGCTTGCTTTGGATTGAGAAAACGTTTTTGTGCAGGCATCGCAAAGCTATTGTGAGTACCCTTTTCTCCCAATAGAAATGGGTACTCCATTCTTGAAAATGAAGCTTGCCACTTTCAGGATGGTACATTACAGTACCCAAGGCTGTATGCTGAAGAATATAGCATTGTTTCTCAGCAGAATAATGTATATCAAGTAAAAAACCTCGTTTTTGAGGTTGTCTGATAATTTCCAAATGAACAAATAAAGAATTCATTTTCTTATTTCAGGTAAAATACTCCCATAAATGTAAACCAAAGAACAGGATCTGAAAAAGAATACCGCTTCATTTTTAAAAAATACTGAACTCAATTCTACCTAAAGAGTGATTACGGATGAACGATTTTGCGAATCCAGTAATAACTTTATACGAAGTACCAGAATTACTCGGTAGCTTTTAATAAATTTCAAAACGACTTTGAGGCAGAAAATGGATAACAAATGAACATTCATTTATGATAGCAACTACTATAAAAACCTGTCATTTGTTTTAGAGAATATCTTAACTTACTGGTGAGTTCTGCTGTATTTTCTTTGCCGGTATCTTTTGAGATAGCCTCTCGTTAAAAAAGCTACTGAAAAGAAACCGGAGCCTGCAATGGATGGCCATCCAAAAACTCTATTAAACTAACACTGCTAGAGAGCTATATCATTTTTTTGAAAAAGTCTATATTTTCTCCTTGAATTTGTATATTAAATTTAGATCTGCATCTTTCATTAAGATAACTATGTGATTGTTAGAAGAGCTTTCTTTTTTCAAATTTTAATAGGGTATGTATTGCCATAGTAAGAGATCCGGCCTTGCAAGACATAGCCACTAAACGATTCCTTAACAGACTTAATAGTAAAAAAGTTTCTTATACTTTGATCAAACGAATATCAATCTCACGTTCCACATATTTCCATTCTTCAGTAGTACGTAGAGATTGTACAAGTTCTTCAAATACATCTGAATCTTGCGGTGCATATTCAAACCATGTTAAAAAATCAAATGGTTCACCGATATCTCTGCAATGATAGAGTTTCCGGGCAATTGCAGGGAGATATTTTAACCCCGTCTCTGTATGATGAGATTTCGATTCAAAAATTTTTCTTCGTTCGTCTTGCGCCATTTCCCACCACGCATTATTTTTTCTAATGGGAATTAAAGCTGCACAAGTAGCAAACGGCCGTCCAAGTTGAGCCTGAACAGCATTCAGCTTCTTCCGTTCATGTTGCTCAGCATAACGAATATTACTTGTAAAACCCCTTAGTTTCCACAAACCCTGTTGCGTGCTACTTATTAAGGCTGACGTAATGTCTATGTATGAGACAGTTGCAAGAGGAAATCCGCAAACAGCTTCCATCTTACTCACCTTCCATTTACCGGTATTCCCACCAATAAAGTCAAATGTATTCGTTGTCATATTTTCGCTGTAGTTTTATCAGATACTTCCTTTAACGCCGGTAACGTCAGTGAAATTATTTACAGTTTGATATTTTCAGACTAATGACGATCCATATGAAAAACATTTCAGTACTTATTTTTAAAATCCCTTAGTCCTGTAACCTCAATTCGACAGTTCTCTTCCAAAGCCAACAGTCTCCCTGTACAATTGTGGTGATACATCTGCATTTACTTTAAAAAAGCGGCTGAAATAATATTCATCCTCATAACCCAACTCATACGCAATTTCTTTCACCGTTTTGTTGGTGAGATACAATTCACGCTTGGCTTCAATGATGATGCGTTCATTAATTAAACTGCTGAGCGTTTTATTAAAATAGGATTTGGTGATTTTGCCCAATGCTTTGGGCGTAATGTAAAGCAGCTCTGCATAATCAGACGGGGAATGCTTGCTTTTAAAATTTTCCTCAATGGCATCTTTCAGCTTTTGAAGAATAAAGGGCTCTTTGTTATCACTAAGTACGGCTGCAGCTTCAGGTTGCTGTTGTGTTTTTAAACGGGCCGCCGTTATTAAAAATATTTTTAGATAAGAAACCAGTAATTCATATTGTGCCAAATCAGAATTTTGCATTTCCGTTTTTATTTGTGTGCACAGCATATCAAAAGTTGCCGCTGAACCTTCATCTACTGTTACAAAAGGGGGGGTGTAAATATTATTATACAGCACGCCGTTGCAGCTTACTTCTTTATGATGCTTATAAATGCAAAAAAACTCAGGGTGAAAATAAATGGCAACACCTTTCACCTGTGCATCTGTTGCAATCATATATGGCTGGTAAGGAGAAAAAGCAAAAAGCGTATTGGGTTTAAAATCATATTCAGCAAAATCTGCTTTTAATTTCCCGCTTCCTTCTTTAACCCAAATAAGCGAATAATAATTGTTGCGCTGAATATGGTCAAAAAAACTATTGTCTTCAAAGGAAAATAATTTGAATGCCAGGTTGCCGTTTTGCGGATTGACCAATGTAAAAGCAGTTTGATTCATCATTATTAATTTTCTGCATCCAACAAGCGACGGTGATAATTTATTTGTCCTAAATGATAGCTTAGGTGTGTAGCTAAATGTGTCAAAAACATTCCGGTGCTTAGTTTTTCTTTAAATACCATCACAGGATAGTCTGCCCGCAGTTGTTCGTCTGTTACAGCTGTCAGTGATTGTTTCACCACTTCTATTGTTGCTTCAATTCTATCCAACAATTCTTTTCGGGGAACATCTTTTAATGAAAACTCCAGCTCCCTGTTGCGTACATAACCTGTTTTTCCCAGCTCTGCACCAATAAACGCATTAAGGTTGCCTATCAAATGCAGACAAAGATTACCTGCTGAATTGCTGATGCTTTTTTCAATGTACCATATTTTTTTTTCATCTTGATACAGTTCAATTTCTGTTTTCAGTTTCAAGAGATCACGCTCAAACAGCGATTGTAAAATAGAAATAAGCATAGTAGTTTGTTTAATGTAAGAGGTTAAAGCTACAATTTAGTTTTGTTCAGCAGCTGCTAATACCTCATCCCAAAGGGTATCACCACATTCATCTGGAATAACAACCATTTCATTTCCGGGCGTAGTGTCTGTTAATTTTTGTATCATCAATACTCTTTTTTATTTGAATTTTCTTTCGCTTTCTTCAATTTCCAAATCATTAATACTTGCAAAGCGTTTAGCCATGTATCCGTTTTCATCAAACTCCCAGTTTTCATTACCGTAAGCACGAAACCATTGGCCAGCTGCATTTTGATATTCATATTCAAACCGAACGGCAATGCGGTTACCTGTATGTGCCCAGTATTCTTTTTTGAGTTTGTAGTGTAATTCCTTTTGCCATTTGCCGCTAAGAAATTTTACAATCTCATCTCTACCGTTTAAAAACATGTTGCGGTTTCTCCATTCGCTATCTATTGTATAGGCTTTTGAAACACGCTCAGGATCTTTACTGTTCCAGGCATCTTCAGCCATTTGAATTTTTTGTTTAGCGGTTTCTTCTGTAAACGGCGGAAGGGGATGACGTTGTTCCATATGTTTTGATTTTTATGATAAACAATCAGCACAAAACAGAGTAGCCCTGTACAGTAATTGTGCGATCTCTTTCTCCAGCTCTTCATTTTTATTTTTAGCATACCATGCATGCAGCACGTTGCCATATGTAGCTGCCGTAGCAGGATTGGCTTTTAATTCTTTCACCATCTTTTGTGCAACTGTGGGTCTTGGTCCCCAAATACCTGTTACATTTAAATGTGTATCCAATTGAACCAGTTTTGGAATAGACCGGGTTCCATTAGTAAGGTAGGCATTCATGAGTTCATCATTCCGGTCACGGTACACCAACTTCAGCTCAATATTTCCTCCGCTTAATGCAGCAATGGCATGGAACACCGGTAATGCTTGGGATGCATCCCCACACCAATGTTCGGTTAACACCAGCCAGTATATTTTGTGCGTCAGCTTTTTTAATTGATTTATGATTTCTCGTGACGGGGCGTAGGTTTTTTCTACACGAATCATGCGGCGTTGGTTAAGATGAATGTATTCTTTTGTTTTCAGATCCTCATTCAGCGCCAGGTCTTTTGCCATGTTTTGTTTGTATTGCTCATAGCTGATGCCCTGTTGAAGATAGCTTTGATAATTACCTTTTGTAAGCCTTGCTGTAATTGTTGCCATAGCTTTTCTTTTGTTGCACAAAGTTCGTTCGGATTACAATGGTTACAAATGGAGGAAGAACGCACTGTGATGGACAATTTTCCCCTGATGCACAATAAAGCCGGGAACTTACCCGGCTTTGCTTCATTTTGTTTTTTGTTTAGTTTTCGCTGGCAGCAAGTTCTAAAGAAGGAGCTACCGTGAAATCAACAGGAATTTGTGTGAGGTTGTGCAAATAGTTCATTGCCACTTTATCTGCTACCTGCAGAATGACATCAATCAAATTTTCATTGTTGTAACCTGCCGCAAAAAATGCATCTACTGTTGCATCATCAGCATGGCCTTTGTTATTGGTGATGGAAGCTGCCAGTTGCACCAGTGCTTTGAGTTTTGCATCTGTTGCAGTGCCACGGCGAATATCCAGCAGTTGTTCATCAGTAAAGCCATTCATTTTACCAATTACCGTGTGAGCACTTTGACAATAGATACATCCGTTGATCTGACTCACCACCAAATTCACGGCTTCTTTTTCTTTGTTGCTCAAACTTGTTTTTGCATTTTGATACGCCAGGTAACGGCCCAGCCCGTTGGATGATAGACCAATGGTGGCATACAGATTGGGAACAAAACCAAGGGCTTTGTTGAGGTTATCAAAAATTTCCTGGTTGGCAGGAGCTACTTCATTTCTTGTGGGAACTGTAAACTGTTTCATTGTTATTTGTTTTTGTGTTGAAATTGACAGTACAAAGATGGTTTACAGAACACCTGCAGAAAATGGATGATGAGTGCAGGAAGATGGACAATTTTCCTGAGGCTATAACCACATCATTCCAGTACATTGTAACAGATCGTGATTTCTTAACTAATGGCAGTACAAAGAAAGATCAACAAAGAGCTTAACAATTACTTAATCCTAAAGGTAGAGAGATCAGGATGCGTATTTCTACATTCATAGAAACTGTTGGGCTATGGCTGAAATTCTATTGTCCATTTTAGGAGGACTGGTGTTATTCTTATACGCCGTTAATCATCTTTCAGATGCAATTAAACAAGCGGTTGGGGAGAATGCAAAGAAGTGGATACTCAAATTTACATCCAGCACATTTTCTGCTATTGTAGTTGGCACTATAGTTACAATATTACTTGATTCATCATCAGCGGTTATTATCATCACCATTGTATTTGTCAATGCAAAAATACTTTCCTTCAGGCAGGCAATGGGAATTGTACTTGGAGCGAACATAGGAACCACTTTTAGCAGTCAATTGATTGCGATGGACATCGGTAGGTTTTCACCCATCCTCTTACTGCTTGGCTTCCTATTGATGCTTATCTCAAAATCAGAGAGAATCAGCAATACCGGTAAAATCATTCTATTTTTCGGTGTACTGTTCTTTGGGCTATTTACCATGGAGAACGCTGTTGAACCGTTGAGGGAAAAACCATTTGTAACCGAATGGTTGAAGAAAACAGAAAATCCATTTAGCGGTTCAATGATCGGTGCTATTGTTACACTTATCATTCAGTCATCTTCAGCAACCGTTGGTATGGCCATCATATTAGCAAAGAAAGGATTATTAAGTCTTGCCGGTGGTATTGCTGTGATGATTGGAGCAGAGCTGGGAACCTGCAGCGATACTTTGCTTGCTACCATCAAGGGAAGCAGGGCTGCATTAAAAACCGGTTTGTTTCATCTTCTGTTTAATTTATTATCAGTAACAATGGGTTTAATTTTCTTCAAACAGTTTGTTCAACTTATTACCATTGTAAGTGCAGAGGCTTCCATCGAAAGAGCAGTTGCAAATGCCCACATGATGTTTAATATTACAGGCGTATTGGTTTTTGTACTGGCTGTTCCGTTAGCTGAAAAGCTACTCAACAAAATGTTGCCGGAAGCTGCCATCGCCTTAGTGGATGTACCTGCGGATACGCTCACAAAAGCTCACAGCTAATACGCCTCCTGGTTGTATTGCTCCCGGTTGAATCTATTCATCTGTATTTGTATGATAAAATAGAAGACAGCGTTCTATTTCTTTGCCGCTTTTACTGATGGACTTGATGTCTTTTTTGTTCTTTTTGAAACAGCTTTTTTCGTCTTCTTTCCTGCTTTTTTCTGAAGTTTTTCAATCTGCTCTGCCAACATATTACTATACTTTTCGATCCTGCTTTCAAGTTTTTTACTATCTAAGCCTTTTGCAAAATCCGTCAATTTTGATTTGATCTGGACGGCAAGTTTAAGAGAAGAATGTTTGCCAACTTTTTTTTCTTTAGACATGATTTGTTAACAATTTGTTTACGCAAATTTAATATTAGAATTTTATTTCTCATGTTAATTCTACAAGTAGCTAAACAAATTCATTACTGTCAAGTTACAGTTATGAGAAGCTAACAGTTACAAATGACTGATGATAACGATGGGAAAGTAAATAAAGTGGTGCTTTTTTCCTGCAAGTATGTAAAAGCAGGAACATAGCCCCTGAAATATAGCCTTTATAATTTATTTTTTAGCAGTCATACAAATTTCGTCCAGTTCCATTTTTAAACCAACCTGTTTTACTGTTGGTCCTTTTAATTTTGCCGAAGAAATATCAGTAAAATGGTTATCTGAAAGCTTTTTATACCACTCCTCTTCTGAAACTAAAGTAAATCCATATTTTGTAAAAGGCAATTGCAGCATTGCTTCAACTGGTCTGAATCCTGTATAAAATTTTCCACCCGGTTTTAAAACCCGGTATATTTCTTTTAAATGCTGTTCGGGTATTTCCCAAAAGTAGATCACGTTAATACAAAAGATTTTATCAAAGCTTTTGTCTTCAAACGGAAGGTTCTCACTATTGGCTACTTTTACTTTTAAGCTGCCGTTTTCAAAAAGTTCGGTATTGTTTTTTACAGCCTGGGTTACCATTTCATGTGAAAGGTCTATACCGGTTATCTGCAGATCCTTTGCTTTTGCATATAACTCAGGAAAAAACTTACCATTACCAAAGCCTATTTCAAGAAGATGATCGCCATCTTCCACATTCAGGTTGCTGAGTACGAGTTGATAAAGCGACTCGTTTGATGTATTCATTTTATTACCGGTGAGCTTTGCCAATATCCCGGACGGATGCCGGAGTTGTTTTGCCATTAGTCTGTACCAACTGTTTTGTATTCGTTTAAGCATCAATTTGTATTTAATCGTGTTAGATGAATACCAACCGCAACCAGCCATACCAGCCATAACGTGCTGCCAATAAATCCTGCTAAATCCCAAACAGGAAAACCCGGAATGACTGTTGCAAACAATTCAGCCTGCGCAAGAAGGTAAATGGTTGATGCAATCAATCCGAACCATCCCATCCACTTTGGAATCATTATAAATTTCATAAAAACATACGACATGCCCACTGTCCAGATGATTGTAAATAATTGCCCCAGGTGCTCGCCCAGTAACACACCGCCAAACTGGTGCATTACTTTAAAGCCGGTGATGATGGATGTTTGCAATGCCGGGTCGTTGGTATTTACAAAGTCGGTAGCCAATACAGGCACAACAAACACCCAACGCAGTAAACCAATGATCTGTACCATTCCTGACACAATACCAATAGTGGTGATCCATCTCACAGCTGGAAGTTTTGTTTCCAGTTGTTTACCCAGTAATGAATAAGCAATCAGTAAAGGCAAACCCATCAGGGCAAAAGCCAACCAGGTAAAGATGAGTGCGTCACCTCCCCTATGAAATTCACGCAATACTCTGGCCGGGTCTTCCCTTAAAATATCCGGGTAATGAAACGTAATGGTAAGAATGGTGTAAGGTATAAATACGCCGATTGCTCCAAGGATTAATAAAATACCGATTACTTTTTCGCTTTTCATACATGTATTATTAAAACTTAAAGGAATAACTGATGCCCGGTGTTGGATTTATTTTTACATCTTCACCTTTTGCAGCAAGAGCAATAGCACCTATTCTGAAATTCAGACCTTTCCAGATCATCCAGCGAAAGCCTGCTTCAGCAGCAACTGCATTCTTACCGTCATAATCACGGTTAAGTCCACGCAGGTAAGAGGCACCTACATAAAACGAGGAAGGAATTTCCTTTTTACCAACAGGTAAAAACCAATAAGTTACTCCCGTTTTTACAAACCTTGTTGTAGTGTTTTGTGTGAAATTGGTAACGTAATAACCACCGTGAACGGATACCTGCCTGTGATGGTATTCCAATCCAATAGAAGGATTACGAAAACCATTAACGCTTAATTCATTTTTGGGGAATTTGCTTTGAGCAAAGGCAGCATTGATTGTAATTGTTAAGAGCGCTGCAAAAATTAATTGTTTCATTTTGTCTTGTTTTTTTGTTTTGACAAGACAAAGATGAATTACTTAAAACGGCCCCTGCCGGACAAATGTCTATTAATTGATTTACCGTATATTATTTCTGATGCGGCTTAAATGGCGTGGTGTTACACCTAATATGGAAGCAAGATATTGCAGAGGTATATGTTGTATCAATGCCGGTTCTTTATCCATCATTTTTAAATACCGTTCCTGTGGCGTAAGTACAATAGCATCAAGGCGGCTTTCATCTATACAGCATATCTGCCACTCCAGCATATCAACATAAAATTTATGAAAGGCCGGTATTTCATTTTGTAATTTGGTGAATACCTTTTTTTCAATTACCCAAACATCGGTATTAACCACAGCTCTTATATTTTCACGGGCAGGAACCTGTTTCAAAAAACTTACTAAAGAAGCAACAAAACTGCTTTCGCCTACAGAATAAGTGGTTTTTTCTTCTCCATCCAATAAAATAAAATACTGTAAAAAACCTTTTTCAATAAATCCAAGATACTTACTCGTTTTGCCCTCCTGTACAAATAAGTCACCTTTTTGCAATTTTTTTAAACTGAATTGAGCTGAAACTTTTTGAGCTTCTTCCTCATTAAGTCCCTGCGCTAGAAAAAATGATATAAGAATTTCCATGTAGTTTAAGTAGCTGTTAAAAATTACCTATAATGTAAACATTTACATATCTAAAGTAAATAACTTTCGTAAATGTTCTTGGAAAGAGTTCGTGCGGAAGTCCTGATTTATTTTCAGGAGAATAAAAATAAATAGTAAGAACTATTGAGTGGTTTTTGGAGAAACGAACCACGGCGGCGGTTCTTACTTACATGGCAGTTAAAAGAACCACACTGTTATAATAAACCCTGAATGGATTTGATGAATCATTTTAAAGGTGACCAACTAATACCCGATTCTCAATCATTTAATTAATTAAATCCAGAGAAGGAAAGCATATCGGCATTTTATGAACTCGTTAGAATCCTTTTCTCAGCATATCAGCATATTCGTTCGGAAGCGGGCTATCTTCTACTGCCTTCGCCGCTTTTTCTACATCATATTCAAACCGGACAAATTCTACTTCTACTGCATCCCTGTAATTACTGCTGCTATCAGAATTAATTGTAAGAATTACATAGCAGCCTTTGGGATTATGATCTTTTGGCTTGCCTACTGAACCGATATTGATTGCATGACGGTAGTGGGTATTTTCTTTTTGCTCTGTAGGTAATATCCTATGGTAAGGTTTGTGTGTATGACCAAAGCACATAATATCTGCATCAGCCTGCTCCATTATATTCAATAAACTTTTTTCATCTCTGTCTTCAAATAAATATTCATTTATCTTTCTCGGGCTGCCATGCACTAATAATAATTTCAACTTATCGTTGTTAAGTTGAAATTCAACTTTGATATGAGCGGGAAGTGTGCGCAGGTATTTTCTTTCATCGGGTTTTACTAATGAGTTGGTATAGGATATAGAAATTTTACCCATATCTTTTTCCTCTTCTGTTTTGTAGGCACAGCCACATTCATCGCTCATTAATCCAATTCCCTGATCGTAATTGCCTGCAATGGTTGGAATACCACGATTTCTGATTACATTAATTACTTCATTGGGCCAGATATTATAACCAACCAAATCACCCAGACAATAAAGAGCATCTGGTTTTTGTTCTTCTATGCTTTTTAAACACGCTTCCAATGCAGGAAAGTTTGCATGGATGTCGGAAAATAATGCGATTCTCATTTTTATTGATTGGTTGAATTTTTTGATAAATATTTCCAAACAGGAATTGCAGCAGAAGCCCCGATAATTGTTGCCGCTATATAAATCCACAAATATTCACTATGGCCTGATATAATTGCCGGGGCAAGTGAACGGGCAGGATTCATTGATGCCCCACAAATGGGGCCTGCAAACATTGCTTCCAATAAAACTGTTGAACCGATTGCTAAACCAGCAAACATTCCCTGTTCTTTACTGCCGGTAGCTACATTCATAATAACTAACATCAGCAAGAAGGTCAGCAAAAACTCTAAAATAAAAGATTGTGATACACTGCCCCTGGGAATGGTAGTACCTAAAAATTCATTTGCCGGGAATAGATACTTGAGAGTAAGACTTGCAAGTAGCGCTCCTATGCTTTGACTAATCATATATGGCACTAATTCTTTTAAAGGAAACCGTTTTGCAATTGTAAAGGCTATACTTACAGCAGGATTTAGATGTGATCCCGAAATACTACCCAAAGAATAAACCATTACCATTACAATCAAACCAAAAGTTATAGCTACTCCTGTATGAGTAATAGTACCGTCAGTTTCCTGGTTAATAATTATTGCCCCTGTTCCGCAAAACACTAAAGCAAATGTGCCGATGACTTCTGCAATATATTTCTTCATCAATACATCATTTAACAACAACCTCCTCCCGGAGAACATTTGCCTGCATTTGCCGCAACCAATTCACTCAATTGTCTTTTTTGCTTTTCTGAAGGAATACCGCAGGCATCACTCGCCAAGCAAGCGGTATGTTTAGGGACAAGCTGAAAATCTTTTCCATTAAAATGCAAGCCGTATTTGCTGATTGTTTCTGATTGATATTCCACTTCAATTTCTAAATCACCTATCCCTAATTTATCCTCAGATAAGGCAATAATTTTATTTAGCTTTTGTGGTTTTAATCTGTGTTCAAAATCATTGGCATCAAAAAGCTGAAAGTTTACAACTTTTTCAAGACGTTCCGTACCTCCGCAATCAATAAAGTGTCTTGTAACAATTCCAATTTCTGTAACGTGAAAGTTTTCGGGAACATAAGCACCTGATGGCAATCTAAAATTTACAGCTTCGGCTGTTGCAAGGTGTTTTTTGATTTCTGATAATTTCATTTTTATAATTTTTATTTATCGTAATATACCGATGTTTATAAGCAAAAAAAATCAACAACAATTTCCCCCGGAGTTATAGGTTACAAAAAAAGCTTCAAATTCCTTCCTGTATTGGTTCCAGTTCTTTTCATCAATACAATAGCAAACGGTTGTTCCATCAATGGTTCCCTTTATATAGCCCACATTCTTCAACTCCTTTAAGTGCTGCGATATGGTTGCCTGGGCAAGACCTAATTCTTCCACCAAATCACCGCAAATACAGGCATTTGTTTTTATTAAGTGTTGAATGATGGCAATACGGGCTGGATGGCCCAATGCTTTCATCATTTGCGCCAGTCTGTTTTGCTTTTCACTAAATATTTCAGTTTTCGTAAGCCCCATATCAATCGCAATATTACGATATATAGGATATATGACAAAATATGTTTAGAATTTTATTCTTTGTACCGAAATAAAAAAAGGCAAACTAACTTTCCTGATTAAAAAGTTGAGATAACCCGAAAAGAGTATCTGCACCCTTCGTATTAAATTTTTGTAAATTGTACAGTTGCTTGTTATGAATAATATTCAGCAGGATTTTCGCATTATTTAGCTGCAATATTTTGGGGGAACATTTTACCCAAAATACTTTTGCAACAAACTCTGAAACAACTGCTCCAGCTCCTGCTCACTTTCCTGCTGCTTTTTACGCAAGGCTTCTGCTTCTGCTACAATGGCAGCAAATTGTTGTTGAAGGGAAAGAGGAGGGATGGGAATTTGAAATTGTTTTAAAAACTCGGAAGGAACTCTTCTTTGACCTGCACTACCTGTCATATTATCTGCAGCAATGTCTCGAAATTGTTGAAAGCGAATTATTGAATATATGTATTCAGGAATGATTTTACTTCCACATCGAATCACATGAAATTCTGTTGTGCCAAAACCTATTCCATTTAATAAACCTCTGGCTATTGCTGCTTTACCATTTTCCATACAAGGAGTAATCTTTGCAAAGAGCACATCATCTTCTTTAAAGTAAGTAAATCCTTTTTTAACCTCTTTGATTTGCTTCTGGTAAAATGTTTTAATCCTGCCTTTAATATCATCGACAGCAGCCATAGGAATAAAGCTTACTTGATAGTCTTCGGGTAAATCCTTCTCTTCATTCATTCGGGGATTAACAGTTGCCAACTCTTCTAATTTCTCCACCTCCCACCCCTTCTCATTCTTCACCGGATCACCAAAGAGCGAAAGAAAACTGCTTTGCAAAAATTCATCGGTAAGTGCATTAGCGGCTTTGCGCTGTTGACGGGCTTTGTCGGCCTGTTCTAATACGTGGGCAATTTCTTGTTGGGTTTTTAAATCAGGGTACCTAATTCTAATTTCTTTTAGACCCGCATTATTTAATATTGGAACAACAGCACTATTCGCCTTTTGCATCAAATGCGATTGTATGAAAAGAAAATAATAAAAAGCAAATCGAGGATAAATAAATGGCTTGAATTTCAATCCAGTTATCTGTTGATTACTTGACGATTTTTTTGTTGTAAGACCCAATCTGCCAATGTTTCCTATACATGTTATAAGTAATGTATCAGACTCGAAGACAATTGCCTTATTATCATCAATAGCTTTTTGAGTAATCGTTCTGCTTGAACGATTTAGAGCAATATTATTCACGACATCAGATGGAGTATACCAATTTATATCTCCATCAAAGTATTCTTTATTGGAAGTAGGCGGCGTTTTGCCTGTGGCAATCTTTTCAATTACATTTTCTATTTTATCTTCATTCCAATTCATTACTTCCAATGTCAAATTAGCTCAATAGAATTACTATACTTACAAGAGTGCGACGCAACACAAAACCAATAGTAGCAATGTTACTAACTCCCCAATTATTTCATCTTCTCTTTCAATCCTTTTACAATATACCCGATCTCTTCCTCCATCATCATCAGCTTGTCTAATATTACATCGGGTTGCTCATATTGCACAGCCGTGTACTCCACCGGTTTATAACGGCTGATGCTGAGATCGTACTTGTTTTTCTTTATCTCTTCAACATCAACTACTGTTACTTTCTTAGAGGTTGGCTTGTAAGCAGCAGGTTTCCTTTGCCATTGGTGATACTCGGTAATAATTTCTTTGGTATCATCGTCTGCTATCTTCTGCCGTTTATCA